>Ga0163144_10008104_pt1 | contig 22813 bp, 18 predicted proteins | sample OliLak19BULKMAT1_FD_123175 | JGI IMG/M metagenome (GOLD analysis project Ga0163144, IMG submission 123175) | Freshwater microbial mat bacterial communities from Lake Vanda, McMurdo Dry Valleys, Antarctica - Oligotrophic Lake LV.19.BULKMAT1 | ecosystem: Environmental > Aquatic > Freshwater >...
TGTTCTGATGAGGCTTTGCTCCTCCCGCCAGGCATCAATTTTTGCATGGTTACCACACATTAAAACTTCCGGTACTTTCCATCCCCTGAATTCTTCCGGCCTTGTGTAAACAGGTGGAGACAATAAATCATCCTGGAAAGAATCGGTGAGTGCAGAAGTCTCATTGTTCAGCACGCCCGGTATCAGCCTGCCAATTGCATCAGTAATAACGGCAGCAGCTAGTTCTCCACCGCTCAATACATAATCGCCAATAGAAATTTCTTTGGTTATAAAATGATCTCTCACCCGTTGGTCGATGCCTTTGTAATGACCGCAAATGAGCAATAAATTATTTTTAAGGGAAAGATGATTGGCCATTTTTTGATTGAATGTTTCACCATCAGGCGTTAAAAATATCACTTCATCATAAGTAGTGCTTTGCTGTAAACTTTCAATGGCATTTACCAATGGTTCAATCATCATTACCATGCCTGCGCCTCCGCCAAACTGGTAATCATCCACTTGCGCTCTTGTGTAAGTAGTGTAGTCCCTGAGGTTGATTACGTTTACCTGCAGCAATCCTTTGTCGCTCGCCCGTTTCATAATAGAATGGGCAAAGGGGCTTTCCAGCAATGCCGGAACTACAGATATAATGTCAATCTTCATGCTGCAAACTTAATTAACAAAACCTTCTAAAAAATGCAAACAGCTATAGCAGGCTGGTATATGTCTTTCGGCTATAAAACAAATGGAAGTTTATGCAAAGAAAATTATACCCATTTTTTATTATTCTTTTATTGAGTTCCTGTTCTTACTACACTTTATACACCGGCACAGAAAACCGAAAACCCCTTACTGATATTCCCTTACGGCCACATCAAAACAACGTTGATGTTTATTTCAATAATGAAACGCCCACTCAGCCTTATTATAGAGTTATGATGGTTGATGCAACTGCACCTGCTAATGCAAGTTATAATGAGCTGTTGAATAATTTAAAGCAACATGCAAGTGCTGCAGGATTAGATGGCGTGATTATCCTCAGCAAACAACAGGCTACCAATTACAGCAATGTTACCGATGAGATAAGACTTAAAGACACCACAATCCAGCAGGAAAGGCAAGTGGCCAATGCGTATGAGCTATTATCAGCCATTGGTTTAAAATATTACAACAACATCCATTACATGGATACAATTGTTAAAACATCTATCATCGATTTGTTTGAAAATGGCAAAGCAAGAAAACTAACCATCAACTTCGATTACTATGGAAATGTAGTTGATGGGCCGGATAAATATGGGTTACAATTTTACAAAAGCAATATCATTCCGTTTGACATTGAGCGGCATACCAGGGGCAGTATGGCCAATTGGGAATACCAGCGGGATGAAATTAATAATGTTGTTTCTTTTCGTTTAAAGCAAGCCGAAATTATTTATACAGCTGCAACTATTTTACCTGGTAATGAGATTAACTACAAATTTTTTGATCCTCAAAATGCAACCAGTCAACAGTTTAAACTGCTGTGTTTGTATAACGTAGAGGGGATATTGATAGAAAAAAAATTATATAAAAATAATACCCTGCTATGGAAAGAAGTGATAAGCTATAAAGACAATACAATAGCCGGTTTCAGGCGTTTTGCGTTGATTAATGGTATAGAGGTATTATTGCTGCAGGCAGATAATTATTTTTATAATAAAGATGATTTACCAACACCTTTAAATGCAATTTCGCAACTGCACACAGAGAAATAATTGCTACCGATCCATCGTATCAATTACCAGTAAAACCATCCAGGTCTCTTTTGTCTTTTTTAGTTGGCCTGCCTTGTTTGCTCATTCTTTTTCCGGTGTTAAAAACAGCTGCCTGAAATTTAATGCGGTCTAATTCTTCCGGAGGAGTAATGTCCTGGTAATGGTTAATTGCTTCGCTGTACTGTACCCTGTGATCTAGTATGGCGGTAACTTTTATTACCCAACGCTTGGCTTCGGTTTTTACTTCATAGTCATCACCCACATGTACGCTTCTGGAAGCTTTTACATTATCTCCATTGCATTTTACCTTGCCGTTATCACATGCATCAGCCGCCTGGCTCCTTGTTTTAAAAAGCCGGATAGCCCACAGGTATTTATCTATCCGTAGTTTTTCTGTTTCCATTTGGTAAAAATAAAAAAAGCAGGTAAGATAACTTACCTGCTTTTGAAATTAAAGTTGTTTTATTTAAAAGATATATCTTAAACCAAGCTGCATCTGCCATCTTGATGGAAGTTCAGGGTTTGCAATAAAGGTTTCTTTAAGTGACGGATCAAACTGGTATTGCCCGGCGCCCAAATAGGATATTGGTTGAAAATACCCTGTTGCGCTGGCGTATTTTCTTACACCCCATGTACTGCTGATCATGTTGCCTACATTGATAAAATCTAAACTTAATTGGACAGTATTTATTTTGCCTTTCATTTTAAAATTAAAATCCTGTAAAATCCTGATATCCATCTGGCTAAACCAGGGTGATTCAGCACCGTATTTTTCAGTATAGTAGCCACGGCGATCTTTAAGGTAACTGTCTTGTTCAATAAAGTTTTTAAAAGCAGCCCTTTGTGCCGACTGACTTTGAACTACGCCGTTAACATCAGTAAGCGGTGTAAAAGTCATTCCATCAATTTCATTATTCTTTGGTACATACATCAAATCATTGGAGGCAGTACCATCGTTGTTGATATCTCCACCATAAACGTAGGCGAAGCGATTGCCGCTGTTCCAGTTTGCAAATAAAGAAACTGTAGTGGCATACTTGCCTTTTGCATAGTCAAACTTCTTAATACCAGCCAACACAAAACGATGAGTATTGCCATACAAAGAACGGCTGTTGATGGCCTGGTTGGCATTGTTAAGAATTGGGTTACGGTCAAATGCATCACTGCTTATTTCTGCAGATATTGAACTTGCATCTGTAGCAATCAGGTAGTTGTATGATCCTGTTAGAAACAAGTTGTTTTTAAAAGATTGTTGTACAGAAAAGCTGGTATTAAACTGGTAGCCTGCATTTGTATTGGTGAACACATAGGCATTGGCAGTACCTTTATCAGTTGGTTTATATACTGCCCTTGTATCGCCGGTTCCAGAGTTTAAAGATCCGGTAGGCGTGCCTAAAGCGTAGTTACGAACCATCATTGCATTTACATCTTTTGAATAAGATACGTCAACAGTAAAAACGGTTCCTCTGGTTGCTTTAAAGTCTGCACCAATATTGGTACGCCATATTTGCGGCCATTTAAAATTGCTGGCTGTTGAGTTGAAAAAGAAAGAATAAGGATTTCCAATATGATTGCCAATCCATACAAAAGGAAAACGACCCGTAAACAAACCAGAGCCACCTCTAAGCTGGAATGATTTATCAGCTTTTACATCCCAGTTAAAACCTATACGGGGAGAAAAAAGCGGCTTTGATGAAGGAAGCCTGGTATTGTCTAATTGTTTTCCAACGCCATTTGTAACTGGTGCTCCATTTTCATCAAAAAGGGTAAGCGGGTCATTATTCGGTAATGTTGGAGAGCTGCTTTTACCACTTGGGTCTACAAATCTTGAACTACTGTATTTAGGAATATCCATTCTTAGGCCATAAGTCAATCTAAAGTTATCAGAGACTTTCCATTCATCCTGGATATAGCCAGAAATTTGTGCAACAGTTAAATAGTACCAGCTCCATTTGTCGGCTTTAGATGCGGCATTTGCGCCTGCTACATCTAGGTCTAGCGGATATCCCGGTGATCCAAACTGCGGAAAGTCAAAAACATAACCACCACTTACCGGTACACTATCCTTAAATTTTTGAATATCTGCATCACTAAATAAAGCAGGTCCATATCCTGTTAAGTTAAATGAGTTTGCAAATTTAAAACTCTCGTATGAAGCACCAATTGTAATAGTATGCTTTGGAAGAATGATATTGAAATTATTAGTTAATTGAAGTGCATCCTGGTTAAGGCGGTTGTTGATAGAGAAAGGTTCGTTTCCGGCAACGATATACATGGTGCCATATTTTGTGATGTTCAATACCGGAAATGGTGAAGAAGCTGCTGTGCGGCTGTCACGGAAAGTAGTGTACACACCTCTGAATTTGTTAGCAAATTTGCTACCAAAACTCGATTTCAATTCTGCTCCAAAAGAATGTAATTTATTTTCAATTTCGTATCCTGAATTTTGAAATTGCATAGTAGTATAGTCAGGACCACGTCGACGTATTGCATTGGGGTGTGCCGGTTTTTCTTTTGTAGCCTGCATTCCATTATAAGTAAATGAAAGTGAGTTATTGTCGTTTATTACCCAGTCTAATTTACCAAGCCATTTATAGTTTTTCTGTTGCAGATTATAACCCTGGTATGCACCGGTTTCATATCCAAACTTTTGTTTTAAAATACTGCTTACGGCCTGCAAATCCGATTCCAATACCCTGGAGGTATTTGTATTTCCTGCATTGGAATTGTTTCTTGCCACATAACTGCTGGCAGCGTCTTCCCGCTGCTCTGTTTCAAAGTTTACAAAATAAAACAGCTTGTTTTTTTTGATGGCACCACCTAAAGAAAAACCTGCCTGTAATTGTGTTAAGTCTGGAACAATAATTTTGGTTCCATCAACTTTTTTTCCTGTCATTGCCTGGTTACGAAAAAAGCCATAAACTGTTCCGGCAAAAGCATTGGTACCAGATTTTGTTACGGTGTTAATGCCAGCGCCGGTAAAGCCAGCCTGGGTTACATCGTATGGTGCCAGATTAACCTGTATCTGGTCTATGGCATCCAATGAAACAGGTTGCGAACCAGTTTGGCCTCCGGGAGTTGGTGCATCCAATCCAAAAGGATTATTAAATACCGCACCATCCAATGAATAATTATTATACTGACCGTTTCTGCCTGCGAAAGATGTTCCGTTGTAGGTAGCAGAAGCGGAAGGAGTAAGACGTGTAAAATCATCTGCAGACCTTGAAATAGTTGGAAGCGATCTTAACTGGCGGGAGGTAATATTGGTAGAGGCGCCTGTTCGTTTATTATCAAATATTTTTGATTTTCCGGTAACAGTTACCGTTTCCAGCCCAACCGATTTTGTGTCTAAACTAAAGTCTAACGCTGTATTTTGCCCTAACTCCAGCATAATGTTTTCTTCAGTTTTTTCCTGCAGGCCGGTATAGCTTACAGTTACTTTATAAGGGCCGCCCACCCTAAGGTTAGGTACTAAAAAACTACCGTTTGATTGTGAGGTAGTTACCTTGTTGATACCTGCATTTGCAAAAGTAATTTTAACCGTAGCACCGCTAAGGGCTTTGCCCTCATTATTGGTTACCTGGCCACTTATAGTTGCAGTTGTTACCTGAGCTTTTAGTTGAAAGTTAATAATAATTAAACTTAGGGCAAAAGCTACCCTAACAATGTTACTTAATCTCATATTAGTTTGTTTTTGGTTATAGTGAAGTTATTATTTTGAATAACATTAATTTAACATACAGATTTAATTAACATTAAGTTAATGTCAAAATCGCTCCAATATCTTTTGGGAGCTTTTTCTTTTACGGCAACGAAAATGATTTATGTAAATGTCTGTTTCGTTCTAAAAACAAAAAGCCATAGCATTACACCACGGCTTTTTTAAAAAATTGCTTTTTTTTCTTAACTCATCTCGGCAAAATATTTATGGAAATAGGGTATCGTTTCAATGCCCTTGTAATAATTTTCCAGGTTAAATTTTTCATTGGGGCTATGCAGGTTATCGCTGTCTAATCCAAATCCCATAAATACTATTTTAATCCCCAATTCTTTTTCAAATAAAGAACAAATGGGAATACTTCCACCACCACGAACGGGAATGGGTTCTTTACCAAAAGTGGTGGTAATTGCTTTCGCAGCTGCCTTGTAAGCTTTACTGTCAATCGGTGTCATATACGGTTCGCCGCCATGGTGTTCAAAGGCACTAACAGTTACAGATGCCGGGGCAATGCTTTTAAAATATTCCAGCAGTTTAGCAGTAATTTTTTCTGATGATTGATTAGGCACCAACCGGGCAGAAATTTTTGCAAATGCCTTACCAGGTAAAACTGTTTTGGCGCCCTCGCCCTGGTAGCCACCCCATATGCCATTTACCTCAATGGTAGGCCTGATGCCGGTTCTTTCATTGGTGGTGAATCCTTTTTCGCCCCATAATTCCTGTACACCTAAATCGGCTGCATATTCCTTTTCATTAAAAGGCGCTGCTGCCATCAATTTTCTTTCTTCGTCTGTAGCATTTACTACATCGTCATAAAAACCAGGTATGGTAATATGATTATTTTCATCGTGGCAACTGGCAATCATTTTTGCCAGAATGGTAATGGGGTTAGCAACTGCTCCACCATACACACCACTGTGTAAATCTCTGTCAGGGCCGGTTATTACTACTTCTATATAGCTTAGCCCACGTACGCCGGTATCAATACTGGGCGTTTCCAGGCTTAACATGGCTGTGTCGCTTATCAATACACAATCTGCTTTTAATAATTCTTTTTGGGCAGCTACAAATTTGCCAAGGTTGGGTGAGCCAACTTCTTCTTCTCCTTCAATACAAAATTTTATATTGGTGGTAAGTGTGTTGGTTTGTACCATTGTTTCCATTGCTTTTACATGCATGTACACCTGACCTTTATCATCGCAACTGCCACGGGCAAATATTTTTCCGTCAATAATTACAGGATCAAACGGTCCGCTTTTCCAAAGCTCCAATGGCTCTGCTGGTTGTACATCGTAATGGCCATATACCAGCACAGTTGGCTTGGCAGGGTCAATAATTTTTTCTGCATACACAATTGGGTGCCCATCGGTAGGGTAGATGGTTACTTTATCAACACCAGCTTCTATCAGTCTTTGTTGTACAGCTTTTGCACATAGCTGCATATCAGCCTTGTGTTCGGCTTTGGCGCTTACGCTTGGTATACGCAACAAATCAAGTAATTCGCTTAAAAACCGGTCTTTATTTTTTTCCTGGTAATCTTTCCAAACTTGCATAGTTATTGAAATTTATATTTTTTAGAGAAGTAATAAGTGGCGCCAAAATTAAGTTATTTTAAACATGCGGGGGATCGTTTGTTGAACAATAATGTTTTGTGAAATTGAAAATAAAGTTGCAATTATGCTTATTACAACACTATATTTGTTCCAGATTGATTGCCAATTTATCAGCCTTTGCCTTAGTTGCACATTATGTGCTTCTGCTGCAAAGGCTGAGTCAATTTAAACCACTATGTTTCGTTTAATTTTTTTTCATCCTGATTAAATATGCTGCACCAAATATCAATAAATAGACCACTGCAGCTAATGCCAATATCCATTTAATTATAGAAACAGCAGCAGTTAAAAAGAGGATTGAGTTGTTAATATGGCCATGCAAAGTAAACAGCATGCCGGCATTCTCCACTATATCAAGCAGGCCTGCTACGATGGCCCCTTTTGCCAGTATCAGTCCCGCATTTTGTATAGCTCCTGCATAATTAGCTGATAATATTTTACAACCCGTAAATAAAAACAGCGAATAGAAAAAAAGGAAAATAAAATCCAGCCATGTATTGAATTTAGCCACCTCAATATTATCAATCTTTTCAGTTGGTCTCCAGGCATATAATACAGTGCCGGCTTTAGCACTGTTGTATGCAAACTCCAGGTTAAGTATGCCCATGGGAGTGGCAGTAGTTTTTAATGTGGCACTGGTTTTAGCCATTACCATCAACATCACCAAACTGCCAACGGCAATTATTGGAAAAAAATATTTACGCATTCGTAAGAAAAAGTTGGTTAGATAGTATTAAACCGCTCCGATACAAAATCCCAGTTTAATATTTTCCAGAAGCCATCAATATAATCGGCCCTTTTGTTTTGATATTTTAAGTAGTATGCATGTTCCCACACATCCAAACTTACCACAGGAAAACCTTTTAATTCTGCAATATCCATTAAAGGATTATCTTGATTGGGGGTTGAACTTATGACAAGTTTTTTATCGCTGGTTACTAACAACCATGCCCAGCCGCTGCCGAATCTTGCTTTGGCTGCATCGGAAAATTGCTTTTGAAATGCTTCTAATGAACCAAATTGTTTATTGATTGCCGATGCTAATTTTTCTGAAGGTTGTGTGCCTGCCTTAGGTGTAAGACTTTTCCAAAATAATTCGTGGTTAAAATGGCCGCCTGCATTGTTGCGCATTTTAACTGAATATTTTGAAATACTGGCTAGTACGTCTTCTATGGGCTTGTTCATATTTACGCCTTCTGCTTTTGCCGCCTCGTTTACATTTTTGCAATAAGCAGCCGCATGCTTATTATAATGGATGTCCATGGTCATGGAATCTATAGACGGCTCCAATGCATTGTAGGCGTAACCCAATGGTTGTTGATCAAAACCAATGCTACTGATAACAGCGGTTGAATTTTGGGCGGCAAACAATTTCCCAAGAGATGGTGTTGCAAGCATAGAACCAATGCCAACAGTAGCAGATGAAATAATAAACTTTCTTCTGGATGACTTTTTCATATTTTTTACTTTTAGACTATAAAAGTAGTCAATCTATTGCTTACGGCTAAGCCTGTTAACAAGCGGTTGTGACAATTGCCCGATTTTTTTGAAGGAGCGGTTGTAAAACTCTTTATTAAACAATTGGGAGTCGTGCATGGCTTTATAGGTAAGGAATGCGCCAACAGGTACTAATACTATTACAGAAAGCCACATGCCAAACCAAACAGATGTTATAGCTTCTTTGGCAAATTTTTCTCCAAAAATATTTAGCAGGTGAAAAATGATGAAAAAGATGATAGCTATAACGAGGGGCATACCAAGGCCTCCTTTACGAATAATTGAACCTAATGGGGCGCCGATAAAAAATAATACCAGGCAACTCATAGATAATGCAAATTTTCTATGCCATTCTATTTCGCCCTGGCGGGTATCTTGTTTTTTTAATTGCCATTCAGAACCCGTGAACTGGTAAGTGTTTTTTAGTCCATTAGTAATGTTAATGGCGCTTTCAAAAACTCTTAATGCTAAAGAATCAGGTACAAAATCCTCTACACTTTTTATTTTTTTTTGTGGCAAGGCAGCTTTTTTAAGTGCACTATCCGTTGAACTTATGTTTTTTAATTGATAGGCAACTTCTATTTTTAATTTTCTTGAAAAACTATCTGAAACTTTTTGAAGGGAATCAATATTTCTATTCAGTTGCCGGATGCTTAGCATTTTTGTATCGTTTCTAAAAGTAGTGTCGGATGTTTTATTCATTTTTAAAGATGACACATCAAATAGCTTTTTGTATTCTTTAAATCCAAGCCTTATAAACTCTGTGCTGGTATCTCCCATATTTCCACGCTCTTGGTAGCGGTAACCGTTTTGCAGTGTAAACGCTAAAAATTTTTTATCTGCAGTAATTTTCATGATACCTTTTTCTGCAACAATACAATTATCCTGCAACTGGCTTTGTTGCTCATAAATTACCACATTGTGAATGGTCTTTTGGTCTTTATCTTTTTTCCCTACTTTAATAGAGTAACCGGGAATGGCAGAAAAGAAAGTACCTTCTTTTAAATCAAGAGCTGGTTTTTTGTAGGCAATATCAAAATAAATGGTTTTAAATTTAAGGTTGGCATATGGTATAACGTAGTTGGCAAAGAAAAAACTTATGCCACATAGTAGTATCGAAAACCAAATAAGGGGTCTCATAAAACGCAATAGTGAAATGCCGGCAGACTTTATCGCAATCAATTCAAAACTTTCACCGAGGTTACCAAAAGTCATGATAGAAGAAATAAGTATGGCAATAGGTATCGCTAATATCAGGAGCGATGCGCTTGCATACCATAAAAACTGCCCGATTGTTAGCAGGTCAAGATCTTTGCCTACCAGGTCATCAATGTATTTCCACAGGCTTTGCATCATCAGTACAAACAGGGCAATAAAAAAAGTAACCACAAAGGGGCCGATAAATGATTTAAGTATAAGCTTGTCTAATTTTTTTATCATACGCCCGGTTGGCCAACTGGCTTATTTATTTAACAGTTATGTATATCTTGTAAATGATGCTGCAAAAAACAAAAATAACTCTTTCTGCCAAGGAACTTAATTTGGTTTGTAATACCGATGTTATTTTAACAAAGCAGGCTATCATTCAAAAAGTTTACCAGTTGCTGGGTGAAACAGCTGAAGCATGGCAGCAACAGCTTTCAGATTTAGAACATCGCCTGCCGCCGGCAATGATAGTAAATCCCCCTAAAATTGCAAAAGGCGAGCATTATAAAGGCCTGCCTTATGTGATATTAGATTACCCCAGGTGTTTTACAAAAGACAATACAGCAGCTATCCGGCTACTATTTTGGTGGGGAAATTTTTTTAGTATCAACCTTCATTTATCGGGTAGTTATCAGCAGGCAGCCGCCCCAATATTGTTACAGCATTTTGAGTGGTTGCAGCAAAATAATTACTGGGTTTGTACTAATAATTCACCCTGGGAGCATCATTTTTTGGCTGATAATTTTGTTTTACTCAATGCTGTTACCAAAGAAGAATTTGCGGCTAAGCTTACCGGTGACCCCTTTGTAAAAATTGCAAAAAAAATCCCACTCTATGAGTGGGAATCCGTTACTTCTTTTATGGAACAATCTTTTGCAGATTTGATAAAATGTAGTGTTCTAAGCACCGAGCCGATGAAATAAATCTTTCACCTGGTATTCCCACAATTGGCTCTGATCTTTGATTTCTTTTTTATCAGCAAAATCTTTTATAATCAGAATTGTTTGGTTGGTTACTTCCGATTTATCAATACTAAATTCAAAATACTCCTCTTTGGGCGCATGCAGCCAATGAAATCTTATAAATTTGTCTTCTTCCCCATCAACTAATTCAGCTCTTTCTTCAGTACCACTCCATGAGAAACTAAAAACATCATCTCTTTCATCTACCTTATCCGCAAACCATTCCTGCAAGCCTGCTGGCGTACTTAAAAATTCGTATAAAATTCGGGGAGAACATCTTACCGGATATTCAAGCGTGTATAATACTTTCTTACTCATCCAATTTGTTTATTTTCTTTCAACAATGCAATAATAACAAATAATATTCGCCAACAAAATATTTTTTATATAATTCTTGTTTAATAGTTTCAATGAAATATAAAACAAAAAAATTGATAGGCAAATTATTTTCCGAAAATTGGAAAATATATTTTGTTAAGAAATTTAAAAGTAGCTAAATTACATGCACACAATTTTTAACATTTAAAACCAATCTCCTTTATTTGAAATTATTTTAAAAACTTAAAACTATTGGCTTATGAGTATGCGTCAACTCAAAATCACGAAATCCATTACTAACCGTGAAAGCCAGAGCCTGGAAAAATATCTCCAGGAAATTGGAAAAGTCGAACTAATTTCCCCGGAAGATGAAGTTAAATTAGCCGTACTTATCAGGCAAGGCAACCAGCAAGCTCTCGACAAGCTCACCAAAGCCAATCTCCGCTTTGTAGTATCAGTAGCCAAACAATATCAAAACCAGGGACTTACACTTCCCGATCTTATCAACGAAGGCAATGTAGGATTAATAAAAGCTGCCCAACGTTTTGATGAAACCCGTGGATTTAAATTTATTTCCTATGCTGTATGGTGGATACGTCAAAGTATTTTACAGGCATTGGCCGAACAATCAAGAATTGTGCGGTTGCCACTTAATAAAGTTGGGCTCACTAATCGAATCAGTAAGGCCTATTCATTGCTTGAACAAGAATTTGAACGGGAGCCAACAGCTGAAGAAATTGCCTATTTTTTGGAAGTGGATGTAGCAGAAGTTACAGCAACACTTGGTGCTTCCATAAGGCATGTGAGCATGGATCAGCCATTCGCTGAAGGCGAAGACGGCAGCCTGCTGGACGTATTGGAGAATCCCAATGCTGATAGCACCGATCTTTACCTGGCATTTAGTGCTTCACTTTCGCAAGAAATAAACCGGTCACTCAGCACATTAACTGAGCGTCAAAAAGAAGTGATACGCTATTTCTTTGGTATTGGGGTAGATCATGCATTAAGCCTGGAAGATATTGGAGAGCGCTACAATCTTACCCGTGAAAGAGTGAGACAGATAAAAGACAAAGCCATCAATAAGTTACGTACTGTATCCCGTTGTAAACTTTTACGGCCTTATTTAGGCGTATAAAGTTTTCATACATTTGCATACTTTTTTAAAGTGAACTTAAGGTTCACTTTTTTATTTACAGCATCTATAAAACTATTTGTAAAGTGTTTAATTCATTAAGTGAAAAATTAGAAAGTGCCTTTAAAAATATTAAAGGGCAGGGAAGAATTTCAGAACTCAACATTGCCAATACGGTTAAAGACATCAGGCGTGCATTGGTTGATGCTGATGTTAACTATAAAATTGCCAAAGAATTTACAGATACCATTAAAGAAAAAGCTTTAGGTGAAAAGGTTTTAACAGCAGTTAGCCCTGGCCAGCTAATGGTAAAGATTGTGCAGGATCAGTTAACTGAATTGATGGGAGGTAAAGAAAGTGAGTTTAATATTTCCGGTAATCCCGCTGTTATCCTGGTAGCGGGCCTGCAGGGTAGTGGTAAAACAACCTTTAGCGGAAAACTGGCTAATTATTTAAAAACAAAAAAGGGGAAATCGCCCTTGCTGGTAGCAGCTGATATTTACAGACCAGCGGCCATTGATCAATTGGAAGTATTGGGTGGGCAAATTGGTGTTGATGTTTACAGCGAAAGGGAAAACAAAGATGCGGTTAGCATTGTACAAAATGCAATAAAAGAAGCAAGGACAAAAAATAAAAATGTAGTTATTATTGATACGGCTGGTCGCCTTGCGGTAGATGAGGTGATGATGACTGAGGTTGCCAATATAAAGGCCGCCATTAACCCACAGGAAATATTATTTGTAGTAGATAGCATGACTGGGCAGGATGCGGTAAATACAGCAGCAGCTTTTAATGAGCGACTTGATTTTAGCGGTGTGGTTTTAACCAAATTGGATGGTGATACAAGAGGTGGCGCTGCGTTGTCAATTAAATACACGGTTAATAAACCCATAAAGTTTGCAAGCAGCGGAGAAAAAATGGAAACGCTTGATGTGTTTTATCCCGAAAGGATGGCACAACGTATTTTGGGGATGGGAGATATTGTAAGCCTTGTTGAAAAAGCACAGGAACAATTTGACGAAGCAGAAGCTGCCAAACTGGAAAAGAAAATCAGAAAAAATCAATTTGATTTTGAAGATTTTAAAACCCAGTTACAACAAATAAAAAAGATGGGTAACCTAAAGGATTTAATGGGAATGATACCAGGTGTTGGCAAACAAATAAAAGACGTTGATATTAATGATGATGCTTTTAAAGGCATCGAAGCAATGATTAATTCAATGACCATCCAGGAAAGGAGGAACCCGGATATCATTAATCCATCCCGTAAAAACAGGATTGCTAAAGGTAGTGGTAAAGATATTGCTGATCTTAACCAGTTTTTAAAGCAGTTTGAGCAAATGAAGGGTATGATGAAAATGATGAATAAAATGCCTATGGGGAAAATGCCTGGAATGGGGAAAAGATAGCTGATTTACAAGTTATATATCACAAAATGAGTACTTGGGAGGGTACTCATTTTGTATTAGCAGCTACTACTTTTATAGCCACGCTATCAGTGCCTTTGGGAGCAAAATATTTTGTTTTAAAATTAACTGAAACGCCTGGGTCAATCGTTTCATAGATCGTTTCATTATCCTTTTCCAACAGTTTTCCTGTTTTGCTAAAAAACGAAAGTTCTATTGCTACATCACTGTACACACAAACTTTGGCTTTACTGCTAATGGTGCCTTTAATTACAGTTTGCCCAAGCAGGTTATGTTTTTCTTTACTGGTTACTTTTAAAAAATTTACAGGGTTCCTGGTTTCTTTTTCAAGTAATGTTTCTTGCGCTTTTTGATATTCTTCTGTATCTGCAGTATTTTTTTGCTGGCTGCTGTTACTACCGCTTACCAGTATTACTGTGAAGATGATCAGGCCAAAAAAATTTTTCATTTTTAAATGGATGTTTTTGTAACGAAATTATTTTGCTGGTTTCAGAAAAAATCCCGGTTTGTTTTTATGCCTCGTTGCCCAGCCATAAAGCGCCGCCAATACTGGCTTTTACGGCACCGGTTACAGATGGCAATACATTTGCTTCTTCCCTCCACCTCAAAATTCCCAGCAAGGCCATTATCAATGCTTCTTTGTAAGCCACCAGTTTTTCATCAGGTACTATAACTGTAATCCCGATATCAGCCAACAGATTTGTTAATGTCGAAATTAAAAAAGTATTGAAAGCACCGCCGCCGGTTACCAGCATTTTTTCATTGCCAGATGATAAGTGCATTTTTACATCATTTTTAATCTGCAGGCAAATATGTTCTGTGTAAGTTCTTAATGCATCTGCAGTAGAAATTTTTGCATCCTTTATAATCGGATAAACTATATCGGTACCAAAACTATTGGCCAACGATTTTGGGAATGATTGCTGATAATAATTCAGCTCATTCAAAGTATTTAACAATGCTTCGTTGATATTGCCAGATGCAGCTATATTTCCTTCTGCATCATATTTATTTCCAGTTTCTTCCGCCAGCATATTTAATACCCTGTTGGCAGCACAAATATCAAAACCAATAAATTTACCTTTATTATTGATAGAGATATTGGCAATGCCGCCAATATTTAAAGAGTATTTGTAATCAGGAAATAATAGTTGTTCCCCTTTAGGAACAATTGGGGCGCCTTGCCCTTCAAACGCTACATCCATAGCCCTTAAATCACTTACTACCGGCAGTTGTGTTTCGGCTGCAATGGCAGCACCGTCGCCCAATTGTGCCGTCATGTTTTGCGCCGGTAAATGAAATGTTGTATGACCATGCGAAGCAATCAGGTGAATTTTATGCTGTAGTTCGTACTTTTCAATAAAGGCATTTGTTTGCTCGCCGATATAATGACCAAATGAACTATGGAGCAATTGGTATTCAAGTGCCGAAACGGAAGTAGCGGTTTTAAGTTTTTGTGCTAATTGGCTTTCGTATTCAATGCAATCGGCAGCCAATATTTCAAACTCCCATTTACCACCGGTTTCTGTAAAGGTTACAAATGCAATATCCAATCCATCGAGCGAACTTCCGCTCATTATTCCTATTGCCCTATAAATCATTTATTTTGAAATTTTAATTCCTATTTTTACAACTTTGATAATTCTTGCAATTTCACTTACTAATTTCACAAATTCAAAATAATATTCATGGTAATTAACCTTAGCGATCAGCATTCATTGGTAAGTAATTGGGTAAGTGAGTTAAGAAATGTAGATGTGCAGACCGATAGCATGCGTTTCCGCAGGAACCTGGAACGAATTGGCGAAGTAATGGCTTACGAAATTAGTAAGCTGTTAAGTTGGGAAGAAAAGGAAATTACAACACCCTTGGGTATTGCTAATTGTAAGGTGTTGAAAGATCAACCTGTTATGGCAACTATTTTAAGGGCAGGTCTCGGTATGCATACTGGCTTATTAAACTATTTTGATAAAGGAGAAAATGCATTTATCAGTGCTTATAGAAAGCATTCCCCGGATGGTACTTTCGAGATTAGCCTGGAATATATGAGCTGCCCGGAAATTGATGGCAAGGTTATTATTATCAGTGATCCAATGATTGCAACCGGCGCATCGCTTGTAAAAGCTATACAGTATTTAAAAGGGGAAGGGGATATTAAAGAAATGCATATTGTTTGCGCCATAGGATGTACTGTTGGTATTGAGTATGTATTGAGAGAGCAACCGAAAGCTACCATTTGGTGTGGCGATATTGATGATGAATTAACTGCAAAAGGATACATTGTACCTGGCCTTGGAGATGCTGGTGATTTGGCATTCGGACAAAAAATGCAATCATAAAGTATTTGTAAATAGCTTGATTTTAGTTATTATTCTATATTTTATTGTGCCTTTGTGTTTATAAAAAGAGTCGCATTTGCCAATCCAACCCGGAAATCCAATATCCTCAATAATTACCTGACACGTTATGGCAGCCTTGCCATTTTAAAAGCTGTTTAAAATGTATCGTATAATTATTATAGTTCTCCATGCAGCAATTTGCTTTAAATCATTATCTTTAAATTTCTGAACCTAATTTAAAATGAGAAAATTAATACTTATATCTGCCTTGCTTGCTTCTTTTACCTGCCTGCAAGCACAAGACCCACATTTTTCGCAGTTTTTTTCATCACCACTAACATTAAACCCTGCTTTTACCGGTAAGTTTGATGGTACATGGAGGTTGGCCGCTAATCATCGGGACCAATGGCCCTCAATACCAAAAGCCTATGTTACAACCAGTGGTTCGGTTGACTTTGGTATTTTGAAAGGTAAAATACCAAAAGGGGATGTATTTGGAATCGGCTTTTCTGGTTTAAGTGATCAAAGTGCAGATGCTGCCTTAAAACTTAATTATGGATCTCTATCTTTAAGTTATCATAAGGCACTGGATGAAGAAGGTTATAATACGATTGGTGCTGGTTTTCAGGCAACATTTAGCAGTGCAATTTTGGATAGAAATAAATTAACTTTTGAAGATCAGTTAACTCAAAATGGATTTACCAATCCAACTGCAGAAACATTTTCTAACGGTACCGGTCAAAATTTTACTGATTTAAATGCCGGTATATTATATTCCGGATCAAGTAACGGAGTTAATAATTATTATATGGGGGTTTCTGTTTACCATATCAACAAACCTAATTTGAGTTTTATCGATAAAACATGGAATCTTGCATCAAGGGTTACCATCCATGGCGGAGGAGCGTTTCCTTTAAGTGATATGCTGTCTTTTAATGCATCTGGTATATATCAAATGCAAAATAAAGCCAGCGAAATAGTCGTAGGTGGCGCTTTATCAGCGCTGTTAAATGGTGATGAGACAAATCCTACCAGCGTTTATTTTGGATCGTGGTTGAGAGTAAGTGATGCCATCATTCCATATGTTGGCATTGAAATTAATGGTCTTAGAATCGGCGCCAGCTATGACATTAATACATCGGCCCTTAAAGCAGCAACTGCCAGCAGGGGAGGTTCGGAGTTTTCCATTATTTACATCAAGCGGCCTACAGAAATAAAAGGTATTCCTTGTCCCCGGTTTTAATTTTTCAAATTATATATTATTTAAAAGGAAACAGTTGTTTCCTTTTTTTATGCAAAGTGCTTTTCTTACAACTCAATTTTATTGTTATTTTGGATGGTCAATTATCAACTAAAAATCTCCGTAGAGCTGAATAGCTAGTTTGAAGTTTTAAAAAAGTAAACATAAAGACACTTAATTATTTTGATTATTTTTTATTTAATCAAGCTTGTATCCCTTCTGCCAAAATAGGTACTTAAATTAAAGCTGAATTAATTTTCTCTTTTGATTATTACTCTAAAAAATCCTGTTAACAAAATGAATGTTACTTCACTTGCTATGATATTCAAATAAATTGATTACCCTAAAAAAGCCCCGGAAACCGGGGCTTTGATCATTGCTTGTGATGATTTAATTATTTAAAAACGTTGCTTATATATTCAGTAATCTCAGCACCTTTTGCTTTACTTAACTTATCAAAGGCAGCTTTAAATGACGGATCTGTAAAATTTCTATATTCTTCAGGAATCTGATTTCTGAATATCATGATGTAATCAATTCCTTTTTTGATTTTAGCATTGTCATTTAGTTTTTCTAAGTAGCCGCCGAAATCAATGGTTGAACCAATTTTTTCCTGACTTGGCGGAGTTTCCTGATAGTTTTTAGCAATTAAATCAAAATCAGTTTCTGTGCCATTACTGATTATTGCTTTATTTACTACGGTACCTAAACCACCTTTCGCATCACTGCTGAATTTTTTCGCCAGTTCGTATGCCTTGGTTGGTTCCAGTCTTTCCAGCCCTTCCAAAGATGCACCAGCAACACTGTAAGATGAATCGTTAACGAATTTGTTGTATAGCGGCAGGTATTTTACATCAGCAGTTTTTGCTAAAAATTTAATAGCCGCTGCCTGCGTCTTTTTATCTTTATCATTATTGGCAATGGCTTCTATTACTGCAACAACGGGTGCATCTGTGGCCATTTTTGATTTGCCAAGTCTGTCCATTGTTAACTTGCGCAGGCCTTCAAATTTATCCTGTAAACCAAGTGTTAATTCTTTCATTCCTTTTTTCGCAAAAAATTCCAGCGCTTCTCTTCTGTCTAAATAATTAGGCGCATAATTCATTTGGTGCACAAAGTTCTCTGCAGTTTTATTGTCGGTTTTTTCCGCTAATAAAACCTTATCAGCATCTACATTTATTAGGTCAGGCTTGGATGTGTAGCTAAAAATAAATGTATCAATCTTGTTTTCTATCCAAACTTTTCTCCTGGTTTTTAAACTGCCATTGTAAACATCAATTGCAACAGGAAGCCTGAATATTTTATCCGTTTTTTGTGTTTGCTCAATTATAACCAAAGCCTTGCCGGCTGCATCATCATACTTATAATCAATTTTTAATTTTGGATGACCAGCACCGTAATACCATTGGTTCCAAAACCAGTTCATATCCTCTCCTGTTACGTCTTCAAATGCCAATCTTAATTGTCCGGCTTCTCCTGCTTTAAATTTGTTGATAGTTAAATAATTATTCAGCGATTTAAAAAAGGCATCATCTCCCACATAATTTCTAAGCATGTTCAATATCCGCCCTCCTTTATTATAACTTACTGCATCAAACATATCTTCCTTGTCGGCATATTTAAAACGCACCAGGTCTTTCTTGTCATTTCCTGGCTGCATCAGGTAGCCTTGCATATCCTGGTAATGGTGTTCATCTGCGGCATCTTTTCCTTTCTTATATTCCATCCACAAGTATTCACTATAGTTGGCAAAGCTTTCATTAACAGTAAGATTACTCCAACTTTCTGCAGTTACCAAATCTCCAAACCATTGATGAAAAAGTTCATGAGCAATTGTTTCTTCCCATACATTCCCGTCAGTTAATTGTCTTGAATTTTGATAAGCACTTTCCTGATGTAAGGTTGCTGTAGTATTTTCCATTGCTCCACTTACATAATCCCTGCCAACCATTTGTGCATATTTCGCCCAGGGAAATTCAACTCCTAGTTTGTTTGAGAAAAATTTGATCATTTCCGGCGTGTTGCCAAAAATCTTTCTTGCATATGGCTCATACTTGCGCTCAACATAATAATTAACTTCTTTTTCTTTGTATTTATCTTTTACTATGGCAAAATCACCTACGCCCATAAAAAACAGGTATGGAGCATGCGGCAGATCCATTTTCCAATAATCAGTTCTGGTACCATCTGCATTTTTAACCTGGCTTTTTAATAAGCCATTACTTAAGGTTACATACTTTGCCGGTACAGTCATATAAATTTCTTCAGTACTTTTTTGGTTGCTTTTGTCTATTGTTGGCATCCATACACTGTTAGCCTCTGTTTCACCTTGTGTCCATATTTGGGTAGGTTTATCTTTATCCTCCCCTGTAGGGTTAATAAAATACAATCCTTTGGCATTTGTAATAGCATTGCTTCCTTTTACAGTAAGTTCGTTGGGCTTTGCGGTATATTGAATATACAGGATGTAATTTTCTCCTCCCTTATACATTTTATCTAATTTAATAAAAAGCTGCAAACTGTCATAGGTGTACTTTAATGAGGATTTTGATGAACCTTTTATGATAGCTATTTCTTTTATATCCATACCCTTTGCATCAAGGGTTAAAGTATCAGTTGCATAAAAGTGCGGTTTCAACGTAATCCATGCTTTACCGTACATCCATGCTTTTTCAAAATCAAATTTCACTTCCAGTTTTGTGTGAACCAATTCATTGGTTTTTGGGTGGCTTGCCCTGTAAATCTTTTTCCAGGTTGTGTCTTCCGAAGCTTCAATTGGCTGTGCAAAAGCCTTGCTAAATGCGGCCAATACTGCAATACATAAGAATATTTTTTTCATATTTAAATTTTAGAGTTGCAAAAGTATGACTCCGGTTATTAATCCTAATCATTTTTTAGATAAATGGCAAATCGATATATAATATAAGTAGTTTTGTATTCAAAGCAAATCAGGCATGAAGCAATACTTTTTCTCTCTTTGGATATCCGTTTTATTTTTTTCACAAAGTTCAACAGCACAAATAAATCGTTTTATTTATTTCCAAACGGAAAACAAACAACCATTCTATGTTAAGTTTAATAAAAAAATTATTAGTTCATCTGCCTCTGGGTACTTAATAATTCCCAAACTTCAACCCGGCAACTATGAATTAATTATTGGATTTCCAAAAAATGAATGGGCAGAACAACATTTTACCGGCTCCGTAAAAAATGATGATGTGGGATACCTGATTAAAAATTTTGGTGAAAAAGGCTGGGGGTTGTTTAATCTTCAAACCTTGCAGGTAGCAATGGCAGGCGAAAAAAATGCGGAAGCGGCATTAGTAAAAGTTGATAAAACAGACGAGTTTTCAAATCTCCTTTCAAATGTGGTAAATGATCCATCCATTTTAAAAAAAGAAGTGGAAAAGAAAGATGAAATAAAAATCGATGCATCTTCATCAGTAGCTCAATCGATGAATGAAGTTAAAATTGCTCAAGGGGAAATTCAGAAAACGGCCATTAAACCGATTGCCGAAAAGCCAGCAGATGATCAAAAAAAATTAGTAGAAAAGATTGAAAAAATTCAGGAAACTATTGCCGAAAAAGGTTTAAGCATTGTTTATGTTGATAAAGGAACTGAACAATCTGATACAGTAAATATCTATATCCCTAATGATACTAATACCACAGCGGCAGAACTATCTGCGGGGTTAAAACCAAAAGAAGAACAATTGCAGCTTGTTGATAGTACAAAAATTGATCAATCGCTTGCATTGATTGCAGAAACACCCTACACAAAAAAAAAATCCTTAGTAAATGTAAATCCCCTGCCAACCGATAATAGCTCTGATTCAAAAAAATCTGTAAATACTTCAATGATACAGGGTAATGAGCCATTAGCGGGCAACGCTACAATTAAGCAAGCCAAAGAAGATGTAACCGTTGCTAATTCCTCGAAAACTAAAAAACAAGATGAAGAAAAATTTTTACCTATTGAACTGAATCCTGTAGATGTCAGCCAAAATTCAAAAACCGATACAATAAAAGATGATAAAGTTTTAGGTTTAGAAAATAATACAGAGAATGTTATAACTGATCCGGCTAATAGTAACCAGAAGTCGTCAATACTTATGATAAATTCTGATTGCATTGCCAATGCATCAAATGATGATTTTTTGAAATTGAGAAAGAAAATGGCATCTGCCAAAACTGACGATAGTATGCTCGAAATTGCAAAAAAGGGCTTTAAATCCAAATGTTTTTCATCTGAACAAGTAAAAAACTTAGGCGCACTATTTCTTAAAGAATCAGATAGGTATGCCTTCTTTGATATGGCTTATCAATTTGTTTGGGATACGCACAACTTTTCCTCCTTAGAAGACCAGTTATCAGATCCTTATTATAAAAGCAGATTCAAAGCAATGATTCGTCATTAAATTTTCTTTTATAGGCAGCAAGGGATAAATCACTGGATAATTTTTTTAAGAATCAGGCAAAAGTTTTTCATACGATAGCTATCGGATTGAGGTTCATTGGCGTCGTAGCCGATAGCTATCGGCTCTTGTGCTTTATATCTATTTTGAGCAAAATAACAACTCACTAATTTATCCGTTGCGCAGTATAGAATAGTATTATTGTAAAAGAAATCTATGTCACGTCATTTTATAGAACTAGGATACCAGGGTGCCAACTATGCTGGTTTTCAAATACAGAAAAACGCAAATTCTATCCAGCATGAAGTAGAGCAAGCACTTAAAACAGTTCTTAGAGAACCAATCCTTTTAACATGTTCCTCAAGAACAGATGCCGGCGTTCATGCAGTTTCTAATTATTTTCATTTTGATAGTAAATTCTCAACCGATATAATAACGGGCGCTAAATTATTGAGTAGTCTCAATGCCCTCTTACCTGGCGATATTGTAATACATAAAATATACAAAGTTCCGGCAGATCAACATAGTCGTTTCAGCGCAAAATCAAGGGAATATCATTATTTCATCTACCAGTCAAAAAATCCATTTTTATTCGACCGGGCCTGTTTTTATCCTTATAAACTCAATTTGCAAAAACTGAATGAGGCCGCAGGAGTCTTGATGGAGTACCAAGATTTTAGTAGTTTTTCAAAAAAAAACACACAGGTAAAATCATTCGAATGCCATATTTTTAAAAGTGAGTGGTTTGTAGAAAAGGATACGTTCATTTACACAGTAAGGGCCAATCGATTCTTAAGAGGAATGGTTAAGGGATTAGTTGGTACCATGTTAAAAGTAGGTACAGGTAAAATTTCGTTACAGAATTTCCGTGAAATTATTGAGTCAAAAGATTCTTCTCAGGCCAATTTTGCCGTTCCCTCCAAAGGATTGTTTTTAATTAAAGTTGAATATTGAAATGTAAAATAAACATTGCTCAATAAAATCAGTATTACATTTTATGCGTTTTACAAAGCAACCTAAATAGGGTTTATCATTAATTTTCTTATTTCTTATTATATTGGATGGAAATAGTATTTTAATTAAATCATTGCCCACATTGAGGTCTGTCTTATCATTTAGGAGATTTTCACAATTTTTTTGAATGTTTCCTTAAATAAAGTTTTGTTGCTAAGTATCGTGCGGCTATCTTTGCGCTCCCGAAATAAAA
>Ga0163144_10008105_pt1 | contig 22813 bp, 17 predicted proteins | sample OliLak19BULKMAT1_FD_123175 | JGI IMG/M metagenome (GOLD analysis project Ga0163144, IMG submission 123175) | Freshwater microbial mat bacterial communities from Lake Vanda, McMurdo Dry Valleys, Antarctica - Oligotrophic Lake LV.19.BULKMAT1 | ecosystem: Environmental > Aquatic > Freshwater >...
CCTCCTGAACGGCACTCCGGTTAATGGCTTCATACGCAACGGAGACGGCCGGCTCGAGGGCATCGTGTCTGGCCTCCGCGAGGGCGCCAATACGGTGGAGGTTGAAGCCGGCGGGGATAAGGCCTCCATCATCCTTACCAACCATCCCATCCAGGGACCGATGTTCTCCGGGCCGGCGCAGATGCCCTTTGTCTGCGCCTCGGAAGAACACCGCGCCCGCGCCCGCCTCGGCGCGCCGGTGGATGCCGACTGCACCCTCCCCACCGCCATCGACTTCGTCTACCGCTCCACCGCCGACGGCTCCTGGAAACCCTACGACCCCGCCGGCCCGCGGCCGGCCGACCTCGCGCAGACGACCACGCTCGACGGGAAGACCGTCGACTTCATCGTCCGCTGGGAGCGGGGCACCATCAACCGATTCATCTACAGCATCGCGATGCTCTCGCCGGCCGGCCAGGACGCCGCCACGCCCGACCTCAGCGCCTGGAATCGCCGCGTCATCTACGCCTTCCAGGGTGGCGTCGGCATCGGCCGCTATCAGGGCAACCCGAATCCGGGAGACATGCTCTACCCCTACGGCCTCGAAACCGGCTACGCGATCCTCTACTCCACCGGCACCCGCACCTCCACCCACTACGACCTCCAGGTGGGCGGCGAAACCGCGATCATGCTGAAGAACCGATTCGTCGCGGCCTACGGCAAGCCGCTGTATACGGTTGGCGTCGGGGGCTCTGGCGGAGGGATCCAGCAATACGTCTACGCCCAGAACCATCCGGGATTGATCGACGCCGGCGTGCCGCAATACGCCTATCCGGACATGATCACCCAGACGATCCACGTGGGCGATTGCGAACTGCTCGAACGGTACATGGACGCAGAGGTCGCCCGAGATCCCGGTTCGAAATGGGCGACATGGTCCAACCGGACCTGGCTCCAGGGCTTAAACGCGTCGGACACCCTCGCCAACCCGTACAACGGCGGCCGTCCCGGGCTCTCGGAATGCATCGAGGGCTGGCGCGGCCTCACCGCGCTTACGTTTAATCCCCACTACGGCACCGTGCCCGGCATCTCCCCGGAAGACCAGGCCGGCACCGAGTGGACCCACTTCGACGACCTCGTCCAGATCTACGGGAAAAACGAAGACGGGTACGCGCGGCGGACGTGGGACAATGTGGGCGTCCAGTACGGCTTCCAGGCCCTGCGGGACGGCCACATCACGCCGGAGGAGTTTATCGACCTCAACGCACGGATCGGCGGGTGGAAGCCGGCGAAGGAATCCGTCCAGGAAGGGCAGCCATACCTCCCCGAAGGCGACTTCGATATCTACAGCGCCCGCAACATGACCCTCAGCCCGAACGACGCCGGCGACCCGCCCGCGCCGCGAACGACAGCCGATGCCGGCGCCATCGAATCTGCCTATACCAGCGGCATGGTATTCACCGGGAAGATCGACATCCCCATCATCGATTGGCGGCACTATCTGGAACCGGAGCTCGATATGCACAACAGCCACCAGTCGTTCGCCATCCGCCAGCGCATGCTCAACCACGACGGCGACGCGGCCAACCAGGTCGTCTGGTTCACCGACACCCGCGCCGGGCAGACCCGGTTCGACCAGACGCCCCTTGCGTTTCAGGTCATCGACGAGTGGATGGCCAACCTCCGGGCCACCCCGGAGCGCGGCGTGGCCGGCAACAAACCCGACCGGGCCGTCGATAGCTGCTACGACACCTCGGGCGCTCTGATCTATGCCGGCACCAACGCCTGGGCCGGCAGCCCCGAAGACGGCGCAAAAGGACCCTGCGCCCGGCAATTCCCTGTCTTTAGCACCTCGCGCATCGTGGCCGGCGGACCGATCACCGGGGATGTATTCAAGTGCCACCTTCAACCCATCGATGAGGCCGTACAGAAAGGGCTATATGGGGATTGGGAGATGACGCCTCCGCAACGGGACCACCTGGAGGCGATATTCCCCCAAGGCGTCTGTGAATACGCGCGTGGCGATGCCCGCCGGCCGGCGTTGTGATGACCTGAGGCCACCATGCCATCGCGCATCGCAAGCGGCCGGACCAAGCCCGGGAAACGTAAAGGCCCCGCCGCGATTCAACGCACTGTCCGTCCTCCTCATCGTCCGGCGCAAGCGATCGGTCATCCTTCGTCGCGCCAGACTCCTGCCGGCTTAGCCCGGCACAGGCTTTCCAGCCGACCGTATGCATTTTGAACTCGACACCGTCGACGCCCTGCTTGCCCACCTCGCGGAATATGAACAGCTCGACGGCGTGGTGTGTCAGGGGCTGAATTTGAGCCATCAGACCGAGACATTGCTCGGCGTCACGGCCGCCGGCGCCGCGTTTCTCGGATGTCAATTGGAGGATCGCGCCCTACTCCATGTCATTGCGACGGGAGGCATCGTTTTCCCGCGCCTGGCGGATGTGCCCTACCATCCCTATCGATCGACGCTGTATACCATCGAGGAGTTGATGGAGGGGTACCGCCGCGGAGAGCCGGGTAGTTTCCAGCGTGATGCGCTGGATATGACCATCTACCAACACTTCACCCGCTTTCGTCTCAGCAACGAATCTCCCCCTCTCCTCGAAGCGCTCGCCCAGCGCCTGCACGACCACGCTATCGACGATGCCCTGAACGAGTTGCTGGGGCAGCATCCGCAGATCGTTGCCATCATGGGCGGTCATCGGCTGGTCCGCGGCGAAAAAGCGTATCGAGACGTTGCCCACATCGCCCACGGCCTGACGGCTCGGGGCTACTTCATCGCCACCGGCGGCGGCCCGGGCGCCATGGAAGCCGCCAACCTCGGCGCCCACATGGCCCGCTACCAGCCCGACGAACTCGAATCCGCGATCGATATGCTGGCGGGCGAACCCTCGTACAAGTCGAACGCCTACCTGGACCTCGGCTTCGCCGTCCGCGACCGCTACCCGGACGCCGGCCAGAGCCTGGCCGTGCCAACCTGGTTTTACGGCCACGAACCCACCAACCAGTTTGCTTCTCATATTGCGAAGTACTTCGCCAACAGCATTCGGGAAGACGTGCTGCTTGCCATCGCCTCATCCGGTGTGGTGTACGCGCCAGGCAGCGCCGGCACGATCCAGGAGATCTTCATGGATGCGGCGCAGAACCATTATGGCAGCTTCAAAGTCGTTAGCCCCATGGTATTTTATAACACAGCGTTCTGGTCCGAGCACACCCCGATTTTCCCCCTGCTCCGGCAACTCGCCGTCGGCAAGCAATATCACGACTTGATTTCGATCCACGATTCTCCGGACGACATCATCCACTTCATCGAGTCGCACCGCCCCATCCCGTATGACCCGAATTATTGAGTAACGTTACGCGTTCTCCCGTTGAACGTTTGGTGATCTGGTACGCGCCATTGAGCTGTGGAGCGAGATTCCTGTAGGCAACGCAAAACGCGCAACTAGTCAACGCGTAACGTCCCGAGGAACAGAGTCCGGCGGCTGCGCGTGGGAAAGCCATTATCTTCTCTCCGGGCCTCTGATAGCCAAGCCGCACGTCCGCATTCTTTCCTCTCGCGCCCCGTGCCGGCACATACCGTTGCGTCGTCATGCCGATCGAATGGGTGGGCGAAAGCCTGCCGACGACCTATAAGCCGGATGAAACCCGGCCGGTAACACCCTCCGACCGGGGCAAGCCGGATCGCGAGCACAACGCCGCGCTCTCGAAACGACGCGGAGGCCCCGGCACCAACCCCTACAGTCAGTCACTGGCCCGCCAGAATCAGCGCCTGGAAGAGGCCGTCTTCGCCAAGGAGGTCATGCAAACGCGGATGCAGACCATCGAACCCGAACAGACCTTGCTCGATGCGGTCCGCCTCTTCGCCGAGCACCACATCGATCATCTCCCCGTTAAAAACCGCACCGGTAAACTCGTCGGCATCCTTTCGCAGCACGACGTGATGCATACGATGGCCGCCGGCCGCGCCCCGGCCGACGTCATGATCGCCGAAGTCATGACCCGGCATGTCCTCACCGCTACCGGCAACACCACGCTCCGCGAAATCTCCCGCGTGATGGTGATGGAAGACATCCACTGCATCCCCATCGTGGACGCCAATCAGAAAATGATCGGCCTACTCACCGCCAGCGACATGCTCCATTGCATGGTCAATCACCACAAGCTGAACGTGTGGATCTGATGGTTGCAGGTTAGCAAGTTGCAGGTTAGCAAGTTATGTAACCTTCAACCTGCGAACCTGCCAACCCTATAGAAACATACTGATCACTAGCACCACTGCCATGCCCACGGCCCCGACGATGCTCGAGACGACCGTCCACGATTGGATCGTCTGCTTCTCTGTCATCCCCATATAGCGGCAGACGAGCCAGAAGCCGGAATCGTTGACATGTGACGCCATCGTGGCGCCCGCGGCGATGGCAATCGTTATGCAACCCACCAGCGGCGCGGAGAACGAGCCGGCTTCGATGGCCGGCGCGATCAGGCCGGCGGCCGTCACCATCGCCACCGTCGCCGAACCCTGCGAGAGGCGGACGACCAGCGCGATTAGATACGCCAACAGCACCATCGGCAGCCCGGTGGCGGCCATCGTGTCGGCCAGCGCCGCCCCGACGCCGGTGGCGATCAACACCTTGCCAAACACTCCGCCGGCGCCCGTCACCAGGATGATCAAGCCGACAGGCTCCATCGACCGGGTCGCGATCCGCTGGATGTCATCCCGCGAATACCCCCGAAGGGTGCCCAGCGTGTAAAACGCCAGCAATGCCGCGAGCAACAGCGCGATGAACGGGTGCCCGATGAAACCGATCCACTGCACAACCAGGCTCTCCTTCGGCAGCATCACCGCCGTGACGGTGTTGGCCAGAATCAGCACGATCGGCAACCCGATGATCGTCATCACGTTGGCAAAAGAAGGCAGGTCTTTCGACTCCGTGTCGCCCGACGGCATGTCGCGCGCCATATGCTCGGGAATCGCGATATACATCTTGTTCGCGATGTACTTCCCGTACAAGATGCCGCCAACCGCCGTCGCGGGGATGCCGGCGACGATCCCAAAAAAGATCACCCACCCGAGATCGGCATTCAGCAACGCCGCGACCGCGACCGGGCCGGGCGTCGGGGGGATAAAGGCGTGCGCCACACCCATGCCGGCGATCAGCGGGACGCCGTAATATAATAGCGACGTCTTCGCCCGCCGCGCGGCTGTAGACGAGGGGGATAAATAGGATCAGCGCCACGTCGAAAAACACCGGCGTAGATACGATGAGCCCGGTTAGCGCCAGGGCCCACTGGGACTTCTTCTCTCCAAATCGATCGAGCAGCGTTCGCGCTATTCGCTCCGCCCCGCCGGATACCTGCAGCAGCTCCCCGAACATCGCCCCGATGCCCACCACCACGGCGATATACCCCAGCGTACCGCCCATGCCGTCCTGGATCGTCTTCGCGATCTCCCCGATCGGCATGCCGCCGGCGATGGCCACGAACAGGCTCGCCAGCAACAGGGCGATAAATGCGTGGAGCCGAACGACGATCACCAGAAACAACAGCAGTCCGATCCCGATGACCGCCAACGAAATCAAAAATACAGTAGACATAGTGTTATAGTCCGATTACCACCATTCCCATCCTACCCGTAGGGGCGGACCGCCATCCTCCCCCCCGGCGTCCACCCCCCAGCCGCCCCGCAGAATAGCGCCTGGTCTCTTGGGGATCAAGCCGGCCGTTTCAGCTTGCCCCCATTTTCGCGACGATCATCCGCAGACACCTCTTTACATCCGACGATCACATCCCGAACCGCCTTGTCCTCGCCGCAACTCCCGCCCGTCGTCGCCCGTTTCCTGCGCTACGTCCAGATCGACACCCAGTCCGATCCCGCCTCCGCCACCATCCCATCCACCGAAAAACAGAAAGTCCTCAGCAGGCTCCTCACCGAAGAACTCCACGCCCTGGGCGCGCCCGATGTGGCGATGGACGCATATGGCTATGTCTACGCCTCCTTCCCTGCCGTCGGGTCTTTCGATGCGCCCATCCTGGGGCTTCTCGCCCACCTGGACACTTCGCCCGACGCCCCGGGCCACGGCGTCAAGCCGATCATCCACCCGGCCTACGACGGCCGTGTGCTGACGCTGCCCGGCAATCCGGCCGTCACCCTGGACCCCGCCAGGCAGCCGGCCCTGCTCGACCATATCGGGCACGACATCATCACCAGCGACGGCACCACGTTGCTCGGCAGCGACGATAAAGCCGGCGTCGCCATCCTCATGCAGCTCGCCGAAGACCTCCTGGCCGACACAACCTCGCCCCGGCCGCCCCTCCGCCTCTGTTTTACGGTCGACGAAGAGATCGGGCGTGGCGTGGACAGGCTCGATCGCACGCGATTCGACGCCGAGGTGGCCTATACGATCGACGGCAGCGGCATGTACACCGTATTCGCCGAGACATTCAACGCTGTCGAAGCGACGGTCCGCGTAGCCGGCCGCGGCGTCCATCCGGGGTACGCAAAAGGCATCATGGTCAATGCGTCGCGCATTTTGTGTGACATGATGGCTGCGCTCCCCTCGGCCGAAACGCCCGAACATACCGACGGACGCGAAGGCTACATCCACCTGCACGGGTTGCATGCCGGCGATGTCGAGGCGGCCTCGGCCCATCTCATCCTGCGAGACTTCTCCGACGACGGCATGGCGCGGCGCCGGCGGCTGATCGAACACCTCGTCAACCAGTACCGCATCCAGTATCCCACCGCCCGCATCGAACTCGAACTCCGCGAACAGTACAAAAACATGCGCGCGTACATCGACGCAAGTGACCCCCGAGCCGTCCACCTGGCATTTACCGCCGCCGAACGCGCCGGCATGCCGCTGCGCGAAGAAGTGGTCCGTGGCGGGACGGACGGCGCGCGGCTGTCTGAGCAGGGCCTTCCGACGCCGAATCTCTTTAATGGAGGGCACGATTACCACAGTTGTTTTGAGTGGAATACGGTCCAGAATCTGGTCGAATCCCTGCGTTATCTCGTCGTGTTGCTCGGCGTATGGACCGAAGCGCCCCGGCTCTCGCCGGCCCGCACGCCGGCCGAAGCCGGGGCGGCGACCTGAGTTGTTTGTCCACCGAGACTTTGTTTTCCCACCCGCATGCCGAACGTAAGGAAATAGAAGTACGGCGGCGATGGCAACTCTTTTCCCAACACTACCGTTATAGCCACCGGTTACAGACTTTTTTATCCACTCCATCATCCCGTACACCGCAGGCGCGACGGCCATACGCTGAGTATATTCTCCTATCCATTCCTGGCCCGGGCGCGTGGTGCGATGCCATGCATTTTTATAATTTCTCTAAAGATAGCCAGCGAGGTCGGATCGGTGGCATTCTCCGCAATATCCTGTTTGTCGTCGTCGTTCTCGCCTACCTTGGCGCCCTTTTCCTTGTCATCCAGTTTTTCAGCTGATGCGCCGCGGAAACCAGGCCATCCAACGGCAGGCTCGTGCGTTTGCATTTGAGCGCGTGCCGGGATACTTTCGTTATTACATACGGCTATCAGCTCCTGAAGCGTAGGGCTAGAAGCCACTTCGGAGTTTTCCCCCCATGCTGATCTACGGACATCCGCCGGGCCGGCAAGCCCGCACGCGCCAGCGCCAGCGACGCCGTCAGAAACGGTTGCGGGAGTTTCGTACCCTTTTCGCCGCACTCGGGCTAGTGCTGACAACGGCCCTGATGTATCTGGGCACCCTCGGATTGTTATTCTTGCTGGCGAAGTGTTCGTAAGCCGCGTGGTACGTGCGGCGTGTGTCTCGAATAGCTGCAATTAAATCTGTCATGGCCAACGCCGATCGCCGTTCCAGTTCCCCCCCTCGCCCCCTCGGCCGGGTCCGGTCGCGCCTACTGCTCGCGTCGTTCTTCGCGATCACGGTTATCCTGGCCATTATCGCGGCCAAGGCCATCATCAACGACTCCCAGAATCCGGTCCTCCAGCAACGCATCGAAGAGATGCGCGTGCGAAAAAACCAGAACTCGCTCTTTGCGCCGGCCGATTCGAGCGACGTACCCGCCGCCGCCACTCCAGACTCCCTTGCTCCCGATTCCGCCGCTCCCTCTCCCTCGGCCACGCTCTAGGCCTTGCACCAGGCACGAGCCTGCCCGATCATGCGCGCCGTACTCCTGATCTGCTCTATAGGCCTCGTCATCCTGCTTGTCCGATCCGGCCCCTGGCTGTCGGAAAAGCTGGCCATCTACGAAGATCGCACCGCATTGGAGGACAGCCTGGACGCGTTCATCCGGCACGAGTTGGCCGACAAAGGCATCCCCGGTCTCTCCCTCAGCCTCGTCTCCGGCCAGCGAGTCGTGCTCGAACGGGGGTATGGATTTGCGGATCCAGACGCCCGGACGCCGGCGACTCCCTTTACCGTCTATAGGGTAGGCGCCGTTTCGCAGGCCTTCACGACCGTCGCCGTCCTCGAGCGCCAGGAGCGCGGCTTGCTCAACCTCGATGCACCCATCGAAACCTACCTGGCGGAATTTCGGCCCCTTAATCCCTTCGGCCATCCGATTACCTTAAGGCAGATACTCTCGCACCAATCGGGATTGCCGCGTGAGTCCCCGATAGGGCATTATTTTGATCCCACCGAGCCGACACTCCATGCCACGGTCGCCAGCCTCAACGCGACGTCGCTCGTATACCCGCCCGAGACCTTTACCAAGTACTCCAATGCGGCGTTCGCCGTCGCCGGCTTCGTCATCGAACGCGTCCAGCAAAAACCCTTCGAGCAACACCTGCGCGCCGTGCTGGACCGGATGGATCTGCGACGGACCAGCTTCACGCCGCGATTCGACCTGCGCGGCAAACTGGCGCAAGGATTTCAATGGACCTATGACGGCCGCGCCGTTTCAGCGCCCCTCTTCGAACCGGGCGCTGCGCCGGCCCTCAGTCTGTACACCACCGCCAACGACCTCGGCCGCTTTTTGACCGTGCTGTTTGCCGATGGCAAAAGTCCGTACGGCGCTATCCTCTCGCCGGCGGCCATCGAGGCGATGTGGACGCGACCGCCGGCAACGGCGCGCCAGCAAACCCCGTACGGCCTCGGATTCGTCGTCTCGTCGTTCGGAGCCGAGCGTCGGATGGACATCGAGGACAGCTTCCACGGCTATACGGCCCGGCTGGATATTCTTCCGGACAGCAAGATGGGCATCGCCCTGACGGCCAACATGGCGAACACAAACGCGGTTCTTGAGCGCATCGCCAGCTATGCGTTTGCCCTGCTTCGAGCCGAGCAGGCCGGCGCGCCACTGCCGGCCGCGCCCGTTACACGGCGCGTGCACCCTGCTCTCCGCGATCGATTCGGAGGACACTACGCGGGGCCCGCCGGCGAAGTGACGATCTCTGAAATGGCCGGCGAGTTATACGTTTGCCAGGACATCCGACGTACCCGGCTCCGCCAGTCCATCACCGGAGACTCTCTCTGGACCGATGATCGGCATGCACATGGATCGATTGTTTCGTTGCTCCCAAACGGCGCCCTCCAATTGGCGGGAGACACCTACACACGACGTGACCCGCCGCGACCCGTCCTGCACAATGCCGATCTCGTCTCGTACGTCGGGGTCTATAAAAATGATGTCCATGACCTGTTTATCCTCGAGCGGGAGGGCCAGCTGTTTACCCTGCTCGACTGGATTCGTTATTTCCCGCTCGCGCCGGACGACGCTGCCTCCTTCACCTTTCCCGACGAAGGCATGTTCGGAGGTGAAACGGTCAGCTTTGTGCGCGATGCTGCCGGCAAGGTCGTAGCCGTCACCCTCGCCAATATGACCTTCGAGCGGGCACCTGATCCCGTCTACCCGATCGCCGCTACGCCCCTGCCCGTCCCCCAGTCCCTCGACCGATTGATTCAGGAGGCCAGAACCGCATCCCCTCCCGTCGACGCGGCGAACATGAAGCCGCCCGAGCTGGTCGATATCGCCATCGTCGACCCCCTGTTGAACCTCGACATTCGCTACGCGCACAACGACAACATCCTCGGTCAAGCCATCTACGAGGAGCCACGCGCCCTGCTCCAGAAACCGGTTTCCGACGCGCTGTTCCGCGTCCAGGCGGCCGTCCGGCGAGATGGGTATGGCCTCATCATCTTCGATGCCTACCAGCCCTGGCACCTGTCCAGGGTCCTGTGGCAGGCCGCTCCCGATTCCCTCAAACACTTCTTCGCCGAGCCGTCGGTCGGCAGCTCGCAGAATCGAGCCTGCGCCGTGGCGCTTAATCTATACGACCTCGACTCGGGCAGCCCCATGGCCATGCCTACCGAGGTCGGGGCGCTGACTCCCGAGGCCTCCGCGAGTTATCCGATTACCGACAACCAGTTGCGCTGGAATCGAGACTTCCTTCGCACCGTCATGGAAGCCGAGGGGTTTGCCGTTCACCCCTACACGTGGTGGATGTTCGAGCACACCGGTTGCGCCGGCTACCCTATCCTGAACGAGTCGTTCTCTTCCATAGGCCCGTTCATGCACGTCGCCGCGCCCACACCGCCGCAAAACGCGTTTACCCTCGACCCCTGATCGAGTGTGGCGTAGCATGGGAGATGCATCAAATCAAAAGGCCCGGTTCGCTCGAAAGCGGCCCGGGCCTTTGTTATCGCATGCGGTTCAGACCGAGTAGTCAGTCCGCTTCCACCGACTCCACGTCGCTCGCCTTGCCGACGATCGGCGAGAACGAGGTGGCGGCGCGGGCAGCGGCGGAGCTGCTCCCGATGGCGGCCTGCAGTTCGGCGAGCTCCTTGCGCGAACCCACGACGATGTCGCGGAAGCGACGCTGACCGGAGCCGGCCGGGATGAGGTGACCCACGATCACGTTTTCCTTGAGACCGTAGAGCGGGTCGACCTGCGCGTTTATCGCGGCGTCCGTGAGCACCTTCGTCGTCTCCTGGAAGGAGGCGGCCGAGATGAACGAATCGGTCGAAAGCGACGCTTGCGTGATACCGAGCAGGATCGGCTCGGCAACGGCCGGCTGCGAATCGCGGACCTGAATCTGCTTCAAGTCGCGCCGCTTCAGGTCAGAGTTCATCTCGCGCAACCGCCGGCGGCTGATCAGCTCGCCCACGGAATGCGAGTTGGCGCCGCCCGGGTCCACGATCACGAAACGGTCGTACAGATCGTCGTTTAGCTCTTCGAGGACAAAGCGATCGACCGTATCCTGCTCAAGCAGGTTCGTGTCGCCCGGATCCGTGATGCGCACCTTCTGCATCATCTGACGCACGATCACCTCGATGTGCTTGTCATTGATCGTCACACCCTGGAGACGATACACTTCCTGCACTTCGTTCACGAGGTACTCCTGCACGGCCTTTGGCCCCAGAATGCTCAGGATATCCTGCGGCGATACCTGGCCGTCGGAAAGCGGGTCGCCGGCACGTACGAAGTCGTTCTCGTGCACCAACAGGTACTTTGAGAGCGATACCAGGTACGTTTTCGAGATGTCGCCATCTCGGCTTGTGACGATCACCTCCTGGGCGCCGCGTTTACGGCCGCCGAACGTAACGACACCGTCGATCTCGCTAACAACGGCGGGATCGGTCGGGATGCGCGCCTCGACGAGTTCCGTAACACGAGGCAGACCACCCGTGATGTCGCGCGTTTTAGCGGACTGGCGCGGGATTTTTGCCAGCACCTGGCCGGCCTGTACCACTTCACCGGCTTCGATCTGAAGACGCGCGCGAATCGGCAGGGGGTACTCGCGAATGTCCCCTTTGGCGGTCGCAACCAGGATGGCCGGCGTCAGGTTACGCTCACGGCTTTCCATGATGACCTTCTCCTTGTAGCCTGTCTGCTCGTCCGACTCCTCGCGGTACGTCGTACCGTCGACAATATCCTGGAAGGATACCTTACCGGATACCTCCGAGAGGCGCACGGAGTTGTACGGGTCCCAGCTGGCCAGCACGGCGCCTTTCTCGATCGTATCGCCATCGGAGACTAGCACTTCCGCGCCGTAGGGGATGATGTACGCGATCAACTGCCGGCCCTCTTCATTCGGGTCGGTGATGCGGATTTCCCCCTGACGGGCAAGTACTACCTCCTTCGTCGATTCACCGTTGTCAAACGAGACGGTACGGAGGTTTTCGTACACGACGCGCCCGCCAAACTTGGTCTGGATCGTACTTTCGGCCGCGATACGCGAAGCGGCGCCGCCGATGTGGAACGTACGGAGCGTAAGCTGCGTGCCCGGCTCGCCGATCGACTGGGCGGCGACGACACCGACGGCCTCGCCGGCCTCCACGATGCGGTTCGAACCGAGGTTACGCCCGTAGCACAGGGCACACGCACCGCGACGCGCTTCACACGTGAGCACGGAGCGGATTTCGACTTCCTCAATTGACGTTTCCGAGATCCTACGCGCCGTGGTCTCGTCGATCATCTCGTTGGCGCCCACAATGCGGTCGCCGGTCAGCGGATCATCAACATCGTGAACCGATACGCGGCCGAGAATACGGTCCGAAAGCGGTTCAACGATGTCCTCGTTATCCTTGAGTGCTGAAATCCGGATACCGCGAAGTGTACCACAATCCGTCTGGGTGATCGTCACATCCTGGGCAACGTCAACCAGACGACGCGTCAGGTAGCCGGCATCCGCCGTCTTGAGGGCCGTGTCGGCCAGACCCTTCCGGGCCCCGTGCGTCGAGATGAAGTACTCGAGCACCGAAAGGCCTTCCTTGAAGTTCGAGATGATCGGGTTTTCGATGATTTCGCCGGCGGAGCCGATAAGGCTCTTCTGTGGCTTGGCCATCAACCCGCGCATCCCGCCGAGCTGACGAATCTGCTCCTTGGAACCACGAGCACCGGAGTCCGCCATCATGTAGATCGCGTTGAAACCGTCTTCGTCCAGCTTCAAGGCATCAAACAGCACCTCGGAAACGAGGCTGTTCGTGCGCGTCCAGATGTCGATTACCTTGTTGTAGCGCTCGTTCTCCGTGATGTGACCCATCTCGTAGAAATTGCGCGCCTGCTCAACCTCAACGGTGGCCTCCGAGATCAACTTCTCCTTCGCGTCCGGCACCACGATGTTGGCCAGCGAGAACGTAAGGCCGGCCGTCGTGGCACGTTCGAACCCGAGGTTTTTGATGTCGTCCAGGAAGCGCGCCGAACGGGCAAAACCCGTGGCCGAAAGCACGCGCGAGATGATGCCACGCAGGCTCTTCTTGGTGAGGACTTCGTTGATGAAGCCCACTTCCTCGGGCACGACCTCGTTAAAGAGGACGCGGCCGACGGTCGTTTCGATCAACTCGCCATTCGGTGTGCGTACGGTGACCTTCGCATGCTGCGCGACAACTCCGCGGTCGAACGCCTGACGCGCCTCTCCCATGCTGCCAAAACGCATGCCCTCGCCTTTCTGACCGTTTTTACCCTTGGTCAGATAGTAGAGGCCAAGCACCATGTCCTGCGTAGGCACCGTCACCGGGCCGCCGTGGGCCGGGCTGAGGATGTTATGGCTCGCGAGCATGAGGATCATGGCCTCAAGGCACGAGTCGTAGCTGAGCGGCACGTGGACCGCCATCTGGTCGCCGTCGAAGTCGGCGTTAAACGCCGTACAGACGAGCGGGTGGAGCCGGATGGCCTTCCCTTCGATGAGCACGGGCTGGAACGCCTGAATGCCCAGACGATGCAACGTCGGGGCGCGGTTGAGGAGCACCGGCCGGCCATCGATCACCTTCTCAAGGATGTCCCACACATCGGCCGTCCGGCGATCGACCACCTTCTTGGCGCTCTTCACCGTCTTCACAATACCACGCTCGATGAGCTTGCGGATGATAAACGGCTTGAACAACTCGACCGCCATTTCTTTCGGCAGACCGCACTGGTGCAATTCCAGCTCCGGACCGACGACGATGACGGAACGACCCGAGTAGTCGACGCGCTTGCCGAGCAGGTTCTGCCGGAAGCGGCCCTGCTTGCCCTTGAGCATGTCGGAGAGCGACTTCAGGGCGCGGTTCGAATCCGAGCGGACGGCGTTGGCCTTGCGGCTGTTGTCGAACAGCGAGTCTACCGCTTCCTGCAACATGCGCTTTTCGTTGCGCAGGATGACCTCGGGCGCCTTGATATCGATCAGGCGCTTGAGGCGGTTGTTGCGGATGATGACACGGCGATACAAGTCGTTCAGGTCGCTCGTGGCGAACCGGCCGCCTTCGAGCGGCACCAGCGGGCGCAACTCGGGCGGGATGACCGGGATGACGCGCATGACCATCCATTCCGGACGGTTCTCCATCCGGCGGTTGGCTTCACGGAACGCCTCGACGACGGCCAGACGCTTGAGCGCTTCCGCCTTACGCTGCTGGCTCGTTTCGGTCTTGACCTGGAACCGTAGCTCCTGGGCGAGCGGCTCCATCGTGAGCCGGCCCAGCATCATCTCGACCGCCTCGCCGCCGATTTTCGCGATAAACTTCTCCGGGTCCTCGTCGTCCAGACGATTGTTGTCTTCGCGAATCTGGTAGAGCACGTTGAAGTACTCGTCCTCGCTCAGCAACTGATCCTGTTCGACCCCCAGCTTTTCGGCCGCGCCGGGCTGGATCACAATGTAATTTTCGTAATAGATCACCCGCTCCAGGTCTTTCGACTTGATGCCCAACAGGTGGCCGATCTTGTTGGGGAGCGTCTTGAAATACCAGATATGGACGACCGGCACGCTCAGCGTGATGTGGCCCATGCGCTCGCGACGAACCGCTTTCTGGGTGACTTCCACGCCGCATCGGTCGCAGATGATACCCTTATAGCGGATCCGCTTGTACTTGCCGCAGTGGCACTCCCAGTCCTTGACGGGGCCGAAGATCTTCTCGCAAAAAAGCCCGTCTTTCTCCGGCTTGAACGAGCGATAGTTGATCGTTTCTGGCTTCAGCACTTCCCCGTAGGACCGCTCGAGGATCGCTTCGGGCGAGGCCAGGCTGATGGTGATCTGGGTAAAGTTCTTTCTAACCTTCTGCGTTTTTCCGTACGGCATATCTAATTCCGAATGTCGAATGTCGAGTGACGAAGACCAGCAGCCTCTCGCCGGCGTTCCGACGGCGAGAGGCGCACGCATCTAATCTGTCAATCCAGCTTCACTTCGAGCCCGAGGCCCTGCAACTCGCGGACGAGCACGTTGAAGCTTTCGGGTGTGCCGGCTTCGGGCATGTTATCGCCCTTGACGATGGACTCGTAGGCCTTCGAGCGGCCCTGGACGTCGTCGGACTTATACGTAAGCATCTCCTGGAGCGTGCTGGCCGCGCCGTACGCATACAGTGCCCAGACTTCCATCTCCCCGAGACGTTGTCCACCGAACTGCGCCTTGCCACCCAGCGGCTGTTGGGTGATAAGACTGTAGGGCCCGATGCTCCGGGCGTGGATCTTGTCGTCCACAAGGTGACTCAACTTGAGCATGTAGATGACGCCGACGGTCGTCTTCTGGTCAAACGGATCACCCGTGCGGCCGTCGTACAGTTGGGCGCGTCCGTCGACCGGCAGGCCGGCAGCGGCGAGTTCGGCCGTAACGTCATCCATCTTGGCGCCGTCAAAAATCGGCGTCGCGTACTTCTTACCGAGCTTGAGACCCGCCCAGGCCAGGAGCGTCTCGAATATCTGCCCCAGGTTCATACGCGAAGGCACGCCCAACGGATTGAGCACGATGTCGACCGGCGTACCGTCTTCAAGGAACGGCATGTCCTCGTGCGGCACGATGCGGGCAATGACGCCCTTATTGCCGTGCCGACCGGCCATCTTGTCGCCCACCTGGATTTTGCGCTTTTTGGCGACATACACTTTGGCGAGCTGGACGATGCCCGGCGGCAACTCGTCGCCCATCTGCACCTGGTGACGCCGGCGCTTCGCGTCGCTCTGGATGCGGCTGTAGATCGTGTGGTAGTTGCGCAGCAACTTCCGGATCTTCCGGTTCACTTTGTCATCCGTCGTGAACCCTTTGCGCACACCCAGCTGAACCGGCTGGATCTCGGCAAACGCCTCCTTCGAGAACTTGGCGCCTTCCGGCACCACGATGCGGCCTTCGCGATCCTCCACGCCGGCGCTCTTCTGGCCCTCGAGGAGCTGGAAGAACTTGTCGAAGAAACGGCGATTGATATGGCCCACTTCGTGGTCCAGGTCGCTCTCGATCTCGGTGATGCGCTGCTGCTCAATCTTCTTCGAAGCCGGATCCAGCTTGCGACGGCTGAACAACTTCGTGTCGATCACCACGCCCTTCATGCCGGGAGGCGCCTTCAATGAGGCATCCTTCACGTCGCCGGCCTTGTCACCGAAAATGGCGCGCAACAGCTTCTCTTCCGGCGTCGGGTCGGTCTCGCCCTTTGGCGTGATCTTGCCCACGATGATGTCGCCGGCCTTCACTTCCGCACCAATGCGGATGATGCCGCGCTCGTCGAGGTCCTTCGTGGCCTCTTCCGACACGTTCGGGATCTCACGCGTCAACTCCTCCTCCCCGCGCTTCGTGTCGCGCACCTGAAGTTCGAACTCCTCGATATGCACCGAGGTGTAGACGTCTTCGGCGACCAGCTTCTCGGAGATGACGATGGCGTCTTCGAAGTTGTAGCCGCGCCAGGGCATAAAGGCCACCAGCACGTTTTTGCCCAGCGCCAACTCGCCCTTTTCCGTCGCAAAGCCTTCCGTCAGCGGCGAGTCTTTTTCGACCCGCTGCCCGGTTTTCACGATGGGCGTCTGGTTGATGCACGTATCCTGGTTCGTGCGGCGGAATTTGGTCAGGAAGTAGGTTTTAATCGTGTCCTCGAACGCCACGTCGGCGTCGTCGGCATCGGTATCGTACCGGACGATCACGCGGGATGCATCGGCAAACTCGATCACCCCGGGGGCCTCGGCCACCAGCACCGCGCGCGAGTCGCGGGCGATGCGGCCTTCGAGACCGGTGCCAACAATCGGCGACTGGGGCCGGAGCAACGGCACGGCCTGGCGCTGCATGTTCGAGCCCATCAGGGCGCGGTTGGCGTCATCGTGCTCGAGGAACGGGATCAGGCTCGCCGCCGGCGATACGATCTGGTTCGGAGCGATGTCCATGTACTCCACTTTGTCCGGAGGGACAATCGGGAAGTCGCCACGGTACCGGCACTTGACGTATTTGTTGATGTACTCGCCTTTCTCGGTGATCGGCGCGTTGGCCTGAGCGATGATCACGTCATCCTCCTCCTCCGCCGTCAGGTACCGGATCTCATCGGTCACCACACTGTCCTTCACCACCCGATAGGGCGTCTCAATGAAGCCGAACTGGTTGACGAAGGCATGGACGCAGAGGGACGAAATGAGGCCGATGTTCGGGCCTTCCGGCGTTTCGATCGGGCAGAGGCGACCGTAGTGGGTATAGTGAACGTCGCGCACCTCGAAGCCGGCGCGCTCGCGGGTAAGGCCGCCAGGCCCGAGGGCCGACATACGACGTTTGTGCGTCAACTCGGCCAGCGGATTCGTCTGATCCATGAACTGGCTGAGCTGATTCGTACCGAAAAAGCTATTGATGACGCTCGACACGGTACGTGCGTTCACCAGGTCCTGCGGCGTGAAGCTCTCCGCGTCGCGCAGGTTCATGCGCTCCTTGATCGTACGGGCCATACGGGCCAGACCGAGCGAGAACTGCGCGGCCAGCTGTTCGCCGACCGTACGTACGCGGCGGTTGCTCAGGTGGTCGATGTCGTCGACCGAGCTCTTGCCATTCTGGAGATTGACCAGCTCGCGGATGATGGCGAGGATGTCCTCCCGAGTGAGCGTGAGTGTCTTATTGTCATCGCCCAGGCGGAGCCGGCGGTTGATCCGGTAGCGGCCTACATCGCCCAGGTCATACCGTTTCTCGCTGAAGAACAGGCGCTCGAGGACGCTCCGCGCCGTTTCGAGATCCGGCGCTTCGGTGCCGCGTAGCTGGAGATAGAGGTACTCGAGCGCCTCCTCCTCCGTATGCGTGGCGTCCTTCTTGATCGTGTTAAGCAGCGCGCTTTTGTCGACGCTGTCGTCTCCGATATCCACATGCAGGAGGTGGATGCGGGTGATGCCGGCTTCCTTGAGGACGTTGATATCGTCCTCCTCGACCACATGTTCGGCCGGGAAGAGGATCTTGCGTTCCTGCTTGGTGTCGACTACCTCGCCGGTGTCTTCATCGACCACTTCTTTCGTCTCCATCACGAAGACGGAGGCGGCGAGTTTGCGACCCTCGAATTTCTTGAAGTTCTTTTTGGTGTCGACCGCGTGTTCCTCGGCCAGGTCGAAGATGCGAACCAACTCTTCGTCGGTCGAGTACCCCAACGCGCGAAGGAGGGACGTGACCGGCAATTTTTTCTTCCGGTCGATATACGCCCACATCACGTTGTTGACGTCCGTCGAGAATTCGATCCACGACCCCCGGAACGGGATGACGCGGGCCGAGAACAGCTCCGTGCCGTTCGGGTGCATGCTCTGCCCGAAAAACACGCCCGGGCTGCGGTGCAGCTGGGAGACCACGACGCGCTCGGCGCCGTTAATAACGAACGTGCCCCGCTCGGTCATCGCCGGCAGGTTTCCCAGGTATACTTCTTGCTCGATGGCCTCCTCAGCCTCGTCCTCGTCTTCATCCTCCTTGCTCGAAAGCCGCAGCTTGGCCTTGAGAGGCACCGAAAATGTCAGGCCCTGCGCGATACATTCCGCAACGGAGTGCTTGGGAGCATCCAACGAGTAGTGGAGAAACTCGAGCGTGTACCGTTCGCGACTGTCCTGGATCGGGAAGTGCTCCTTGAAGACGGCCTGAAGACCCACATCGGCACGTTCTTCAGGCGGGGCGTCTTCCTGCACAAACTCGCCGTACGATTGAAGCTGTACGTCCAGAAAGTCCGGATAGTCTTTTACAGCGCGCGTGCGGGAAAAGGTGACCCGCTCCACAACGCCTCCCGGCTCGGTAATGGTATTGGGCATAGACTGATCGGTTAACGAGGTTGGTGACGCGTAGTTAGATACAGGGCGTGAGTTACAGGGCGTGAGATAAGTGCGAGAGATACGGTGAGGATCTCGTAGAGTCTCGGGCGTCTACACGTTAGTCGCGACAGAAGTGCATCGAAGCCTGAACGCGGCCCCTATGCAATTGTTTCAAAACCACGGCTCGTGGCGGGAACCTGCATCCGCCAGCGTATCTACGCAGAAGCATTGAAAGCCGGCCCTCATTGAAGGGCCGGCTTTCGCAGCACGCTGCGTTATGTCATTACAAAGCCTGCATTGAGGTGACCTATCCGATCGGGATGGTTACTTCAGCTCGACAACCGCGCCGGCTTCTTCCAGCTGGGTTTTGAGTTTGGCCGCTTCGTCCTTGTTGACGCCTTCCTTGACCGTGCTCGGAGCGCCTTCGACGAGGTCCTTCGCTTCCTTGAGGCCGAGGCCCGTGATGGCGCGAACTTCCTTGATGACGCCGATTTTCTTGGCGCCCGCATCCTTCAGGATGACGTCGAATTCCGTCTTTTCTTCGACGACGGCGGCGGCGGCGCCGTTGCCGGCGGCCGGGCCGGCGACAGCCACGGCAGCGGCGGCTGGCTTGATGCCGTAGTCCTGCTCGAGCACTTTGGCGAGTTCGCTAGCCTCTTTGATGGTGAGGTTTACCAGTTGTTCAGCAATTGCTTTGATGTCTGCCATGGTCGTTTGATGCTCCTGCAGCGGTCTGCACCTCTGGCGCGAAGTCCGGGCTGCGCTGCAAATTAAGGGTTATGGGGGTGTGCGTATTCGTAAAAGAAATCGGGGTTCAGCCTTCGCGTTCGGCCATCGTCTGCAGGGCGCCGACAAGATTGCCTCCCTGGGCTTGCAGCGCGCCGACCACGTTGGTCATTGGTGCGAGGAGCAGGCCTGCGATATCCCCGATGATCTCCTGCTTGGAGCGCAGCGAGGCGAGGATGTCGATGGACTGCCCGTCATACACGGCGCCATCGATATAAGCGGCTTTTAACGCGGGCCGGCCGTTGCCGGGGCCGGCGCTAAATTCTTTGATCACGCGCGCCGGAGCGGCCGGATCGTTGCAGTACGCCACGGCCGTGGGGCCTTCGAGCGTGCTGTACATCTCCTGGAAGCCGCCGATCCGATCCATCGCGAGGCGGAGCAGCGTATTCTTCACCACACGGTACTGGATGTTCGACGCGCGGAACTTCGTGCGGAGCGTATTCATGTGCTCGACGGTAAGGCCGGAGCAATTCGTCAGGTATACGGTCGAGACGCCCTCCAATTCCTTGGTGACTTCGTCCAGTATGACTCCTTTTTGTTCTTTCGTAAGTGCCATAACTGCATCTGCGCCGGTCGACGCATTCTACATTCGGTTAGCGAGAGACTCAGCGGATAGCGTTGACTACTTCGTTTCGATCGAGCGAAATGCCCGGGCCCATCGTCGTCGACAACGTAATCGACTTCACGTAGAGGCCTTTGGCCGAAGCGGGGCGAAGGCGCAGCACTTCCTTCAGGAAGGCTTCAGCGTTCTCCCTGATCTGATCCGAGGAAAATGAAGCTTTGCCAATGGCGGAGTGCAAAATGCCCGTTTTGTCGACACGGAAGTCGATCTTACCGGCTTTTACGTCCTGAACGGCAGCTCCAACATCCATTGTGACGGTGCCGCTCTTCGGGTTCGGCATCAAACCGCGGGGACCCAGTACACGCCCGAGACGCCCGACCTTGCCCATCACGTCGGGCGTGGCGATCAGCACGTCGAAATCGAACCAGTTTTCGTTCTGAATCTTGTCGATCAAATCGTCCAGACCGACATGGTTGGCGCCGGCGGTGCGCGCTTCGGCCTGCTTACCTTCGTTGGCCAACACAAGCACGCGCACATTCTTACCGGTCCCGTGCGGCAGCGCGACGGTGCCGCGCACCATCTGATCCGCATGCCGGGGATCGACGCCCAAGCGGACATCGATATCGATCGATTCGTCAAACTTGGCGCTGGCCGTCGACTTCAGTAGTTGAGCGGCCGTTCCCAGCGTCATCGCCGAACCGGCTTCCTTTACGAGCTTCTGAAGCCGAGTGTAGCGTTTTCCTCGCTTTGCCATAATTGTAGTGGATAATGCGGTTCAATCGCCAGCCGAAAGGGTGCGGCCAGCTCCCGCCGTTGATGAGAGGGCAGATCGGCGCCTTGTAAGCGCACCGCTGCCATTCCTCCAGTGCCCCTGATTTCGGACCCGACGCGCCCGGTCAGGCGGTTGTCGGGGCCCCGGTCACTTTGATCCCCATCGATCGCGCCGTTCCGGCGACCATCGTGGCGGCCTTGAGCACATCGAAGGCGTTCAGATCGTTCATCTTCACCTTCGCGATGTCGACACACTGATCCCACGTCACCGTTGCTACCTTCTGCCGCAAGGGATCCGCTGCGCCACTCTCGATGTTCGCGGCCTTCTTCAGCAACACAGCCGCAGGCGGGCTCTTGATGATAAAGGTGAAGGACTTGTCCGCAAATACCGTGATCACCACCGGCAGGATAAGCCCCATGCGATCCTGCGTCGAAGCATTAAATTGCTTGCAGAACTCCATGATGTTTACCCCTTTCTGGCCCAGTGCCGGGCCGATGGGCGGTGCAGGGTTGGCCTGTCCGGCCTTGACCTGCAACTTGATGAACGCTTCAATTTTTTTAGCCATAACAGCAAGCGGTTCAAACGCCCCGAACGGGCTCCCGCGACTTAGGTATCTTGAAGACTGGAAAAAGGTGTGGGCGCGTACAATGCACGTGTGGCAGGGGTTGTTCCGATTTGGACCGGCAAAGCCGGAGGTTAACGGAAAATTCCCCTACTCCTCGTGTTCGACCTGCAGATAGTCCAGTTCGAGCGGGGTTTTACGACCAAAGATGGACACCATCACCTTCACCTTCATCTTGTCGGGATACACTTCCTCGACAAAACCGGTGAAGTTGTTAAACGGCCCGTCCACGACTTTGACCGCATCGCCGTTCTTGAAGGGAATTTCCGGCTGCTCTCCCATCTCCCTGGCTTCGTCCACTTTGCCGAGGATACGCTTCATCTCATCGGGGCGCAGCGCGGTAGGCTGGTCGCCGGTAGTAAGGAAGCCCACAACGGAGGGCACGTTGGCGATCACGTGCTGAAGCTCTTTGTCCAGCACAGCATGAATCAACAAATAACCCGGGAAAAACGTCTTTTCTCGCGTCCGTTTTTTCCCCTGGCGCATCTCGAACACCGTCTCGGTTGGGATCATGATGTCGGTAAGGCGATCCGTGAGGCCTGTCAGGGCGAGCTCCTTCTCCAGATACTGCTTGACCTTCTTTTCATGCCCCGAGAATGTACGGAGGACATACCACTTGGGTATGCTGTCTTTCTTCAGAGTCGCCATAATCCGTGCAGCGCGTGGCTGTAGTAGAGGTGGTCAGAATTCGGTCAGCCGGCCAGGAGATACACGTTCTCCAACACCCAGCCAATCACCCGATCTGCACTGAAGATGAGCAACGACACGATCACGGTAGCCACGAGCGTGATCATTGTGTTGCTGATGAGCTCCGAACGCTTCGGCCAGCTCACCTTCTGCATCTCCTTAATGACTTCGTCGATGTACGTCTTGAGCTTGTTCATACTTTCCTTCTACCGGATCACAGCCCGTCCGGCCCATACGATGTAGAAAAAAGCGCCCCATGGCACGGGCGGCAGGACTCGAACCTGCAGCCTGCGGTTTTGGAGACCGCTGCTCTGCCAATTGAGCTACGCCCGTAGGATAATGGTCGATGGCCAATGATCGATGGTCGATGAGGACTCATTAACCATTGACCATCAACTATTAACCATCAACCATTCCTTTAGTCCAGAATCTTTGACACTACGCCGGCGCCCACCGTGCGGCCGCCCTCCCGGATGGCGAAGCGGAGGCC
>Ga0163144_10008108_pt1 | contig 22810 bp, 19 predicted proteins | sample OliLak19BULKMAT1_FD_123175 | JGI IMG/M metagenome (GOLD analysis project Ga0163144, IMG submission 123175) | Freshwater microbial mat bacterial communities from Lake Vanda, McMurdo Dry Valleys, Antarctica - Oligotrophic Lake LV.19.BULKMAT1 | ecosystem: Environmental > Aquatic > Freshwater >...
ATTACCCAAGTTACTGATCTGGGCGAACTCAATACATTTATAGTTAGATCGCTGGGGTCTGATATAGTGAATTATCCATCGCTGGTATTTGCCTTTGAAATAGCCCTTCTCGATATGTTGAATGGAGGCAACAAAGTTATTTTTAGTAACTCGTTTATTCAGGGAACACCTATTCATATCAATGGCTTGATCTGGATGGGAGGCTTGGATTTTATGCTTCAGCAGATTGAAATTAAAATCAGGGATGGGTTTCGTTGTGTGAAATTGAAAGTGGGCGGTATTGACTTTGAAAAAGAGTGTGATGTGCTCCAATATATACGCAGAAAATACTTTCGCGAAAGCATAACCATTCGGTTGGATGCCAACGGAGCATTTAAACCAGGAGACGCTATTTATAAACTAAAGGAATTAGCAAAGTTTGATGTACACTCTATTGAACAGCCGCTCAAGCCAAGGGCACCTGAAATGGAGGAGTTATGCAGGACTTCACCTATTCCTGTAGCGCTGGATGAAGAACTTATTGGAGTTAACAAACGTGAAGAAAAGGAAGCATTGTTAATAAGGCTGAGACCTGCTTTTATTGTCTTAAAACCCACCTTGCACGGTGGACTTTATTCTTGCCAGGAATGGATACAACTTGCTGAAAAACAAAATGTTGAATGGTGGATAACTTCGGCCCTCGAATCGAATGTCGGGCTAAATGCCATTGCCCAGTTTACTGCCCAATACAAAACGAGTTTACCGCAGGGGTTAGGTACCGGCATGCTCTATACGGATAATGTTGAATCGCCACTGACGGTGAACAGGGGCTTACTTTCTTATGACAGTGCATTTCCGTGGAGCGATTTAGAAATAAACTAAAATATTTAGTCTTACCATTTGAAATGTCATCCGGATAGCCTTATTTAGCTAAAAATATTAGTTAATGGACTCGCCAAAACTGAAAATTCAAAGTAAAAGGCTTAATTCTGGCCGTTACCAGGTTAATTTCTCAACAGATGCATACGCCAACTGCTATTATGGATATTTACTGGCTGAGCCTAAAACCTCTGTGACCGAAATTATAGAAAAGATCAACCGTCATCTGGAGGCGGTTATTAACGAGGACCGATATTATCAGCGCAACCTTTTTTCTTTAGGTAACCGAAAGGTCAATTCAGGTAGAATTCTCATTTTTAAAAAATAAGTCATGGTAAATCTTAATGAAAACATACGGGTATTGCGCAAGCGGCTGTCGCTCACGCAAGATCAGTTTGCCCAACAACTAGGGATTAAGCGTTCACTGATTGGTGCCTATGAAGAAGGCAGGGCCGAACCTAAACTGGAATTACTTCAAAAGATGGCGGAGGTGTTTTCTATCTCCGTGGATGATTTGATAGGAAGGGAATTCAAAGCAGATACGGTGCTGCCAGATAAGAAGTTTATGCGTGGCAAGGATGTAGTGGTGGTAACGGTAGACTCGTCTGAACGGGATAATATTGAATTTGTACCTCACAAGGCGGCAGCCGGTTATATGAATGGCTATGCCGATGCAGAATATGTAAAGGAATTGCCTCACTTTAACTTACCCATGTTAAAACAAGGCACCTACCGTGCTTTTGAGATATCCGGGGATTCTATGTTGCCTTTGTTGCCAGGAACGATTGTAATTGGCGAATACGTAGATGACTTACGCAACATTAAAAGTGGAAAGACCTATGTGTTAACGACTCAGCGCGAAGGCATTGTCTATAAAAGAGTATTCAATTATCTCGATGAGAATGGGACCTTGTTCCTGGTTTCAGACAATCGGCAGTATGCTCCGTATCAGTTGAGCGGGTCTGATGTCATGGAAATCTGGATGGCGAAAGCATACATTAGTGTTCAATTCCCGGATGTTGGTGATAAACAGGACATCTCGGTGGAACAATTGGCTGGTGTGGTGCTTGATTTGCAGAAGGAGATACTTCAACTGAAATCAAAGAAATAAACTTAGCGGTTTACCTACCCTAAACCTCTTCCGCAAAGGAAGAGGTGGGGAAGGAATTTTTTTTACCTCAGTTTCGCATCGAAGCGATCGTCTTACCCTTATTTATTTTCCCTGTGTCAGTGTTAACAAACGCGTATAGATATCGAATTGATTTCGGTCTCTCAAATCGATTGACAGTTTCCTTGATTTTTTTCTGAATCATCTCTTCCATTTCCTTTGGCAATGGAGCGCCCTCAAAAAACAGATTGACAGTTTCTCCCAATAGAGTATCGGGTAGGGCGGCAACAAAAAAACGATTTGTGATGTCAAGTTTGTCAAGAACTACACGGATGGATGTTTCTACCTTGTCGGGAATCACTTTCACGCCACCGGTATTGATTATCGTATCGGCACGACCCAGCCAACGAAATTGTGACGGTGTAATAAATTCTATCAGGTCATTTGTTGTGATTAGCTCATCACTGATATGGGGAGCAAATATTTTGAGGCAACCTCTCTCATCTTGACTTAACGTAATTCCCGGAAGTGACTCAAAGTAATCTTGCGCATTCGGTCCATTTAGTTTTTGTAATGCAATGTGCGAGAGGGTTTCAGTCATTCCATAGGTGGCGAAGAAATTGCATTTCATTCCTTCAATATCTTTAATCGTTTTGTGGTTAAGCGCTGCACCACCGATCAAGGCAATTTTTATCTGATTGAGTTTTTCCTTTTGCCCGGATTTCATAATCGTATCGAGTTGAAGAGGAACCAATGCTGTAAAGTCAATTACATCTTCCTTATTAATTTTTTCCAATGGATTGGGTGAAGGTTCTACGATGATCATATTCATTCCAACTTCAAGGGATCGAACGATCATCATGATTCCGGCAATGTATCGGGTATCGAGGCAAACGAGTGAAGTATTATTTTTCTGCAGCCCGAGTGCTGCCGTGGTGAGGTTGGCACTGGCTTTCAGTTGTTGACGGCTAACAGTAATTTTTTTCGGAACACCGGTAGAGCCAGATGTGTGTAAGATAAACGACTCCTTGCCACTCAACCATTCTTTACAAAATTGAAATGCTGACTTTTCGAACTCACTGTCTAGCCGAATAGAAAGTTCTGACCGGATTTCGTTAGGGTTAATTTGACCATGTTCAAATTTAATCCACGGCTCCATGGTTACTTTCTTTTTTGTCTCCGCTTAACGGCTAATTCTTTATAACCATATGAGTCATCGGTTTCACGATCAAAGGTTGTATCAGCCAATTCTCCTACTACGATTTCTGCAGTAGTATAGATTAACGATTCATCCTGTAAATGACCTCCCCACGTTTTTCCTGTGCTATCAGCGACTGATAGATGGAGATGAGAGGAAGATTCAGAGAAAGTACCAACCAATGAAAGTATTTCGAAGTGGCCCTTTAAGGTTACACTCTCTTCTTCATTCGCAAAGCGAAGCGTTACCTGTTCAAGGCTACCTACACACGTTGCGATAAAACCCGCCTGAATTTTTTGCTTGCTTGCAAATCGCATCAGCTCCATCTTCAAATCCTGATGAGGAGTTAGCCTGAATGCTGAAAATCTTGAAGAACTCCAATTATCTGTAATTTGTGCCATTGTGAATGAACAGACTGCCAACGAAACTAAAAATAAAAGAGCGGTTCGCATGGGGGCGACTCAAGGAAACTTAGGAAATTTTGAGAAGTCTGGTTCACGTTTTTCAAGGAAGGAATTCTTGCCTTCTTTTGCTTCATCACTCAAATAGTATAGCAGTGTTGCGTTACCAGCTAGTTCTTGTATACCAGCTTGCCCATCCAGTTCTGCATTGAACGAACTTTTTAACATGCGTATCGCCAACGGACTCTTCTTTAAGATTTTCTTTGCCCATGCAACATAAGTTTCTTCAAGTTTATCCAATGGAACAACTTTGTTTACCAATCCCATGTCCAGCGCTTCCTGGGCATCATATTGATCGCATAGGTACCAGATTTCTCTTGCTTTTTTCTGTCCTACAATTCGTGCGAGATAAGAAGCACCAAAACCGCCATCAAAACTTCCCACCTTGGGTCCGGTTTGCCCAAAGCGCGCGTTCTCGGCAGCAATGGTAAGATCACACACCACATGCAACACATGACCGCCACCAATCGCCCAACCCGCTACGGCTGCAATAACAGGTTTAGAAATGGAACGTATCATTTTTTGAAGATCCAGCACATTCAATCGAGGAACGGTGTCTTTACCAACATACCCTCCATGACCGCGCACACTTTGATCACCACCGCTGCAAAATGCGTTACCGCCTTCACCGGTAAGAATAATAACGCCCACTTCCTGATCTTCGCGGCACAGGTACATGGCATCAATCATCTCCTGCACAGTAAGCGGAGTAAATGCGTTATGTTTTTCAGGGCGGTTAATACTGATGCGTGCAATACCTTCGTATTTATGAAAAAGAATCTCTTTATATTCTTTGACTTGTTTCCAATCGTAATTAAGCTTCATAACTCTTTTTTATAGTATTCTTGAATTGTTCAAATGTTTCGCGCGATGTCTTTTGATCACTGTTGATCTCTAAGATTTTTGTTCGTCCCTCAAATTCAAAAAAGTCTTTCAGGGTATTTTTTACTTTTTTCAGGGAATCAATTTTTAAATAATCAAAACCAAACTCCGTGGCTAAATGTGAGGCGTTTAATTTCTGATGGGTAATAAAGTATTCATCCTTCTCATCCAGATTTCCAGGTCCATCTATTAAATTGAAAATCACGCCTCCATGATTGTTCACGACTACCACATGCAAATTAGGCAATTGATAATTGTGCCAGAATGCATTGCGATCATAAAAGAAAGCCATGTCACCGGTGATCAGAATATTGGGCACCTTATTGCTCAAAGCGTGACCTACCGAGGTGCTGGTACATCCGTCAATGCCGCTGGTTCCACGATTGGCAAATACACGCAAGCCCTTATTTTTTTCTGTAAGTCCAATAAAGTTGGCGTAACGCACAGTCATGCTATTCGCCAAATGTAAATTGCACCGTGCCGGCAGCGAGCTTATTAATTCCTTTAAAACATGGAATTCAGTAAAGCGAGATTCTATGAAATAATTTTTCATGGCGCGAATGGTTCGACTTTCTTCAGCTTGCCACAAACGCGTATAGTTTTCTTTCTTTTGATCCTTGAAGGCTTCGATATTTCCGGGAGTTTGAAAACTCTCAAAAAAGTTTTGTGATGAACAATGAATTAACCTGGTTAATGACTGGAATGGGTCAGCCGTAATTCCATGAGGTTGAATATGCCAATGTTCAGTTGGTTTGTATTTGCGAAGAAACTGTTTTAAATTTTTAGAGATAACAGACTTACCAAACGTTATTAAGAGTTCAGGGGCAAGAGATAGCTTAACGGAGTCTATGCATTGCCCTAAAAATGTATCCGCATGACGGACCGTTTCAGGTAACGAATGAAGATTGGAGATAACATCACCCACCAAAGCAGCGTGATTATTTTTACAGAATCTGCCAATGCTCTTTGCTTCTGCTTCATGAAAGAGTTGTTGTCCGCCAACGACTAATATCTTTGTGTATTTGGATAATGATTTATATAAAGCTTCTTTATCTGTTTGTGTTAATTCCAGCGATGATGGGGTTACCCTCACGAGTTTCTTTACTTTCGAAAAAGTGATTTTCTCGTCCTTGCCAGGATACAAGGGTTCGCGCAGAGGAACATTGATGTGCACTGGCCCTTTTGGAAATTCCTGGGATAGCGTAATGGCTTCATTTACAATACGCTGAATGTGCCACGATGCATCTGGCTGATCATACTCTTGCGGAAGGGTGTAAGACTTCTTCACATGGGCTCCAAAAATATTGTTTTGCCTAATCGTCTGACCATCCCATTGATCAATCCATTCAGCCGGACGGTCGGCCGTAAAGATGAGAAGGGGTGTTTCCTGAAAGAATGCTTCGGCTATTGCCGGGGCGAAATTATAAGCAGCAGACCCTGAAGTACAAACCACACTAACGGGTGCTTGCGTTTGTTGAGCTATCCCAAGGGCCACAAAGCACGCGCTTCGTTCATCACTGAATGTGCGACAGGTAATGTCAGGATGTCTCGCAAAAGCCAGCGTAAGAGGTGCACAACGTGATCCGGGGCAAACAATGGAGTTTGTCACTCCTTGTTGTGCACATATTTCTGCGATATCGTAAATAGGTTGTAAACGCAAAGTATTTTTCTTGGCTTATTGGGTAAGTAAGTTCTGGAGATTTTGCATTTTCATTTCCGTCTCTTCAAATTCCTTTTCGGGATCAGAATCGATCGTAATTCCCGCACCGGCATACAACCTTACGCTTTCTTTATATACCTGCATGCATCGAAGGTTGACAAAAATCTGACTTTCGTTATTGATCTGAACGGGTCCTAAATAGCCACTATAGAATTCACGGTGATAGCCTTCATTAATTTTAAGGAATGCGAATGCGTTTTCGAAGGGCATGCCACACACGGCTGACGTAGGATGGAGCAGTTTGAGCATGACAGAACCCAGTTGCGGAAAGTTGGTTGCCGACATGTCTACTTCATAAATCGTTTTTAAATGCATGACATTCCCAGCCACTACCGTTCGAGGACCGTGCTCTTCATACTCACGCAATCTGATTTTTTTGAAACAGTTGATGATATAGCGACACACGAGCGCCTGTTCTTCTATTTCTTTTTGTGTCCAGGCAACAGACTTTAAATCAATTTCAGGTGAGTAGGCAAGGGTTCCGGCAAGCGCTATGGTCTTAAACACGTTTTGATTGTTAACGCTCACCAAGAGTTCCGGAGTAGCACCTAACCAGGTCCCGGTTTGTGGTGATGACACAAGTGATACCATCGCCTGCGGATTCCTCTCACAAAGGACTTCAAAGGCTTGAAGCAAATCAAACTCATCGGTGACGGCAATATCTTCACATCGGGAGGGCACCGCTTTTTCAATTTGCCCGGCTGAAATTTCCCGCAGTCCTTTCTTAACAAGTTCAACAAAATCTCTTGAAGAGTGATGTTCGATTATAATTGAACGATGATACTTTGGTTTTTCATTGCTATAATTTGTAAATGATTTCCTGTTCGGGGATGAGTCTCCTTGTGGTCCTTCGGTTTGAATCTCATTTTCAAACTGATAATGGACATCAGCAGGGAACAGGAATTTTTTTTCATTCGGGTTGAAGGGAGCAAACGCAAATCCACTAGCCCCGTCCTCTAATGCAAAATCCGATACCTCTTTGATAGCAGAACATAGGATCAGATGCTTTTGATTAATGCCCGGTGTTTTCCATAAGGAAAAACTTTGACCTTGATTGAGCGCATCGGTAATGGCTTCTTTCAGTATTTGTTTTTCCCGTATTGTATTTTCTCTTTCCTTCGTTGAGATCATCTCCGCCTATCTTTTATCGATGACTGCCATCGTTATTCTGCTTATGCAAATCAATTCCCTTTGTTCGTTCACGATTCGAATCTCCCATACATGTGTCCGCTTGCCAATATGGATGGGTTTGGTGGTGCCAAACACATAACCACTCTTGGCGCTTTTAATATGATTGGCATTAATGTCTAACCCCACGCAATACTGCGTGTCACGATCGATGCAACAGGTTGCTGCCACACTACCCAAGGTTTCGGCCAACGTTACCGAAGCACCTCCATGTAACAAACCAAGGGGCTGTAGTGTTCTTATGTCAACAGGCATTTTAGCCTCAATAAAGTCATTACCTATCGAAGTAAATTCAATGCCCAAATGACTGACCATGGTATTGGCTGACAGTTTGTTCAACGATTCGAGTGTTACCCCAGGATTAAATATTGACATGAATTGAATTAGGCGTTGTGGTTATCTGTAATTCCTTATTTTTGCGCCCGCCCACGGGCTAGGACGGGCCAAATTAACGGAAAATTGAGCATCAAAAAAATTTACATTATACGGCACGGACAGACCGATTTTAACCTTCAGGGTATTGTGCAAGGGAGTGGTGTTAACTCATCGATTAACCAAAAAGGAAGACTTCAGGCGGAGGCATTTTTTGATGTTTATAAGCAAGTTCCATTCGATAAAATTTATACATCCGCACTTAAGCGCACCACTGAATCCGTAAAACCCTTTATTGATCTGGGAATTCCATTTGTACCATTGGATGGTTTAAACGAAATCAGTTGGGGTAAAAAAGAGGGGCAAACAATCACGCTTCAGGAGGATGCATACTACAATTGGATGCTCAACCAGTGGCAGTTAGGCAATACGCATGAGCGTATTGAAGAAGGTGAGAGTCCCGATGATGTAACGGGAAGGCAGGAAAGTGCTTTCAATTACATCATGAGCAAAACCGAGGAGTCAACCATCCTGATTTGCATGCATGGTCGTGCCATGCGTATTTTACTTTGTAGATTATTGAATTATCCCTTGCGAAGCATGGACATGTTTGAACATCAAAACCTGTGTCTTTACCAGTTGGATTACACGGGATCCATGTTTTCCTTAAAGAAATGCAATGACACGGCACACCTTAAATTATTGAAGGATATAAAGCATAACCAAAAGGAAAGAGTGGTTACACCTTAGCCTCACCCAATAGCTGCAGTTCTGTGCGGGCCTTGCTGTCAATACTGTTTTTGTATTCGTGCTTAGGGGAGTCTAATGCCATCTGAAAGTATTTCCGGGCAGCATCGTAATTTTTTTGCTCTTTGGCTATATAGCCAAGATTTAATGCTGAGTTTGCTCCAAAATACCAGGGGTTATCGCGAGTCATATCAATGCTTTGTTGATAGAAGACCTTCGCGGCAGCAATTTCTCCGGTGCGGTGTGCTAGCCTGGCTTTGCGATAATAGTATTCGGTTTGATCTTTGGGTGTAGTCAGTTCACTGGGTGCAACACTACTGAGCATGGTGGTAGCTTCTTTATAATATCCACCATCGGTGCTAAATCTTACCTTAAGCAATTTCTTATTTGGAAAATTAGGATCCTCAAGTTGGTTTGCTGCATATCGGTCTGGTTCAGCCTTATCGCTTCCAGTGATTTTAGCTTTTTCAAAATTCGCCTTTGCAGACCTGGTGTCACCCATCAGCCAATAGCACAAGGATATTTTGAAGTATGAATCCTTCTTAAAGCTTTGACTGGGAAAGTTTTTTACAAAATAATTGAATGCTTCGATCGATTTTTGATATTCTCCTTTTTGAAGCAGTATTTCACCTCGCAGGTAGTCGATATAATGCATGGGTAGGCCATTGGGATTATTATCGATCTGGTGTATAAAAGCCAACGCCTCTTCACTGCGGGCATCCTTCACAAGCATGTTCACGCCAATAAAAAGAAGAAGCTTGTTATTGGGTTGATCTTTTAAGCTTTGGTTGATTCCTTCTGCGGCCGCGGCAAACTCTTGATTAATAAAACCCTTCACCGTAAAGAAGAGGATGGAGGCCTCCATGTTTAAAGAGGATTTTGACAGACGGAGTTCTGATAACTGTTTTTGCCCCGTTGTGACAGAACCCTTCATGCCGAGCAGGGACATAAACCAGCTATATTTTTCAGGAACCGATCCGACCATTACCTGAATTACGCCACTGGTTTTCTTAATCGGAATGAAGGTCGGATATTTTTTGAGACAGTCGGAGGTAAGTTGATACGCTTTTCGGATGGCGAAGACCGCATTTACTTCCTGGTTCAAATTCAAATAACAGAAGCCTCTTTGCAGCGAAAGTTCCGCTTGCAGAAATAGGGTCTCAGCAGTTTCAGGCAGCCCCTCGAGGTATTTAATTCGCTCTTTAAAATTCTGATCAATTTGAGCGAAACTCGCGTGATCCTCTGTTATTAAAATATGGATCGTTTCGTTTAGACTTTGCAGATATATTTTATGAAGTTCATTACCCTTACTCTTCCGCAGAATTTCGTTGGCATTTTCAGGTTGAAGCGTAAAAACAAAATTGTAGGCCTTCTGAAGTTCCGGATCAAACTTCCAGATAAGGTCAGTGGCATTCACAGAAAAGGATAATAAAAAAAGGCAAGCGATTACGCCTACCTTCTTCAGTATCCTTATGTGTGTTAATTTATTCAACCTTTTTTGTTCGTTTTACCGGGGCTGCCTTTTTTGCTTTAGGTTCTTCCTCCGCAGAGCCTAAATCAACGTCCGCTAATATCCGACCGGAGTGCTCATCAATAACAATTTTCTTTTTCTCACGGATCTCAGCAATTTTTTGAGGAGGTATTATAATGTTACAACCTTCTGCCGCGCCACGCACAACCCTAACAACAGCAAGACCATTTGAAAGACTAGCTCTTAAACGATTGTAGTGCTTTAATAGTTTGTCTTCAATTTTCTTAGTTGCCTTTTCTCTTTCGGTGAGAAGCTTTTTCTCTTCTTCCTGACTTTCATTCAGGATATTATCAAGTTCACCCTTTTTGTTCGCCAGGTCTTCCTCTCTCTCTTTTATGAACTTTTCAATGGTGCTTATTTCTGTCTTTTTGCCTTCGATTTTATCTTTAGACTCTTTGATACGTTTTTCACATATCTGAACCTCCAGTTCCTGAAGTTCAATTTCTTTCGTGATGGCCTCAAACTCGCGGTTGTTCTTCACGTTTTTCTGCTGCTCGCTATACTTTTTGACAAGTTTCTCAGCCTCTTTTATACCTTCTTTGTTCTTCTTGATGCCATCCTCTAAATCTTTCAAATCCGACTCGAAACGAGACATCCGGGTGCGATATCCTTCCATTTCATCTTCTAAATCCTGAACCTCATCAGGCAGGTCTCCGCGGAGTTTTTTGAGTTCATCCAGTTTAGAATCTATGGACTGAAGTTTAACTAGGGCTTCTAATTTCTGTGCAACTGTTTGATTTTCCATTAATTACAAATAGCTTATAGGATTAGTGAAGGTTTCCGAAAAAATGATTGCAAAAGTATGGAATTTTTCCTTTAAAAAATCATATAAGAGCTCTTTCGTGAATTGTTCACTTTCGTAATGCCCAATATCGGCAATCAATATTCGCCCTTCCGCATCAAAAAATTCGTGGTATTTAAAGTCGGCCGAGATAAAGACATCGGCATCTCTGGCGATGGCGGTTGATAACAGAAAGCTTCCTGATCCACCACAAACAGCCACTTTTTTGATTTTCTTTCCCAAAAGGGCGGTGTGCCTTATCATCGATACGTTCATCTTGGTTTTTAGGTCATTCAGAAAGTGCAGGGGGGCCTGTGGCATCAATAATTCACCAATTATTCCGGCACCTATTTCCTGGTTATTATTTTCCAACCGGCTTAAATAATAGGCAAACTCTTCATAAGGATGGTTTTTTCTCAGGGCGGCAAGGATATGACTTTCGCGATTTGTTGGCAGGATCACTTCAACCCGGACTTCGTCCACTTTTTCCAGTTTGTTGATTTCTCCCTGGTAGGGTTTGGCATCGGCCGTAGGCAGGTAAGTACCTTCACCGGCAATCCTGAAACTGCAATTTTTATAATTGCCAACATTGCCCGCACCGGCTTCGTGTAAATCTGCAATTACTTTCTCGGCATTTTCTTTTGGAATAAATGTGACGAGTTTGCTCAGGGTATTTCTTTTCGGAAGAAGGATGGATAGATTCTCTAATCCAATCTTATCGGCAATCTTCTTGTTCACACCGGTGATTACATTATCAAGGTTGGTGTGAATGGCAAAAATGGCTATGTCCGATTTAATGGCTTTTATAATAACCCTTTCAACATACGATTGCCCAATAAGTCTTTTGAGTCCTTTGAAAAGAATAGGATGATGTGCCACGATAAGATTACAATTTTGCTTAATGGCTTCATCTACCACATTTTCAGTACAATCCAGTGTTACTAAAATGCCCTTTACCAAATCGTTGGCATCTCCAGTAATCAGGCCACTGTTGTCATAGTCTTCCTGCAAACTGCGGGGGGCCAGGCTTTCCAGGTAGTCTGTAACATCTTTTATCGTCACCGTTGCCATTGATTATGTACTTTTGATCAAAAATAAGGAAAGATAGCGGGACCGCTTTATGTTTATTTTCAAGTATCTATTATGGCCTTTTGCCTGGCTTTATAATCTGGCCACACTCATCCGGAATTATCTTTACGACATAGGTCATAAGAAGTCTTTTGAATTTGATACAGTCGTCATTAGCGTAGGCAATCTTAATGTTGGTGGATCGGGCAAAACACCCATGATTGAATACCTGATCCGGTTGCTGGCAGATCGCTACCAATTGGCCACACTGAGTCGGGGATATGGACGGAAAACTCATGGTATTCGTATTTCCTCCGAAACTGATAATGCATGCACCCTAGGTGATGAACCCTTTCAACTTTCTAGGAAGTTTGAGGGCAATATAAAAGTGGTGGTAGGCGAAGAAAGAGCGCTGGCCATCCCAACCATTCTTCATCAGTTTCCGGAGGTGCAGGTTATTTTGATGGACGATGCCTTTCAACACCGTGCCGTAAGGCCCCAGTTCTCCATTTTGGTTACCGACTGTGAAAAGCCTTTTTATAAAGATTTTCTTCTGCCTTACGGACGTTTGCGCGAGGCAAGAAAAGGAGCTGGCCGAGCAGATGTAATTGTAGTGACCAAAGCAGATGGAATAACCGAGGCAGAGAAGGAATTAATGAGTAGCAGTGTCCACGAAGTAGCAGGAGTGAAACCTATTTTTTTTTCAGGATTGAGTTATCAACTACCCATGCCGATTCATCATGAGAACCAGATTGGAGAGAAGGTAGTTTTAGTATCGGGCATTGCAAAGAATTCACATTTTGTAAGGGAAGTTTCGAAGTTATATCAGGTGGTGAGACATTTTCGTTTTGTAGATCATCATCATTATTCTGAAGAGAACATTCAACGGATACAGCAATGTGCAGACGAATTTCAAGTTGATTCTATCCTCACTACCGAAAAAGACATGGTAAAGTTAATTACACCTCAATTACTACCTTTGTTGCAAAATAAAAATTGGTTTTATCTTCCTATACGGTCGGTATTTTTAAAAGGTGGAATACATTTTGATGAAATGATCCTTCGGGTGGTAGAAGAAAAAATTCAGGCACTTTCACCTGTGAAAAATTCTGATTCTCTTAATTAATCATTGAACTACAGACTTATTTTTGCGTGTGCTTTTTAAAAAATTAATACTCTTTGCATTTGTTGTAGCAGGAAGCTTTGTGGCATTCGCCCAGGACCCTGCACCTGTAAGACGGCAAAAACCAGTCGTAGCTAATCCTGAAAAAAAGCAAGAGGTTACTGATCCCAAACAGGACCAACAACCAGTGAGGCAGGGAAAAGGCTCCCAGATTGTCGATGATTCAACCAAGAACATTTACGGTCCTAAAACCACCTTATGGATTTCAGAGAACGATCTTTTTTTGAATAAGAAGAAATACCAACCACTGGATACCAATCTTGCCAACTATCACCGATGGACGTATGTGCAGCGCTTCAATAATTTCTATCAGGATTTGGGCAACGTTGGCACTGCCCTGAATCCAATATTTCCTCATGTTTCTGAAACAGTAGGGGTGACTCCCGGATATTCCGTTTATGATCCCTATTTCGATACCGAAGCCCCTGTTTACTTTGATTCAAAATCCCCTTACACAAGTTTTCGATTGGTTTGGGGTGGCGATGGGAGGGCCGTCAGCAGGATTGAATACAGCCGCAATATAAATCCTCGCTGGAACTTTGGCTTCAACTACCGACCCCTATTGGTCGATAAACAGATACAGCGTTCTGGTAAAGGTGACCGCCAAACCATCAGCCATTATTATGATTTGTATTCAAGCTACCGATCAAAAAACGACCGCTATCTTCTCGCGTTTAATTACAGGCGCCTAAGACATCGGGTGAATGAGAACGGAGGTATTCTATTAAGTAGAGATACCACCGTTAATGGGTATTACGATCTTAATGCTCAGCCCTATTTACTGGCAGCGCAATCCGAAGAACAGAAGAATGCACTTCATGTTTTTCAACAATATCAACTGGCTTCTCCATTTCAATTGTACCACCGGCTCGACATAACCAAACAAATCAACCGTTTCAAAGACAAGGCAAGTTCTGAAACCAATTACCATAAGTATTTTCCATTTACGAATAATGACCCGGACATTGATACGGCCAATGTTTCTGACGGCATGGATTTTAAAACAATCGTTAATGAAGTGGGCATTAAGGGTAATGCCGCATTTTTGTTTTACAGTTTCTATTATAAGATCAGAACCTACAGTACGTTTAATCGATACGTGGACGAAACTCTGTTGTCATTTGAAAATGATGGTGTTGAAAATTATGTTGGAGGGAAGATCGCATTTCAATTTGATACGTTAGCCGAACTTACAGGCAATGCAGAATATTTGTTAGACGGAAATTATCGCCTTCAGGCAGAGCTTAAAACTCCGTGGCTGGATGCCAAAGGGATGAGTATACTTGCTAAGCCCGGGTTCTTACCCCTCGCTTATCGCGGTAGTCATAATTCCTGGGTAAATGATTTTTCAAGCACCTTTTCAAATCAATTGGAAGCCTTCTTAAAAGTAAAGTGGGGCCGGTTGTTTATTTCACCGGGTGCACGCTATATCGTTCTAAAAGATTACATCTTCTATAAAGAAAATAAAGTGGCGGGCGAGCAGGCAGTATTACCAGTGCAATCATCAGGCAATCAACAGGCATTTTCTCCCGAGTTAAGAATGTCTCTTCGTTTTTTCAGGCATTTTTATTTGAGACCACAAATCATTTATACTTCTTTGCTAAAGAACGATGATGATGCGCTGCGCATTCCCGAGTGGTTTAGTAATACTCAACTTGCTTATGAGAACATGCTCTTCAAAGGAAACATGCAAGCGCAGATTGGTTTTGATTTGCATTGGCGATCTTCGTATACGGCATTGGGTTATGATCCCTCCATTCAGCAATACTATGTTCAGAATGGTTTTGTGAATGAGGCCTATCCATTGGTAGATTTTTTCTTCAATGGCCAGTTCAAACGAGGAAGATTTTTCTTTAAGTATCATAATATCATGCAAGCCTTTACCGGAAAGGGCTACCTGATTACTCCGGGCTACAGAGGCCAACCTAATATCATGGACTTTGGATTTGATTTAATTTTGTTTGACTGATGGAAAAGCACGTGTTGGGTCTGGCGCTTCCAACGGATCCCCGGTGGGTGAACATCGCTGAGAAAAACATTGAGGAAATTTTAGTGGATCACGCCTATTGCGAACAAAAGGCTGCGTCTTCCTGCATATCCATCATAATAAGCTATCCTGAAAAAGAGAGAGTTGTTGAAGTGCTAACTCCAGTAGTAGCTGAAGAATGGAGTCACTTTGAAAGAGTTCTTGAGCAGCTTAAGAAGCGGGGTCATAAATTGGGCTTCCCCCGAAAAGATGAATATGTGGAGCAACTTCAAAAGATTATAAAGAAGGGCGGGAGCAGGGATCAACAATTGGTTGAGAAACTTCTGATCAACGCACTTATCGAAGCCCGCAGCTGTGAACGATTTCGGTTATTGTGGAAGGAAATTGGTGATGTCGAACTCAGTAAATTTTATTACGAACTCATGGTTTCGGAAGCCGGACATTACAAAAACTTTCTTGCCCTCGCAAAGGAATTCATGAACCCTGATCTTGTCGAAAAACGATGGAAAGAGATTCTTACTCAAGAATCTGAAATCATAATGAACCTGGAGGTGCGTGGCGACCGAATGCATTAATCTCTCACAACGATTTTCTGCACACGCTGTCCTTCATTCGTTTTTATTTTTAAGAGATACATGCCACGTGCGCCATTCAGTACCAAAGATTCACTATGGAGTCCCGGTGCTTTACTTTTCCATGATTGCGTATGCATTATTTTTCCAGAAAGATCGTGAACAGTCAGTTCCACTGGTGATGGATCGCGAAGGGTAAATGAGACGGTCAGTGATCCGCTGCTCGGATTCGGGTAGGCTTGTAAACCCAATGAGGTAGTTAAATGATCTTCAACTCCTGTTGGTTTTTGTTGGATGTATAAATCATCTACTGCCCAACCCCATGCTGTGTTGGTGTTATCAGAATATAATCTCATGCGGAACAACAGCGTATCACCTACCTTAAATTGTGAAGTGAGGTTTACGTTATGGTCAACGAATAGGCCTGAATTTCCGGGCTGCCCACTCGTGTAAGCAGATAACCAATTATTGTTGAACGAAGCATTGTATCCATTCTCGATGGGTGTCCAGATAAGTCCGTCTTTGGTTGCTTCCACAACTACATAGTCCTTAAATGTAGGTTGTCCAAAGAGAGAACCATTAGAGCCGGGTTCAATAATCGCTACATCGCGATAGAAGAAGAATGGATAATCGGCTGTAATTATGATCGGCTGTTTTAGCAAGGCAATACTTTCTGAATTTATCGGATAGTTGCTCTGACTTTTTAAACTTGTATTGGAGCTTCCAAATGCCTGAACGAAAAAGCCGACAAGAGAAAAATCAACATCCGAAGTGAAATAATTAAAGTACTGTTTCTGAATGGGTTTCAGCGATAGATTCTCACCAGAAAATGTTGCTGAGTGAATAGGGGCAGACCCTTTGAAACTAATTAGCCGGGCTTGAACGTTGCCCTTAGTTACATTACCAATTGTAACTACATATTCACCCTGGGGAACTGCTGGCAATTTACCTGATCTTGATCCGTTAATCCATACTTGAGTAGAGTCAAAGTCTTCCTGAAGTTTAATTTTTAAAGCAAGTTTTGATTGAGGGGAAGTTCCCAATGCAGTGATGATTGGATTAATAACGGTTTCTTGCGCTGTTTCCAATTTGGCTGTCCAGATGCCTCTGCCGTGTGTGGCTATTACGATCTGATCATCCTGACCTTTTAAATCCCACACCGATACATTGGGAAAATCACTTAATAGGGCCCATGAATTTCCATCATCCAGTGATTCAACAATTCCTATCTCCGTTCCGGCCCAAAGAATATTGGGATTGTTGGAATGAACATATAGACAGAACACGGCTACATCCGGAAACCCTCGTGTGCTGATGGCATCATTAGTTCCAAAGCCGGAGATATCTTCCCAGGTTTGTCCCAGATCTTTGGTGCGTAAAATCTTAGGAGATTTGGCAATTGAAAAAAGAGCGTAGGCCGTTTTTTCTTCAGCAGGATGGCTTGCTAATTTGGTCATGTTGCCAAGGACCGCGCCCGCGTAATTATTGGTGATGGTGTACGTATTGCCACCATCGTTGGATACATAGAGTCCGCGGGTTGTGCTCATTCCGCTTCCGGCCCATATCACATTGGCATTGGCCCGTGAAACCTCAACGTCAGCAAAACTGGTGAGTCCCCATTTTTCCGTGATGGGTTTTAATACCCAGTTGCCTCCAAAGTCAGACGATCTCCACACACCTTCTGATCCAACTGTGAATAAAATGTCAGGCGCTTGTTTTGAGTTTGCCAGCTTGGATATAAAGGGAAACTTTGCCGGGTCTGGAACCGTTCCGGATAATGTTAACCCGCTATTTGCTTTCTGCCAGGTAAATCCACCATCCAGTGATCGGGAAAAATTATTAAACTGTGAACCTCCGATCATTTTTTTTCCATCGAGATTATTCCACACCACCTCGAACCCATCACCGCTTAATTGAATATTGGTTGTGTATTGAGTAGAAGCCGATGCCACTATGTTTTCTGGAGAGAAGTAAGTGGAGTTGTCCTGCATACCACCGAAGTACTGTTCAGCTCCGGGTCTTTTATCGGCCCCATAAAATTGACTGGTGTTATATCCAATACCTGACATGGTCCATTCACCCTGAGTGATGCCCGGGGAAGACGATGTTTGTGACAGGAAAAGTCCGCCATCATTGGCAATCAATAGTCGAAATGTTTTGAGCGTTTCATTTTCTTTAATGACAACAATGTTGTGTTGATCGGGATGTACAAAGTTGCGGTTATTTTTGCCGTCATATTCTGTGTAGGGATCCGCAGCAGAGGCAGAGGTACTTGCCAGTTTTATTACTTCGGAGTACAGGAAGCGCAAGGCAGAATTGGGGAGCGCGTCCGCATTCCAGGTGCCACCGACAGTAAGCGTGGGCCATATATTATACATCATTTGAAACATATGCCCTCCCGCAATAGCGATAGAAGCATTTGGTGCTGCGGCATCATAGTTGACATTATTTACAAATAGATATTCTCTACTTTGTTCCGTTGGCAATCCGGTTGTGTTTGCTTCATATAAGTTAAACTTGCCGTTGCGGTCCTGATCGCGAAAGGAGACCATCAGTTGACGATTGGTAGTGATGTCCCACACTTCAAATGGAACATCAACAAAATCCTGATAGGAATAGTTGGCATCGGGCACACCCGAGGTTGATCCATCAGGCACAAGAAAGCGATGGGCTTTCTGACTTTTTCCTGAACCAAACCTGATTTCAACACTGGTTTTATTCGCAGCTGGTCCGAGGTCAAGCTTCCCCTGATAAGCATCGGCACCAAAATTTATGAGATTAATGAAGGGTGCAGTATTGAACTCTTCCATGGTATAACTTCCCACGGCTGTGCCAGCGCCATTCGCAGTTAATTGAATTCTATACAGACCAATTCCTCCTACATAAATTACATCTTTGTCATAGGGGTCACAGGCAATGGTATTATCATACCACCCTTGCGAGCCTAAATAGTTGAGCGCCTTGTTTGATAATAATAAATCAATTAACGACCAGGTGGCTCCGCCATCATCTGAAACATACAAGTCCGAGTTGCTGCCTGATAGCGTTCCTTGTGCAGATGCAAAAACCCGATTTGTTTTTACAGGAGAGATATCAATTTCAACACGACCGTTGGTGTTGATGCCTGAATTTGAATTTACCCAATTCAATCCGCCATCAGTAGACTTAATCACGCCTATGCCAAATCGGGTAGCGTATTGCACGTTGAAATTTCCGGGTACAGCGCGCAGGTCCTGCACCAAACTGCTATAGACTTTAATCCAATTCAAGCCGCCATCTTCAGTGCGATAGATACCGTTGTTGCTTGCCGCGATAACACGATTTGCGGTTGCCGGATCAATGATGATTCTATTGATCTCATCCATGGTGGAAGTATTGGTAAGAAACTCCCAGGTAGTGCCACGATTGATGCTTTTAAATATACCATGCCCCTGCACACCATCGAGGTTACCAAAGCCTTCCCCGGTGCCGGCATAAATGATATTATGATTTGACTCCGCCATCATCAGCACGGTGGTTGCCAGATTGGGTAGGTCAGGAGTAAGCCATTGCCATGTGGTTCCTGCATTGGTTGTCTTCCAAATTCCTCCGCTGACAGAACCCGCATACCAGGTTTTACGAGTAACATCATCCGGATCAACGATAAGACCGCGGGTGCGACCGGGCACGTTGGCTGGACCGCGTTCTTTCCATTCAATTACACCGTTACCGGATTGTGTCCTTGCTGCCAGAGAATTTTTTGAAGCCGATTTTCTTGCACGCACTAATTCCTTTAATTGATAGTTATCTTCGTAGGCCGGGCCATTGACTCCTTCCTGCGTGCGTATTCCTTTGTGGAACAAGATAAATTGTTCCGGGGCATCTTGTCTCTCCTCGCGCTCGATATGGGTTGTGTTCTTTCCTTGAATAGTTTCCGATGAATTTCTTGAAATCATCAAGAAAACTCCGACAACAAAAAATGAACTGATGAGCAGGGATCGTTTCACCACTTGATAATATATTTTGTTACATCAATAACCTTGACTACCATGGATTGTTCATCCTTACTCACCATACCAGGTATAGTTTTCATTTCGATTTTGTAATTATCAACCCATGAAAAGGAAGCCTGCGCTGTTTTATCCCGTTCAACCACGGTGAGATCATTGAGTCTAACGATGATGTAGGAGACAGAAAGCGTTGAAAGGTTTTCTTTAAAGCAAAGGGCAAAAGTAGCGTCTTTGTTTTTTTGTACTACAGCATTTTCTCCAAGATTTTCAGCGACCATGGATTCAAGGGTTTTTGTTGACACACCCGTGACAGTGGCGGATTTGCAGGAGGCGATGAGTATGATCAGAGCGATCAAATGGATTTTTCTCATGCCTACGTTTTTTGTTTTTTCTTTTTGGCGGCAGGGAAAAGAATATTATTTAGGATGAGACGGTAACCCGGTGAGTTGGGATGCAAGTGTAAATCCGTTGGTTCTTCACCAACCGTATGTTGATAGTCTTCAGGATCGTGGCCTCCATAAAAAGTCCAGAAACCTTTGCCAAAAACTCCGTGCATATATTTGGCTTCCTTGATGGAGTTGTTTTCTCCCATGATGGTGACGTCTGACTTTATCAGTCGCTTTTTGAAGCCTGTGGTTTGACCATAAAATCCCTGAATCACCCGGGTATGGTTTTGAGTAAGCATAGAGGGGATAGGATCCCACTTGGCGGAGAATTCAAAAATTGTAAAGTAGTCGTTGTCCTGCCGCAGGCCCCTGTCGGGGAAGTTGTTGTCGATATCAGAAAATTCATATTGCAACGGATCGCGCACGAGTCGGAAGTCGGTGAAAGCAAAGGTGTTGTTGAAGTTAAGTTTTTCCTGAGCTTGCGGGTCAGCTGCGTCACCGTCATACATACGTTCGCAGATGTCGATGCCTTCTGCCGCCAGGGCGATATCGTAGGAATCCGTGGCCGAGCACATGGCAAAAAGAAATCCGCCTCCGGAAACAAACTCTTTGATGCGCTTGGCTACTGCAAGTTTTGATTGTGATACTTTATGAAACTCAAATCTTCTGGCCGCATCCTCGGCTTCTTTCACTTGCTCGATATACCAGGGCATATTGGCGTAGTTATTATAAAACTTTCCGTATTGGCCCGTAAAATCTTCATGGTGAAGGTGGAGCCAATCGTATTTGGGAAGCAAGTCGTTCAGGACTTCATCATCAAAAATTACATCGTAGGGAATTTCTGCGTAGGAAAGAACCAGGGTTACGGCATCATCCCACGGCTGTTTTGATTTTGGAGAATACACCGCAATGCGGGGATATTTTTCAAGCTTCATCACGTCATAGTTCAATGCCGGGCTTGCTATTTCTGTTAACATATTGGTAGCCTGAGCATCTGAGATAATTTCGTAGCTGACGCCCCGCACGACCAGTTCGTTCTGAATGTTAGGATGGTACTTACACATAAAACTCCCGCCCTTGTAATTAAGCAGCCAATCCACCTCCATGTCGCCCTTCAAAATCCAGTAGGCGATTCCATAGGCTTTTAGATGGTTCGTCTGCTTCTCATCCATCGGAATGAAAATATAATTGCTAAAAGCAGGCTTCGAGCAGACAATAATTAAGAACAAAATCAGACTGCGCATCGTTAGAACACTCATTTACACGTAAACTGTAACAAAATAAACCCTAAAAAGTCTCAGCTTAGGAACGTTTAAAGATATAATTTTGATCTTAAAGTTCCCGTAAATATTCATTATCCGGTTTTAAATGCACTAAAGAATGGATTTGGTAGAAAATGTTAGAGAAGGACTTCGCTCGGTGAAAGCCAATATGCTGCGTTCGGTGCTCACCGCCTTGATCGTATCCATTGGCATTACTTCTTTGGTGGGTATCCTCACCGCGATTGACGGCATTGAATATTCGGTTTCAGAAAGTTTGTCTTCATTGGGAGTAAATACATTTGATATTTATTCCAACTGGAATCGCAATTCGAGCCAGGAAGGTGTGAAACAAAAGGTATTTTCCGATTTAACTCTTGCGGAGTCGCAGCAATTTATCGATGAATTTAGTTACCCATCTGTAGTGTCCCTTTCGGCCCGGTTGACCAACCTGGCGGAGATCAAATATCAATCACAAAAGTCGAGTCCCAACGTAGATGTAAGGGGGGTGAATGAAGAATATATTGCCATCAAGGGCTTGAACATAGAGCAGGGAAGAAATTTCTCAAAATTTGAAATTCAAAATGGAGGAAAGGTGGCAGTTCTTGGATGGAAACTTGCCCAAACACTTTATGGAGATAAGCCGAATCCTGTAGGAACTAATGTTTCCTTTCGGGGTACGCAATTTAGGGTAATAGGATTACTAAAAGAGAAAGGTGATCTGTCTGAAAACAACTATGATAACATGTTGATCATACCCATCATGGTGGCCAATCAGCTGGCCGCTGGTCAACAGTTAAGATATCGATTGAATGTGGGTATCCAGGATATGGAGCAGTTGGATTTTGCATTGGGAGAAGCCACTGGTCTGATGCGTAAGATTCGTCAGGATGATGTGGGGCAGGAGAATTCGTTTGAGATTGAAAAGAGTGAATCGCTGGCGCAAGAGCTGGAGAGTATTACCAATGGTTTGCGATTCGGTGGATTTGGTGTTGGGTTCATTACACTCTTAGGTGCATCCATCGCGTTGATGAATATCATGTTGGTTTCGGTAACAGAACGTACGAGGGAGATTGGCGTGCGCAAGGCGTTGGGGGCAACTACTCTTCGAATCCGGCAGCAGTTTGTTATTGAGGCCATCGTTGTTTGCGTATTGGGCGGCATAGGTGGCGTTATACTCGGCATTCTCATAGGAAACTTGATTTCAAGAGCAATCGGCATTAGTGCATTTATTGTTCCATGGTTATGGATGTTCGTGGGTATGTTTATCTGTATTGTGGTTGGGTTATTGTCCGGTTATTATCCGGCACACAAGGCTTCAAAACTTGACCCAATAGAAAGTCTGCGTTTCGAATAAGAATCAATTTCTGATTAAAGTCAGACTAAAACTCTCCTGTTGTTGCGGGAGAGTTTTTATTGTGCGTAATCAACAGGAGAGATGCCAGAGTGGTTGAATGGGACGGTCTCGAAAACCGTTTACCGACTTGTCGGTACCAGGGTTCGAATCCCTGTCTCTCCGC
>Ga0163144_10008109_pt1 | contig 22808 bp, 20 predicted proteins | sample OliLak19BULKMAT1_FD_123175 | JGI IMG/M metagenome (GOLD analysis project Ga0163144, IMG submission 123175) | Freshwater microbial mat bacterial communities from Lake Vanda, McMurdo Dry Valleys, Antarctica - Oligotrophic Lake LV.19.BULKMAT1 | ecosystem: Environmental > Aquatic > Freshwater >...
CACTCTTCAGAAAAAGAATGCCGCTCACGCTGAAATTATCTTCCATGATAATTCTGATGCAACGCCTCGGGTCGAACGTCACCGGACGGCCATCAGACGATACGACCTCTCCAAACCAGTCAAACTTGCTCTCGACCGGGGAGTCATCCAGAAGAGGCATACGTTTTTCGACTACGGCTGCGGGCATGGCATGGATGTTGAGGCGATGTCCGGATTGGGATATTCCGCAGGTGGATGGGACCCCGCTTTTCGCCCTGATGCTTCAAAGAAGGAAGCTGAAGTCGTGAACCTCGGGTATGTTCTCAATGTCATTGAAGAACCGGCGGAACGGATCGAGGCCCTTCGGGGAGCCTTCGTGCTAGCGAAGTGTGCGTTGATTGTGTCCACCCTCGTGGCCGGCCAGGAAACGGGTGCTCATTCCCGGCCGTTTCGCGATGGGTTCATCACAAAGACAAATACGTTCCAGAAGTTTTACGCCCCTGGAGAGCTGGAGGCCCTGATCGAGGAGACCCTTCAGGCCGAGGTCATCACTCTCACGCTGGGTGTTTGCGTCGTATTCAAGGATGCCGAAGATGCTGAACTGTTCGAGGCATCGCGGAGCCGTCGACGAATTGATTGGGCCGAGGTGAGTGCCCATTTGCGTTTCTGCGCTCCCACAGTTCGCGAACGACGGCAGGTTGATCGATACGATCTCAATCGCGAGTTGCTCGACAGCTTTTGGCAATGCCTACTCGATCTGGGTCGGGCTCCTGAAGCTGGGGAGTTCGACCGGCTGTCAGAAGTTCGACGCGTCGGCGGGGGGCTCAACAAAACAGTCAGTCTTGTTGTCCAGAAAAACGGAGAACCACTTTGGCAATTGGCACGCAAAGCGCGAAGCGAAGATGTCCTCGTGTATCTGGCGATGACGAATTTCCGCAAACGATTCCTGCGCCGGGAGATTCCCCTGCGAATCAAGAATGACATCAAGGCCTTCTTCGGCGATCTGAACCGGGCAAAAGAAAAGGCCCGTGACGTTCTCTTCGCTGCGGGTGATCCGGGGGAAGTTGAACTCGCCGTCGAGGAACTCGACTTTGGCGTCTTTGACCGGGAGGAAATGCAGTTCACTTTCCACCGCAGCGTCTTGAACAGGCTCCCCCCCGTCCTGCGGGTTTACGTTCAATGCGGAGCCGTTCGATACGGAAATCCCGATGAAGCCGACCTCATCAAGATTCACGTTCGGTCAGGAAAATTGACATTCCTTCATTACGACGATTTTGACGGGAAACGGGAGCCGATTCTTCTCACGCGCATCAAAATCAACCTCCGATCACAGTTCGTTCAAGTCTTCGATCACCGAGCCGAGAAGCAGGCTTTGGAGAATAAGAGGCTCTTTCTATGAGGTCTGGGAGGCATTCCCAGAACCTCACTGCATCGCCTGAAGTCTGGAGACGAGTTCGCCCCAGTCTGGTTCAGGAGTCATGTGGCACCAAGAGATCCGGATCGCCCCGGCGACCTGCAACTCGGTCAGGCCCATGGACGTCAACACATGACTTTGGGAGTAGCTGGAAGACGTGCAAGCTGAGCCATTTGAGATCGCAATGAACTCTTTTGTAGCGACCATCACTGCTTCTGAGTCGATGCCGGGAATGGTCAGATTCACGATGTGAGGAAGTGAGCGGCTGGGATCGCCGTGCAGCTCTGGGCTGAGAACCTCTAGATTCTTCAACACGGAATCTCTGTATTCGACGCAGGCCGCCTTTCGAGCGCCGGCATTCTTTACGGCCGATTCACAGGCCATCCCGAACGCAACAATCAGCGGCACCGGCAAAGTGCCGGGACGAAGTCCCCGCTCCTGTCCGCCTCCGAACACCAAGGGTCTTAGAGGAGGTCGTTCGAAGCCGCGCTTCCTTGCGACCAAAGCTCCAATTCCTTTCGGACCAAAAATCTTGTGAGCACTCGCGCTGATCAGGTCGATCCGGAAATTGCGCAGGGCAGCCAGCTCCTTTCCAAAAGTCTGTGCGGCATCGACGTGGAAAAATGCCTCATGAGTTCCCAAAGCTTCCACGATGTCATCAATGGGCTGGAGGATTCCGGTTTCGTTGTTGGCGTGCATGATCGACACCAAGAGTGTGTCGGGTCTCAAAGCAGCAGCCACGCTGCCGGGTTCGACCCATCCGCCTGCGCTGGGGCGGAGGAGATCTACTGTGAAGCCGCATCGTTCGAGTTCTTCCAAAGGCTCCAAAACTGCCTTGTGTTCGATTTGAGAGCTGATGATGTGCCTTCTGCCCGTTCGCTCCCCATGCTCCTTGAGTCCGAGAAGAGCGAGATTGTTGGCCTCGGTCGCCCCACTTGTGAAAATCACTTCCTCACGCTGGCACCCCGCAACAGCGGCAACCTGATCCCGCGCCTTCTGCACAGCTTGCTTGGCCCGGGCTCCATACTCGTGTGTGCGGCTCCCGGCATTGCCGAAATCCTCCTCCAAATACCGAAGTAAAACATCCCGGACCGCAGGCTCAATCGGCGTGGTTGCCGCGCAGTCGAGGTAAACAGAAGTATATTTTTCGTTTAGATGTTGTTTTATTTTTGACATACACTGCGCTTTCTGGGATATGGTATCAACATACATCTACCGAGCCATGGAATCCTTCTCAACCCTCAATTTTCCCGCGATTCGCGGCGTTCAAGCCGGACGGGAGTATTACGTCACGATGTGGACGCTGAGGACGATCAAGCAGATTTCCATTTTTGACGAGAAAGAGCTACCACCCGAGTTACGGGCTCAGCGTGTGCTTAACAAGGCCCGAATCCCGGAAATGGCCGACTACATGTTGAACAATCCGAGTGACTATGTGTTCTCGGCCATCACAGTTTCCATTGATGCTGCGGTGGAGTTCGAGCCATTCGGCACGGGATCGGCCGCCGAGCGCCTGGGCACACTCAAGGTGCCTATGGATGCCAAGTTCATTATCAACGATGGCCAGCACCGCAGGGCGGCAATTCTTTCCGCCTTGGAGCAGAAGCCGGAATTGGCTTACGAAACCATTGCCGTCGTGTTTTTTCTAGATATTGGGTTGGAGCGGTGTCAGCAGATGTTTGCCGATCTTAACCGGTATGCCATTCGACCGAGTCGGTCTCTCGGACTCCTCTATGACCATCGCAACGACAAGGCCAAGCTGGCCCGGCTCGTGGTGATGAAATCCGAAATCTTCCGCGACCTCGTGGATTTGGAGAAAAGCTCCCTCGCACCGCGTTCAAGGAAGCTCTTTACCCTTTCTGCATTTTTCAATGCCAGTGCCGACCTCATCAAAGACATGGCGACCGGCGATCTGGAATCCGACGCGGCACTGGCCCGCCGATACTGGGAAGCGGTTGCCAAGCAATTTCCATCCTGGCGGTTGGTGCGGGATAGCAAGACGCCCGCCAGTGAGATCCGCGAAGGGTTCATCCACTCGCACGGTATCGCTTTGCAAGCCCTCGGAATCGCGGGCAACGCGCTCCTCAAAGCACATCCTTCCGATTGGGAGAAACGTCTGACTCCGCTTTCCAAGATCAACTGGGCTCGCTCCAATGCCCGGCTGTGGGAGGGCCGCGCACTCATTGGTGGCAAGGTGTCAAAAGTCACCACCAACGTCATCCTCACGGCCAATGTCGTTAAAAGTTCTCTTGGCCTCGAACTCGGGCCAGAGGAGAGCAAAGTCGAGACGGCTTTTAAGAAAGGAGGGCCGCGGTAATGATCACCGGCGATCCAGAAGACCCTGCCCAAATAAAGAAACGCCCCGCCAAAGCGGGGCGTCAGGCCGGAGATGCTATCTCCAGCGGGGCTTCTATTACAGAAAATCTTGTCACCCCAGTTGCGCAAGAAGATAATCCAGAAAAATCAGCCAGGGTGATTGCCTACATCGACGGCTTTAACCTCTACTTCGGACTCAAGTCCAAGGGCTGGAAGCGTTACTACTGGCTGGACCTATCCGAATTGTGCCTGCGGCTCCTCAAACCCAAGCGTCCTGCCTTATGGGCATGAATCGGAATGACTCCCTACCTCGATCAAGCGAAGAATCACATCCCACAACATCCAACTTCATGAACACGTCCAAGAAAACTATCCAAGCGAAACCAACCTCTGCGTTTTCCGAACGCGGCCTCAAATCCGCAGTAGCTGATCTTTGCGAGGAGATCCGCGAGCTTTATTGTGCAGATGATGTCCCTTGGATTATTGGTTACTCGGGAGGCAAAGATTCAACTGCCACTCTCCAGCTCGTGTGGTTGGCTCTGGAAAAAGTGCCTTTAGCCAAACGAACCAAAACGGTCCATGTGATTAGCACCGACACAATGGTGGAAAATCCCATCGTGGCTTCATGGGTTCAACGTTCGCTTGAAGTAATGGGGGAGAAAGCGGTGGAGAAAGCAATGCCGATACAACCCAAGCTACTGCATCCACGAGTTGAAGAGTCCTTTTGGGTGAACCTCATTGGGAAAGGGTATCCGGCACCACGTCCGAAGTTTCGTTGGTGCACTGAAAGATTGAAGATTCGCCCATCCAATCGTTTTATAAGTCAAGTCGTCACAGACAATGGTGAGGCGATTCTTTGCATCGGAGCTCGAAAGGCAGAGAGCAGTGCTAGAGCACGGGTTCTAAATAAGAATCAAAAGCATCGAGTCCGTGATCGGCTCAGCCCTAGCGCCACGCTGCCCGGGTGTTCTATTTATACACCTATCGAAGATTGGTCGAATGATGATGTTTGGATGTTTTTAATGCAGATTCCAAACGCATGGGGACAAAGTAATAAGGAACTGTTGGGGATGTATGCAGGCGCCTCAGCCGATGGTGAGTGTCCTTTGGTTGTGGACACTAGCACGCCGAGTCGCGGTGATTCTCGGTTTGGTTGCTGGGTTTGCACCCTTGTAGAAAAGGACAAATCCATGACCGCCATGATCCAGAACGACGAGGAAAAAGAGTGGATGATGCCGCTGCTCAAACTAAGGAATGAGCTAGACTTCCGAAGCGGAGACAGCACGCCAGACAGCGATTCAGATCATCATCTTCGGGACTTCAGAAGGATGACAGGATCCGTAACCATAATGGCTGGTGGCAAGCCAGTCCCTGGACCTTATACTCAGGCATCGAGAGAGAGATGGCTGAGGCTGCTTCTTGAAGCACAAACCTGGATTCGCCAAAACGGTCCCGAGGATGTTCAAGGAATCGAGTTGATTACGTTAGAAGAACTTCAGGAAATCCGTCGGATATGGGTGGTAGACAAGCACGAGATCGAAGACGTTTTGCCTCAAATCTACAGTGATTGCACCGGCAAAGACTTTCCGGGCCGGAAGCTGGATGACAATCTAGTCCTGGGAGCCGAGGAAATGACCGAGTTACGCGGACTTTGCGGCGACGACAAGCTGCATTACGAGCTCACCCGTGAGTTGCTGAGTGTGGAGCGCCAGCAGCGGGCCAATATTCGACGATCCGGCCTTTTCGAGCAGTTGGAGAAATCGATTACTCGCCACTACTACGACGACAAAGATGACGCGGTGGATATGGCACGCAGGAAAACCGCCGCTCGCGAAGGCATACCTCAGACAACCGATTCGGAGGCCCGATTGTGATTTTTGATGCCATCGAATTGGAAAATGTCGGAGTTTATGGAGGCCAACAGCAACTCGTGCTCACGCCCGAACGCGAGGGCAAGCCCATTATCTTGATCGGGGGCATGAATGGTGGCGGCAAAACCACCCTGCTGGATGCCGTGCAGTTGGCGCTTTACGGCCCCAAGGCCCGGATCTCAAATCGAGGAAAGCTAGGCTACCGCGAATACTTGAAGGCGGCCATCCATCGCGGCAGTGATCCCAGTGAGGGGGCCTCAATAGCCATCCACTTTCGACGGGTGGTGGATGGAGAAATGCACGCCTATCGCCTGCTGCGGGCCTGGAGAGAGGGAGCGAAGGGTATCGAGGAGACGGTTGAAGTGCTGCGGGACGGCGAACCTGACCCGGTGCTGGGTGAACATTGGGACGAATACATTGAGAGTTACATCCCCAGCGGAATCTCCCATCTCTTCTTCTTCGATGCAGAGCAGATCAAAGACCTTGCGGACGGCCAGCAGGCCGCAGAATTGCTGGGAACAGCCATCCACTCTTTGTTGGGGTTGGATTTGGTCGAACGACTCGACAGCGATCTCCTCGCCTTGGAGCGAAGGAAAAAGGTGGCAGCACAGACCGGCACCGAGTTGGCCCTGCTTCGCGCAGCGGAGGAAAACGTGGGGCGATTCGATTCTCTTTTGGAACAGGCCATCTTGGAAAGGGGCAGCCTTCGCACCGAAGCCGATCAACTCGCCAAAGTCGTAACGCAATGTGAACGCCAGTTCCGTCTGGAAGGGGGAGACCTTTTCGAGAAACGGGTCGAGCTGGAGGCCGAACTGAAAGATCTTCATGATAGACTTTCGATTGAGGAAAACGTCCTGCGCGAAATCGCCGCAGGAGCTGCTCCCCTGCTCTTAATCCAGCCTCTGCTCGCGAATCTGGAAAATGAAGCGACGAGGGAAGCCGAGGTGCAAAAGGCCCAGATCGTTCTGGGTACGCTGGAAGAGCGGGATCAACGGATGCTGGAGGTTCTCCGGAAAGCCCGTTTCGCTGCACCGCAACTTGCCAAAGTGGAATCGCTCTTTCAGGAGGATCGGCAGACACGCAAGAAACTAGTTGGCGAACCCTGCCATCTTCACGCCGACGAGGATTTTGTCACCAATCTGCGTCATCTTCGCGCAACGGCCCTGCCTGAGGCCCGGGCGAATATGGATCACCATCTCGAATCGTCGTCCATCCTGCGGGAAAGGATTACCCGGGCTGAGACAACACTGGCGCGAGTTCCTGCGGCAGACGCCATTGGGAAACTCCAAAGGGAGCTGGAAACGCTGAGAATCCGTCTTCAGCAGAAGATGGGAGACATCAATGCGGCCGACGCCAAAATTCAGGCCTTGAGCCGCCAACGGGAGGCGGCGGAGTCTGGGGTAGAAAAAGCCCGTGAGAAACACAGCGACGAGATCTTCGGTGATGAAAGCCGCCAACGGGTGCTCAAGCATTCGGCGAAGGTCCGGCAAACTCTGAAGAAATTCCGTAGCACGATGATCCGAAAACATGCCGGAAAAATCGAACGCCTCATGCTGGAGTCCTTCACGCAACTCCTTCGGAAAACCAGCTTGGTCACTGGCATTCAAATTGACCCGGAAAGCTTCCGGATCGACTTAACCGGAGGAGACGGGAAGCCTCTGCCGTTTGAAAGACTCTCAGCAGGCGAGCGACAACTGCTGGCCACTTCCCTGCTCTGGGGGTTGGCCCGTGCCTCTGGACGTCCACTGCCGACCATTATTGATACCCCGCTTGGGCGTCTTGATTCATCCCATCGCCGTCACTTGGTGGACCGCTATTTTCCGGTCGCTTCGCATCAGGTAATTCTTCTCTCTACCGATGAGGAAATTGATGAGGACAGCCTCAAGCGTCTGCAAAAGTTTGTCGGGCGTTCTTATTCTTTACACTTCGATGAAGCCCTTCGTTCGACTCAAATAACTCCTGGATATTTCTGGAATCATGAAGCCACCTGTTGACCATCTACGAATCAGTTCGCTGGGCAAGGACCAGCTTATCAAGCTAAAGCGGCAAACCGGCATTGAACACTGGAACATTCTCTGCCGATGGGCGTTCTGTGTTTCATTGAGAGAAAAATCTCATCCACCCACCATTCAAGCGGGAAGCGAAAGCGGTGTCGAAATGAGTTGGAAAGTTTTTGCCGGAGAATACTCAGATGTATTTTCTGGACTGATATTGCAGCGAGCTCGACACGAGGGAGTGGAGCTTGCTACCGAGGAACTATCTCAATGCCTTCGCTCTCACATTCACCGAGGACTTGGCTATCTTGCATCTGGAACCGACATTAGGAACATCGGCAATTTTATTGAGAGATGGTCCCCTAAGACATAACCAGCTTACGATCAAGATCTGAAAACTTCCTTCGAATGCCATGAAAGGCACCTTTGACTGGGGTGAAATTCTCGAGAGTTTGGAAGTTGAATCGATTTCCCGCTCAATTCCGCAAGTTGCTGACAGATTAAACCGTCTCCATCGAATCGAGGAGAAACGACCAACCGATAGTTTCCGTCGATAGTGAATGCGCCAAGATGAAAAAGCTTTCGGTGCAGACTGCTCAAAGCGATGCCGTTCACAATATCATTGAGTCCTCCGGCTTGTGGCCAGCAAATGTGCGCCGCCTCGATTCCGACTGGTGATCCATTCAGGTATCCTCGATAACCGCTTATTGCACATCGAGAATTATAGGTAGAGAGAACATTTTCTCTGAACCTTGAGTGGCCAATCGCGTCAGAAGTTTTAACCTCTCCCACAGATAGGGAAAAGTATAGGACGATGTCTTCATGAATGCTGGTGGGAAAATGGGAATCAAGAATTTGATGAATTATCTGGGTTTGAAATGTTGAATCTGAACTCAGAAGATCAAAATATTCTCGTGCGAAGCCAGCTTTTGCATTTGACTTTATGAGAGATGACTTGGTGGGATCGCTGTTGCTTTTGCGCCTAGTTAAATCCCCGTCTGCCTTCACTTCCCAAAGCCCATCATTCAATAATCGCCAGAATGGATATTGAGGGGTAGGAACGCGCCCCGCAGGCCCAAAGTGATTTAGGGCGTCAGATAATGGCTTTTCGACCTCCTCGAATGAAAGAAAGCGTCGATTCTCTTGCTGAAGCTTGCTGATGGCGAAAAGGAGCATCAAAGGCTTGTGCGGAGCGCGTCGCGCTCCTTGCTTCCACGTCAGCAGGCTTTTTATTCTTTCTTGCAATGAAGTCGAATTGTTCATGGAGGGATTAAATCGCAATATCGCTCAGCTGTGGTTTTTCTAACTTTAGAGAGGCAGATTCCTCAATAATCAAAGAAACGATGTTTTCAATTGTCGCGCTGGTCTTGCCAATTCGATCTTGCAGCAAACTGAGACCCCCATTCGCATATTCTTCGAAAATTGTGATCAGCAACTCTTCTGAGGTTTCGGACGCAAGAAGAATATCAGTGACATCAGTTTCAACAAGACCAAACAAGAAAACAATTCCAGGCCACGACTGGCAATTCGCAAAGTAAGCGTCAGGAACAGCTCTTCCTGCATCGCTATCAGCAAGTGGGATTCTTAATCCCTTTTTGAAACCCAGCGTCGCGGAGAAAAGGAGCAGACGCCAGATTTCCTTGAAGGGGGCGCCATCTCCGGAGGTAAGCAACTTGACCAGATCCTCCCTGTCCAACCCCCTGTGAATTCTTCTCACAACTCCACCTCCATAATCTCGGTAAATTCTTCGGTTGATTCGATGTATTGTTCAAACATCTTCCCCTCAATGGAAAGATCCTGCTTGGCGTCGGTTTGCAGATGCGGACCGTGGTAGCGGAGGTAGTAGCGTTTCCCAATCTTCTTGGTGTCGCGAAGAACATCCGCCACCGCGCCTTCGTATTGGGTGCTACTGGCAAAGATGACAACCTGTGGCGCGAGATCGGGAATCCATTTGGCAACCCCTGTGCGGAAACGGGTGCTAAGTTGGCCGAAAGGTGAATCCATAACCATAGGATACTCTGCGCCGGTTAGGCCTTTTAGAATTGTGGGGATTTCCGCCCGCTTTCGTGCGAGGGAAACGAGGCTGGCAATGAACACCAGCGAGGTTACCTGACGCTGGCCTGTGCTCTGAGCCACATCGAGAATCAAATCTTCCTCTTCATCCTGAATGGCCACATTCTTACGGATCGAAAGCACGAAGCTCTCCGAGAGCTCGGCCCAGTAGCCGCGGTCGATGATTTGTTTAAAGTGGCGGTTGATTTCTTCGTTGAGGATCGGGCGGAGATCCTCAATTTCAAACTGAAGGATCTGTTCCAGCTTTTGAATACCCTCTTCAACCGCATCGAGACGGCGCTGAGCACGGCGAGCGGCTTCCTCATTGTCTTCCAGCCGTTGAATTTGATCTCTCAGGGCCTCGCTTTGGCCAGAAAGCTCGGCGACCTTGCCGTCGATCCGCCCCATTTCGGTGATCGCCTCGTCCCGGTGGAGCTGGAGTTTGTGGCGGGTGTCTTCGAGTTTGTGAACTTCCTCATCCTCTTTGCTTCCCAACTTCTGATGAATTTCTTCGAGTTGCTCGCCAATTACGATGATGTCGCCGCGAATGCCCAGGCGTTCGCGGTTCAATTCCTGAAGGTTCTCCCGGGTGCGCTGGCTAACGCCTTCGATCACGCCAAGCGCATTATCGAGTGCTCCAACGGCATTATTGAAGTGCTGATCGCCGGCGATGGTGAGGAGTTCTTCGACCGCGATTCGCTCTTCGGTGCCCTCGTCCAGGTGGCGTTTGCAGATACAGCGGCTCCGCTCAAGCAGTTCGTAGAGGAAGCTATTCAGCACTCGGGCGGGAATTTTGTTTTCGGCCCGTAGTCTCGCCATGATTTCCCGTCCGCGCACCACCAAGGAATCTGCGAACAACGTGTAGCCATCCTCCGCGATCAGTTGAGTAAGGCGTTTGGTGAGCGTGGCTTCGCGTTCGCCAAGGTCTTTCTGCTGGTGCTCAAGCGCGTCGCGGCGGGCCTGCAACTCATGAGCCACGCGATTGGCTTCCAGCTTGGCGTTGATTTTTTCCAACTCGTCCTCGTGGGCGGCGAGATTGTTGTGGGTGAGGGTCTTCTTTTCCGTCAGGGAAGCGATCTGATCGTCGAGGCGAGTTTGTTCGTCAATGAGCGCGGCCTTCTCGTCAGAGGTGCAATCTCGGAGATCCGAGCGCAGTTTACCCCGGACATTCTGGTGTCGCAGATCCTCCACGGTCGAACGGAGCACCTTCAAGCCAAGCATTTGCTGGATGGCGTCGGTGACTTGATCGGCACTTTCCTCCATGGCCAAGTGATCGATCCGCTCACCATTGAAAAATAAAAACTGGCTGATGCCATCCGGCATCATCGACTGAATCTTCGGCTGCGGCATGCGCTCCGTCAGCGTCTGTCCGTCCCGCAGGATCTCCAGCGAGAGCAAGGTCTTGCGGGAATCGACGAGTTGTTGCGCAAGAGAAAGCACACGAGTGAGAGTGTATTTGATGCCCTCGTGGCGAAAGATGATGGTGACTGTGGCAGCGGTGTTCTCAGGGTCCTTGGATCGGGCGGCAGTCCCTTCGTGGATGATGCGCTCTTTATGAGCAACATCGGCCGTGAGGCCATCGTGACCGTAAAAGCCCCAGAGCAAGGAATTGAGCAGGGCGGATTTCCCGAAGCCGTTCTCCCCATGGATGAGGGTCACATTCCGATCCCGAAGATCTGAGAGAACGATCTCCTGTCGTCCACGGAACTGGCGGAAGTTTTCGACGATGAGTTTTTCGAGGATCATCGGACGATGCGTTTCACATGCTCCAGAATTTTCTGGTGAATTTCGGGACGACGTTTCAGGTGCATGACCTCCCGCTCGTCGCGAAGCACCGAGCGAAGGAGATTTTGCACATCCTCCGAAGCCTGTAAAAAGGCCTCCTGAGAGCGGCTATGTTTTGATTTGGAAGTGTCAGTTGACATGGTTATTGGGCCAGCAAGTTGTATCGCAGCCTCAGATCTTGAAGGGCATGCAGGGCGGTGGGACCATTTTCGGCCGATCCGCAGAATTCGAGAATGCGCTCCAATTCCCGTCCGAACAGGCGGCGTTCGAGATTAAACGCACTCGCGTCGCTCTCGCCGCCAAAATCAGGTGGTTGCACAATGAAGTCATAAATATCGGCTCGCTCTTTACCGGGGGCTCGTCGTAACAGACGCCCCCGACGCTGGATAAATTGCCTGGGATTGGTCGAGCTTGCGAGAAGAAAGCCAAGGCGGACATCGGGGATGTCGATCCCTTCATCAAGACATCGGATAGCCACGACGGCATCCAATGCGCCGGTTTTGAGCTTGCGGAGGATTTCCTCCCGTTCTTCTGAGGGTTCTTCGCAGGTGAACTGCCGGACTTTTAGGCCGTGCTTGTGACCCAGCAATCGACTCACCGCCTCGATCTGGCGTTCTGATTCGGAATCGGTGGGCCCGTCAACCTGTCCATCCCCGCAGTAAACCAGGGCTTTTTCGACTGGAGATTCCCGACTGGCAAGTAGCGCAGAAAGAGTCGGCAATTTATTTTGAGCAGACGCCAGTAGTCGAGCCCGTCGAATCAGAAGCATCCGCAATCGCTCCATCCCATCGTCATCGTTCTCGGCCCTGCTCCAAGCCCGGGCAATTAGCCTACTGATTTCGGCATAACGCTCGGCCTCCTCGTCTGTCAATTCCACCAAAACCGGATGGTAGCGGTAGGGAACAAGCACGCCTTCAGCGATGGCCCGCTTGATGTCGAATTTGTAAACAACCTTACCAAAATAGGCGATGAGCGCCTGGGTGCCCAACTCGTCTCCATGTCGCTCAGGGGTGGCCGAAAGCCCAAGACGCAACAGAATTCCCGCAGGCAACGCCTCCTTGAGATTCTGAGCGCCGAGGTTGTGCATTTCGTCGGCGATGAGAAGGTGCGGAACGGCATGCACCCGCATGGCCGACTGGAAAGTTTCCGATAAAAAAGTCGCATTACTCACCACGATGGAAATGCAGGAATCCAATCCGGCCAGAATCCGTTGATACGCTTCCTGAAGGCGATGTTCCCATCGAAATCTGCCGTGGAAACAGGGTATGGGCTGTAAGCCAAAGCGTTCCATGTCTCGAATCCATTGGCTGGCCAGATTGATGTATGGACAGACGACGACGAGCACCATGGGTCGATTCTTCTCGGCTACCTTGCAGGCCAGACTGAGCGCTGTAAGGGTTTTGCCCGCTCCGGTGGCCATAGCAAGAATTCCGCTTCCGCCTGCGGCAAGCCACGCCCGAATGGCGTCTTTTTGGTAGTCACGAAGCAAGAGATCTGCAGGAATCAAAAACTTCGGCGCTGTGACCCGATAAGGTGTGGCGTCCTCCTGAACCCCTGCCGTATCGCATTCCGGCACTTTTGGCGGAGGTTCAAAATCGACGACAGGAATTGCCCAAGACTGATCATTCCAAAACTGCTCGACGAGGTCGCTTAACTGACGGACAATTCTTTTGGGGTCACCCCAAGACCATAAACACAGAATCTGCTCGCTCTTGGGATCATCTACCAACGCCACCGCTTCCCCCTTTTTTCCTCTAAAGAGGATCGCTGCCCGGGCCTTGTGAAACTTTGCAACAGAGAGTTCCCGATTGCCGCTTGGCGACTTTGTTATCCAATCACCGGAGGCCATCCCCGTATCGAGATTTGCGCAGCCGGTATCTGCGTTTAGGAGGAGTAGGCGCGAGGCAACCCTTGGAAAGAAGGTTCTTCGATTATTAAAAAGCGGGCTTCGCTTAATTTTGGGGTCTGCTAGGTCAAAGCAACATAGAATGTCAGAGGCCTGCTCGCCGAGTTGGCGAGTGAGTTCCTCCAACTCTTCCCGGGCCACGCATGGCAAGACGGAAGGCAGCTGAAGGTTCTTCATAAAAAGGCCACCGGGTAAATTCTACAGCCGCGTGATTAGCCGATCCGCAATCCATTCGATTCTCGGTGCGGCTAAATAAGGAGTGGCCGCCGTTTGAAGAAGCTCCTGCACATCGAGTCTGCTACCCTCAGTGCCCTGAGACTCGACGAGCCACCTAAGATACGGGTGGGTATCCTCGTTGTTCATGCATTCCATTTGGTAAACACCGCCCTCGGCGAGTTTGTGACTGCACTGGATGTTCAGTTGTTTGACGTTGGTCGTCTTTCGGATCGGAGCGAAATTCATGAGCAACTGCCCCTCCGGTCCACCAGGTTGATGCGGCTCCAAAACACTGGCTGGAATCATGTGATCGATTTGGTAATCCTCCGCTTTACCCCCGTAGCGATGTGGATGAAACGCTGAGCCGGTTCCATTTTCGGGCAGAAGGCAAGCGTTGAAGATCTGTCTTGCACGCTTCTGGTCCGCAGCCTTTAAAGTCGCCAGCAGCCAGTCCCGGTCCACTGGATCTGCGAGCGTTTTTCCAATGAAATTCCTCGAAAGCTGGGTCGCGGTCTCTTCCAAGGTTTCGTCTAGGAGAAGCAGGCGCTTCGCATACTCGCGGGTTCGAGCCACGCGACCTTCAAAGACGACCCTGTAATAACCGCGGAGAAATTCCAGCAGCGAGGCGTCGTCAAGATCTCCTCCTTTCAAAAAGGAAGTCTCGTAGTCATCCTGCAAAAGTCGGCGGTAAAAATACAAGATCAATGCCGCAAACGGAATGGCCCCACAGAGCCGAATCTCCCGAGCGTAAGCATTGCCGTCATGATCCCAAACCTGCTCTACAAAATCCAGAAGCCGCTCGACTTCTTCTACGAGGAACGTATTTCCCCATGATGGAAATACCCGCTTTTTCGACTCATTGCTGCCCTCTGTAAGAATCTCCTTCAAGATCGATGCCAGGGGGATGAGATCGGCCTCCGGTCCGACACCATTTTCGCGATTGAAAGTGGATGTGAATCGATTCTCAAGGGTTTCGATGACGTCGGGAGTCCAGCCCGCCTGACCTCCTTGATCAATAATCACCGAACGCAACCAGTCCACGATATTCAATTGGACCCGGACGGTATTCAGACCAATGAAAGTGCTCGCCACTTCGTATACCGAGGAAAACCCATGGTAAATGTCAGGTGCTATCTGGCGTTGCAGAAATAGTTGAATGGTCTCATTTGCCAGTGCCGGTGCCGCACTTGAATCGAATCGTCCGACGATCCATGTTTTCAGCTTTTTACGAAAAGCCTGATAAGAGTCAGCCACGGCCCGACGCTGATGGTTGCGAAGCTCGTGATCATTATGCTGGAAGACTGGCCCCCACATCACCGCACGCATCTTGAGTGCCGCGAAATGTCCTGCATCGTCGCCTCGCTCCGGGGTCTCACTCAGAACCAAAGGAAAGAGGATGCTCAAAATAGCAGTGCCAATCGAGAATCGCTGAAGACCGTCAATCAGGACTTCATATTTGGAAGATGAATGGGGAAGGTTTACGAAACCAGCAACGGCCCGATCTACCGGAAAAGAGCCCAGAATGGCATTACCAATAAAATTGGACCGGCTGGCAAGTAACTCCTCAAGCAGCTCCTCGTTCCAAACCAAACCGCGCTGAAAGCTGGGAATATCTATCCAGTGAAAGTCATATTTTGTGACTTCCAAAAACTCAGGACTGGGTTGACGGGACCTCGGAATAAGGGCTTGCTTGGCGATGTATTCGAGATAAATGGGGCATTCCCCAGTGCGTGAGATGCTCATATTTACAGTTTGGGATTATTGGTTTCCGCGATAAGCCGACCAAGCTCAATGTGGAACTCTTGCGGGTTAGATTCTGAGAGAAGTTTGTTAAGTTCGAGAAACCCGACCTCGGCGTAGTCCTCAAAAATCCCGCAAATCTTCTTCTCATCACGGGCAATCTGGCTGTTCTTCGTGATGGCTAAAGCTAGCAGAAGCATGATTGGAAAAAGCTGCTGACTCTTGAATACATCAACTGAAATGGGATAAGGCTGAGAGAGAAAATCCCCTGCACAGTGTGGTTTCCGTTTTCCAACTTTGGAAAACCCCAGCCCCGCCGCGAAAACAACCATTTCTGCATAGGATTCAAAGCAAGTGTTACCGCGCCGATCATGCCAAGGACGACAGAAAGGAAGAACGGCCTGAGCGGAATTGGAGATACGGACTTGACTCATAGTGAAACCTCCTCGGCAACGGTGTAGGACTTTTCAGTGGGATTGATGCGACGAAACACCTCAATCTCCTTCTTCCGAAACTTCATTGTTCTTTCTTCCGGTTTAAGGTCCTCTTTCCCCGTGCAACGAACCAAGCGGTAGACCTTGTTTGCGGCTTTTTCCAACCGAGAGCGAACGGTTTCATCCCACTGTTGACTAGCCACCAAAACAACAACTTGACGGGCCTTGCCAACCAGGAATTCAGCACACTTCTCGCGAAACTCATCGGCTACCGGACCAAACACCGAATCCAAAACAAAGCAGTGCTCGTCGATTCGTCCCGGAGCAATTCCGATTTTACTCAGCTCATCATGAAGCCACTTTCGCAGTTGCGCCAAGGAAACGATATGGCTCAGCACCAACAACTGACGCTGTGCCCCGCCGATGTTTTTACGCACTTCTCCATCTACACGGATGGCAGGCAGGAGAGAACTTTTGTCCACGTGAGCTTTACTGCCGTCCGGTGCGACTGGGTCATAATACTGGCTTACCAAGTCCTGCAATTTGGAATGAAACGTATTCTTTACGGCAATACGTGCCTCCTCAATAAACTCAGCAAGTTCTCTGGCCTTCTTTTGAGTGCTGATCAATTTTATGATCTGACTGGCAGCTCCACCTTGCTGAAGCCCTCGAATCTCTGTATCCATCTGTCCTCGGTCGTGCTGCAACCGCTTCACGACAATCTCGATAGTCTTTAAGCTTTCAACGCACCTAAGTCGAGTATCGTTAGCTTCTCTCTGGGCCTTCTGCAAACGCTGAATTTCCTCGACACTTAACTGCTGACGCTGCTGCTCCAGGCCGGCAACCTTATCTTGATAATCCGTCTGATCCAACACAGCTTGGTCTCGTTTCGACAAAGCATCCTGCAGTTCAGTAACCGAGTTTTCTGCTCGTGCTTTGAATCCCCGAACGGCACCGCTTTCAAGAGAGTTGAGAAGACTGAGGAGAGCGTGGTTCAAATCGACCGCCATGGTCCGTTCCCGATAATCTTCAATACATTTGCGCTGATCTGCATGAGTTTTTGGATCGAGCGACCGACCGCAAATACACGCCTGAGTATGAGGCCAAGCTAGAATACGATTCACGAATCCCTCGGAAACATCGGCGGGCAAGAGATTCTCGCTTCGCATAACCTCTAGTTGTAGCAGTGCATCTTCAAAACCGTCTGCGTAAAAGGGCAGTCCCTGAGAAACGCCAATCAATCTTCCAATCTCTTTGTCGCAATCATCAATCTGTTTGCCTGCCGCATCAAACTTGGAGCGAGCTGTGTGAAGATCTCGATTCAATTGCTCGAAAGATTTTCCTTTTGAGAGTTCCTGGATATCGATCTCACACTGGGAATAGACCTTCTCAGCATCGGCCCGCTTAATTTCATGTGCTGACTTTTCTTCAGACTGCCGGGTGAACTGAATGTTGATCGACTCAAGTTTCCCGACCATTTCTTGATACTCTTTGTTCTGACCTGCCAGCTTTTCGAGATCTCGGCCAATTTTGCGCTCAATATCCCGGACAGAACTCACCGCCTCTTCCCACTGATGGTCTTGAATCAAAGTCGCCAATCCATCCTTGATACCTTGGGAACTTTTGCCGCCAACAAGGCGATCTGCCAAGGACTCCCCCTCGAAGAAAAAATAATCAAAAAGATCGAGGGGAACCATTAAGCTTAAAGCTCTCTGAATCTCTCCTTCGTCGGTGACGAACTTATCGCCGGCTCGTTCATGCCTTTGTTCCTCCAATACCTTTTCCCGAAACTTTAACAACCCAGGCTTCGAACACCGGGTCTCAATTCTGCGCCGAATTGTCCTCAGTCCTCTCGGGGAGGATACTTTGACTTGAACCCAACCGTTTACGGTATCATTGGCCGAGGCCTCCGCCGCCGCCGCATCGTTGATCAATTTATCCAGATCGTTCGGATGATTGAGGGGATCATCACAGAACAAGAATCTCAGTGCTCGGATGATGCTGGTTTTCCCGGCGGTGTTTGCAGCCAGAACCAACATGAGCGCGTGATCGGTGGATTCGGGATCCGGGAACTCAAGGGTATGTGTGCCCTTAAAGGTCAGGAAATTGTGGAACTGAATGTGTGAGAACAACATGTCTATTTCCCTTTCTTGACGATATCCTCAATCTGCTGCCGCACTCTTGCTGTTTTATCTTTATCGGCCACGGGGCTTCCGACATGGGAGCCGAGATAAAGATTCATGGTTTTTACAAAAAGTGATCTGAACTCATCACCTTTTTCGGATAGCATTTTATCTAGCGGGAGAGCTTTGCTCATAGTTTTACTTCAGTAGCTGTGGTTAATGCGGTTTGAATGATCTGATGGGCTTCGGTGGCATTTAAAGCCAAATCGGAAAAAGCACGGTATCTCCGGAGTTCTTTATTTAAAAGGCGTTCCGTATCCACGGGACTCATATCCGTTCCGTGTGGCAGGATCACGACATCGTAAATGTCAGCGGTTTTACTCGTGCCACGGATGGTCCGAAGAATTCTTCCTCTTCGCTGAACAAACTGTTTTTCCCGGTCGATACTGTAAAGAACGATTGCCCGTTTAATTGATGGAATATCTATACCTTCATCCAGACATCCTATCGCGCAGAGGACATCCAAGGTTCCTCGAGAAAATCGCTCCAGAATTTCACCTCTTTGCGTTTTTGGAGTTTCCCCGAGAATTGAAGAAACGCTTAATCCTCGCTTACGGAGCGCCGCCACCACATCCTCAAGCAATCTTGATTCGGTTTCGTCAGATTCAGTGTCGTCAGTTTGATCCGCTGACTGACCCGAGAATCCGGGGGGGCAGTAAACGAGTGTGTTTTTCAGGTTCTCCCCTGTCGCAATCAAATGGTCCAGAATGCTGTCCAGCGCCGGAAGTTGAACGCCAGACTTCCGAATCAATTCTCGGGACTGCCGATAAAGGTCAATCAGTCGGGCTGGAGGTGTCGATTGGCTATCGATACTTTGAAGTGTACGAATGTACTCAGATCCTCTTACAGGATCCAAGTAAGCTGGGAACGGATGGTATCTGTAACTGCACAAAACCCCATCTTCAATTCCGGCCTTGAGATCGTAAGTCGCAACGATTCCTCCGAAGAAATCGAAAAGCCTAGTGGTCATCGAGTCGTTACCCTCAATTTCAGGCGTTGCACTTAACCCAATGCGCTGGGGGAAGGCCCTACCAACACGCTGTAGTGCTTCCATCAGGCGAGTTGAGGCTAAATTATGCATTTCGTCGGCGATCCAAACCCCTGGGGATCTCGAGTTGGCAATTCTGTCGATTTTCTTCAGAAAGCGGTCATCGGCAAAAGTTTTGTAGGTTGTGATTACGAACCGGGGGGACTTTTCATCCCGCGACTTGAGCCATGGTTCAAGTAGGCCAAGCCATCCGGATGAGTTCTCGTAAGCCATCAATATACGAGAGAATCCCAGCTTTTTGACTTGATCGGCCCATTGATCTGCAAGAACCCTTGTCGGCACTGCGACGAGAAAGGGTCCGAGCATTGGATCAGCTGATTTTAGTGCGAAAAGCGACGTAATGGTTTTACCAGAACCGGTGCACATTTTGAAGATTCCCTTCCGACCGTTCTCCGCCCAGGAGTCAATTGCTCTCTTCTGGTGTCCGTAGAGTAAAATGGCACCTGAATCAGGCCGTCCATCGGAAAAAGTTTCCACATACGGTGGTTCCGTAGGTTCAATGGAATCTAGAATCTCATAAAATGTCTTCAACCATTCGTCGGTTGGAGTGTTTGGAACCGAGTGCGAGAATTTATCGAGAGCTCCTTTTAACTTTTCAACTTTGTGAAGCGGGTCACCATAAGACCACAGCAAACTAAACCCCAGGCGTGCTGGATCCCCAAGAGCCATCCCCCTATCCCACACAAGAACAACCGAATCACCTCTCTCATCGGAAAATAACAAAAGAGGGCTGCTCAGATACGCCGCGAAAATTTCTGACAGATCCTGAGCATGTGGAAAAACGACCAATGCAAAAAGGTCCCTTTTGCGGAGGTGGGTATAAATTCCAAGTCGTTCGACGACGCTCCTTGATAGCTGTTCGCAGGGAAGAGTTGTTTCAGATGCAATGACCACCAATTTGACCGAGATGCTGTTGCCTACCAAAGGCTGCATCCCACAAGTGGCGGCAGCCAGCATTTCAAGCGAAGGCTCCGCCGCAATAATCACAATACTTTTTGCGGAGGAAAAAAGCGGATGCAGCAGTCTAGCGCAGGCTTCTTCAGGGGCTCCGTCAAACGACCCAAGAAGCGAGAGACAACGAAATCCCTGAACGAGCCTGCTCAGACTTTCCACAGCAGCACCCGTCATTAGTTGATCTCCACTCACTCCCTGTTACCTCCTAAAGCAGCTTTCAGTCGCTTGGTCACACGGTTTTTCAGTTCCGCCGGCCCGATCACTCCGACATGTTCGGCCCAAGAAAGGACCCAAGGTTCGATTTCGAGCAGGGGGGAAAGCTGCAGGGGCAATTCCAAGCCGCCGTCGGCAAGATTTTGGATTTTTTGGCGCGGGTGCCAGATGCGCTCGCGGACGAGCTGGCCAGCGAAGGCATCGAATTTCAGACGGGCTTTGTAGCTTCCTACAGTTGGCAATTTAAAACTTTGATCCCGGTAATAGGTCAAAATATGGAGGAGTGTGATTTTTCTGATGACCATGCCGTTTTCTCCCTTCAGCCCGAGTCCCCCATCAGAACGGACTCCAATTCATCCCGTTTCTCATTTTCCTCTTTAAACAGTGCTTGAGACCCTGTGAAAATCGTCAGTGCCGTCGCAAACAATCCCGGACTATCGCCCTCGTATTCCTCAATGATCTTCCTCAGATCCTGGATCGGGGATTCAATATTTTGATTGGGTTTTTGTGCTGGCATGGGTGGAAGTGACGGATTCGGCGATTAATTTCGACATTTTATCTGGGAAGTTGATTATGACCGTGATCGCCGTCGGCGAACATCGAAGCGCTTAACTAATTCGTAGCCCTGTGACATACTATCTTGGAGTATTTTGGTTCATTTCTAAAGGTCGTCTTTTCACGTGAGGCCTTGAAGGAAGTTCGCCGCACTTTGCACATGGGCTTCGTCCACCCATCTCGGAATGCTCCGTTGAATCGCATTCAGTTCGGTAAAAGTCCCAAAGTGCTCATGAAGAACCGGGTCGAGAACGTATACATAGTGCCCGCCTTTGTCTTTGTGTTTTTTGGGAGCACTCAGGCGATGGGCCTTTTTCAGCAATCGGCTGCCTGGGCCACCTTGCACAAGAACGAGTTCTGATTTGACACAAGTGACCTTCCCTGTTTCGCGACTTTTTCTCTCGTAACGACACCCGGCAGTGTCGCGATGGATGATATGATGATTGTTGGAGAACGTGTCTTCGACTTGTTTCTTCCTGAATCGGTCCACTAGAGTCGGGTAGGTTCCTGCGACTTTCACGACAAAATAGCCGACGATAAAAAGCGCCTCGGGCGTTTGGCATCCGTTCCAACCGCGCAAACCGGAATAAAGAACCAAAAGGTCGCCGGGTTGCAAATCACGAAGGCCCTGCTTCGGCATGGTCGGATCACCGTAGGTCCAAGTCTTGAACTCAGGATCGTTGTGAATCGGTCGGTCATGCATTCTTGGCTGCCGCGACTCGGGAAAATATCTGATCAAGGACTTCTTTTTTACATGGCCTTTTGTATTTCCGTAGGTAAGACCCCGTTTATTAAAGCCAGCATCAATGGGAATAAATTCAAACGATCCGTCGTCGAACAGCGGGCCGGCAATTCCACCAGCCCCTCGGTCGATGCCAACGCGAAGCAGGACAACATTTTTGGGAGGCGATTTCACGCTCCCAGCCTCCCAATAAATTCCCCGAGCGAAAGCTTTTTCTGCCCTCGCCCGAGCGAATGGCTCTTCTCATCGAGGTAGAGAACTCGTGATTGGTTCCAAAGGAACGTCTGTTGCGGTGCCCCGATGAGCAGCGCGGCATTTCGCTTCATCCCGCTGTAAGCAATGTCGTTTCGCCAGCTCCAGTCACGTGCATTCCGGCGGTGGGAGTGCCCCAGAAGCGGAGGGTGATAGCTTGATATGACGAGCGGATCCCCCGGACCTCGCTTTGGGTGATACACGTCGCCGAGCGGGTTCACCCGAGCACTCTTCTGAACACGCGAGTCAGGGGTTAAATGCTTCCAAAGCTCTCGCTGCGATTCATATGCAGCCGCCACCCTCATCAAATAGACAAGTGCATGTTGCCCACCGTTTGCGACCACTGTGCAGAATCCGGCGACCCAGACGTCCTTCCAATCCGCAACCGAGCGGAATGTCCGCATCCAATGTTTGCAGGTGCAGAGGGTAACCGCATCTCCGAGAAAGTTTGGCCCGCTGCCTGCTTGATGAAATACCGATTTTTGGGTCTCAATCGTGGCGATCACATATGAGTAAATATTATCCGTGGCGTATGCTCGCAGTAATGATCTCAGCATCTTGATATCGATGTTGAAGTGAGCTGCCATTGGTCCGCAAGACGGCACCGGATACCGAGTAATTACGGAATTTCGGAGTTCGTGTGATTTTGAAAGAGGTCGGCAAATTGCACGCTCGAGTGAAGTCATGATAGCGATGCCCTAGTGTTGATGGTGGCGTTGAAATTTTCAACATAAGAGGAGAAGTTGAAGTCCGGTGTGCGGCACTGTTTTGTGAAGTCGGCGAGCCAGTGTCCGGCGAGGCGCTGGAGGCTGTGGCGGTCGCGGCGGAGCAGTCGGTTCGTGGGCGGGTGGGAAGCGAAGTCCGTGATGGCGTTGAAGGCGGCGTAGGCATTGCCTCCGAGTTCGTTGAAGTAGCGGTCGGTGAGTTCCTGTAGATGGCGGTCAAGCTCGGCCCACGCGTTCGCCTCAGGGCTGTCGGGTTCCATTGGGGCGGGTCGTTTGATGAGCATGACTGCGCTGAGCATGCGTGCGATGTCGGCGCGTGGGATCGGGCACTCGGTGAGCGTGCCGAGGTAGTTGTGGAAGCTGCTTTTGGCTTTAGCCAAACGCTCCTGCGCTACGTTAAAGGCAATCGTTTTGCCGAGATCGCGGCGA
>Ga0163144_10008111_pt1 | contig 22804 bp, 16 predicted proteins | sample OliLak19BULKMAT1_FD_123175 | JGI IMG/M metagenome (GOLD analysis project Ga0163144, IMG submission 123175) | Freshwater microbial mat bacterial communities from Lake Vanda, McMurdo Dry Valleys, Antarctica - Oligotrophic Lake LV.19.BULKMAT1 | ecosystem: Environmental > Aquatic > Freshwater >...
ATCCGCCGCACGACGGTGAATCTGCCGCCCCATGTTGGATCGCAACCACCGCTGCACGTGGTGTGGGAGGCGTTGGTGCAAGATGCAGGGCGGCTCGACGTGATCCTCGCCGACCTGTTGTCGTGTGCCGCCGTGGGACGTTGTCCACTCGTGCTGGCCGACCGCAAAGGTTATCTGGACAAACTGGAACAAGCGTTCGCCGCCAGGGCATCGGGCGTTGCCTGCTATCGATTGGCAGGCCCGATGGGCAAGAAGGCCAGAGCTGAAGTCTTGCGACAGATCGGCGAACACTACGATCAAGGAACGCCATTCGTGCTCTTCGCCACCGCCTCGCTGATTGGTGAGGGCTTCGATCTACCGCGATTGGACACCTTGGTTTTATCGATGCCGCTCTCGTGGAAGGGCCGACTGATTCAATATGCCGGACGGCTGCATCGCACCCACGAGACGAAAGGGGCCGCACTGATATTTGATTACCTCGACGAAAATCTACCGGTTGCCCATGCGATGTTTCGTCGCCGCGCCGCCGGCTACAAGGAATTGGGCTATGCCGCCGAGATGCCTCAGGGTGTCGCGGGAACATGGTTTGAAAACAAGTTTGCCGACGTCACATGATCGAGGAGCGTCCGGCCGTTCCTGCATCACGAAACCAGCAAACTCGCCCAGTGTATTCGGGTGCTGCGCAGCTCACCGCTGAAGATCGGTGAACGCGTGACGGCGATCGCCATGCTCGACGACGATGAGGCAGGGCTCGCAGCAAAACACCATGGGGCACTCGGCGGACGCCCGCGCAAGACCCGCGCAGCGACGGTATAAGTCACGCCGTCGCCCCGACCGCGGCCCACCGCCCCGCGTTTAGCGATGAGGTTCTGCTCAGCGTCTGCCAGACCTGCAAATACATGGGCGTGGACTTCCTCGACTTCCTGCGCTCGGGAGAGAAAGACGTTCACGCTTTTGCCGAAAGCCGTCGAAAGCGTCGCCCCGCCGGAGCGATGCCGCCATTTAATCCACCCGCGATTGAGCTGGTAAACTCTGCGCCACGAGCGGCCGAAGGCGACACCCCGGCTTCGCAAGTCCGGTCCGCCGCTGTTCGCGAAGACGCAGGAATTCGGTAATGAAGCCTGGCAACGCCACGACGATCGGAAAATCCGATCGCCCTGCACGTCACATCGATCTGGAAACCAGCCCAGAAATTCCTACGGTAAATGCCATGCCCGACTTCAATCCTGCCACGATCATTGTTGCCGAGCTCCTCCGCAAACTGGAGGCGGTCCCGTTTGTCCCATTCACCATCGTGATGTCGAACGGGGTTCGTTACGATGTGCCCCGTGCGGACCACATCACGATCACGCGCCGGCTGCGCCGGATAGAACTGGAGACGGACGAGCCGCGCATAGTGGACATCAACGCGCTGCATGTCGCCTCCCTCGAAACCCTGAAGCCTGCAGCCTGACCGCCTCTTAATGGAAAACCTACGGCGTTTCATCGGAGCGAAGTCGAGCCCGTCCGAGTTTCAACCGGTCGCTCGCGGCCGAAAGAATTCAATGTGCGCATCGCCTCGTCGTGATGAGCGAGCCGCCGTCTTAGCCCGCATATTTCATGCTTTCTGCGTCCTTTTTCCGGCGTTTGTCGGCGGACAGGCGGTGAGCTTGCGTGAGCGTGCGGCGACGCCGGCCACGAGGCCGAGCGCGCCGCGGGCGGGGGCATTGGCGGGGAGCGCGATTTCGGTCGCGGCTCGGATAGCCAAAACGGTTGAATCGGTAGACTTGATCCGAGCACACCGTGTAGGGTCCCTCGCGAGTAGAGCATGAAATATCCGGGCTAGCGCCGTGCCCTCGCGGCTTTCGGGCGTTTGCTGCCGCTCGATGACTCAACGCATTGTGCGCCGGAGAATTGAGGCCATTTATTCCGCGCTGCGCCGCCGCCCCGATGGCCGGAATCACCTCGGCCCCCTGCACGATTTCCTCTGGCAGGCCGCCGCGCTCACCCTCGGACTGCACCGGTTGAGCCGGTCGGAGTTCGAGTCTGTGGCGGGGACGTTGGAGTGCTCGGTGCGGAAGTGCGCGCTGCGGCCCGTATCGCGAAATTACGCGGGCTATCTGCGCGACCAGATTGCATCGTTCTGGAATCACCCGCGCATGGCGCGGTGATCAGAACGGCGCTTCACGCAACCGCCCGATCCAGGCAACGGGCGTAAAACCGCTCGTGCCAGGAAGCGGGTCATGCGCGCCGGCTCACGGCAGCACGACCGCCCCCGGGATTCCTGTATCGAGCGTCGCGAGTTGAGCGCCGTGTTTTTTTGCGAGCTCAAGCAGATGTCCGTCGGTCAGCCGGTTCGGACTTCGGGCAAATCCCGGCAATTGGTCGGCGCCCAAATCATCTCCGAGCAGTTCGAATGGAATGGAGCTGGATGACTTCAGACTCGCGAGGGCTTTCCGGGCAGCGGGCACATCGGTTTGCAAAGAAGTCTGCGCCGTCACGCGGACAAACCCCAGCTCGGTGATCGCACACGTGCAAAGCACCGTCGCCTTGCCTTGCACGGTTTGAAACCACGCGATGGCTCTCGCGTGATGGACGTGTGCGGTGTGTCCAAGCGCAATGAGCGTGTTGATATCGAGCAGGTATTTCACGGGAACTCCGCCAGCGCCGCACGAACTTGCTCACTGGTAACGACCGGTCCGTCGGGCGGGCCCTGGGTTACCATGAGACCGGTGGCGGCGTCACGGGCCAGGCGAATCTTCCCGAGCGGCGACGTTTTCGGCGTCAGCACGATGGAGCCGCTCGCGAGACGACAGGCAAACTTCGTCCCTGGCCGCAGGGCCAGTTTCCGCCGCACCCGCTGCGGAAGCACAATCTGACCTTTGCTCGAAAGCGTGGTTTCCATGGCTTACCGTCTTACCGGAAATGCCAAAGTCAATATCGGTGCAACGGTGTAATTCTCACCGCCCGACTCCACCACGAGGGGCCGCCGAGGGAGCGCCCCTTTCATCCCGATCCTGCATCACCGGCATCCACCGTTTTTATCCGCGACATCCGCGCCCTCCCCGGTTCACCTTCGCTTCGCATGCAAATCGGCTTCTGCACCGACCCCGCCACGCTCGCCACCCTGCCCGCGCGTCCCGCGTGCGATTTCATCGAGGGGCACGTCGTCAACTTCATCGCGCCCGAGGCCCCCGATGCCGACTTCGCGCCGCGCGCCGCCGCGCTCAGGGCCTGCGGCTACCCGATGCCCGCCGCCAACGTGCTCCTGCCGGCCGCGCTCAAATGCAGCGGACCCGACATCGATTACGCCCGGCTCGATCGCTACGCACATACCGTGTTTCGCCGCTGCCAGGAAATCGGCATCACCCTCATCGTCTTCGGCAGCGCCGGCGCCCGCATGGTCCCGGAGGGTTTTCCCATTTCGAAAGCCTTCGAGCAATACGTCGACCTGCTCCGCCAGTTCGGCCCGCTCGCCGAGAAGAACGGCGTGACCATCGTCGTCGAGCCGCTCAACCGCGGCGAGTGCAACCTCGTCAACACCGTGCTCGAGGGCGCCGAGGCCGTCCGCCGTGCCGACCAGCGTTCCGTCAAGCTGCTCGTCGACATCTTCCACATGCTGCGCAACGGCGAGTCGCCCGACGACATCGTGAAGGTCGGCCCGCTCATCCGCCACGCGCACGTCGCCGAGAACAAGGACCGCGCCGCGCCCGGCGTGAACGGCGAAAACCTTCGCCCCTATCTGCGCGCGCTGCGCAAAACCGGCTACAACGACCGTCTCGCGCTCGAGCCCACCTGGACCGACCTGCCCAATCAAGTCGGCCCCGCGCTCGCCGAACTGCGCAAACAGCTCGCCGATTCCGGGTATTGAGCGAAGCGACCATCGCCACGCAGCCCAGCGGGTCGAGGACCGGCTTGTCGGTCGGATGGTGGCTCGGTTTGACCCCCAGCCGTTGGTTTGCCCGCGCACCCGCGCGTGTAGGCTCCGCCTCCCATCATTTCTCCGGGGTCTTCGCCTTCACCACGCTGACCGTCCCATTGCGCTCGAGTCGCGCCTCGGTCACCTGCGCGATGTCGTCGACGCCACCGTTGAGCCGCAGGCTTTCGTCGAGATCGTCGTCTGTGAATTTCGCCTGCGCGAGCGCGCGCGCATCGATCCTGCCCTGTCGCACCAGGGTGCGCGGCCGGCCCTTCACCCACTGCGAAAAGCCATGGGAATGAAACGCCACCGTCGCGACGAGATGGTGGAGAGCCACGAGCAAAGCGCTCGCGCCGAGCGTCGGGAAAAACGCCGCCTGCCCGTTGATCGCCCGGCTCAAAACTGAACCGAGCACGACCAGCAGCATGATATCGAAGCCGGCGTTGTGCCCCAACATCCGCCGGTCCGCCACGCGCGCCAGCGCCACCGCAAACCCGAAAACGATCACGGCGCGCGCCGACATCTTCATGCGGCGCGTCGCGATCAGCCGCGTCGCCGAGGCCGTGCTCACGATCGATTTCGTTTACGAGGAGGGCGCACGCGGCCCGCGCCGGCCCGTCGTCCGCAACGTCGAGCTCTCCCACATCACGAGCCGCAGCAGCCCGCGCGTGATGTGGATCGCCGGTTTCGACGGCGCCGTGATCGACAACATCCGCTTCCTCGACTCGACGTTCGCCGGCGTCGAGGCCTCCGAGCAATTGTCCGCCGCCGGCTCCGTCAGTTTTGAACGCGTGGCGATCGAACCGGCGCAAAAGGCGCGCAGCGCCAATTCGGAGCCCGCGCCGACACCCTGATCCGCCGAGCGCGAAACGCCCTCCCCAAAAAACCATGCGCCCATCCCACGCTGCCCTGCTCGTCTTCACCGCGCTCCTCGCGGGCGCACCCGCCTCGGCCGCATCGCTCGCGAAGGACATCGTCTACGGCGAAGCCGCCGGCCAGAAGCTGCTGCTCGACGCCAGCACGCCGGATGGCGCGGGGCCGTTTCCCGTCGCGATCCTCGTGCACGGCGGCGGCTGGCGGCGCGGCGACAAGGGCCGGAGCCCCACGCCGAACGACAACGCCGACATCAGCCCGTGGTTCGAGACCCTGACCGCGGCGAAGTTCACCTGGTTCTCCATCAACTACCGCCATGCGCCCGCGCACCGCTGGCCCGCCTGCTACGAGGACCTGCTCACTGCGATCCGCTGGGTGAAGGCGCACGCCGCCGAGTATCGCGGCGATCCCGCGCGCATCGCGCTCTTCGGCCACTCCGCCGGCGGCCATCTGGTGTGTCTTGCTGCCACGAATACGGCCGCCGACACGCGCGTGCAGGCCGTGCTTGGGTTCGCCTCCGTCACCGATTTTCTGCCCGCGCCCGGCGCGAAGAAGATCAACAGCAACATGACGAATCTCTTCGGCTTCCCCGCCGACGTGACCGACGCCGCTTTCGCCCGCCTGCGCGACGCTTCGCCGCTGCATCACGCCGGCCCGGGCCTGCCGCCGATTTTGTTGCTGCACGGCGATGCCGATCCCGGCGTGCCGATCGCGCAGTCGATTGCGTTCCGCGAGAAAATCCGCGCGGCCGGCGGCGTGTGCGATCTCTTCACGATTCCGCGCGGTGGACACACCCTCTCGACCTGGGACCAGGTCGATCCCGGCTACCGCGATCGCATGATCGCCTGGCTGCGCGAGAAACTGCCCGTCGGCTCCTCTCCCCGATGAGAACCTCCACGCTCTGGCTGTTCGCCCTCGCAAGTGCCACCGCGAGCCGCGCTGCCGATCCCGCCGGCCCTGCGACCAAACGCACGCCGCTCTGAAACGGCGGAGACATCGGCGGCTGAAGTCTCTTCGTCTACCCCGCCGCCGAAATCGATCCCAAGAGCGTCTGAGCGCGAAGGAGGGCGTGCTGCGTTTCCGCACGACGGCGAAGGGCTACATCAAGATGGAGCGTTCGTTCTCGATCTCCTGCCTGCACGTCGCGGCATCCGAGTGTCAGCTCTTCGGTGTCAGCGGCGTGTAGTAGTAAATGACCACATAGGTCGCGGGCCCCGGGCCGGCGTTGCGTAGCCGCGTGACGGCGTTCGCCGCGAAGAAGAACACCGAGCCCGGCCCCGCGGTCTGCGTCTTACCGTCGATGTGCGCCTCGACCAGGCCCTCCTTCACGACGAGCACTTCCTCCTGCAGATGCTTGCGCGGCTCACCGGAATTCTCCCCAGGGTTGAGCGTCGTGATGTGAACATGGCGCTTGTCGAGCGTGGTCGTCGGACCGTCGAGGACCGCCCGGCGCACGCCGTTCGCCGTGGGCGTGACGACCATTTTTTCCCAGTCGAAAACCGTGGAGGAGAGCTTGGCCGAATCGGCAGCGTGGGCAGGAAGCATGGCGAAGAACGCGAACAACAGGGGGTAAACCAGGAGACGTGACGCAAAACGTCCGCCGGCCTGACGCAACAGCGGGAAATTCGGTTCGTCCGAAAAGACGCGGCTGATACCGATGACCCAAAGGGGGCCAGCCCCTCCGAACAGTTCTCGGCACCGGCGGAATTCCACTCGCGCGCGCTCCCGCCGGCGTTCAGCCTCCGCGCTTCGTTGCCCAACCCATGAGCGGCTTTCCCCGAGTTGTCCGGATCCGGCAGAGCTTTCTTCCCACTCCGCCGGTCGACATTCCCGCCACCGTCGCGGCGGAAATGGAGAAACTGCGTCCCCGCCTGCAGCGTGGCGCACGGATCGCCGTCGGTGTCGGCAGCCGCGGGATCACGAAGCTCCGCGCGATCGTCGCCGCCGTCATCGCCGCGTTGCGCGCGGCCGGCACGCAGCCGTTCATCCTCCCCGCGATGGGCAGCCACGGCGGGGCGACGCCCGAAGGCCAGCGCGACCTGCTCGGCACCTATGACATCACCGAGGCCACCATGGGCGTGCCGATCCGCGCGTCGCTCGACGTGCGCGAAGTCGGCCGGACGGCCGAGGGCGCCGCGGTCTATTGCAGCACCGAGGCGCTCGCCGCCGACGGCATCATCGTCATCAACCGGATCAAGCCGCACACCGATTTTCGCGGCACCCTCGGCAGCGGGCTGCTGAAGATGTGCGTGATCGGCCTCGGCAAACGCACGGGCGCCGCGGCGATGCACCGCACCGCCAGCCGCATCGGCCACGAGCGCGCCATCCGCGACATGGCCGGCGTGCTGCTGCGCCACGCTCCGATTCTCGGCGGCCTCGCGATCCTCGAAAACCAGTTCCACGAGACGGCCCGGCTCGTCGCGATCCCGCACGCCGAGATGGAAACCGCCGAGGACGCGCTGGTGATCGAAGCGCGCGGACTCATGCCGTTGCTGCCGTTCGAAGAGATCGATCTGCTGATCGTCGACCGGCTCGGTAAAAACATCAGCGGCTCGGGCATGGACCCCAACGTCACCAACCGCTGGGTCTCCGGTTACCTCACCACCCTCATGCGCCCCGATCCGTCGTCGCCCTTCGTCCGCCGGATTTTCGTGCGTGGCCTCACGCCCGAGTCGCACGGCAACGGCATCGGCATCGGGCTCGCCGACGTCACCACCACGCGGCTCGTGCGCGAGCTCGATCTGCGCGTCACCGGCATCAACGCCCTGACCTCCCTCACGCCGAACACCGCCAAGGTCCCCATCGCGTTCGACACCGACCGGGAGGCGATCGCCCTCACGCTCGAGTCGCTCGCCCTCGACGATCCCGCGACCGCAAACGTAGTGCGGATCGCCGACACGCTTTCCGTCGTGGAGATGGATGTCTCCGAAGCGCTGTGGGCATCGGTCCGCGGCAACCCGCAACTCACGGCACTCGGCGAACTGCGAGAACTCCCGTTCGACGCGGAGGGGAACCTCACGTGAGCCGGGGCGTCGCCGGCGTTCTCCTTGCTTCGATGCTCGCCAGCATCGGCGCTGCCAGCACCGCCGCGGATCGCGTCGACTTCAACCGCGACATCCGCCCGATCCTTTCCGAGAACTGTTTCCAGTGCCACGGCCAGGATCCCGCGCGGCGCGAGGCCAAGCTGCGGCTCGACGAGCGCGAGAGCGCCACCCGTGACCGCGATGGCTATGCGGCCATCGCGCCCGGCCGGCCCGCCGCCAGCGACGTCATCCGCCGTATCCTGTCGAAGGATGCGGACGAAGTGATGCCGCCGCCCGACACGCACAAACGGGTCACGCCCGGACAAGCCGCGCTCCTCCAGCGCTGGATCGCCGAGGGAGCGGACTACGCGAAACACTGGGCGTTCATCCCGCCCGAGCGCGCCCCGCTGCCGCCGGTCAAACTCTCCGCCTGGCCGCGGCACGCGCTCGACCGCTTCGTGCTCGCCCGCCTCGAGCGCGAAAGCCTCGCCCCTGCGCCGGCGGCGCCCCCGGCGACCTGGCTGCGGCGCGCGAGCTTCGATCTCACCGGCTTGCCGCCGACGCCCGCGGAGCTCGATCGTTTCGAGGCGGAGGCGCGCACGCAGGGCGAGCCCGCCTACGTTGCCGCGGTGGATCGGCTGCTGGCCTCCGCCCATTTCGGCGAACGGCAGGCCCTCGAGTGGCTCGATGCCGCGCGCTACGCCGACACACACGGTTTCAACAACGACTCGAGCCGCAGCATGTGGCGCTGGCGCGACTGGGTGATCGAGGCGTTCAACGCGAACAAGCCCTACGATCAGTTCATCACCGAACAGCTCGCGGGCGATCTCCTGCCGCAGCCGACGCTCGATCAACGGCTCGCCACGGGATTCAACCGCAATCACGTCATCAACAGCGAAGGCGGCATCATCGACGAGGAATACCGCGTCGAATACGTCGCCGACCGCGTGCGCACCGTCAGCACCGCGTGGCTCGGGCTCACGATGGAATGCGCCCGCTGCCACGACCACAAATTCGACGCCGTCACACAGCGCAACTACTACCAGCTCTTCGCGTTCTTCAACAATGTGCCCGAGCACGGCGAGGACGGCCGCGTCGCCAACGCCGTCCCGATGATGCCGGCGCCCACGCGCGAGCAGCAGTCCGCGCTCGCCGCCCAGCAGCGCGAGCTCGCCGCTCTCGACGCCGCGCTCACCGTCGCCCGCTCTCGCTGGCAGTGGAGCGACGAAGACAGGAGGAAGGTCGAAACGCTGTCCGCCGCCGCCAGGAAGAGCGTCGAGATGGATAGGTCCGCCGTGCTGCTGCTGAACGAAACGGAAAGCCGTGCCGCGACCGACCCGGACGTAGCGGAGCCGCCACCGTCTCCGTCGCCCACAGCGCAAAAAATCCCCGCGGCCAAACTCGATTTCAGCAACAAGGAGGGCCTCACGCTCGCGCTCTGGCTCCGGCCGGCCGCGACCAATCCGCGCGATGTCGCCCTGTTTTCCGGCATCAATTACATCGGTTCCCCCGCCGACGCCGCGTATGGCAAGGGCCGGGAATTGCGGCTGATCGACGGCGAGCTCGAACTGCGCATCTGCGATCGTTATCCGGCCTACTCCGTCATCGTGCGCTCGACGGGCGCCGGCTTGCGTCCCGATGAGTGGCGCCACGTTGCCGTCACCTACGCCGGTGGCCGCAAGGCTGCGGATGTTCGATTCCATGTCGACGGCGTCGAGGTCGCGACCGAAACGCGCTACGACGATCTTTTCGGCGATCCACCGAAGCGTGAATTTCTCGTCGGCACCGACAACTCCACCGAGGCGGCGCGCTGGCAGGGCGAACTCGAGGAAGCGCGCAGCTATCCGCGCGTCGTCGCCACCGAAACCCTGCGCGCGCTCTTCGCCGTTCGCGCGCTGCCTCGCGCCCTGGCCACCCGCGCGGATCCAACAAGCATTGCCACCGAACGCGACCGCGCGGTGTTGCGCGATGCGCTGCTCGCCGACGACGTCGCGACGCGCGCTCCGTTCGCCCAGCGCGCGCAACTCCACGAAGCCCATCTCGCCCTTCACCGCAGCCTGCCCACTGCGATGGTGATGCAGGAAATGCCGCAACCGCGTCCCGCCTTCGTCCTGACGCGCGGCCACTACAACACGCCGGCCGAGCCCGTGACCGCAGGCGTGCCTGCAGCGTTGCTCGGCGCGTGGCCCGCCGGCGCTCCGCGCAACCGGCTCGGACTCGCCCGCTGGCTCACCCGGCCGGAGCATCCGCTGACGGCGCGCGTGGTCGTGAATCGCTTCTGGGCGCAGCTTTTCGGCACCGGCATCGTGAAAACCCTCGAGGACTTCGGTTCGCAGAGCGAATGGCCGAGCCATCCCGAGCTCCTCGACGGGCTGGCGCGCGATTTTGTCGACGGCGGCTGGAATGTGCAGGCGCTGCTCAAGTCGCTCGTGCTGTCCGCCACCTACCGGCAAAGCTCAGCCGTCTCGGCCGCGCTGGTCGCGCGCGATCCGGAAAACCGTCTGCTCGCCCGCGGGCCGCGCGTTCGCCTCCCCGCCGAGTTGATCCGCGATCAGGCGCTGGCCGTATCCGGGTTGCTCACACCGCGGATCGGCGGGCCCAGCGTTTATCCGTATCAGCCGGAAAAACTTTACGAGGGCCTCGTCGTGGGCGCGGCCTATCCCGGCACGAAATGGGGCCAGGGCGCCGAGTCCGACCTCTATCGACGCAGCCTCTACACGTTCTGGAAACGCACCGTGCCCCACCCGGCCATGACCACGTTTGATGCGCCCGATCGGGAGTTCTGCACCGTGCGCCGCTCGCGCACCAACACCCCGCTCCAGGCGCTCATCCTCTGGAATGAGCCGGGCTACCTGGAGTCGGCGCGCCGGCTCGCCACGCGGATGCTGCGCGATGCCCCGGGCGACGACGCCGCCCGCCTCTCCTTCGGTTTCCAGGCCGCCACCGGCCGCCGCCCTCACTCCGTCGAAATTGCCGTGCTTACCCGCAGCTTCGAAAAATTTCGCGCCGATTTCGCCGCCCATCCTGAAGACGCTGCCAAGCTCCTCGGCCTCGGCACCTCACCGATGGATCCCGGCATCCCCGCCGCCGATCTCGCCGCGGCCACCAGTGTCGCGAGCATGATCCTGAACCTCGACGAAACGATCACGAAAAACTGAAGCGAAGATCGTGAGACGCGAAAGACACGGGAGAACGCAAGACCTCCCCATTTCACGACTCCCCTAACCCGGATATTTCATGCTCTACTCGCCAGCGACCCTCCACGGTGTGCTCGGATCAAGTCTACCGATTCAACCGTTTTGGCTATCCGGGCTAAGTGCAAAAACCCAAGCGGTTTTGCTTTCAGCCCGCATAGGACGCACGCTCCCGCAAGCTCACCGCCTGTCCGCCGACCAACGCCGGAAAAAGGACGCAGAAAGCATGAAATATGCGGGCTAACTCCGCCCCCCCGTCCTCCCCGTCTCCCCCGTCTCCCAAGTCTTCCGCGTCTTCCCCGTCTTCCCCGTCTTCCCCGTCTTCAGCCCCCATGTCCTGCCATCGCTACGAAGCCATCCCCACGCGCCGCGAATTCCTCGCGAAGACCGGCCTCGGCCTCGGCGCGGCGGCGCTCGCGCAGTTGTTTGGCCGGGACGGGTTGGCGGCGGTCCCTTCGGCCGTTTCGCCGGCCAGCAGCGCCGTCCGTGCGCTGCCCGGGCTCCCGCATTTCGCACCGAAGGCGAAGCGTGTCATCTGTCTCTTTCAATCCGGCGGCCCCTCGCATCTCGATCTCTTCGACGACAAGCCGGTGCTGCGGGCGCGCTTCAACGAGGATCTCCCGGACTCCATTCGCCGCGGACAGCGGATCACCGGCATGGTGGCGTCGCAGGCGCGACTCGCGGTCCAGCCCAGCAAATGGAATTTCGCCCCCGGCGGGGCGAGCGGCACGCAGTTCAGCGATCTCCTTCCCTACACCCGCGCCATCGCCGACGACCTCTGCGTCATCCGCTCCCTGCACACCGATGCGATCAATCACGACCCGGCGATCACGTTTTTCCAAACCGGGAGCCAGTTGCCGGGCCGGCCGAGCATGGGTGCGTGGACCGACTACGGTCTCGGTCGGCTGAGCGAAAACCTGCCGTCGTTCGTGGTGCTGGTTTCGGTCAACGCGAAGAACGCCGGCCAGGGCCTCCTCGCGCGCCTGTGGGGCAGCGGCTTCCTGCCCAGCCAGCATCAGGGCGTGCAATTTCGCAGCGCAGGCGAGCCGGTGCTCTACCTGACCGATGCCGACGGCATCACGCGCGAACGCCGCCGCCTCATGCTCGATGGCATCGCGGAGCTCAACCGCCTTCAGCTCGCGCAAAGCGGCGATCCGGAAATTGAGACGCGTATCAGCCAATCCGAGATGGCGTATCGCATGCAGCGGAGCGTGCCCGAGCTGATGGATCTCGCCGGGGAAACGCCCGCCGTGCGCGAAAGCTACGGCCCCGCGGTCGATGAGCCGGGCAGCTTCGCGCGCAACTGTCTTCTGGCCCGCCGGCTCGCCGAACGCGGCGTGCGTTTCATCCAGTTGTATCACCGCGACTGGGACCACCATGGCAATCTCCACGACCGCCTGCCGCAGATGGCCCGCGACGTCGACCAGCCGAGCGCGGCACTCGTGCGCGATCTGAAGCAGCGCGGGATGCTCGACGACACGCTGGTGATCTGGGGCGGCGAGTTTGGCCGCACGCCCTACGCGCAAGGAGTCGCCAAGTTGGACGCGTATGGCCGCGACCACCACGGCAAGGCGTTTTCCCTCTGGCTGGCCGGCGGCGGCGTGAAGGGCGGCATCGCCCACGGCGCGACCGATGACTTCGGCTTCAACGTCGCGACCGATCCCGTCCACATCCACGATCTCCAGGCGACGGTTCTGCACTGCCTCGGTGTCGATCACACGCGGCTCACGTATCGTTTCCAAGGCCGCCAATACCGGCTGACCGACGTGCACGGCGAAGTGGTGAAGGCGATCCTCGTGTGAGAAACGGAGGCGTATCCCGATACGGAATGGGGAAAGCGGGAACGCAGGAAAAACCACTGGGCGGGCGTCTAAAAAAGGTCCGATTCGGTCGTAGCGGAGCCGCTTCGGCTCCATGCCCTTGTCCCATTCGCTCGTGCTCAGCAACGGAACGGAAAGCCGTTCCGCTACAACGGAGCATCGCGATGGTGATTTTTCGGCGCGGCTGAGTGCCCGTGGTTCGTTCCCCGTTTTCCCGTTTTCCACCTTCAATGGTTGGCGAGGAATTCCTCCCCCGCACGGTGGGGAATATTCGGCGCGACCCCGTCACCTTCGTCATTGGCACCGCGTCGGGCGATCATATCATCGTCACGCAACCTTCGTCACTCCTCACCATGTCTCAACCCCGTCACTCCCGCGCCGCGCTCTCGCGCCGCAACTTCCTCTCGCTGTCCGCGACCGCCGCGGTCGCGACGCTCGCGTCATCGGGCGCGGCCACGTCCGCCCGGGCCGCCGAAGGCTCTCCCGCCGCCAAACCGAAGAAGAAAATCCCGATCGGCATCGAACTCTACGCCGTGCGCGGCGAGCTGACGAAGGATCTGCCCGGCACGCTGAAGACCCTTTCAAAGATGGGCTACGAAGCCGTGGAGTTCTACTCGCCCTACTTCGCCTGGAAATTCCCGTTCGCGAAGGAAGTCCGCACGATGATCGACGATCTCGGGCTGCGCTGCTATTCCACGCACAACGGCGTGGCGTCCGTCACGCCCGGCGAGACGATGGACCGCGCGATCGAGCTGAACCAGATCCTCGGCTCGCGGATGATCGTCGTGGCCTCGACCCCGCGCGGCACGACCGGGGTCGAAGGCTGGAAGAAAACCTGTGATCTCTTCACCGCGGCGACCGAGAAACTCGTGCCGCACGGGCTGACCGCCGGTTTCCACAATCACAAGACCGAGTGGGCCACGCTCCAAGGCGACCAGCGCATCATGGATTTCATGGCGGCCAACACCCCGAAGGAATTCGTGCTGCAGTTCGACGTCGGCACCGCGATGGAGGCCGGCATCGATCCGGTCGCCTGGATCAAGGCGAACCCGGGCCGCATCCGCAGCATCCACGTGAAAGACTGGGCGCCTGGAAAAAAGGAGGAGGAAAAAGCCTATCGCGTGCTCTTCACCGAGGGCGTGACGCCGTGGAAAGACATCTTCGCCGCGGCCGAATCCGGCGGTGGCGTGGAATTTTATCTCATGGAGCAGGAGGGCAGCCGGTATTCGGAGTTCGAGACGGCCGAGCGCTGCCTGGCGACCTGGAATAAAATGCGCGGGTGAGGTGGGCACGCCTCACTACGAGGTGGGGCTGGCTTTATAGCGGAGCCGCTTCCGGCCCCGACGGAACGGGAAGCCGTTCCGCTACGCTCGATCGGCTTGGTCCATTTTGGAAAAGCGACGCCATGCCAGCGCCCCTTCGCTTCTTGACTGCAGGCCCAGCCGCTGGCCCGGCACCCGCCCCGCAGGCGGGCCTGCAACGAACAGGTCCAAAAGCTACGGGCCGCTCGTATCACACGTTCCCCAACCGCCCCGTCGAATCACCGAAGCGCTCGAGCTTCTTCACGCCGGCACTGTCGGCGAGACTGAGGAAGAGATTGGTCAGCGGCTGCGTGCCGTGCTGCACATAACGACCGGGCGCGAGCGCGCCGCCGCCGGCGCCCGCGAGGATCAGCGGGAGATTGTCGTGGGTGTGCCGGTTGCCGTCGGCGTTGCCGCTGCCGTAGAGGATGCGCGAGTTGTGCAGGAGCGACTTGCCGTCCACATCCTCGGTCGCGTCCATCTTGCCCAGGAATTTAGCGAACTGCTCCGCATACCAGCGATCGATCTGCGCCACCTTGTCGATCCGCTCCTGATTGTTCTGGTGGTGCGAGAGATCGTGGTGGCCCTCGGCGATGCCGATATCGCTGAAGGAGCGGTTGTCCCCGTCGTGGCCGAGCACGAAGGTCGCCACGCGGGTCGAGTCCGTTTTGAACGCGAGGAGCAGCATGTCATACATGATCTCCACGTAGTCCGCCTGCCGGGTCGGGATGCCCGGGGGCGTCGGCCGATCAGGATCGACGTTCGGGCCGAACTGCTCCGCTTTCTGGATACGCTGCTCCACGTCCCGCACGCCGGTGAGATACTGGTCGAGCTTCTCGCGGTCGTTGCCGCCGAGCCTGGCCTGCAGGTGGCGCGCGTCGTCCATCACGAAGTCGAGCACCGAGCGCCGCGCGAGCATCCGGCGGCGGGCGTTCTCGGCGCGTTCGCCGTGCGCCCCGGCGCCAAACAGCCGCTCGAACACGAGCCGCGGGTTGTTCTCCGGCGTCAGCGGGGTCGTCGCCGACTGCCACGCGATGTTGTATTGATACGCGCAGGAGTAGCCCGAGTCGCAATCCCCGGACTTGCGCAGCGCGTCGCAGCTCAGCTCCAGCGAGGGCAAACGCGTGAGGTGGCCGATGTCGTTCGCGATCACCTGATCGATCGAGATGCCCGCCCGCACATCGGTCGCGCTCTTGTTCAGGCGCACGCCGGTGAGAAACACGCCGTTGCCGCGCGCGTGGTCGCCCGCGCCATCCTTCCCGCCGACGGCATTCGCATGCTCGAGACCGCCGAGGACCTGGATCCGCTTCCGCAGCGGCTCAAAGGCCGCGAGCGTGGCGTTGAGCTTGAAATCATCCCTTCCACCCTCGGGCCACCAGCGCGCGGGAATCGCGCCATTGGGGAAGACGACGAAGGCCGTGCGCAGCGGCGCGCCCGTCGGCGTGGTGGCGAGCTGCGCCGCCGCTTGCGCCGCGAGCATCCGGCTGGGCAGCAGCGAGGAGAATGCCGGCAGCGCGATGCACGCGCCGACGCCGCGCAGGAAGTGACGGCGATTCATCTCGGCAAACGACGGGGTGACGCGGGCGGACGACGGCGTGGGGAAGTGCATGGCTTAATCAGAGAGGGTTCGGGGGCGGTGGGTGAGCGGCGCCATGGATGTAGATTCCGCGGCGGGGACGCTGCGATTTCCGGTCGCAAGGGAGGTCGCGGGCGGCCGGCGCTGCTGAAACGGTGCGGATTCCACGATGCCGCGCAACAGCACGGAGGGTTTTCCGCCGCTCGCCTCAAGCTGGGCCACGATGCGGTCGACGGTGATGGTGTCGTAGTATTCGAGCCCGCGGCCAAGCGCGTAGGTGAGCAGCTTCTCCGTGAGGCAATAGTAGAAATCGCGGCGATGAGCGGTCGCGAGGATGTGCTTCAACTCGCGAACATCGGCGAAGGCCTCGCCCGTGATCAGTTTGCCCGCCGCCTGCACCGGCTGGCCGGCATCCGTCGTCCGCCAGGTGCCGAGCGCGTTGAAGTTTTCCAGCGCCAGCCCGAGCGGGTCCATCCGACTGTGACACGACGCGCACTTGGGATCGGTCGCATGCAGCGCGAGCGTTTCGCGCAGGCTCATCGTCTTCAGCTTGGCCGCGGGCGCGGCGTCTTCCAGGGAAGGGATGTTCGGTGGCGGGGGCGCCGGCGGCGTGCCGAGAATCGCCTCGAGAATGAAGACGCCCCGCTTCACCGGCGACGTGCGCGTGGGGTTCGACGTCACCGCCAGCACCGTGCCTTGCGTGAGCACGCCGCCGCGCGGGCTCTCCGGCGCGAGCTGAATCTTGCGCATCGCGCCGCCCTTCACGTCCGCGATGCCGTAGTGCGTCGCGAGCACGTCGTTGACGAACGTGTAGTCGCTCTCGATCAACTCGAGCAGGCTGCGGTCTTCCTTCAGGATGTGCGCGAACACCATCTCCGTTTCCTGCTGCATCGCGCGGCGCAGCGGTTCCGTGAGCTGGGGTTTCGGACGGGCGTTGAACTCGGTGAACAGCCGGCGCGCCTCGTTCATCTCCTCCTGCTCCGCCGGCGTGCGTTCCGACTCCGGCTTGCCCCGCAGGCGGCTGAACGTCGCGCGGGCCTTGTCGTAGTCGGAGCTCGCGTTGTCGCGGAGGAACACGTCGTTGCCGTTGATCGGCACCGTCAGGATATCGCGCGCCTGCAGCCACTGGCCGGTGAAGTTGCGCACCAGCTCGAGCGCGCGCCGATCGCCGAGCAGCCGCCGCATCTGCGCAGGCAGCTCCGCGCGCAGCCGGCCCTCGCCCGCGAGCCGCAGGAGTTCGGCATCCGGCATCGAGGACCAGAAGAAATACGAGAGCCGCGAGGCGAGCGCGTGGTCTTCGACCTGCACATAGGTTTCACCCGGCTGCAACGGCAGCACGTCCTCTTCGCGGAAGAGGAAGCGCGGCGACGCGAGCACGGCGACCATCGCCTGCGCGATCCCGGCCTCGAACGTGTTCTTCGTTTCGCCAAACACGCCCTCGGCCACCGCGACCAGCCGATCGACCGTGGCCGGATCGACCGGCCGCCGATAGGCCCGCGCGGCAAACGCCCCGAGCAACTCGCGCGCGAAGGCGCGGCGGCCGGCGACGTCCGCGGGCGGATCGCGCGGGAAGATGGCCTCGTAGCCCTTTGGCTTCACGTAGTGCTGCGGATCGAACGGACCGCGCACGACCACCGCGTTGAGCCGCAGGCGCAGGTTGCGAAACTGAATCTTCTGCGGATCGACCGGCACGATCTCGAACGAGATCTCGTGGTCGCCCGCCACCCAGTCGCGATCGAAGCTGAACTCGAATTTCTTGCCACCCTCGCGGACGAAATCCTGCTCCAAGAGCGTCTGCCCGTCGGCGCGAACGATCAACCGGCAGCGATTGAGATCGAAGAGATTGTCCTGGTAGCGCTCGCGCGTCGTGAGGTCGACGATGAGCTGATACTTGCCCGCATGCTCGACGCGATGCGTGGCGGCGACCAGCGCCGGCGTGTAATAGGAAAGCTCCACCACTTCGTTTTCGATGAGCGGCGCGGGTCGCGTCATCGGCGGCGGTGGCGGCGGCGGCGGCCGCCCGCTTCGGCCCCGGCCACGACCGGGCGGCGCCGCCGGCGCGGGGATGCCCGCAACCGCGACTTGTGCAACCGTCGCGGCGATCGGGGTCTCGCTCTTGACCGCGGGAGCCGGGACGGCCCCTTCGGCCATCGGTGCTGCGACGGGAGTTTCCGGTTTCGGCGGTGCCGGCACGGTCGTGTCGACGCGCACCGTGGCGAAACGGCGACCGGGGATGGAGACTTCCGGGACCACGCGCGAAACCACCGGAACCTTGCCGGCGACGATCGTCTGCGCGGCATCGAGGTAGCGCTCAAGGAGCATCGGCGAGACCGTCAGCACATCGGCGATATTGTCGAAACCGTGGCCCGAGTCGTCGGCCGGGAATTCCTTCTGCGTGTCGAAATCGACCCCGAGCAAATCGCGGATCGTGTTGCGATACTCGACGCGGTTGAGCCGGCGAACGGTCACACGGCCCGGGTCCGGTTTGGCGGGATCGAGGCCCATGCCCTCGAGCTTGATCCACTGCATCAGTTTCTCGGCGTCGGCCGGCGGCAAGGCGGCCTCATCCGCGGGCGGCATGATGCCGGCGCGCACATTGCGCAGGGCGTGCGACCAGAGCTTGGGATCGCGGAGCGCCGCGGCCGTGGAGAACTCGTCGAGCGTGACGCCACCCTTGGCGACGCCGCCGCCGTGGCAGTCGAAGCAATACTTCGCCAGCACCGGCTGTATCTCACGGCGAAACGTCTCGAGGCTCGGCTCCGCGGCCGGCGCGAGCAGAGGGAGCAACAGGGCCGCCCAGCCGAACTTCCGCAGCGAGGAAGTGAGCGAGAAGGAAGCAGAGCCTTGAAATCGAAGCATGCGGGGAAAAACGACGTGGGGCGCCGGAGGGGACCGGCTTGCCGATGAAAGACGCAGCGGTAGCCAGATCGATGCTGAAATCTCCTCCGAGGTGAAACCCGGGGTTGTAGCGGAACGGCTTCCCGTTCCGTCACGGAAGCGAAGCGCTTCCGCTACGAAGCGACTTGGCGTCAAGCCGCTCCACCCCCAAGCCGATCACTTCGGTTCGGTCGTGAGGAACTTCAGCAGTTCGACGACCTCGCGCTCCGGCAACGCTTCGAGGAGGCCGGGCGGCATCAGCGACTGCGGCGTCTTCTGGCGTTCCTTGATGTCAGCCTTCGGCACGTTGACGGTATCGGTCACGGTGCGGACGGCGACGACGGTGTCGGTCTCCTTGTCGATCATGCCGGAGACGACGCTGCCGTCCTTCTTCGTGAGGATGTGCAGCTCGAAGGCGGTGCCGACGACGGCGTTGGGGTCGATGATGTTTTCCAGGAAATAATCCAGCCCGTTGCGCCAGGTGCCGCTGAGATCGGGGCCGAGCTTGCCGGCGACGGCGGGACCGCCCATCGCGTGGCAGGCCGAGCAGAGCCGCTCGTAAACCTTGCGGCCGGCCTCGATCTCGTAGGACCAGACGGGCGCGTTGCGGTAGACATCGCGCAGGCGGCCGATGGTGGCGCGGGCATCGGCGGAGGATTCGTTGGCGCGGCCCCACACGCGGTCGAGCGCGCGGGTGACCTCGGGATTGCGCAGATTGCGAAGCTGCCGCGCATGCAACGCAGTGAGCGCCTTGCGATCGAAGGCGCCGGACTCGACGGCGCGCAGTAAGGGCAACGCGAGCGCCGGCTTGCTCGTGAGCGCGCCCAGGGCGGCATTGCGGTCGGCCGGGTCGAACGCCGCGAAATGCGCGATCAACCCGGCGGCGACGGCCCCGGTATCGGCGGCGTTGGCCACGAGTGGGATGACCGCGGAGCGCAGCGACGTATCGTCGAGCAGTTTTACGAGCAGCGCAGTCGACTCGGTGTCGCCGGCGCGCCGCAAAAGATCGAGGGCGCGGCGACGCTCGGCGAGGGGCGTCGACGTATCCGCGAGCCGGGCACGCACGGGCGCGAGGACGGCCTTGTCGCCGAAGAGCGCGGAGAGCTGCTCGGATGCGGCGCGGACGGCATGGTCCGTCGTGCCGGCGAACCGCGCCATCACCTGCGCCCAGGCGGCGGGCATGGCGAGCCCCGCCTCGCTCTCGAGTGAGAACGCCAACACGCGCAGCGCGCGCGCCGCAGCGGCGTCGGGGAGCTGCGTGAGCCGCGCGGCGATCTGTTCGCGGCCGGCGGCGGTGCGGGCGGCAAACCACAGGATCGAGTCGGCCAGGGTCGGCAGCGGCGTGCGGGCCGCGAGGTCGAGCACGCGCGGAATGTCGGCGGCGACGGTGGGCGCGAGGGCAAACCACACCATTTTCGGCAGGAAGCGGTCGTTGGCGTCGTCCGCATGAGCGGCGAGCGCGGCCGCGATGGGCCAGCGCTGGTCCAGCGGCAAGGCCGGCACGGCCGACGCGATCGCGAGGCGCACCAGCGACGAGGGCTCCGTCTGCGCGAGCGCGAGGAGCTGCGCGGCGGGGAGCGCGGCCGTCCCCGGACGCTGGTTCGACGCGGCGGCCGGGGAGGCTCGCGCGGCCGACTCGGTGCCGAGCTGCACCGCCCAGCCGCGAACGATCTCGGAAGGATGCGCGAGCGCGGACTGGAGGCGCGCGGCATCGAGCGCGTTCGTCACGTGCAGCGTCCACAGCGCGCGAAGCTGCGAGGTGATATCGGCCTTCGTATCCGAAGCTTGGGTGCGCAACGCGGAAAGCGCCGCGTTATCGATCGTGCGCGCCGCCGCGCGTTCCTGCAGCACACGGCGCGCGACCCGGACGAACCACTCGCTCTTGTGCGTGTGCAGCGCGGCGAGTTCGGCGTCGGATTTTGCGGCAAGGTCGACCTTCGCCGGTTTGTAAGTGGCGGCCCACGCCACGCGGTAGAGCCGGCCGTTGGTGCGGTCCCAGATTTCGTCGCGCGGGTTGTGACAGTGCTGGGTGTCGCTCCAATCGATGGTGTAGACGGCGCCGTCCGGCCCGTATTGGAGATCGACGGGCAGGAAGGTGGCATCGGGCACGAAGCTCATGTCGAAGCCGCCGTGAAACGTCTCGTAGGCCGAGCCCACGCGCGCGTTGACCTGATGGTTGATCTGATGGCCGTGGAGATTGTGGGTGAAGAGATGATCGCGGTAGGCGTCGGGCCAGTTGTCGCCGAGGTAGATCATCGTGCCGACATGCGAGTGGCCGCCGTAGACCGCGGTCGTGCCCGGCTTGCCCGCGCCGCCCTCACCGCTGTCGTAGCGCGCGGAGGCCGGCAGGAAATTTTTCAGTCCCGGCGCGAATTCAGCCGGCCGATTCGAGATGAAGGGCGCATAGTCATTGTTCGCCTGGTTCCAATAGTGGCCGTTGCGCAGCACATAGGTCGTGCCGCCCTGGCCGTGGAAGCTGCGGCAGTGCGTCATGAAGAGGTGACCGACGCTGTTGAAATCGAGCCCCCACTGATTGCTGGCGCCGTGCGCGAAGACCTCGAACTCGTGCCGCACGGGATGATAACGCCACACGCCCGCGCGGATTTTCTGGCGTTGGGCATCGGGCGTGCCGGGCTTGCCGACGAACGAGTGCGTGAAGACGCCATGGCACCCGTAGAGCCAGCCGTCGGGCCCCCAGGTAAAACTGTTGAGCGTCTCGTGCGTGTCCTGAAAACCCCAGCCATCGAGCAGCACCTGCGGCGGGCCGTCGGCCACGTCGTCGCGATTCTGGTCGGGAATGAAGAGCAGGTGCGGCGCCGCGCCGACCCACACGCCGCCGAAGCCCACCTCGAGTCCGCTGACGAGATTCAGTTTCTCGGCAAACGTCTTCTTCGTTTCAAAGCGGCCGTCGCCATCCTTGTCCTCGAGGATGAGGATGCGGTCCTTGCCTTTGCCTTCCGGCTGCTTGTTCGGATAACTGAACGCCTCCGCGACCCAGATCCGTCCGCGATCGTCGAAGGCGAACGCGATCGGCTGGTGCAAATCGGGCTCGGCGGCGACGAGCTCGGCCTGGAAACCGGAGACGAGCTTGATGCCGGCGACGAGTTTCTGCGCGGCGGGATTGGCGACTGCAGTGGGTTTCGCGGGATTGTCGCGCAGGTGCCAGAGCACCGGGCTCGTCTTCAGGCGGGTAAGATCATCGACCCCGGCGGCGCGACGCAGCGGGGGATCGCCATTCTTGCGCGCGACACCGATGCTTTTCTCCGCGGGCGCCGCCTTCGCGGCGAGCGGCTGCGGGGCCGGCGGCAGCGCGGTGCGGCCGATCGTGGTGAGCTGGAGATTGCGGAACTGCACCTTCACCGGGCCCGGGCCGCTGTGGAGTTGCAGCGCGAGGAGGCCGGCGAAGTCGGCCGCGTTGGTCTGATGATCATCGAGCACGGCGACGCGCCGGCCGTTGACCCAGACTTCCATGTGCGACGCGCTCGCGTGGATGCGATAGGTGTTCCACTCGCCGGCGGGTTTGGGGAGCGAAACGAAGTCCGCAGCCTTGCCAAACTCCTCGGTCCAACGCCGGCCATCCGGCGCGATGGAAACGCGCGCGCCGCGCTCGACCAGCAGCGCGCGGCCATGCTCGTCGTAGATGCGACCGAGCCACACCGCGCCCTGATCCATGTCGGCCTGATAGCCGGCGGCGTGGCCATCGGCGCCTTTCTGCGCGCGGAACATGATGCCGGAGTTCGCGCTCGGCGCCCCGCTGATCCGGAATTCCGCCGTCAGCTCGAAGTCCGCGACCTCGCCCTGCCAGTAGATAAACTCGTTCTTCGCGAGGCGCTGGCCTTCCGGAATCGTGCCGGTGATCGCGCCGTCTTCCACCCGCCAGTGCTGCGGGTTTCCCTCCCAACCCGCGAGCGTGCGGCCGTCGAAGAGCGACTGCGGCGCCGCCATGGCCGGCAACAGCGCGCCGCTCCACGCGGTCGCGAGGCAAACCAGACGGCGGACGCGAAACGGGATCAGGGGAAGAGTCATAGGAGAGGGGTTTGGTCGCGAACGAGTGGCGTGGGACGGCGCAACGTTTCCTCGGGAAACGATGCCTTTATAGCGCCGCGAAAAGGAAGCGAATTCGTAACTACTCAGGTGGGGTGCTGGCTCATGTTGGTAGCATCGGGAAATTCTTTTTTTAGACAGAATGGACAGAATATACAGAATGGGTCGGGCTGATTTTGAATCATTTTGTCCATTCTG
>Ga0163144_10008112_pt1 | contig 22798 bp, 32 predicted proteins | sample OliLak19BULKMAT1_FD_123175 | JGI IMG/M metagenome (GOLD analysis project Ga0163144, IMG submission 123175) | Freshwater microbial mat bacterial communities from Lake Vanda, McMurdo Dry Valleys, Antarctica - Oligotrophic Lake LV.19.BULKMAT1 | ecosystem: Environmental > Aquatic > Freshwater >...
TATCCACTTTTTTGGTCAAAGAACGAAGGTGAATAGTCAAGTCATCGAGGAACTTGTCCTTTTCACTGTTAATAGCATTATACTCAAATGGTTCAGCAATGATACAATTGTCTGGTTGAGACTTGTGAACTTCATCATAGTCGTCGAGAATTACAGTGTTTCCCTTTGTATATCCTTTAATCTTGTAAACATCCCACAGCATGCTCAAGTCTTTACTATGTGATTTAACGTCTTTCGAAACGTCGCAGTGATATGAGAAAAATAGGTAGTCAATCTTTCTTTCAGGGTGGTTGGATGTAATAATCTTGTCAATCACGAATAAAGCGTAATCCTTAGTAGCAGCAGTCCAAATGGACACGTTAAAATTGTCAAAAAGATACGTTAAAAAGGTTTGCAACTTGGGTCTCTCAAAGACTATGTAATACCCTTCCATATCGTACGAAGTGAATTTTTCAGACTTTTTCATATTCTTTTTCATGTCATATTCTTCCAGCGGTTCTGCTGAAATGAGTGTTTGGTCCAAATCTAAAAGAATATTAACTTTTTTAGCCATTTATAATACTAAAATATTTAAAAATGATCTTGGAGAAAATAGAAAGAGTGTAATAAATGAAGTTAGTTGATTTATTTTCAGGAACAGGTGCATTCGCACATGTCGCAGAGAAGCACGACATAGAAACAGTATTCTCCAACGATATAGAGCCTTCTTCGCAAGCTATAAATGCTTTGAATTTCAGACATCGATTCGTTCTCCAAGACTTGAACACAATTGATTGCAATGAAATTCCAGCTCATGATATCTTGTGCGGAGGATTTCCTTGTCAGCCTTTTAGTATTGCTGGAAAGCAGGAAGGATTCGAAGATACGCGCTCAAATGTCTTTTGGAAAACATGTGAGATAATCAAGTATCATAATCCTAGAATTCTTCTACTTGAAAATGTGAAAAATCTCAAGTCGCATGATAAAGGAAATACGTTCAAAATAATCCTCTCTAAATTGCAAGGTCTTGGATATCATATTAAGTATAAGGTATTTGATACTTCTCAAGTTACAGGAATTCCTCATCATCGTGAAAGAATCTATATCGTAGGATTTCGCGATAGAGATGAATGTGATGCGTTTAATTTCGATTTTCCTTCTATCGAATGCAGACCTCTTTCTGATTTTTTAGAAAAGAGTGTTTCATCCAAGTATTACTATACTGAAAAATTAAAAGTGTATGAAGAAGTCCGAAAGGCAGTTGTTAAGAAAGACACAATCTACCAATATCGGCGATATTACGTACGTGAAAACAAGAGTGGTTGTTGTCCAACATTAACAGCGAATATGGGAAGTGGTGGTCATAATGTTCCATTGTTACTTGACAAAAATGAAATTCGAAAGTTGACTCCTCGAGAATGTTTTAATCTACAAGGATTTCCATCAGATTATAAATTACCTAAAATTTCAGATTCAAAATTGTATATGTTGGCAGGAAATGCAGTGACTATTCCTGTAATAGATTTGATTATTTCTAAAATATCCAAGTTCCGTTAAAAATATTGACACAGTTATCGCCTAGATGTGCACGAATTTTTTCAAAGGTTTGACTACATTCACAAGTAATGTTTCCCATTCATTACTTGTATTTTTCAAATTAATTTCATACACGTTATAATGACCCATATCAAATAGATTGTATCCCAATTTTCAGTTGGACCAAAAGAACAAGGCCCTTTTGAATTGAAAGCTTTCACTTCAATTCTTTTTCCATCATAAAATAAGTCTCCAGATTGTTTTCTATTCTAGTGTGGAATATAACCATATGTAGCTTGAATTGCATAAGCGCAAATATTCTCTGAAAAGCGATGCACATTATGATTTCTGACGTCAGAAATCGTATCTTTTTATTGGCCACCTCGCTTTTTGCCAACATTCAATTCTTCCTCAATGTCCTCACGCCCTTGCATCATAGCCTTCATCTTTGCGAGTGTCCCATGCGGGTCTTCCTGACTCTTTAAAGATTCAGGTTTTCGGTGAGTTGGCATTTCATCTTGGAATAGCGACTCATCCATATCGTATTCCATTGCTCCTGAACGGATTGTTGGGGGTTTCGGTTTACTGATGTGTCTATCATCGTCATACGGAATGTCATCGACCGATGTGACTGGCTTCATATTTCGAGTTTTGCTCGGGGGGTAGCTCTTTGCTGACTGTATAGCCATTTTCTCCTCATTTGCGATGCGCTCCTCGCGAACTGCTTCACCTTTCTTCATTTCTTCGAGACGTCTCATTTCCGCCTCTCGAATCTCTTGTTGCTGTCTTTCGTATTGAGCTCGTTGAGCTCTTTCGTATTCAAGTTGCTCTTTTGTTGGTTTTGGATTCATCTGATCAATAACTCCATTGACCCATTTGAAAACGTGGTCTCCATCATACTTTTCTACATTTCCATTCGAATAGATTGAAAGAATACACGGGACTGTTTTTACATCGATTTGCTTATTACTTTGAATTCGGTGCCGAATCTTTTCATTATCAATGCAAAGAAGTTGTAGCTTAACTATGTTTGGAAAATCAACACCACTATTTTGAATGGTTTCAAGCATCGTTTTGCAATTATTTGAATACTTGCTATATATTAATACAGAATATTGCGGTTCCATTTGTCAAAATACTTTTGTGTTTTAAATAATATATCGTCCTAGAAATAAAGAATGGATAACAGTGGTCAAGTTTACGATTTCAACAATCTACGATATGCAGGGTGGCCCATTACAGGGGCGACCAATGGCACTACATTCCTTTGCCCGCAAGTCGTGCGATTAATTTCTCGTAAAGTTACAGAACTTACAAGAGGAGTTGATCATTTAAATCGGTCAATAGTTGTACCCGATGAACGTATTTATGAAGTGATGGATGGAGTGCTTCAGTCTTACAAACCTGCAACTGGTGATATTTTTACAAGGTATGTCGTACCAAATAATGAACCCGAGAATGCTATTCAGAGTATGATTGATCAGACCATTGAAATCATCACAACCAATATTCGAAGCACTCTTGGAATTGAACAGAATAATCAATCTCTGTCAGCTTGGGTGCAAGTATATGGTGATTTCAACACAAATGGACTCCGTGCCCATTCAATTCTCAAGATTCGCGAGAAACGTCCTTCACCTTTCCAGTTCCATATGAACTATTAATTTGATTTTTATTTTTCATTCGTAAAATAAAAATGCCTAAGAAAGTTGCAAAGAAGATTGTGAAAAAGAAAGTTGTGAAAAGGAAGTCTCCGAAGAAATCCCCTCGGAAATCCCCGAGGAAGATGACCATCGTTGTCCAACCTGGTGTTCCAGCTATTTTTGCAAATCTCGTTCACTCTTCTCGCTAAGATGCTTTAGGTTTTTCATCCCATGTTCATATATTTCAGAAGATATATACGAATCGAAATAGTACAACATCCCATATATACATATGTATACAATTGTAATCATGATGAGGAAATCTGCAAGTGATGGAATACATGCTTGGCATATTGCAAAATATAGAACGCATATCAGAAAAGAAGTGACGTATGCCATTCTCCATTTTATTGCACGTTTGGATGCCTGCAAACAAGTTTTGATTGCATTCTTCACCTTTCCTTTCTTAACTGGAAGAGTATCGCAATACGTATCGTTGTATTCACTTTTCTGCTTGGTAAGGGCTAAAAGCAGAACGCTTACCATGATTATACTCAGAAAAAGACGCATTTAAATAATACAGATTTCCGTTATAAATGATTATTTACATTGGTCTAATCGCAAGTGTTGTATTGATGAGTAAACAACTTGGCCCAAGCAATCAATACGCGAATAAAGCCCGTGGAATTTCAGGGGAAAATCCTGAAAAACTTCTATCTCGTATTGAATGGGGAAATGGATACACAGGGCGAATTAGCTATTTTCCTCGCGCTCTATTCCTTGCTCTCTTTGTTGTTGTAATGGTTAAAATAATGACTGGTGTAGAAAATCTGAAGCTCTTTATAATTGTTTTTGCAGGATTGATAGCATTTAATAACTACTTTGATCATCACTCTGACAAGTTTGTCAATGCATTTTGTAAGGAGAATGTTCGCTTCATTCGGAAACGGTTGGGATTCAAAAAGGTCCCGTTGGAAGTGAATAAGTGCGATTATTCACTTCCTTATCTCAACTACTCGCACTCTTGAGAATCTTGAGACCCGTCGTCATAATATTCAGCAAGGTCTTCCCAACAAGCATCTTCGTACGAAGAGAAGGAAACTGCATATTTGTCGTGATTTCCAATATATGTTACATCTTCTCCTGAGTTAATCGCATTGACAAGAAGCTCTTGCCAACCAGACTTATCGTTGTATACGTCTTCCTGATAAATTCTTATGAATTTATATCCATTTAGAACAGATAGTTTCATCTTGATTCTATCTTTAATATTTGTAAACACTGGATTACATCAGTTTGAAATCTGTACAAAATGTTGACGACCATCCAACTCAATAAATAGGTTCAAACTGGGGATGAACAAATCAATTGAAAAACATGACTTCGTATAGGGATTTTTTAGGAAATCGGGCTTATGTTCTTTCTTCACATCTTTGAATAGAGACTCAAGGAATTCGAAGAGCTTTCTTTCTGTTTTATTTTTGCATATTCCGCACATGCCTTGCCCTTGTTGAATATCACTTGGTCGAGGACAACACTTGTGATTTTTTTCACAAACACAATCAACCGGAATATCATTCCCTTTATATTCCCCTTTAACTATACCCCCAAGTTTCTCAATATTTTGGAAAAAATTATTTTCTGATGTGTTAAAATCGCATCCTGCGCATATTCCGCACATGCCTCTCCCTTGTTGAATACTACTTGGTTGAGGACAACACTTGTGATTTTTTTTCACAAACACAATCAACAGGAATATCATTCCCTTTATATTCCCCTTTAACTATACCCCCAAGTTTCTCAATATTTTTCTTAAACCGTTTCGCGCCTTCCTCTTTCGTGAATAAATTGACCATACCACTTTCCTTACATTTTACACAACAACTCGCGTCATCTCCAGACAATCCATACGAACATTTTTTCCCGCACTTGCACGCTCCAAACCAATTAGCATATGCAATTCTCTTCACATTGATTCCATATTTTTCCTCGATTGCATCGCAAAAATCCAGTATTGCTCTATTTACTATCTTAATCATTTCGTTTTTCTTCCCTACAATTTCCAAATTCAATTTTTTATGCAAACACATGCGTGTTACGAACTACGTAACCATTCTCGTAGTTCTTCAAGTTGGATTTTCAAACTCTTGATTTTGTAATCACAAGTAAATATACTATCTAATTGTCTGTAAACAGGAATTGAGCAACTGGTTTCGGTTATAATATTTTCTAAATTATAGCATTCTGTAATCAGTTTCACAAGTTCATATTTGGAAATAACTTGTGGAGAATAGACGTGACGAATTCCAAACCAGTATGTTTTCGTGACAATTAGGTGTTCTATCATTTTTGCATATTCAAGACATGTTATTCCATTCCAAAAATGGTTGGTGTATCCATTAATGTGTGTAGTTTTTCTTACCCATTCAAGTAGTCCAGTTTTTCTTACAATTTCATTCCCAATAATACTGGTTCGAATTACACATGAATTCTTCATATTTTCACCAACATATTTGCTAATACCATAATCATCGTCACAATTGATGGCAGTTTCCTCATCGTGAAAAACATTTTCAATACCCTTATAAACACAATCTGTTGTCGGGTGAAATAATATTGATTTTTTTGATACACATATACGTTCAAGAATATGGGGAAATACTCCATTTATATTAAACATTTCTTGCCGAGTAATACTGGGTCTTTTGTTGGTGATACCGATACAGTTGATTACAAAGCTATTATCTGGTATAATAGTAGAAAGTATTTCTTCATAGTTAGGAGTAGTAGGATCAAAAAGTATTTCTTGTCGTTCCAATAGTAGGATATTTTGAGGAAAAATAATTATACATATATGAACCCAACATGCCTTGAATTCCGAGTATTACAATACGAACCATTTAATATACTGATATATTAAATTTTAAACCATATAACTAAGCAATGCTACTTTTTTAATCATCGTAAGACCCGGCTGTATAGGAATTGTCAATATTTCACATTGTGACCCATATTTTTCCTTAATTTTGAAGGGAACTTTCCACGAATCACCACACGCGGTTGAAGATGTCCATTTTTCTTCGCATGGATACGTATCATGTATAAAGATTATGCCGTTATCAATCATATGCGGAAACAAGTCTTCAAAATCTTGAAATGCAGAAATTGCATTATGATCTGCATCAATAAATGCCATTTCAACATTATTGCCTATCTTATTGAGAACTTCTGTTTTAAACAGCCGAGTATCCATCTCGTAGAATTCTAAATTTGGTATAACATATTTACAGGTATTTTTAATATCAACACCAATTACTTTCTTGCAGAAAGGTGCAAAAATTGCAGTTGCACATCCTTGTGCAACTCCATATTCAATAAATATGTTAGGCTTGTACCATTTTGCAATGCTAGCGATAAAAGCGGGATGATCGAATATTTCAGGATTGCCCGGAATATTACGTCTGTGTATAGGAATGTTCATTATTACAGAACTAGTGATTGTATAAATAGATTTTAAAACATACAACTACTATTCAATGGAAAATAAGAAAATATGTATTATCAGAGGGACAGGAACACTTGGAAAAGCTCTGATTGAAAAGTATAGCGAATGTAATGATATTTATATTATCTCGAGAGACGAAATGAAACAGTGGCAAATGAAACTACTTTATCCAAGACTTCATTACATTATTGGAGATATTCGAAATCTTGAATCTCTTTCGAGAAGTTTAGGCCGAATAAAGCCTCATATAATTATAAATTGTGCAGCACTCAAACATATTGATATATGTGAGAATAATATAAGTGAATGCATTGACACCAATATTCTAGGTACAAGAAATATAATAACTGTTAGTCATACTATTGACGCACTTGAAACTGTTGTTTTCATTTCAACTGACAAGGCATGCTATCCTGTAAACTCGTATGGAATGTCAAAAAGTATCAGTGAAAGGATGATGGCAGAAGCTTCTCTACATAGTAATAAGAAATTCGTGTCTGTCCGGTATGGAAATGTACTTAATTCGAGAGGAAGTTTGATTCCAAAATTTTTAGAGATAGCTCAATCGTCTCAGGACTTTATACCAGTAACATCTGATAAAATGACGCGTTTCTTCATGAAAATCGAAGACAGTGTTGAACTTATTCATTCTGCTATTCTATTCGGTGAATCTGGTGATACATGGGTGCCGAAATTGAAATCTTTTAAAATAATAGATTTGGCAAGATGCATTTCTGAAAAATATAACAAGACCATCAAGATAATAGGAATAAGAGCTGGAGAAAAAATTCATGAATACCTTATTAATCAAGACGAAATCCATCGAACAACCATTTCACATGGTAACTACGTAATCAAACCATGCTACAAAGTCTATAACTTTTCAGAAATAACAAGTGATTATACAAGTGAATTTGTGACTGAATTTGTACAGTTGAAAAATCTAATCAACTTATAGAGACATTTTTAAATGTACAAAATGAGAGTTGCCTTGTGTATTTCAGGATTTCTTCGTGAAAATGAAAGAGCTTACCCCTCAATTAAATCTCAGTTTCTTGACAAATTTCATCCTGATGTATTCATATCAACATACGATGTTAATGGATACTGGTCTGATAATGATCAATCTCCAATTAGATATGGAAATAAAGTCGACCTTGAACGAGTGAAGAAACTATACAATCCAAAATATCTTGAATGTGATGAATATTCATCTGAACTCGAAGCTACATTTCTAAATTACATGGGTCCAAATTTGAGAATGCGTTGGGGGCGAACGCAAAATATTGTTGGAATGTATTGGAAAATTTGGAAATGTAATAATCTCAAAATTAAGTACGAAACTGAGAATAAATTTAAATATGATATTGTGATCCGAATAAGACCCGATACTATATTTGATAATATTGTGTGTGAAAATGTGGTTAAAAACACTCTGAATATAATTGTAAATAACAGTTTAATCGCAGACTGGTTTTTCTATGGGAATTCTGATGTAATGAATGATATTGCAAGTATATATGTCCATATGAAAGACATATATGAGAAAGGGTGTCTATTCGACCCTCACGATCTACTTCTACATGGCATATTGTTTTTCAGCATTCAGACTTGTATAATGAAACCTTTCAATCACATGATTTTCAATACTCCAAAAGGATATTGTTTAATGTGAAAACGGAGTTCCGTGACCTCCGAGAGTTCCAACCACTCCTATTACATCGTATTTCACAACCTTACTTGTATCAATGTATCTACATAATCCACTTTCAATATCACAACAATTCCCTTGTACAAGCAATGGAATAACCTTTTCAAGTGTTTCTTTGTAGACTGTTAAGCATTCTCTCCCAATTCCATACATTGATGTTACATACCATTCATTATAAGAATTTTTAAACATTCTAAAATAGAATTTCGTTCGGTCATTAAATTTTTCACAAATAAAATTAGAATCAAACTGATTCCGAGCACAAATTTTAAACATCATATCAAACTCAATCTTGTTTTCGATTATAAAGTTTACAGCTGTCCACATTGTGACTGATTCACCAATAGACTTGCTTTTTCCACTCACTGCTATTTTAACTTCTGGATTATCATCGCATTCAAGGAAAATATCAGCATATTTCCTGTATTCAATTATCTGATTCGGATATAAGCCTGTTCCTTCTGCAAAAATAACCATTGCATTTGGAATTGTTCTTCGGATGTTTTTGAGAGTTTCAACTGTTTGCGAAAAACGTTCTTCATTTGAATAGAAACTCCTCTTGTAGTTATGCAAAACGAGATCTGAACTTACGTTCGTTGCGCTATTCACAACAACAAGGTATTTCATTTAAACGTTAAACCACACCCTTTTAAAATGAATATCCTAATTCCGATGGCTGGATTGGGCGAACGATTTTACAAAGAAGGATACCTTGCGCCGAAGCCTTTGGTAAAGGTCAAAGGCAAGCCAATTATTTCATACTTGTTAGATTGCTTATTTCCTCTTGAAAATGAAACTGTATACATCCCCTACATAACCCCTCTAAATATCCAGTCAATTTTGATTTCAAAATTCGCAAATATTGAAGTGTACGATGATCTCGGATTCTTAATTGATTCTGATATTGGAAAGGGAAAGGGGATGTGTAAATGCATTGAACTAACTATTCCAACAAAAGGCGCTACTGATACCTTATTAGTTTCGACAAGACTTATGGACTTGAGTAAACCGCTCGTATCATTTGATTGTGATAATTTCTATTTAGGAGATGTTTTGGAACGCATGCGTTCATTTGGAAATGAGAATGGAATATGTTATTTTGAAGATGAACAACAGAACCCTATCTATTCGTATATTCGTGTTGAAAAAGGAATTGTAGTTGAAATTAAAGAGAAGGAGAAAATTTCAAATATGGCTTGCTCCGGAATCTATTATTTTGGAAACACGGGAGATATTCAAGAAAAAGCAAAAACTCTTGTTCAACACAGTGACGGAAAAGAAATCTATCTATCTGAATTATACAAGAAGCTTCAGAATGTGCATGTAAAATGTGAACAACCTATTTCTCTTGGGATACCAATGGCAGTAGAACTCTTTTCAAAATCATCTTCCGACACCAACCAACAAATCTATTGTTTCGACCTTGATGATACTCTTGTCACAATTTCCAACTCATACGAAAATGTGAAACCGATTTGCGAGAATATTATTTTTTTACAAAAGTTGAAAAAAATGGGACATAGAATTATTATTCACACAGCTCGTGGAATGAAAAGTATGGGTGGAAATTTGGAAAGAATTATTTCTGAAGTTAAACCAACTGTCGTTCGCACTCTTGAAAAATTCAATATTCCCTATGATGAATTAATTTTTGGAAAGCCATATGCTGATTTCTACATTGATGACAAGGCAATTTCCACTTTGAGCAATCTGCAAAAAGAAACAGGAATGTACATTTCCATTGTAAACCCGAATATTGCTCATACAATGACTATAACGAAAGACTACTACATTAAAGAAGGAAATCTTGAGGGTGAGAAATGGTGGTATGATAACATTCCACCAATGTTACAAGACTTGTTTCCAAAAATTGGGAAAGAAAGTACGAACACCAAATTGTATATTGAAAAGATAGAAGGATTAACTTTTTCAGAGAAGTATGTTCTTGGAACTCTGACACCAGAACATCTTAACTCTCTATTTGAAACGCTTGAAAGACTTCACGGCTATAAGGATATTTTACACACGAATCTTCGAGATACGCTTCAAAATATCATAGTTCAAAGGTATGAAAAAGGTCCATACCCATTGAGCTATGATTGCAACAATCTCTATTCCCGTTTGAGAAAGAATCTCGAAAAATATTCAACAACTGAAATATGCATGATACACGGAGACCCTGTATTCACGAATGTTATTATCACATCTACAAACACTCTTAAATTAATTGATATGAGAGGGAAAATTGGCGATTCTCTCAGTGTTTTTGGAGACCCTAACTACGATTTTGCAAAAATCTATCAGTCTTTGATTGGGTATGATTTCATTATTCACCAACAACGACCAACTTCACCCATTACACAATCTCGATTAATAACATCTTTTGAGAAAAAGATGGGAACTGATAGGATGAAGTGGATGTATCTTCTCACATCGTGCTTATTTTTCACACTGATCCCTCTTCATTCCAACGAAACTGAGAATCAACTTCTAGACTATTGCAAAATGTCCGAAAGACTCTTAAATAAGTTTGAGTTACATGTGTCGAATCCGGATTTCTGATGTTTTTCGACACTTGTGCAAGAGTCGATTGTATATTGCAGATTCAACAATGAGCTCTTCGATATTGAATTTAATTGCAGGTGTCTGATAGAGAAGTTTAGGAAGAATTTTCTCAATATTCATCAACTTGAGAAAATTCTCTTGATTCGTTACGATGAGATTGTCATTGAATATCTCACGTTCGCCATGAGTATCTGAAAAATAAATACAGTCTTCGTGTATATTACTAATTATTTTCTCAATAACATTATCAAATCGGGTCATAATGACTATATCATATATCACATTATTTTCAGCAGAATATCTGCTTAAAATATCTCGAACACATTGCCTCGAATGTATCTGAGAAAGGATATTGCTTGAATTTTTCTGATGGATACTGTCAGCTTCAAGATAGCTTGGGGAATCTCTGTACTCTGGAAATTCATGCGATTTTTCAACCTGCATTGCAACAGGATTGTACAACTTTTCCACTTCCGATGGTGTATAAATATTTTCGGTTTTCAAGGACCAAGGAGATTGGTCGTAAGAGTCTACATTCTCCCATGTATGTATAAACACATCTGTCTTGAAGTTGTCAAGAATAAAGTTCTTAATGTGAATGTATCCTTTGTAAAGATTCCGAGGCTGGCCGTAGAAACATAATGCAGTTTTCATTATATTTAAAATATTTCCATTTTATAAATGGAATTGAAATCAGAATACCAACTTGGGCAATTATACGAAGATGAATTGGATAACGTAATCGATAATCTGTATATGCCTGAACATATATGAGAGAAGTATATTAAATGTGTAGATAGGGCAAGAATCCACGAACCACACTATATGCGTGAGAATATGCGCCGCGGATTGGGATATCCCAATCCCTATCCTCCTGTTCATAATCGACCATCACAGAACGGTCGTATACGCCAAGGAGAATATGGATGTCAAATTAAGGCAATTCTTGAAACATATTATTATATATTATCCTCAAAAAAACAGAACCAGTTACAGGTGATCCTTCAGATATTAACTATACGATTGGTGGGTTGACACGTTTAGAGGCGAGTATGAACACACCACCCACGTCGTCAAGCTGGTTTTCTGATTTTCATATACCTAGCCAAGTTGAATACTTCCAACCTGTACGCGTTGACGGTCACATTGTAAAATTACCTACTAATGTAGCTATCAAAGACGTCGTAATAGAATTACTAAAATATGGTGCGGTTCCGAGCGAACAATCACTCTTAGGTGGAATTCAGAATGGACACGCTCAAGCTTCTGTATTAATTGCACAACACCCATCTTTTAGTTATGAAGCAGCAAGATCTACGATTTATATAATGAATACAGGGTTCCTCGTTCGTACTAAAACACCAAAACAATTGGAGACGTATATAGCAGTGTTTCCAATTATTTTTGGCAAACTCCTCGAGACTTCTGGGTCTCTCCACTCCAAACTCGCCGCCTTCGAGATAGAAAAGGCAGAAATCATTCGTGATGCTGAAAAGTACCTTTCTGATGTTGAACGGGAGAGAAAAGAATATGCAAAAGACGTAAAACAGATGTACAGGGATTTGGAATTAGAACGTTCCTTGTTTGAAGATGAAAAAGCACATTTCAAAAAGAAAATGTCGAAACGACTTCCAAAAACTGATGTTGAAATTGAAAAGTTCATCAGAGAGACACAGAAAGCTATGAATGAAGATGAAGATTTTTAAAAAATTTTATTCTATAAATGGAGATAAAATCGCAAAAACAATTGATGGAAATGTCTGAAAATAAATTGGATAAGATAATTGGTCGTTTAGTAAGAGATGCCTGAAGATATACAAATAAATTATTTGGCAAATGTAGATGCAGACCCGAAAGGTGCTAGAATTGGCACGATTTTAGAGTTGTATGATAGTAGGGAGAGGAAATGAACCGAGAGGAAGAAGAAGAGATAGATGAAAAAATGAAGATAATTGGATATTTCAATACTACGGACCAAATAAGAGATTTTTTAAAAATATTTTTATAACCCCTATAATAAAAATGACTAAACCCATGCCTTTGAAGACCAAACTGAAGCAGAATGAATTCTATTGCGTAATGTGCCGTTGCAGAGTCGCTCTCAATAGCGACGACATTCGTTTCAAAGATGCCCATAGCTCAAAGCGAAAGAATATTCCAATGCTGAAAGGACAATGTGCCAAATGCGGGTGCTGTGTGAATAAATTTGTGCCCAATAATTTTGCAGGTGACATGCGTCGTAAGTACGGCAAGTAATTAGAGCTCAACTTGAGTATAATCTTTAACTATTTTTGAAATATACTTGTTTATATCTTCTCCATATTCTTTTACCCAATATGGAATCTTCTGTGCTATTTTACCCTTGACAAAATTCGAATACTCGACATTCTGTTCACTCATCCCATCAACTACCTTTTCATCCCTGCATTCTTTCAGAGATTTTTCGAGGTAATGCTTAACGATAGCTGTATATTGTTCCTTGTTCGATATGCAAATCATGAGGTCAGTGTCATCCGTAAAGCCTTGTATCACATTTGCAATACGTGCAAGGTGTCCTGTTGTACACATCCCATTCATTTCCTTCAATTCTTCAAGCAATCGCAATTCTAGTTCTTTCGAATGCTCGTGATTATGAATCCAAATCCAGACTGAAATAAAAATATCTCGTAAAGTGATATTATCAAACTTGGAAATGCTATGATTAATATAGTTTATTGCATCGTATATTAGTTTAGCTTTGTCTGGATAGAGTTTCACAAATTCTATTCGAATATTTTCAATACAACATTCCTTATGAGCTTCATCATCCGTTAGTATGTGAGCATGCATCCTGCAGATTTTTTCAACACTTTTAAGAACACTCTTGTTCAATGTGGTTGTGTGTACATTCTGAGTGTCTGCATAGATGGTTTTTGTAATGACTCTCGGAGTCGGATTACTAAGGACACGGAGACGATTCAGTATTTGGTTTCGAATTGAAGGGAAAAAACGATAAATAACATCTGTCATTTCACGACATCCTTCAATATTTCGTTCTCGTTCAAACTCGTCAAACATACGCACAGCTATGTTTTGTAACTCTTGAAACCGAGGTGATCCTTGTTGATTCCGATATTGCAATAGATATTGAATTGCTTGAAGTCTTAATCGTTGCTTATTTCGGTAATCTTCAGGGAAATTGCAAATGTTGAGAGCATGTGCAACACTTTGCTTGTTATAAGTTGAACCAAGTTGCAATTCCATTTCTTTAAGATTTAACAAGTTTTTTCAGACATTTTTCTCAAACTTTCAGCAACATTCTCTGGAATTATTATTTCTTCAAAAATAACTTTTTCTGTTTCTCTGTAGAATTCTGGCCAAGACGATTCTCTATTTGCATTGTATCGTTTTAAAATGTATCTCAGAACGTTTGAATCTTGAACGAGGTCGCACAAAGTGTTCAACATTCCAAGCTTGTCGTCTTGTGAAGTCTCAGGAAGCTGTTTGATTATAATCGATTGCTCGAGTATTATCATACAGAACTGTAGCCACATCATGATATCCAAATATTCCATTGTTCCTTCGAACAATCTTATTTCAATACGTCCCTTATGAATATGGACTGATGAGAATTTTTCATACACACGATCCGTATTGTTATAAATAGGGTATGCGAACGGGAGTGCAGCAAATCGTCTAGCAGAAGGTAAAGATTGCCATATCACAGGTTCAATAGATGCCCATAGATTTATAAATTTTTGGAGGTGCATTTGTGGATGCGACAGATTAATGTGAAGGCCCTGTGAAAAATTTCTTGCATAGATGAAGTTGTCACTCAAAAGAACACCATAATATACGTATGTGAATACTTTCATTCCAAGCAAACCGATCAATACAGGCGTGACAATTTCAACAGGAAAAAATTGCATATCTTCACAGTATACCGAATTTTTTGAGATACATTCTGCGTTCTTATTGCATTCTACGCTGTGATCAGGAATAATTATCCATGTATCATAATTGGTTTCTGTTGGCTGTGTAAATCTGGACCATTTCAACGTGTTGCTTTTGGATTTTAAGCAATCGTAGAACACGTCAATTGCGACTTTCTCAGAATTTGCATCGTCCGACACTTTTTTAAACTCTTCACGTCCAAGAACATGGACGCATGTTTCCAATTCGATTCCAAATTTCATATTCTTCATCATTTATTATTTAAAATTTAAAATTACTCTATATATCGAATGAATATTGTATTTGTCTACGGAACTTTAATGTCAGGAATGGGAAATTCCTATTTGATGAAAGGCGAGTTTATGGGGGTTGCAAAAACGGTGGATAAGTACTCGATACATGTTTCAATAGTGCTTCCATTTCTACACGATGATGAAAGCCTTTATAATGTTGAAGGAGAAGTCTACTCTATTGATGATGAGAATTTTGAAGAATTAGATTGCCTTGAATCTAATAATTACTGGTACACAAGGAAGCAAATATTGGTGGATGTGAATGGAAATTCAATATTAGCATGGGCATATTTTAACAATGATGTTGGATCTCGTGTTGGATCAAGTTATAGAGCCTTACTCGGTTCTCTTTAAGAATCTCTTGTCTCGAATACCTAGAATTGCTTGCTGTTCTCGAGCAATCAAATACGCATCACTTCTATACTCCACTACTGGAATGTAATACATTTTCTCAATGAACTTTGAAAAATTAGAAGTGTATTTGAAATCACTATCAGTTCCCATGAGGAAACCTCGTTGCTCAGAAGCAAGATCCCAAACATATCTATAATTTCCATTCATATCACGATTGAAATCGAAAAATCCCTTGGCAATCAATCTCGAAAGATGATTCGCGTCGTACATCTTATCTTGACAGCAAATTTCGACATGAGCCTCGAGCTTTTCGGCGAGACGTTCACACTGGTGCACGAAACGTACAAAAGTTTGCACCATTTCGGTTTGGATTGAAATCTTAGTCGTTAGTAGCCCTTCGTACTTATACTCAAGCATTCTATCAAGTCGTGTATCATGAGACAATGCCATTCCTTCTACAAATCCCTTGAACTTGAAAGTTCCAAGTTCCTTAAAATACGGGTCAACAAGACTCGCTTCAATTCCAATAGTTTCATAATCTTCAGTTTCTCCAGTTCGTACAATGCTGAACGCGAGAATAAAAATTTCTTGATGTTGGTTTGTCATTCTTAAAAAAATATTTTTCCAAATTAAATTTTCAATTTTCTAAAAAAATTGCTTTTTAGAAAATGTCTCAAAATGATAATATTCCGTCGAGACGGAAATCAAGAAATGGCGAGCCAGATCCCGCAAAACTTTTACATAAACGACAGATCCGTGAACAATCATCAAATAATAGACATGACGATATTCCCATTTCAGGAATGAGGATTACGAATACTAAAAATCCTTCAGCACGAAATCAGACGAGTAAGAAGGGATTCCGAACTATGGATGAGCTATTAAAAATTAAGATTTGAATTTTTATTATGTTGACGTGTAATAAAAATGACCTCAAAAGATTCTATCGGAGTTCTTGGACAATATTCTGATGCCCGTTCTGGAAAAGATCAGTACCTTAATCTCGAATTCAATAAGTGTACAAATCTGAAAGAAGGATTTAATAACGACGCAATTGGAGTTTTGGGACCTGATGGCCCTCGAAGGTCCGTTATGGACCGTATGTTACAACGCGAGTTCGATCCTATGGTTGGCAAGGAAAGTTACGCACCTGCCGGAAGTGGTTTCGCAACTCCGCTTTCGAATCCTAACAATCCGATGAGCGCATACGCGTCGTATGTTAGATTAAGTTAATAGACTGTAAAAAATCAATTTGCGATTATGTAAAACCGATCATTCTCAATGAATTCGCGGATTACAGTCTTGTTGAATTTTTCAAAAAGACCTAGAATATTTTCTCGAGTAATATTCGGCCATGTTGAAGTTCCAAAAAAGCGAACATCATCCAGAATGAATATTCCAAACGATGTATTATTAGTCAATATCAATTCTAATTCCTGAAGGAGAGGAACAGGAACCGTTTTATTCCAGCTCGAATCTGAGCCAGAAATATGAGCATCTAAAAACCAAACCGCCGGACCAACTTCCATTGCGATTTTGGGTAATAATACCATCGAATCACCAAGGTGATATTCGATATTTTCAATACCTCTCCCACTTTCAATACTCTCTCTATAAAGAGGTTCGAAAATCTCAATTGTATGCACTTTCTTGAAGAATCTTGAAGCACGTCTAGACGTATGACCCTTGTAAGTTCCTGTCTCAACGAAACAGGAAATATTCTTGTTACTAAATTTCACCAGAGTTTGAAACTCTGGTTCGGTTAATTCGCCTCCCATTTCTATATAAAAAAATGATACTTTAAACCAAGTTGCAAAGAATGTATCTTAAAATGTTAAAATATACTACTGGACTGAAGTTGTATTTCTCCTTTTCCAAGGAACGCCACAACTCTCTCATAATTGGTGTATACTTTTCCATACACTTGCGATGACTTACATACCAATGCATATAATACAGTAAATCCGCCTTCTTTTCGAGAGAGAGATTAGGAATGTTTTTTATTGACGCGTCAAGAATACTATGCGTTCGAATCGAATTGTAAAAAGAATTTTGGGTTGTTGCTTCAATCTTGTCTTCGTTTAACCTTAATGTGAATGAAAAATCTGATTGTACAACTTCTAGTTTTTGATCAGAAAATGACTGAGATTTAATCGTCCTTGCAAACTCAGAACCGAAAAACTCTGCTAAACTACGCTTAGTGTTATAGGAATCATAAGCCGGCAATCTGTATGATTCATGTACAAAATACCTAAATAGTAAGAGTTCCTCGTGAAGATCATTCTTATCTATGAACTCTGATAAAATATTATCTGGTACACATTCAACTTGCATTTATATAGTATAAATGCAATTATTATTTTTCATTTTCATTTTTCATTTTTTAACTAAGCAACACGCGTCTCTTCGAAGTGATCGGAACACGGCAAATAGGACACGTATCGATACGTTCAGAGCATCCTGTACACGTAGCGAAATGGTCACAATTAAACAGAACATTTCGCTGATTCACGTAACAAATACTGCATCGAAGTGCATCGATTTCTGTAGGTTCGTCAGACATTCGTAATGACTTGAGATATTCTCGAACTTGTGGCTGGTCTCGTTTCTGAAGAATTTTGTCAAGATGAGGATACACTTTTTCAATATTCGCTCCGTGACGAATGAGATAATCGATAATCTGAATATGACCATTGTAGATTGCTGTTTGCAAAGGTTGATCATCTGAATTGTGGATGTCAGCATCACGTGAAACAAGGTAACGCACGATTTCTATTCTACCATATGCACATGCAAGAGTTAGAGCATACTCGTTTTTCGCATGAATTTCATAATGTCCATTCTCAATTAGGAATTTAACACAGTTCAGGTTGTCATCCGCGATCGCATATTCAAGAATCAATTTAGGCCTAACTCCCTGCTGAATAAAATACTCGAGAATGTTGATTCGATTATACTTAACACCAGTTTTGACAGCTTCATTATCACTCTCGTCGATATAACCACCGCTTTCAACGTATTTTTTAACTGATTCCAGATCTCCTTGTTTGCAAGCAAGAACGAATCTCGAATGATAGTTTCCCATTTATTTGAAAATATTTTTACATTTTTCAAAAATATTTGAATTCTCTTTTATTCTTGAATAACCTGCTAACGTCAGTTCACGACCACCTTATGGTGTAATCTTTTGCGTGCTTCCTGTCGTATGGCAGGAAGGATACATTGTAGTCTTATATAAACTATTGTTCTTGAAATAGCTAATATTGGATCGTAATAATATGTATTTACATTACATTGTGGGTTATTCGAATTGTAAGGTTCAAATCTTTCCCAAGGAGTTTTAGGGAAAGATTTGAACTGAGGAATATCTCCAACAGTGAATCGTTTATTTTCGCTTTTTTCTTGTTTTGCAACCTGCCTTTTGACTTGATTACAATGCGTACACAATGGTTGAAAGTCAACAATGCTTAATTTACCTATAGTATTGTATAGGCTATTTTTATGATCGCATTCAACTGAACATGTCGTTCCGCATATTACACATTGTGCATTTCTTGTAACTTTTTTTACAATTTCAAATGGTATGTGCCGACTCATACTAGTAGATGTATTATGACCAACCAATATATAAGCATATATAGCGTTAGATTTTTTAATATTATTAGGAAGGTTCTTTGTGAGTATGTTTTGAAAGGTATTGTATTTTGTACTATCATCAGGCTCAAATCGATACACAATTTTTCCATTAGTGCGTATAACCATCATCTTAAATTTTTTACATACAGAACCATCTTTTCGACACCAACTTCCTCCATTTGTATGGAGTAATGGCGCGTTTTTTCCTGTAAATTCTTTAACTGTCACAATTCTTGATTCACCAGAATCATTTGGTTGAGCAAGCTTTAAAAATAATTTTCCATAATCTCCTGTTTTAGTCATATACAACTTTATGGTCATATTTTTCATTTTTCATTTTGCAAATTTTTTCATAATATTCTTCCGAAATTTCACACCCTTTAAATTTTCGATTCGTATTTAAAGAAGCAAATAATGTAGTTCCTCCTCCCAAAAATGTATCAAGTACTACATCGCCCTCGTTTGAATGTTTTTTAATTAGCTCTTCAAATAAGGGTAAACTTTTTTGCGTAGGATGGAATCTAGTTTTCCCTCCTTGCAAAGGAAAATTATATATAGCATTATCATAAGAGCTATTAAAGGTTGGTTTAGATTTTTTTACACCTAGTAAAGCAAACTCCCTGCAATTGGATAGATAATTAATTTTAGAATTAATAGGTTGAGGGTTGGTTTTAACCCATTCTATTAGTCTTATCTGTTTGAATTTATATTTTTCAAACAAACCCTTCAACAAGGTTATTTTCCAAACATCAAAAAACATAATTATTGTCCCCCCATTTCGAAGCTTTGAATAATATTCTTTCACGAATTGTTCCAAAATATCCATAGTGAAATCTTTGTCCCAGTCACCATAGTTTGTTTTGACACAATATTTTTTCCCATATATAGAACCATATTTCATATAATTATTTTTAGACGAATCAGATACTGTTTTATTTTCATTTTTGAACAGGGTCCATTCTTCTTCGGTTTTTACAAATTCAATATTATTTTCTTCATTATATTTAACCGATTCATAATGCTTATCCATTCCTGTATCATGACTGATAATATAAGGAGGATCCGTCAACACTAGATCAATAGTCTCATCTGTGATTGTACGTAAGTACGTAAGGCCATCTGTATTGAGAATTTCAACATCTGAATCTTGCATTTTATATAATACCAGCCAAAAAAAATTAATTCATTTTGCAATTTCTTGTTTGGTATTATTTCAATCTCCAAAATACATTTGGATTCTCCTTTACAATATCCTCTGAAACTTGCTCAATATTTTTTCCATACAAGTACCTTTCAAAGAGTCTCTTTTCAAGTTGTGGGTGTTTTCTACTTATTTCATTTAACTTTTTCAAATGTTCCGGACGTCCTTTCAAAAAAGTCATTGCACCAATAGAATACAACAGGAATAGCAATAAGAAATTTTAGAGTGTTATTCATTTCCTTACTAGAATAACACACATTTTTTGAAAAAAATTATTTTTAACCTCGACGCCTCTTTTGCAAAATTTCCAAGTAATTTTTAGGAGGATTGAAAACACCTGTGCGTATAGCAGGAGAGATGCTTTCCCATGCATTCATTTCAACAGGAGCTTTCCCCAAATCTCTCTGAAGAGTTCTCGAAAGCATCCTTCTCGGGACCACAATATGCGTCACGTATTTCTCAAACCAACTCTGACTCATCGTTAAGAATCCATCTAACCCAGCTGTCTCGTTATCAAAATATCCCCAAGAATTCTCAACTTGCCAATCGACAACTTTTCCATTACTGTCAATATTAAACCCTGTCAAAGCCATCGCGTGATTTCCTTGAACATTTCTCATCTTAATCCTATCTCCCTTTGAAAAATTCTCAATCTTCCCAAAGACAGTTTCGTGATCATCTAGCTTATCATCAAGAGCAGAATGATACCAGTTGAAACTTTGAGTAACATCCCCTCCAAACCATACAGCAATTCCACTCGAAATGCTTTTCATTGCATACTTGGCAAGTTCATTAATTTGCAGATTAAACAACGTACAAGGTTCTCCTTCTTGAACATTCTTCGTATTCAAAACACGATACGTAGTATTGTAAGAATACATTGGCATATTCACAAGAGTTACAAAATCGCGATTCATGTCGATATTCGGAATAACAAGTTCTGCAAACTTTTTAGGAGTCAGGTCTCCAATGATATTTGCACCATTTTCATCGTCAAGTGAGAATGGCCAATCAAACTTTTTCGGTGGCTCTCCTAAGAATTTGACCAATGTGTTATAGATTTCCTTCATAGTTTCATCCTTCAGCTTGTACAATGACTCTAATGAACCATTCTTATTATTACAAATTGTATTTACACATGACGTAAGTCTTTCCTGTAAGATGTGATTCATTTCCTCAGAATTTCCGCTCGCTGCGGTTTCCTGCATCGCAGACTTCGGGAGCAGTCCATACTTATTAACAAGGTTCGCAAAAGTATTCCACCACCCTCCGTCCCCCATGTAATCCGTTACCATATACTCAAATCCTCTATCATTGGGAGACGCATCTCGATTCTCAATGAACCACTGAATGTAAGAGTTACACCGTTCCAACTTATCATAGAAAAAGAGATATACTTCAGAAAATTCAAAGTTATCAAGATTCATAGACCGAATTAGCACATGTCGAAAGGTATTCAACGCGGCAAACATCCAACAACGGCCAGATGAACCTTGATTTGTTGCTTTCAAATTCTTCTTCTTGATAGTATTCAGGAATACGTACGAAATCTCATTCACACGATTCGAATTGATAGTTGCAAATAGTGATCCGACGGATGTAATTGCATTACGAGCTAAAATATTAGCCTTATTACCCTTGAAATTAGTTTCACACTCTAGCATGAACTCGGGTGTGATATTCTTGTGATAGCGTTGGATGAAATCCCGAGGTCTTGCATTTGCCTTTGGGCATTTTCTAATCTGTTTTGACATTTTTGGATTGACATGTGTGGAAATTCTAAAATTCATTTTTAAAATTTAGTAGAATAATTTGATAATTTCAAGAAGATCTTCATTTTCCTCATTTTCAATTCTATCGATCTGTTTCTGTATAACTTCTAATAGCACTACAATACGATCTTCAATATCACTTTTTTGAGTTCGTGTTATATCAGGATTAAATCGAATAAAAATCCATTTTCCGCTATGAATCATGTATAAATCATCATAGCGAATTTTTTCATCTTGCTCATCATATCCTGTATGACAATTTTCATCAGTTTCGGTTGCAAGCATCGTATTTCCAATCAATTTACGATGATCTACACGACGACGATGTGTGCAATCACAATTACTAGTGTATAAAGGACGATCATGGACAAATCCTTCAAAAAGTGGATTAGTTAAAGACTCTTTTATTACTGCATTTCGAACTTGGATCTCTTTCGTATGAGAGTAAATAATCGTTGAACGAGGATCTTCAGGAAAAAGACGTTTGAAACAAGTAGCACAATAATCATCATATTTACTAGATCCAGATCTTGAATCGATCCAATCTATACAATTTGGGCATCGTGCTCCGCCTCCATGTGATTTACATCTGCCAGTATTCCCTATAGCACTACTAGGGCATTCAAGTTCATTACATCGTGCTCCGCCTCCATGTGTTACACATCTGCCA
>Ga0163144_10008113_pt1 | contig 22791 bp, 19 predicted proteins | sample OliLak19BULKMAT1_FD_123175 | JGI IMG/M metagenome (GOLD analysis project Ga0163144, IMG submission 123175) | Freshwater microbial mat bacterial communities from Lake Vanda, McMurdo Dry Valleys, Antarctica - Oligotrophic Lake LV.19.BULKMAT1 | ecosystem: Environmental > Aquatic > Freshwater >...
ACGTTTGGCGTTTCATAGCCCCATCGTTCATAAAATACAGATGCGCCTTGCGTGCGAAGATGTACCGTTGCAATAGCTAAGTTCCCCGCGTTATCCTCTACAATAAAAATTCGTCTGCCCGACAGTAACATAGTAATTACCCTTTCTAATTTTGTGTGTTAGCATCTTTAGAATATACAAACGCTAAAAGCATTTCTGAACGAATCGGAAGCACAACATAAAACGTTGAGCCTTGTTCCATTGTGCTTTCTGCCCACAATTTGCCACCATGCGCCTCTGCAAAGCGTTTGCTAATGGGCAAACCCAGCCCTGTACCGCTACCGCGTCTGATGCCTTCTGCGGATTGCTCAAAGGGTTCAAAAATAAGTTCTAAATCGGTAGAGGGAATCCCTGTGCCAGTATCTTTTACACTGATGTTCACCTCTTCGGCATTTACGGACACCGCAAGCGTAATACTTCCATTTTCTGTAAACTTGATGGCATTAGAAAGCAAGTTAAGCAAAATTTGCCGAATACGCCTTCTATCTCCCACCATCAAAGGCAACTGGGATGGCAATGGCATATTTTGAATTAACTGTACGGTGGGCTTATCTTTGAGAAGGGCTTGCGCGGTATTAAGAGCAGTATTAACCTCTGTCGATAGGTTAACATCATCTTCTACGAACAGCCTCATACCTCCTGTTTCTATTTTGCTTAAGTCCAGAACATCGTTAATCAAAGACAATAAGTGCCGTCCACTATCGCTCACTTTTTCCAGTGTTTCAACTTGTGTGGGTGTCACTTCGCCCATCATGCCAATGCTTAAAAAGTCGGTATAGTTAAGAATGGCGTTTAGGGGTGTGCGTAGTTCGTGGCTCATACTGGCTAGAAAAACGCTTTTTAGGCGATTTGCGCTTTCGGCTTCTTCCCTTGCCTTTGCCAATTCTTGGGTACGCTCTTGTACTTTGGACTCTAACACCTCTTGAACGGCTTGCTGGCGTTTTACCTCTTCTTGCAGGGTTTTACGTTGTTTGTGTTCCTCATTTGCCCTGTTAATGGCTTGTGTGATAGCGAAACTTCCAACTAATGTGGATGACCATAAAATCACCAAGCCTGTTTGTAAGCCTACGCTAAGGGTAATCGCTTCGCTAAAAACACTTGCCTGATTGGCACAAATATTGACTCCCCAATTTGTAAAGCGCACACGCTCAACCACATGCACACAATTGCCCCCAACTTTCTCATTGGCAAATGCAAGAGCTTGTTCGCCAGTTACGCCTAAAAGCGAGCCATCATCGGTCTGTGCTGTGGTAATTAACTCGCTAGGGGTAGGATGTGCCAAAACCGCGTTTTCTGCGGTAGTTAAGTACACCAGCTCTGGGGCAAGCCGATTAACTCGCGCGATATAGTCTTGCAATTGAGGCAACACAAGGTCAACCGTCACCACTCCTAACATCGCACTGTCATCATAAAATGCCAAGCCCGTGGTTAAAAAGACTAATTCGCCATCTAAATAAGGCTCTGTAAAGCGAACTTCGCCTGCGCCCTCTTTTGCTGTTTTGTACCATTCCTGCTCAAGATAATCATAGCCTCCGTTTTCATCGGAAGGTTGATTCCAATAATTAGTAAAAGTATAGGGTTGTTCTAAAGGAGAAATACGGTTTATGTAGGGACCAAAGTGGCGGGTGTTAGCTTCAAACCGATTAGGCTCGTACCAAACCCCCACGCCAAAAACATCTTCATGAGACACAGACCCTATCATACGTTCCAATTGACGCGGAACGCTTACTCGGTCTCTATCGGTTGTTGAAAGCACAGAAGCAGTAGTAAAAGCCAATTGTTGCGCCCGTATAAGTTTTTCTTCTAGTTCGTTGGCAACGTCGCGTGCGCTAATGTTAAGCACGTTGAGGGCTTGATTACGAAGGGATTCTTGGCGTGTTTGTGAAAAAGCAAGTGCTACAATACTAATGACAATGAGTACAACTAAAGTAAGGCTAAAAATAATTGTGTTAGTGTAACGCCCCGTCAAAGCTAGAAACATGTTATTTTTCCTCGCTACATATTTGGGGGATTATAACACCTTGTAACCGAATTTGGGGGTAAATTGTATTAAGAATTGACCAAAGGCAGTTGAGAGAGTTATGGGATTTACGCCATAAAAGGCAACCTGAAAGCAAGGCAACACTGGTTTTAACGCCTCTAACAAGAAATTTGTGTCGGTCTAATACATTCATTAGGGATAAAATTATGAGATAAAGCAACAAAATAAAAAAATCCCATCCTTTTTAGGACGAGATTTCTTATAATAGTCGGGGCGGCGGGATTCGAACCCACGACCTCTTCGTTCCGAACGAAGCACGCTAACCGGGCTGCGCTACGCCCCGAAACAAGTACAAAGTGTATCCAAAATGCAATCCTAGAACAAGAGGCAGTTTACATGCCACAAGATAGCCCGACCCTTACCGATAGACTACGTTACTGGGGTAACAACTTGGTTATGCCCATCGCCCACACCCTGTACCGCTTGGGTGTTCACCCCGACCTGATTACCGGGATAGGGTTATTTGTTGTATTGATTGCCTGTGTGGTCATCGGCATGGGGCAATTAACACTGGGAGGCATTATTTTATTGCTGGGAATGCCCCTAGATGCCCTCGATGGGGCGGTAGCACGGGCAATGAATCGTCAGGGGCAATTTGGCGCAGTGCTAGATTCTTCGCTAGACCGATATGCTGACGGTTTTATTTTTGCCAGTTTAAGCTATTATTTTTCAGTACAAAATCGCCCAGAATGGCTCTTGATGGCACAAGTCGCTCTAATCGGCACGTTTTTGGTCAGTTATTTTCGTGCAAGGGCGGAGAGTGCGGGGGTAATCGTCAAGATTGGCTTGCTTTCTAGGGTAGAGCGCACAGCCATTATCATCCCCATGTTGCTCTTTCCTGTGTTGTTAGAGGCGGGGGTGTTTATTTTGGCAATTGGAACACAAATTACAGCACTGCAAAGATTATGGTATATCTACAAAACACTCAAAAACAGAGGCGAATAATCTATGGATTTTCAACAGCAATTCATTCTCATCAGAAATACCTTTTTAGGAGATATACAAATCCGCTATTACGGCATCATCATTGTTACTGCCATGATTGTTGCCGCATGGGTTGCATCTCGCTTAGCAAAAGGGCGTGGCTATGACCCCGACCATGTGTGGGGTGGGCTAACGTGGGCAATTTTCCCTGGCATTATTGGGGCGCGTTTGTGGTTTGTACTGTTCCCCCCCGCCGAATTGGTGGCGAATGGTCAGGACACGGCTTGGTTCTTTGCAAACTTCTTCAATACCACCAATGGCGCAATTGCCATTTGGAGCGGTGGCTTGGGTATCTTTGGCGCAGTGTTGGGCGGTTTACTTGGTGTTTGGCTGTATTGCAGTCCCTTTCATAACGCCGTTGCGCTTGTGTTTTACGTCATTTTCTACCCCATCACGCTATTCTTTGATTTTATTGCGTGGTTGCCAGAAACCGTTATCTCACGGGTGCGCGGTGGCGCATTTACACCCTTTAAGCTCTCGCGCTTTGAAACAACCTTCCCCGCACGGGGCTTGCCCCTTATGCCATGGCTAGATATTGCCGCCGTCGTGTTGCCTTTGGCACAGTTTATTGGGCGTTGGGCAAATTTTGTCAATCAAGAGTTGTACGGCATCCCAACCAATTTATCGTGGTGGGGTATTCCGATTGACTTCCCTAACCGTGTTGCGCCTTACAGCAGCCCATTCGATTATCCCCAAGGCACGCTCTTTCACCCCTTATTCTTGTATGAGGGCTTGTGGAGCTTGGTGGCATTCTTCGTTTTGCTAAACCTTTACCAAAAGAACCGCAATAACTTTAGGTTAGGCGATTTCTTTTTGCTTTATGTCATTCAATACTCGGTGATTCGCTTCTTGCTAGAGTTCATTCGCGTAGAAGTGGCGTATCTGCCGGGAACCACCATTAATAGCTCGCAAACGGCAACCGTCATCATGTTTGCCCTGGCGTTGGTAGCATTCTTAGTACGGCGTGGGCAAAGTGCCAAGCCGTATGACGAAGCGAGCGTTATCGCTAAAGCGTAACAAACCGATGAGGGGCAGCAATGCCCCTTTTTATTATCCATTTTTTAGTACTTAAGATTTATAGTTGTATAGAGTTTTTCCCATTCCCCGCATAATGTGCTTTAATGATAGGGTGCAACATAAGGGCAAATGCCCAAAACAGCACCCTATTCAACTTCAAAACATCACCAAGCAAAAGGTAGACCCTATATGATAGAAACCTTTGAGCTATCCAAAACTTTTGATGACTTCAAAGCCGTAGAAAATGTCACATTAAGCGTTAAAAGTGGCGAAGTACTAGCCATGTTGGGGCCCAACGGCGCGGGTAAAACAACCACAGTTCGTATGATGACCTCTATCTTGCCCCCCACACATGGCTGGGCAAAGCTCGCAGGTTTTGATGTGGTTAAACAACCCGAACAGGTGCGCTCTCATGTGGGCGTACTCACAGAACAACATGGGCATTATGAACGTATGAAGGGCTTGGAATATTTAGACTTCTTTGGTGAACTTTATCACATTAGCAAGCCTGTTCGCCGACAACGCGCCAAAGACCTTATGGAACGCTTCGGGCTAGAAGATGCCATAAATCGGCGCGTAGGCGACTATAGCAAAGGCATGAAGCAAAAGCTGGCGTTAGTGCGTGCTATGCTCCACAATCCGCCCGTTTTGTTGTTAGACGAACCTACATCGGCGATGGATCCGCAAAGTGCAAAGCAAGTGCGTGATGCCATCATCGAGCTACAGCGTGATGAGCGCACTTTTATGATTACCACCCACAACCTTAACGAAGCCGAATTGCTTGCCGACAAAATTGCTATTATTCGGCATGGGCGCATTATCGCTAGTGGCTCATTTGATGAACTGGCACGCCAGTTTGTGGGGGAAACAATCATGGAACTGCGCCTACAGGGCGCGGTGAATGGGCTAGAAAAAGACCTTGCCGAGTGGGTAAAAATAGAAAGTACGGGCGAAAACTGGTTACGCTATCAAGTTCCAAGCCCTCAAGAGACCAACCCCGTTTTAATTAAGAAGCTGGTAGAAATGGGCGTAAATGTCGTGGCATTATTGCCCGTCACCCAAACGCTAGAGGACATCTATTTACAAGTTGTCAAAGAAGATGAATCTCAACAAAGTAAAAAGGAGTCATAGTATGGCAAGCCTAAGCACGACACCTGCCATTCAACAGGACATTGCAGAAGAAGGCGTATCCACACGGCGCGGTTGGCAAGAAACGTTTTCTAACGCGCTCATTATTACCCGCCGAGAAGTGCGTGATAGCTTTAGGGATTGGCGCATTATTGCCCCCATCCTCATTCTGACGTTCTTCTTTCCGTTTTTAGCACAAGCCATCGCCTCACAATTTGCTCAATTTTTGCGTGGCTATGGCGCAGAAATTATCGGTGAGCGCACAATTCCGTTCTTGCTGATGATTGTGGGATTCTTCCCCATTTCTATCTCATTGGTGATTGCCCTAGAAACGTTTGTCGGTGAAAAGGAACGCCGTAGCCTAGAACCCTTGTTAAGCACACCCCTTAGCAACACGGAGCTATACATTGGCAAAACACTTTCAGCCATGATTCCACCCCTCATTGCCAGCTTTGGCGGGATGCTGGTTTACTTGGTCACGTTGCTTAGTGGTGAGCTGCAGTGGCGACCTGCTTCAATGCTCATTATCCAAATTTTCTTGCTTACGCTAGTGCAAGCGCTGGTGATGGTTACGGGCGCAGTCGTTGTTAGTAGCCAAACGACCAGCACACGCGCCGCCAATTTGCTTGCCAGTTTCATCATTATTCCCATGACACTTCTCATCAATGCCGAAAGTGTGATTATGTTCCTTGCACCCGATGCAACTTCACCCAATGGCATTGGCGCACTGTGGGCAATTATTGTGGGCATGGTCATCGTCACGGTGCTTTTGCTTCGCATGGGCAATAGCATCTTCAATCGTGAAGAACTGCTAGGGCGTATGATTGACCAAGTGAACATTTGGGGCATCTTACGCAAAATTGGGCGTTACATCGTTGCCACAGATGACAAAGGCACGCCTGCCACCAACCTGATCACATGGTATCGTTACGCTGTACCCTATTCACTGGCAAAAGTAAAAATACCCATCATCATTACAGTAGGCGTGTTTGTGGTGGCGTTTGTTTTTGGATACGTGGTGGGCATATCACCCGATTGGCGCATTACACTTCCGCCCGCCGAGAACTTTGGGGCAACAGGCGACTTGTTTAGCAGTTTCTTAGGCTCAGAAGCGCAGTCAGAGGCTTTTGGGCTAATCTTATGGCAAAACGTGCGCGTGCTATTGCTTGCGCTCTTTCTTGCCATTTTTAGCTTTGGTATTGCGGCTTATATTGTTGTGCCTTCTGTGTTCATCATCTTGGGATATTTACTCGCCCAAGTCATACTTAATAACTATCCTGTCGCATTGTTCTTTGGGGCAGTGATTCCGCATGGCGTTGTAGAAATTCCTGCCATTATTCTCGCCACCGCCACCATCTTTCGGATGGGAAGCATCATCACGCGCCCACCTAAAGGCAATGCACTAGGTCACGCATGGTTGATGGCAATGGGTGATACCATCAAAATTGGGGTAGGCGTAATCTTGCCAATGCTTGCAATAGCTTCGCTCTTAGAAGTTACGCTTACCCCCGCTGTTGTGGCACAGGTGCTTAGCTCGTTTTAGCGCGGTATCTTTTGATTAAATAGCCACGCTTGGAAGAAATCATCTAGCTCTAGCCCACTTTGGGCTTCTGCTACTGCAATGAAATCTTCAATAGAAGCGTGGCTATTTTTATATTGTGCATAGTACGCCCGTAAGATGTTAAAGAAAGTGTCGTCCCCCACTTTCAGACGTAAATCGTGCAATACCCATGCGCCCCGTAAATAGACCAGTGTATGAAACATTCTATCCGCTTGGGGGTCGCCAATGATGGGTTGGCTCATGGCGGTGGCATTGGGCGAGGCAATCACATCATAGTAATCGCGCATACGCTCCTCAAAGACTTCTTTACCATAGGCGTGTTCTTCCCAAAGGGCTGCCATATACGTTGCAAAGCCCTCGTTTAGCCAAATATCACGCCACGTTTTCGGTGAAACACTATTGCCAAACCATTGGTGCGCTAGCTCATGCGCTACCACATCTTCGGCATCATAGTCATTTGCAATGTTTCTGCCAAAAAGCGAAAGCGTTTGTGTTTCTAAGGCAAAGTACAAGTTAGTATCCGCAACTACCACACCATACGCCTCAAACGGATACTCACCAATAATGCTTGTAAAGAACTCTATCATCTCCGGTGTTCTTTCAAACACAGGCGAAAGCGAGTTCTCTAAGCCACTGGGATAATAATTGCGGATGGGCAAGCCTTCGTTGGTGATGCTTTCTTCTACCGTAAATTCGGCAATGTTGACGGTGGCTAAATAGCTTGCCATCGGGTCACTAGCTTGCCAAAGATACGTCAGTTGGTCGCCGTTGTCGATAACATCTTGAAGTAAACCATTGGTTGCCACCACATAAGGCTTTGGCACAGTCACCCTAAAAGTATAAGACGCTTTGTCCTGCGGATAATCGTTATTTGGATACCACAACGAAGCCCCACGCGGTTCGCTTGCCACATAAACGCCATCACGATAGGCATACCACCCCACGCCAAAATCATCTTCGCTGGCATCTACGCCTTCGCGCGGAACGCCTTCATAGCGCACTTGCACGCTAAAGGAGGATTGCGCCAACAACGGCTGGCTAGGGGTAATGATGAGTTCGCGCCCTTTACGCTGAATACTGGCAGGCACACCATTCACCAGCACTTCCAGCACATCAAAGCCAGCGAAATCCATGCTAAAAGAGCGTAAATCATTTGTGGCTTGGGCATCCATCACCACCACCGCCTGAATATCACTGGTAATAACGGCTGTTTCTAGGGCGATGTTATAGTGTTGCGCGTCATAGCCCCCATTCCCCAAGTCAGGAAAGTATGGGTCGTCTAAGCCCAGCTCGCCATCAATCGGAGTCGCTTCGCCAATGGCAAAAACCACCCCAGCCACACTCATCAACAAAAGAAAAATGCCGAACCGCTTATTTAATTGCATAACGCCTCTATGATTGACCATGTACTATTCAACCGCATTATAACCCCAGAAGTAACGCCTGAACATGAGATTGATGAGGTGTTTTGTATCCTGTATGAATGTTGTACAATATGCCCCTATCGTATGCAGGAATAAGAACCGATGACCACGCGCAAATATGGCTTAGAAGCCGACACATGGCAACGCGCCAAAGCTGAGCTAAGAGAGGTTTTGATACAGACCGCACACCAACGCGCTCTTGTTACCTATGGCGAAGTGGCATCACAATTACAATCTTTAACCGCACATCCCGGCTCTTATGTATTTACGGGCTTGCTCCGCGAGGTGTGCCGTGACATTGAACGTGAAAACGGCTTAATGCTGTGCGCGTTGGTGGTGGCAAAAGCCACAGGCAAGCCGGGTGCAGGCTATTTTAAGGGGATGGACTGCGAAGCAGACGACCTAGAAGCGTGCTGGCAAGCAGAGTGTGAAGCAGTATATGATTATTACGCAGAAGGCTAAAAACGCATGAAAATACTGGTAACAGGGGCTAATGGCAAATTGGGCAAAACGCTTGTGCATCTTCTTTCCCACACGCATGACGTGGTTGGGCTAGGGGGGACTTCCCACACGCCACCCTTTGACATGACCCAATTTAGCAGCGTTAAAGAACACATCGAAAACCAGCAACCCGACCTTGTGGTACACACGGCAGGCTGGACAGATGTTGACGGTTGCGCCCTAGACCCCCAACGTGCAAATAGCATCAATGGCTTAGGCACACAAAATTTAGCCGTCGTTACCGCCACGTGGGGCGTGCCATTAGCCTATGTCAGCACCAATGAAGTCTTTGACGGCACAAGCACGCGCCCCTATTTAGAATATGACCGCGCACAGCCCGCCAACCCCTATGGCTATAGCAAATGGATGGGCGAACAAGCCCTTTTATCCTTAAACCCACGCCATTACATCATTCGCACAAGCTGGCTTTTTGCACACGGTGGGCGCAATTTTATCCATGCCATCCTTAACACCGTTCAGCAAAATAAGCCTTTGCGCGTGGTAACCGATGAAATCGCAAACCCCACCGCCAGTGATGACCTTGCCCAAGCCATTGTCCAATTAGTGCTTACGGGGCGTTTTGGGTGCTATCACATGGTCAATGAAGGCATCGCTTCGCGGTATGAGTTCGCGCGATTCATCTTGGATGCCAGCGGACACCACGAAGTACCCATTACGCCCGTTACACGCCAAGATTGGCAACGTCCCTCACAGCCGCCTCCCTTCGCACCCTTAGATAACCTTGCAGGGGCAAGCGTTGGGGTTCGTCTGCGATCTTGGCAAGATGCCGTACTGTCCTTTTTGCAAGACACCCGCGCGAACACAAGGCAAAATCAATCATGACACACGCCCTTTTTTCTGTGATTATCCCCAATTGGAACGGCAAACGCTTCTTACAGCCGTGTTTAGATGCGCTCCTTGCCCAAACACACCCCAACATTGAAATTATCATTGCCGATAACGCCTCTGGTGATGGCTCGCAGGCGTTCATTAAAGAAACCTATCCCCAAGTTATACTCATTGAGTTGCCCACAAATTTAGGATTTACAGGGGCATGTAACGCCGGCATGGAAGCGGCTAAAGGCGAGTTTGTCTCCCTGTTAAATAACGATACTGAAGTACATCCCCAATGGGCAGAAGCGGTGCTTAAAGCCTTTGAGCATCATCCCGAAGTGGGCGTTGTTGCCAGTAAGATGCTGTTGTTTGAACGCCGTGACCACATCCACACGGCAGGCGATGGCTTTACCACTGATGGACGCGCCTTTAACCGTGGCGTATGGGAAAAAGACGAAGGGCAATACGATACCGAAGCCTTTATGTTTGGGGCGTGTGGGGGGTCATCCGCTTATCGCCGTAGCCTCTTAAATGAGATTGGTCTGCTGGATAATGATTACTTCTTCTTGCTAGAGGATGTTGATATTGCGTGGCGGTCACAGTTGGCGGGGTGGCGCACACTTTACACACCCCATGCTATCGTTTATCATCACCTTTCGGCAACAGGTGGCGGTGTCACCGCGAGCTTTTATGATGGTAGAAACTCGCTTTATTTGCTGGTTAAAAACGTACCCAACGCGCTTTGGCGCAAGTACGGCTGGCAAATTCTAAAACGCCAAGTGCGTATCGCGTGGGATGCCATTAAGGCATGGCGTGGCAAAGAAGCCCGCGCCCGATTGCGTGGGATGGGAACAGGGATTTTACACCTGCCCCGCTTGTTACAAAAACGGCAAGCCATTCAACGCCAACGCAAGGTATCTATTGACTATTTAGAATCCATCTTAACGCCACCGTTTTAGGGGCAATGGACGGAGTTTAACCCCTTGAGTTCCCAAAATCCCTATCTTTCTATTGTCATTCCCGCCCATAATGAAGAGCTACGCCTGCCCCCTAGCTTGGCGAAAATTCACGCGTTCCTCTCCCAACAACCTTACACCTATGAGGTGATTGTGGTAGAAAATGGTAGCCAAGACCGTACCAGCGAAGTGACCCGTGAATTTGCAAAAACGCACCCCTACGTTAAATTACTAGAAGTACAAACAAGGGGCAAGGGGCTTGCCGTTAAGGCAGGTATGACAGAAGCCACAGGGCAGTATCGCTTTATTTGTGATACCGACCTTTCAATGCCCATTGAAGAAATCATGAAGTTTTTGCCCCCCACACTCGAAGGCTATGACGTGATGATTGGTAGCCGTGAGGGCAAAGGCGCAAAGCGCATTGGTGAACCCGAGTATCGTCACCTGATGGGGCGCGTTTTGAACGCCATCGTTAAGCTAACGGCTGTCCGTGACTTTGAAGACACCCAATGCGGTTTTAAGATGTTTAAGGGCGATATTGCTGATGACCTTTTTGGCGTGCAACTCATGAATGGCATCGGCTTTGATGTTGAACTCATTTTTATTGCGAAAAAGCGTGGCTATCGTATTGTGGATGTTCCCATTACATGGTACTACGACCCCGACTCACGGATGAAACTTTTACAAGACTCCTTGCACATCTTGGTCGAAATTTGGCAAGTCCATCAAAACTGGCGTAGAGGTCTTTATGACAGAAAACGCGCGTAAAGACATTACCGCACCGCTTGAGTATGAACACGCGCTATACGCCGAGAACTATCGCTATATTGCAGGCGTAGACGAAGCAGGCAGGGGGGCATGGGCGGGTCCCATTGCAGTTGGGGTTGTCGCTCTCCCGTTGGCAGATAGTGACCTAGAAGACCGCTTACATGGGGTGCGCGATAGCAAAACCATGACCATCCGCCAAAGAGCCACCCACGCCGAAACTATTCGCAAAGTAGCAACCGCCTATAGTGTGGGTATGGCAAGCGTCCAAGAGATTGCTTTACAGGGTTTAATGGGTGCATTACGACTGGCTTATGCGCGTGCCTTAGCAGAAGTCAAAACCAGGTTTAACTTTGACCCCGATTTTCTGCTTTTAGATTATACCAATTGGAAAGAAGACAAGCCCCACTACAACATCAAAAAGGGCGACAATAAGTCTCTAAGCATTGCGTGCGCCAGCGTGCTAGCAAAAACAACCCGTGATGCTGTGATGAGTGAGCTAGTAACACAATACCCACGCTATGCGTTTGAAAAGCACAAAGGCTATGGCACAAAAGAGCATGCCAACGCCATCGTTCAGTATGGCATTTTAGACGGCATCCATCGCACCAGTTTTGCCCCCATTCGGCGCATCCGAGAAAACTCATGATGAAACTTGCGCTTGTTCACGACTGGCTTAACCAAGTAGGGGGCGCAGAGGACGTGCTACTTGCGCTAAACACGATGTATCCCGAAAGCCCCATTTTCACTAGTATCTATGCGCCCGACAAAATGCCCCAAGTTTATAAAACCCTAGACATTCGCACGCTATGGATTGATAAACTACCCAGCGTTCACACCCATCACCAACGTTTTTTGCCTGCGTATCCGTTGGCATGGGGGGGTCTTGATTTAAGCGATTACGATGTGATTCTAAGTAACAAAAGTGGCTTTTGCCACATGCTAAAAAATGGTGATGCCCTACACATCTGTTATTGCCTTGCCCCCACGCGCTATGTGTGGCAATTAGACGCATACATCGCCCGTGAAGGCATGAACAAAGCCACAGAACTGGTATTGCGCCCCCTTGTAGCCTTACTAAAGCAATGGGACTATAACGGCGCACAGCGCGTTAATCGCTTTATTGCCATCAGCACAGAAATTCAAGAGCGCATCAAAACCTATTACAACCGCGACAGCGAGATTATTTTCCCACCCGTAGAAACTGCGCGGTTTGTCCCCCTAGAACGCAATCCGCAAGAAGATGATTACTTTCTCATTGTCTCGCGCCTTATTCCGTACAAGCGCATCGACCTTGCCGTACAAGCTGCCACACGCTTAGGCGTAAAGCTAAAAATAGGCGGCAGTGGGCGCGATTTAGACCGCCTAAAAAGCATGGCAGGCGACACCGTAGAATTTTTGGGGTTTGTGCCAGATGATGAGTTACCGTCACTCATGGCAAAGTGTAAGGTGTTCCTCTTTCCGGGGCTAGAGGACTTTGGCATCACGCCTGTACAAGCACAAGCCACCTCTCGCCCCGTGATTGCCTATCGGGGAGGGGGCGCATTAGATACCGTGATAGAAGGGGTAACGGGTGAGTTCTTTGATGAGTTTACGGTTGAAAGCCTGATGCACGTGATGGCAAATTTTGATGAAAACCGCTACAACCCTCACACCTTACGCCAACACGCTCTAAAATTTGATGTAGAAGTGTTTAAGAACACGCTGAACGCCTATATTGAAACCGCCTTACAATCCCATCGGCTATCCAAGAAGGAAAGGGCATAACCCCATGACCGAGTTATTACCGATTTGGCGCATTTTACTTCGCCGCTGGTGGGTGATTCTTCTACCCCCGTTAGTGATTGGCGCGTTGTCGTTACCACAACTTTTGGGCAGAAGCAACGCAAGCGGTGGCTTTGTTACCAGCTTTAAGTACAGTGCTGCCCAAGACAGTAGCAATATCGCCCAGCGCGATGGTGACTTTCAAGACATCTGGCTGGCTTCAGAATTTGTCGTAAACGCCTTTACCGAGTGGATAAGAAGCAGTAGCTTTCGCCAAGAACTGGCGTTTGCGTTAGGCGATAGTGTAGACCTTAGCACGCTAGGCATTGCCAGCGATAACGCCCGAAGCGTGGGTGTGGTGCAAATGAGCCACCCTGACGGCGCACAACTAGAAACCATTGTCAACACAGCGATTACCGTGTTACAAACCAAAAACGCGCTTTACTTCCCTCACTTGGGTGAAACAAATGCACCCGTTACAGTGCTAGATGCGCCCGTTGTTACGCCTGCCCCGCCTCCCCTACTCAATCGTTTTGAGCCATTATTCCGTATAGGGTTAGCACTTATGGCAGGGCTATTCTTTGCCGTGTTCCTAGAAGTTTTAGATAGCAGTATTCGCTACCCCGATGAAGTCGAGCGCACAGGCATTACGGTTCTTGCAAAAATTCCAAAAAGTTAGGACATCTTATGAAAAGGGGCATCCTATGAAACGGCTTATCTTGTGGGCAATTTTGCTGTTCGGGGGCATCTCTTATGCCCAATCTGATGACGCAACCCTGTATTGGCAAGAGGCAAATATCACAGTGCTTTTGCCCTTTACGTGGACACACTATCCTCAAACTAGCCCCGATGTAGAAACCTTGACGCTTGCGCCAAGTTTGGCATCCTCGCCCGAGTTTCGCCCAGATGGGCTTCTGGTGGTAGTGTTTACGCGCTACAACAACCCCATCACCCCTCAACAAGCTCTTCGTCAAGCCTTCCAAAGCCTAAACCTAACCCAGTTCCAAAGCATACCGCGCTTAGATGGCACAGAGGCTATTGGTAGTGGGTATAGTGCGGATGGCTTATTGTTTGGGTTTGGGCAAGCGCGTCTTTTATCCGATGGCACAACGCTTGCTCTGGTTAGTCGGGGGTTATCGCAAGCACAATCTAGCGTCATTAGCACATTTAACATGCAAAGCGGAAGCTATGCCGAAGGCGAAGATATTTTCTTTAACACCCGTGAATATGGCACACTATGGGGCATCACAGTTGAGGCTGTTTTAGATGCAGGCGCGTTAAGTGCCTTTGCATTAAGCCCTACCCAACAGCTCTATGTTGCGACTGCCAACGCGGGTATTTTAGTCTTTGAGGCACAAACAGGCATCCTTAGGCAACGCATCCCCTATAAGAACGATGAACCCCGTGAAGTGGGTAGCATGACGATAAGCAACACAGCATTGTATGTGTTTGATAGATTTTGTGCGTGTATAGAAACGTATCGTGAGGGTGCATGGCAAGCCACTGAAATTGAAGTGCAATCGTTAGAAGCGCAATTGCTAGTAACCCCCAATGACGTGCTATACCTTTCAGATACAGCGTTCACACGCACCGTTGATGACAGTACAGACACAGCCAACGATGAGCTTTTCGCGCTGGTATATCGCATTGAAAGTGGTATCCAAACCTCTTTATTTTTTGAAGAGACCCTATCTGTACCGCCACTGCTTGCGCTTGATGCGGGGGAACGCCTTCACACGGTTAATCGTGACGATGGAAGCGTTTTTATTGCTGAGGGTGTGGGATTCTCAGAGCTTTTAACACTGCCCCTACCAAGCGGTTTAGTGGTAGAAAGTGCCATCATCACCAGCGATAATCAATGGCTTGTATTCCCCAATGGCGAAAACATCTTTAGACTTAGTGCCGATGGCATTCTAATCAAAGAAATAACGCTACCTTTTGATGTACTGTATCAGGGCAATTATCGCCATTTACTGGCATCACAAGAAAATATCTTTCTCTTAAGCGATGATGCCCTGAGTATCACTAGCCGCGAAGTGCCTCTTTATCGGAAAGGTGGTTATTTCTTATCGGCAAACCAGCGAGTGGTGGCAGAGGGATTTACAGGCGTGGGTGAGCAAGTGTGGTTTTTTAACGCACTTCGCAACGAGCCTATTGTGCTAAGTGCCGTTCCAGACCTCGATAGCCCTATCACGCTTGCCTTGCGTGTTATCAGCCCCGATGGTAACGACCTTGTGATAGATACAGAAAACAATGCCCTCAATTTATCCGCGGAGAGCCTCATCTTTAATGCTCCCCAAGAGGGACTCTACGTTCTAGTCGTTTCAGAGTCGGGCGAAGCGGGTACTTACAGCGTGGGGTTGTCAAAACCAAAAACATTAGAAGGTGAAAGTGAAAATCGCGCCACACTAGGAATACTAGCGCCTAGTTTACCGGTGCAACGCTGGCAAATTGAGGTGCAATCGGGCATGAGCCTAAGCGCCACCCTCACCCCCGAAAGTGGCACCCTAGACCCCCTTCTGCGCCTTTACAACCCACAGGGAACGTTGGTAGCAGAAAACGATGACGCAGAAGACGGCTCATTAGGGTTTGGCGCACAGCTTAGCGATATCACACTTTCTTTTAATGGCACATACACGCTAGAAGTACAACAAATTAGTGGTGAAGGCGTGTATCAGCTCAGCATAATGCTAGGCAATTAGCCCTTGCGAAGTTCCTGCGAGTGGAAATAGAGGGCGATAACAAGCGTGATAATGCTTAAACCGCCCCCCACTAGCAAACCCACTAAAATGGCATGCACAATAAAATTGCCCTGTGACAAGCTAAAGAGCATCATAGAAACCACACTCCCCAAGACACCCGCAGCACTAATAATCATGGGTGAAGCAATACGCCTGCGAATCCCAATGTACATAAAGAACAAAATAGCGGCAAATGCAATAAAGAAAATCAACGATGTAATAGACATCTATCCCCCTTAGTGTATGACACTGAGTATCTTAAGATGAAAGCGTGCGTAAAATAGCACGAACAGGCGAGCCACACGCCAAATCTAGGCACAAAGGCAACGCAATAAGCTCATAATCGCCATCAGGCACGTTCAAAAAACGCAAATGCTCTAAATTTACTAGCCCATAATGGCGTAACGCATGATGCGCGTCTAATGTTTTGCTGTCGTAAGGGTCTACGCTGGGCGCATCTGTGCCAATGAGTTTGTACCCCATCTCGGCTAACCACGAAATAAGCGCAACGCTAAGCGCAGGAATCACGGGGGGCCATTCGGTATCTTCTAGGTCACTCACATAACTATGAATGAGTAGCCGTTCCCCGCCCTTTAGGTCCACATGGTCAAAATCTTCTGGCACCAGTTGCCCATCGCGTTTAGACACGGTAACCAAACGCGCACGCCCCAAATAGGCTTCTAAAGGCATCGTCGCGGGGTGGTCGCCGTCCGCCACATAATGAAAGTAAGCGTCTGCGTGTGTGCCAATGTGGGGGCTAAGCGTCATTGTCACTAAATTTACAGATTGCCCTTGTGCAATAGACATGACAGGCACAACACTATAGGGCGTATCGCCTTCCCAAACATGCGTCTTGGGGCTAACAGTACGGGTTACATCGTAAATCATAGGTCACTATCGCTCCTTGTGAACACTTCCACACTATAGCATATTTCAGTAACATTGAACGCCAATGATGAGAGTTTCTAACAATTGAATCACCTCGACAATTCTCTCATTTTACGTTACATTCATGTTGCTCTAAGATAGACTTTTCAATAGTATCTGAGGATTAACTCTTGATGAAAAAATATAGCTTGTTATTTATTTTTCTGTTCTGTTTAGGTGGCATTACTTTTGCCCAAGACAACAAAGACGGGTTAGCAACCCCAGATTTAGTTGTTGTTCCAGGTACTATCCAAAGTGTGCTAGGTTGTAGTGGTGATTGGCAACCCGAATGCGCGAATACAGCACTCACCTTTGATGAGTCGCTTAGCGTGTGGGTAGGCACATTTAGCCTTCCTGCTGGCAGTTATGAATTCAAAGCAGCTCTTAACGGTTCTTGGACAGATAACTATGGCGCAGATGGCGAAAAAGATGGAGCCAACATCACCCTTACGCTGGATGCTGATTCTAGTGTGACCTTCACCTATGACCACGCCACAGGCATCCTTACCAATGATGCCACCATCGGTGGTTCTGCACCTGTAGAAGTGCAAGCTGAAACAGTCGCCCCCCCACCCAGCATGGTCTCTGTTCCCGGCACCATCAACCCTTTTATGGGTTGTAGTGGTGAATGGCAACCCGACTGTGCCGAAGCGTCTCTGGAATACAACGAATCATGGGATATTTGGTCTAAGACCTTTGCCCTACCTGCGGGTAGCTATGAATACAAGGTGGCTATCAACGGCTCTTGGGATGAAAACTATGGGGCATTTGCCGATGCAGGCGGTGCCAACATTGCGCTAAACCTTGCAGAAGATAGCGATGTGACCTTTGTCTATGACCACAAAACCAAGTGGATTGCCGATAGTGTGCGTCACATCATCGTAACCGCACAAGGTGACTTTCAAACCTTAGTTGGGTGCGAAAGTAACGATGACCCCTTATGCTTGGCTTCTTGGCTTCAAGATGCAGACGGTGATGGCATCTACTCCTTTAGCACCAAAGCCCTTCCCGCAGGCGATTACAACGGGCAGTTTGCCATTAACTTTGGCAACGACGGGCAAGGCGAAAATGTAACCTTCAACGTGCCATCAGACGGCACAAACGTGACCTTTATCTACGACAAGGGCTTAAATGTTATGGTTGTTAGTGCTGGCGGAAGTGCCATCAGTGGTTCAAACCTGCGTGACCTGCGCGCACATTGGGTAAACGAAAACACGGTACTTTGGAAAGCCCCCAACGAAGGCTCCGCTTACCAACTGTTCTATAGCCCCGACTCACAAATTAGCGTTTCTCTTTTTGGCATTGGCGGTGAGTACAACACCATCAACCTTACCCCTGCCGATAGCATTCCTGCGGATGCACTGGTAAAGTTCCCCCACCTATCGGGCTTGTCTGCTTACACCATTGCGGAAGAAGAACTTGCCTCTATTCCAAGTGCGTTACGCTCCCAATTGGTTGTTGCAGAAGTGGGCGCAGATAGTAGCGTGCTGGACATGAACGGCATCCAAATCGCAGGCGTACTTGATGCCCTATATACCTATGATGGCGACTTAGGCATAACGATTGTGGATGGCGTGCCATCACTCGCCGTATGGGCTCCTACAGCAAAGAATGTTTCACTCTTACTCTTTGAGGATAGCAACCCACGCTCAGAGGGAACCGAAATAGCCATGACACGCGATGACGCATTTGGCGCATGGAGTGTGACAGGTGAAGACGATTGGGTAGGCAAGTTTTATCTATATCGTGTAGAAGTTTTTGTTCCTAGCGAACAAGCCATCGTGATAAACGATGTCACCGACCCCTACTCGATTAGTCTTTCTATCAACAGTGTAAGAAGCCACATTGTTGACCTCAACGACCCCACACTAAAGCCCGAAGGTTGGGATAGCATCGTAAAACCCGTCCTAGAAAACCCAGAGGACATCACGGTATATGAGCTTCACATCCGCGATTTTAGCGTGTTTGATGACAGTGTGCCTGCCGAACAACGCGGAACCTATGGTGCGTTTGCATTGCTAGAAAGCAATGGCATGAAGCACCTGCAAACCTTGTCCGAAGCGGGCTTAACACACTTGCACTTGCTCCCCTCTTTTGATATTGCCACCATCAACGAAAACCGCAATCGCTGGTTTGAACCCGACTATGAATTAATGGCAACCTTCGCACCCGATAGCGAAGAACAACAAGCCGAACTTTTGGCAATTCGTGACCTAGATGCTTTTAATTGGGGCTATGATCCCTATCACTTTATGGCACACGAAGGAAGCTACGCCCTTAATCCTGATGGGTCGGGGCGCATCCTGGAGTACCGTCAAATGGTACAAGCCGTTAATAGCGTTGGATTACGCTTTGTGCAAGATGTGGTCTTTAACCACACTAACGCCAGTGGGCAAGCCAGCAAATCGGTCTTTGACCGCATCGTCCCCACCTACTATCACCGCCTAAACGATAGAGGCACAGTAGAGCGTTCTACCTGTTGCGAAAACACCGCCACAGAACACAATATGATGCGCCGTTTGATGGTCGATACCATTGTGCTGATGGCAACGCAATACAAGGTTGACGGCTTCCGCTTTGACCTGATGGGACATCACATGCTAACGGATATGATTGCTGTCCGCGAAGCCCTAGACGCACTTACACTAGAAAATGACGGTGTAGACGGCAAGAGCGTTTATGTGTATGGCGAAGGCTGGAACTTTGGCGAAGTTGCCGATAATGCACGCGGTATCAATGCCACCCAACTGAACGTTGCAGGAACAGGCATTGGCGTATTTAATGACCGCCTGCGTGATGCTGTGCGCGGTGGCAGCCCCTTTGGGGATAGAGAAAAGCAAGGCTTAGGAAACGGCATCCTTAGCAATTCTAATGGGCTTGCACCCGTCAACGAAAGCTATGAACGCGCCACCGAATTTGCCGACCAAACCCGTGTAGGCTTGGCGGGTAATTTGCGTGACTTTACGTTTATTGACCGCTTTGGCAACCTCGTCACAGGCGCGGACATTAGCTACAACGGAAGCCCCACAGGCTATACAGGCGACCCCCAAGAAAATATTATCTATGTGGACAAGCACGACAACGAAACGCTGTTTGACAACAACGTTTTCAAAGCCCCACAAGACACCAGCGCAGAAGACCGCGTGCGGATGCAAACATTGGGTAGCGCATTTGTGATGTACTCACAAGGCGTGCCTTTCTTCCATGCAGGTACGGAAATCATGCGTTCTAAGTCACTAGACCGCAACAGCTATAACAGCAGTGATTGGTTTAATCGTCTGGACTGGACATACCAAACAAATAACTTTGGTGTGGGCTTGCCACCATCTGCCGATAACAGTGGCGAATGGGAAAGAATGCGCCCCTTCCTAGCCGACCCGAACATTGCGCCCGCCCCCGAAAACATTATGTCATCGGCACAACGTTTCCAAGATATGTTGCGTGTACGCTATAGCTCGCCCCTCTTCCGCCTTACCACTGCCGAAGAAGTACAAAGTCGCCTTTCATTTGCTAATACGGGCGCAGAGCAAATTGGTGGTGTAATTGTGATGCGCCTTGATGGCACAGACCTAGACCCCAACTTTAGCCAAGTGGTCGTTATTTTTAACGCCACCAACGACACCCTAAGTTACACAGACGAAAGCCTAAACGCTTTGGGCGCATGGGAACTTCACCCCGCCCTTGCCGAAGGCGCAGACGAACTCATGAAAGAAGCTAGCTTTGGTGCAGAAGGCTTTAGTGTGCCACGCTATAGCGCAGCCGTTTTCGTTATTAAGCAATAGAAGCAGTTCTGCCCCATAAAGGGGTACAACATCGTGTATAATAATAGGGCGACAGAGAATCTTTGTCGCCCTATTATTTTAGAAAGGCGTGCTATCCATGCAACTCATTCGCATCATTCAGGACTTGCTCCTTAGCGAGTTTATTATCTTCGTGGTGCTATTCTTGGCTTTTGCATACCTTACACGGCGTGCCTTAGCATTACACGAATACGTGGGCTACGGTCTTGGTTGGCTGATTGGCATTTTCTTTATGGTGGTTTACAGCTCGTCGGGCGTGCGTCCTTCGTCCCAAGCTGTGGAAACAGAAGTAACGCTCTCTTTCTTACAGCTTATCTTGCCCTCTATTTGTGGGGCGGGGCTAGGGCTAGCCGTGCTGTGGATTATTGCCCAAGCCGCATCAGGAGCGCGTCGTCAAGGAATTGCGATAGCCACCATGACGGCTTTAGGCGTGGTGCTGTTATTTTTGACGTTTGTTGCCGATTCTGAAACACGGCGCATGATTGGTATTTTCTCGCTGGCGTTTGCCATCTGTGCGGCTTTTGTCCTCATTGTATTTAGGCGTGGCGGCACACCTAGTGCCACAACGGGTTTCACATCACAATCAGCAGTACCTACAGAAATACAAGGTAAAAGTCGTTTGGATGAAATCCGCGAGAAATTCCGCAACAACCCCTAATCCAACAACCAAACGAGGGGCATTACGCCCCTTGTTTGCAATCGCCTCACCTGCCCTAATATCGCGCTAAAATGCGCGTTATCTGCTCAATATGGTTGCTATCATGAAAACCCACCTGCCCCACACTATCAAACAAGGTAAAGTGACCGCGTTCTGGATGCGTGCCAAAACGTTGCCATTGCTCCTCTGTAAGCCCTTCAAAAAACGCTAAAAAAGTTGCCCGATGTTGGCTTAGGCTTTCTAGCACCTCCTGGGGGTTTTGTTCGCTGTAACGACGTTCTGCCACCATTGCTTCGTGGTCATAGGCAGCAAAGTGTGGGTTGTCCTGTTCTATCATGCTGGTGGCACGCGCCATAAAAATCTCGTCAAAGTCACGCAAATGGCAAAGCACCTCTAAGACTGTCCAGCCCTCTTCACCATCTCGCAGGGTGGTCAAATCTTTTGGAGAAGCTGTCTTGATAATGTGTTCAAGCGTTTTAACGCTATACCTTGCAATACCAATAAAGCGTTCACGATTCTTACTGTCCATTGGCGTTATTCTCCGTTTCTTTAAGGTCGTTCATCAACCAAATAATGTTTTGCTTTAGGTCTTTCGCCAGTTTTTCGCCGCCCTCTATGGTATTTTCATACACAATAAAGCGCAAGTGACGGATGTCAAATGGGATGTCTTGCACATCTTTATTCTGTGTTAGCAAAATGGCGGGCTTGCCAAGCGTGTGTGCGATGCCTAGCTCATAGTAAACGTTGGCGTTTACTTCGGTCGTTTCGGCAATCACCAGCCTACAGGCATTTAGCGCAGACCAAACCTCTTGCATAATAGACCCCTTCACCGACGAAAAGTCATCGCCACGCTTAATGGTCAGGTTAAGGCTAGTCATCAGGGGGCGCACAATATTGTTATACACGCCGTCAAACTGCTCACGAAACGGCATTACCATAAACACATCCGATTTAAACTGGGTTTGGCGTTGTGGTTCACCAAAAATAGGCGATACTCTTAGCCATCCGTCATTGTCACTATCTTTCGCCACTTGCCGTTGTGCGTCATGCACTATCAAGGCACGGCGAATGATTTGGTCTATATCATCACCTGCCACCCTAAAGAAGCTCTCTGCCCACGCATTAAGCTCACTTTCAGACAGCTTAGACATATTTTTATCAGGTGTACTACTGCTTCGAGTAACTTCTTCCAGATTGTCCATAAAGCCCTGCAAGGGGGGAAGCAACCGAATGTCATTGTTCCCTTTGCGAAAGGTCTCAACGCTCATCACTACTCGCGCCATAAGGTCTTGGGAGTCTTTGAAAAAAATGACGACGTGGTTTTGCGATAACAACTGCAAGAAAGCCTTCATGCGCTCATCTTGGGTCGTTTTCGCGCTTTCGTCCACCAAAATTACGCATAAAATACCGCGTTGATACGCCAAACGATATTCTTTTTCGGCATAAGACAGCGTGCCACCGTCCTCAACCGTGCCGTAGTTTGCCCCATATACGCCCAAGAAAAGCTGTGTTGTTTCCATAATTTGCTTGGCGATGACCATTCTATCACCACTCATTTGCACCACATCCGCCGCACTTACAGACGAAATGGTCATTTCATCAATATCCCACAACGCAGACTTTACAACGCCCAAATACTCTAGGCATTGTG
>Ga0163144_10008114_pt1 | contig 22789 bp, 19 predicted proteins | sample OliLak19BULKMAT1_FD_123175 | JGI IMG/M metagenome (GOLD analysis project Ga0163144, IMG submission 123175) | Freshwater microbial mat bacterial communities from Lake Vanda, McMurdo Dry Valleys, Antarctica - Oligotrophic Lake LV.19.BULKMAT1 | ecosystem: Environmental > Aquatic > Freshwater >...
TAGCCGCGCCGCTTCCGGCCAATGTCCCCTGCAATCGGGGGCGCTTAGCTCAGTTGGTAGAGCAGCTGACTCTTAATCAGCGGGTCGTAGGTTCGAGCCCTACAGCGCCCACCATTGCCGGACACGAAAGAAGCCCCGTAGCACGGGGCTTTTTCTTTGCTTTGGCTCTACGTGACAACAGAAATGTCTCGCAAGCAGGTTGAATGAAAATGGCCTTGGGACCCACCGGGGACCCACCGTAGATTCTATGTATGTTCATCTGCTTTTTTGTTAATCCTTAGCGCAGCAGTGCGCACTCGCAAGCCTTCCTGAGTGAGCCGATTGAGGTGCTTTTTGGCGACCAAAACTCGACCTCTCAATAGCGTCGTGAGAACTGCCAAGAAGGCACTGGCAAACAAGGATCATTTGGAGCTTGGGCGACTGATTGCCCGCGAACTCGACCAGCGCGAGGCGACCACCGCCGACCTCATCGTGCTGAGCGCAGGGATTGGCTGCTCACTGCGCAGTCTTTGGTACGCCGTCGACGTCTACCGATTGGCTCAAAACGTCGGCCTGTCGGCGAAGGAGGTCGCGGACATCGGCTGGACGAAGTTGGCGGTCATCGCCGGCGCCTCTGGAGATGCTCTCACCAAGACCGATCTAGTTGCATTCTGCGCGGACCGCACCGTGACCGAATTGCGAGCAGCGCTGGCTGGCAAGGGCGGTGCCGTGAAGACCGTGGTGTTCACCCTGAACAAGGGACAACGGGCCGATCTTGAGGCCGCGCTTGTTCGGTTTGGAGCGAGGCGGCATGGCCGGAGCATCTTGGGTAAAGAGCTGGCGCTGATGAAGTTGGTTTCCAAGGCGATCTAAATCGAGGCAAATAGGCATCTGGCGTTTTGCAATTGATTGCACAGAATAATCGGCTTTTGGCACTCGATCCGCTGCGGTAACGAGGGGTTGCTCAAATGACCACGTGTCCGGGCATCATCCCCGAGAGAGCCCGATGAACTTCCCAACGGCACCATCGGGACAAGAGGTCCTGGCAGGCCTGGTTGAGCGCGTGACATTCCACAATGCCGACAACGGCTTCTGCGTGCTGCGAGCCAAGGCGCGAGGCCATCGTGATCTGGTGACCGTCATCGGTCATGCCGCGACAATTTCGGCCGGCGAGTGGATCACCGCGTCGGGCGAATGGGTGAACGACCGTACTCACGGTCAGCAGTTCAAGGCGCGCTTTATGCGGACGTCGGCGCCGACCTCAGTCGAGGGTATCGAGAAATACCTTGGTTCCGGGATGATCCGCGGCATCGGACCGGTCTACGCCAAGAAGATGGTCAAGGCCTTCGGCGAAAAGGTGTTCGATGTCATCGAGGCGGAGCCGGGCCGGCTTCGCGAGGTTACCGGCATTGGGGCGGTGCGCGCCAAACGCATCACGGACGCTTGGGCCGAGCAGAAGGTAGTGCGCGAGATCATGGTCTTCTTGCATAGCAACGGCGTGGGAACCGCCCGTGCTGTGCGTATCTACAAGACCTACGGCGCTGACGCGGTGCAGGTCATGACCGAGAACCCCTATCGACTGGCACGCGACATTCGCGGTATCGGGTTCAAGACCGCCGACGCCATCGCCATGAAGCTCGGCATCGAGAAGACGGCGATAATCAGGATACGCGCCGGTATCTCCTACGCCCTCACCGAAGCGATGGACGAAGGGCATTGCGGACTTCCGACCGAGGAACTGGCGCCGCTGGCGGTCGATCTGCTCGAAGTCCCGAAAGAGTTGGTGCAGACCGCGCTCGATCTCGAACTGGCCGAGGGCAACGTCATTGCCGACAGCGTCGGCGAGACGCCTTGTGTATTCCTCGCCGGGCTCTACCGGGCCGAACGTGTCATCGCCGAGCGGCTGCTGCGGCTGATGAACGGCACGCTGCCCTGGTCCTGGATTGATCCCGACAAGGCGCTCCCCTGGATCGAGCAGAAGACGGGCCTCGCACTTGCCGAAAGTCAGGTCGTGGCAATCCGCCTGGCCTTGCTCTCCAAGGTCCTGGTCATTACCGGCGGCCCGGGCGTGGGCAAGACGACCATCGTCAACTCGATCCTGCGCATTCTCGCCGCGAAAGGCGTCAAACTGCTGCTTTGCGCCCCAACTGGTCGGGCGGCCAAGCGGATGACGGAGGCCACCGGCTTCGAGGCCAAGACCATCCACCGTCTTCTGGAGGTCAACCCCAAGGGCGGCGGTTTCAAGCGCGACAGCGACAACCCGCTCGATTGCGACCTGCTGGTTGTCGATGAGACTTCCATGGTCGACGTCATGCTGATGCAGGCGCTGGTCAAAGCGATCCCCGACGATGCCGCGCTCCTGATCGTGGGCGATATTGACCAGCTTCCTTCGGTGGGACCTGGTCAAATCCTGGCCGACGTCATCGCCTCGGGTGCTGTATCGGTCGTGCGCCTGACCGAGGTCTTTAGGCAGGCCGCCCAGAGCCGCATCATCACGACGGCCCATCGGATCAATCAGGGAGCCATGCCCGACTTGTCCAAACCTGAGGGGGACAGCGACTTCTATTTTGTCCAAGCCGACGACCCGGAGACGGCCGTTCCGCGCATCATCGAACTGGTAAAAACCCGCATCCCGCAGCGCTTCGGCCTCGATCCGATCCGTGACATTCAGGTGCTGTGCCCGATGAACCGAGGTGGCGTCGGCGCTCGTTCGTTGAACATTGAATTGCAGGCGGCCCTCAACCCTGCCGGCGAACGCAAGGTCGAACGATTCGGCTGGACCTTTGCACCTGGCGACAAGGTCATGCAGATCGAGAATGACTACGACAAGGAGGTCTATAACGGCGACATTGGCTACATCGATGATGTCGACCCTGAGGCCGCAGAATTAACCGCCAGCTTCGACGGCCGCTCGGTTATCTATGGCTTCGGCGAACTGGACACGCTGGTGCCGGCCTACGCCGCGACCATCCACAAGAGCCAAGGCTCCGAATACCCGGCGGTCGTCATCCCCGTGCTCACTCAACATTACGCGATGCTACAGCGGAACCTGCTCTACACCGGCGTTACCCGCGGCAAGCGGCTAGTCGTGCTAGTGGGCCAGAAGAAGGCGGTCGCCATTGCCGTCAAGAACGTGTCGGGGCGGAGGCGCTGGTCGAAACTGAACGAGTGGCTTTCTAGGCCGCCTGGCGGCTCCCAACTGCAAGCTTCGTGAGGCCCCTCAAGTGGTAACCCTCGGCCTCTTTCAGGATCCATCGTTTAGGCGTTGGCTGGGCGGTATCGAGCCGGCCTGGGCGCTGCTTGATGACAAAAGTCTTGCGGCTCTGCGTCACCCGCCGTCACCGCTGGTGGGCCCGATCCGCCTTGCCGCCGACTTCTCTCCCGATGAGATTGGTAAATCCGCCGTCGCGCGAAATGCCCTGATCCTTCTGCACTCGGCGTCGGTGGGTCTGGGACTGAAGCTGACGGCCACCGGAAATCTGTCCCGCGAAGTTGTGGCCGAAATGCGCGATCTCTTTACATGGCCGAGTTTCGACAAGGCCAAGGCATTCCGGCTTCATAAGGTCGTCAATGAACCGGACTTTCTGCCGCTGTTCTTTGTTCGCCACATTGTCGAGGCGAGTAGACTTCTGCGACAGTGTAAGGGGCATCTAAGGATGACCCGTGCTGGGCGGCGGATGCTCGAAGACCCCGACCGACAGGCGCTGCAAGCAACCCTGTTCCACGTCACCTTGTGGGGGCTTGATCTCGGCTATCTCGGTCGCGGCCTGCATAAGGATTGGCCACAATGCGACATCGGCATTGTGCTCTGGTCGCTATCGGTTTCCGCAAACGACTGGCAGACGAGCCACCGCCTGACCCGCATGTGCACGGTCCCGACGAAAGGCGTGTTGGAGAGCCAGTGGGACTCAGGAACCGGCGCAATGGAAGCGAAGATCCTGCGCCCGTTACGCTGGTTTGGTTTGCTTGAATACAGGCAAGAAGACGTTCCTGGGAGCCGATTTGAGAAGGCCCGCTTCTATCGTAAGAGCCCGTTATTCGACCGATTTTTGTCTTTCGACGTCAGGCTTGAAGCAGCGGGCGGACCGCGTCATTGACCGAGCAACATCCTCTCTCAAAGCCGGCAAAGTTTATCCCCAACGTCGACTTGTGCTGGGGGAAGCGAAGATGGAAAATTTTCGCTCGAAACAGCCTGATCAGAGTACTTTGCCCCGAGCGCCATCTCCCCCGGCGCCGGGGCATTTTTTTGTGGTGCCGAACTACACCGGGCCACCGCACGAGCAGCCGAAGTGCACGCTGACGTTCAATCGGGGGCAATCTCGGCTAGAACCTCGCCGATGGATGAATGGACCTGTCTGCGTTGATGTGGAGGTTTGTGCAATTGATTGCATAATTCTTGACAACCCTTAGATCACGGCAAAAGCGTCGTTCACTGAAGGCGCCGTCATCGTTGACGCAGAAGCGTTTGCCCCAAAAGCCGCCGGAGCTCGCCGAGCGTACCCAGTCCACCTGCAACTTGGGCGGGGCCTCGCCATCTGGTACTGTTCGGGCTGTTTTGAAGTCCACCTGGGTAATGTCGGCTAAGGGGGGTGTCATGCGGTTTCTGATCGTTGGTGCCGGCGCTCTTGGTGGTTACTATGGCGGGATGCTGCTGCGCGGCGGCGCCGATGTGACATTTCTGGTTCGTCCGCATCGGGCCGCGCGCCTCGCCGAGCGAGGGCTCACCGTCAAACTGCCCGAAGGAGACTTCAAAACCCCGGTTACGACCGTGATCGCGGGCGCTCTCGGCGGTCCTTATGATGCCGTATTCGTCACCTGCAAGGCCTACGACCTCGACACTGCAATCGACGATTTCGCGCCGGCGCTGAGCCCCGGCGGAGCGGTTCTGCCGGTGCTCAACGGCATCAACCACATCGCGGTCCTCAGCGAACGCCTCGGCGCCGGCCGGGTGCTCGGCGGCACGACACAGTTCCTGGTGAGGCAAACGCCGGAGGGCGACATCATCCCGACTATCCACGGCAGTGGTCAAACCACATTCGGCGAGTTGACCGGCGGTGGCTCACCCCGGTGCGAGGCAATTCTCGCCGCCCTCGCCGCGGGTGGCGTTCCCTGCTCGATCAGCGAAAACATCAGCGACGAAATGTGGATGAAATTCTGCGCCGCGGCGGCATCGTTCGCAATCGCCGCGGTCATGCGTGTCCGGGCAGGTGAGGTCGCCGCCACACAAGCAGGCGTGGGCTTTGTCAACGCGGCGTACGACGAATGCGCCCGGATCGCGGTCGCCGATGGCTTCACCCCGCCGGCCGGGCTCAAAGAGATCATGCTCAATCTCTGGACGCAGCCTGGTTCCAATTACGGTCCGTCCCTGCTGGCGGATATGGAGAACGGACGACCAACCGAAGGCGAACAAGTCATAGGGGACCTCGCGCGCCGAGCCGACCGGCTCGGTGTCGATGCGCCGTTCGTGCGCGGCGCGCTGTGCAGCGTGCAGCTCTACGAAGCGCGCAGGCGCGCGAAACAGGCCAACGCCTGAGCCAGGACCCGTTAGCGCGCGCTTTACCCCCCTGCCTTCCAGTGCCGACGATAAGTGAATGTTATCGTCCGCTGACTAGCGCTGGGTTCTTCGCCACCACTGTATCGGCCCTTGGACGACGCGCATCGAGGAGGCGAGCCGGTTCTGCATTGATGATGGGCGTGGCGAACGCCCGATCTCATGACTCGTCCCTGTACTCCAGAAACTTGCCATGTTCTGCCCCCCTAGGAGTCACAACGCCCTTTTGGGCAATGCTACTCGTTCATTTAGGGCAGAACAAAAACCTTCGTCACTACGGTGCCCTTGTCGTTCTTGCTTTCTCCTTCAAGGTCTTGAACGAGCCCTCCAACATTCCGGATATAGCGGTTGGGATCATATATTACGCACCAAAGCGTCTTGCAGCCCGGATGAGCACGATAGTGGTCAATATCGATAATCAACTCATCGCCGATCTTTGCCGCATGCTGTCTGTCCCGCACAAGCTTGGTTTCGATGACTAGAGAATAGCTGGCCAGAAGGAAGTCCATGCGCGTACTTGAGCCCGCATAGCTCGGCGTATGCTCCTCGGGCCTGACGTCTGAAATCCATGGCCGCAGTAGCGCGTGCAATAGGTCCTGAATATCGTACTCAGATAGAAAGGTTAGGCAATTCGCCCCCTTTCGTCGGTATTGAAGGGGATCGATTGCTCGCGGCAGCCCCTTGACCAGGACCTGCAATACTTCCTCAACAGATGCTGGCTTGGCGACCGGCTGCCCGGTTGTAGCGGTAGCAACTTGAATTGACGGGGCTTCGCCGTCTGGCAGAACACGACCGCCCTGAAAGTAACGCAAGCCGTTCTTTGTGAGCTCCTCCTCGACGCGCTTGCGGGACGCCTTGTGCTCCTGCTCGTCCAAGGCTGGCGCGATGTCCATGAATTCTTCCAAGACGTTTCCAAGGACAGCAAGGCTATCGACGTTCTCGTCTAGGCCTGCTCGGAATAACCATTCCTTCCATTTCGTGGGGTGAGACAGTGGAGGTGGGTCGCCCGGCGCTCCTGACGTCTTGAAAAGGACGTCGAGCGCCGCGTGCGAGTTCGAGCCGCGCACCGCCTCCCCCACAACCTGACATAGTGCACGCGCAAGACGAACGTTCGTCATATTATCGAGTTACCATACGGCGGGTTAATCACGCCGCCTCCTCCATCTCATCCGACGACGGTGCCAACGCCTCATGCAGCAGCGCGTTAAGCAGACGGCTTCGGGTGGCTTCACCGTTGATGAGGCTCGCTTCCAGTTTGTCACACAGCGCGATCAACTCATCGACCTTGGTGACGATGCGATGTTGTTCGGCAAGAGGTGGAAGGGCCACCGGGATGCTATTCATCTTTGCTTGGTTCATCTTTGGCTGCGCTGTCCCTGTCACGTAGGGCTTCAAATCCGTCGCATTGATGAACAGTCCAACATAACGCAAATATTCCTCGCTCAACCCATCAAGAACGTGCGCGTGATTGTTGACCCAATACTTTCCCCTGGCAATAAACGCTATTGGAGTTGATCGGTTGATCAGGTTCGCTCCATCCTCGCCAATGAGGAGCAGCGGTTTGTCAAAAAGATAGCCGTCGATCTTGTCGATAACGCCCGATGCCCCGTAATAGTCATGGACCTTGCCGCGTCTATTCCGTTCCTCCCGGGACACAGGCACCCGCTCCCCATCGCGTGAAATCGTCAAATCACCAAACGAAGCCCAGACCCAACCATCCGGCGTCGGGTACAGCAACACGCCGCCGGATAGAGGTTCAATTGCCATTGCTCGTTTGTCGCGCGCTGAGGTCGCTCGACCTTCCTTGTCCGCCGCAACCCGCTTTAACAATTCCGACGCCGGCTCATCCTTGGGATCCTGCGGCACCAGCTTACCGCGCACCGCTAAGTTGAAGATGGTTTGACGAAGCTGCTTGATCTGGTCGGGCCGCGTGGTGAGAGCAGGCAGAGCGTCGAGCGCGAAGCGAACGTCGGTCTGGAAAGTCTTGGGGTCAGGCGCGTTGAGACGGGCGAGACTTGCTGCCGCCAGCCGGTCACGCTTTGCCTCCCGTTCGGCTCGCGCCCCCTGAAGCTGATCGCACAGCGCCATCAACTCATTGACCTTGGCAACGATGCGATGCTGTTCAGCTATAGGCGGCAGAGGAAAGACATAAGTCTCTAGCCCCTTACCGGTGAAGTGCTTTATCCCGGTTCCTGTAAAATACCCCGCCAATCGTCTCTCGGAAACACTCTCTCGAAGGGCTTGGACGAAGTAGCTGGGCGCGACAGCATCAAAAAATCGGACACGATGAATGGCTTTCTGGAAATAGACATCCTTCTGACGCTCGTCCCATACCGCCGCCCGACCCGGCTCTCCACCCTCACAAATCAGCACGTCACCCGCCCGTAGCGCGAACTCGGATAGTTCTGCGTCTTCGAACGGCATTAGATACAGGTCTGATAGATCAAAATCGAACCACCTTACGTTAATGTTTCTGAGGTACTTTTTGGGCGTGCCTTTGTTCTTGGCTTTATCGAGCATTTTCCCCAAACGTGCTTCAGCAATCGAACCAACATTTACCCATGCCCACGAAATCGGCAGGTCAAACGGCTCTTCTTGCGGATCAGCGATCTTCAGGCGCTGTAGTAACGTTGGTACTGGCTCATCCTTCGGGTCCTGTGGCACAAGCTTACCGCGCATCGCAAGATCGAGAACGAAGCGTCGCAGACGCGCAAGCGCGTCGGGTGCGTCCACGATCTTATCGTAGTGGGCCAGCAAGTGCTCAGCGTTCATTGCGTCGGTCTGCCTGCTGGCTGCGGTACATCCAACAACCTGAACTCGACCCTCATATGTCATCACCCGCGGGATTGGCACAGGCTGGATAGACCGCATCTCTGGGCGTTCATCGCGCCAACGCCTCCGCCAATATCCCCTTCAATTGATCCCGTAGCTTGACCGTCTCCGCCTCAGCCGTGTTCAGGGCCTGCAGCAGCTCTGCTGGGTCCCCGTGGTCATCAGCCACAGCGTGCGGGTTCTTGACGTCGAGGTTATAGCCTCGCGTCTTGACCTCCTCGGCGGACACCTTCCAGGCTTGCGGCGTCTCCTCACGCCCCTTGCGTTTGGCCCCGCCCCACCAGTCTATGCAGCCCTGCAGATGCTCAAACCGGATCGGCTTGGTCATCGAGTAAGCCTTCTGTCCATCCGGCACGCGGTGTTCGTAGAACCAGATATGCTTGGTGGGCTCGCCCTTCTCAAAGAACAGCAGATTGGTGCCGATTGAGGCGTAGGGCTTGAACACTGAGTTGGGGAGCCGGACGATGGTGTGCAGGTTGCACTCTTCCATCAGGTGTTCCTTAAGGCGAGTTTTCACCCCCTCGCCAAATAGCGAGCCGTCTGGCAGCACCACTGCCGCCCGCCCATCCTTCTTCAGCAGGCGGACGATGAGAGCCAGGAACAAGTCGGCCGTTTCCTTGGTGCGGAAGTGGGCCGGGAAGTTGCTCTCGATGCCGTCCTCTTCCTTGCCGCCGAAGGGCGGGTTGGTCAGGACGATATTAACGCGGTCGCTTTGCTCCCAGCTTATATAGGGCCGGGCTAAGGTATTGTCGTGGCGGACGAAGCTCGGGTCCTCGACGCCATGCAATAGCATGTTGGTGACGCACAGCATGTGCGGGAGCTGCTTCTTCTCGACGGCACGTAACGCACCCTGCATCGTCCTCTCTTGCTCAGGTTTCTTGACGTAGCGGTCGCGCATGTGGCGCAGCGCACAGGTCAAGAAGCCCCCAGTGCCGCAGGCCGGGTCGAAGAGGATCTCGCCGGGGCGTGGGTCAATCTGATCCACCATGAACGCCGTAACGGCACGCGGCGTGTAGTATTCACCCGCGTTGCCAGCTGACTGCAGATCGTTGAGGATCTGTTCGTAGATGTCGCCGAAGTGCTGCCGCTCCAACAGATTGTTGAAGTCGATGCCGTTGATCTTGTTGACCACCTGCCGCACGAGCTGGCCGGACTTCATGTAGTTGTAGGCGTCCTCGAACACGTCTTTCACAACGCGGCGGCGATCTCCCGGCTTCGTCGAGGTCGGCAGGCTTTTCAGCGCCGGAAACAGCTCGTCATTGACGAAGCTCAGCAACTTGTTGCCGGTGATCCCCTCGGGATCCGCAGCCCATGTCCGCCACTGGTACTTCTTCGGAATAGGAGATCGGTACTCCTTGCTCAGCAGCTCAAGCTCCTGATCCTGATCGTCGATGATCTTGAGAAAGAACATCCAGCATAGCTGGCTGATGCGTTGGGCGTCGCCGTCCACGCCAGTATCCTGGCGCATAATGTCTTGGATGGATTTGACGGTGTTACGAGCGGACATGAACTAAAGCCCCCGGCAATTCTTGCGCGCTAGAATACGCCCCAGACGGATCCTGAAGCGTGGATCACGCCGCGAAGGTAGGGTTACCCCCAAGCACTCAACACGCATCAACGGGGCATCTGCCGCATATCCGTTTCGAAAGTGAACCTCCGCGAAGGAACGCCCAACAAGCCGTGCACGCCAGTACGCCTTGTCCTCACGAAACTCGGTCTTCTTTTTGCCAGCCAAGATCTGCTCGAAATAGAGACGCATCAGGGTAAGGGGCAGCACAGCAATATCTCCGCGGCCCCGCGTGGATTTGGCCCCGCGGCGCGTGCCAGTCGATGGCTTCTGTCGGCTCATGCCGCGTCCTCGTAGATTGCCGCCTGCAACTGATGGACTGCGCTTTCGAATGATTGCCGGTCACCAAACGCCTTCACAAGCTGCATTGGCGTGCCCATTGAAGTGAACGGCGCGATTTTCAGCACGTTGGTATCGCTCAGGTTAAGCACTCCCTCGTCCGCGTATTTTGCCAAGAGCGCATCTAGCACCGCGCGAGCCTGTGGCCCGTACTTGGTGAACACATCCCGTTTCTTGACGTTTTCAGCTCGCTCGCGACGCGTCAGAGGCTTCTGGCCAAAGGCTACGTGGCAGATGAGGTCGAACGGGTCGAGGTTCTTGCCTAGCTCCTCAGCAATCGGATCGAGCGGCAGTCCCTCGGCCTCCAGCTCGTCAAGGATGGCCTGCTTTCGCTCGGCGGCCTTCCATCGTTTTAGGAAATCGTCGAGGCTTGTGAACTGCTTCCGGAGGGCCTTCTTGGTGTAGTCCCGCAGGCTCTCGGTAATGAGTTTGCCGTTCTCATCCATGTATTCCACGCGCTCGGCGATGATGGTCGCTGGAACGCCGTTGACGTAGATCTTCTTGGTCGAGCCGCCCGGCGAGGGCTGATTGATGTCGGGCGGACCGTCAACGATTGTTTCCCCTTCTCCAGGCTTGTCCGGGGGAAAGTCGTCGCCGTCTTCAGTTGGCGGCACGTCATCGGGTGGAGCAGTGGGATCACCGGGTCCCGGCTCATAGATCTGCACCGGTTCCCCGTCGAAGTCAGGATCAGCGAAGTGACTGGTCGCACCACGGAAGTCGATCAGGGTGAAGTAGAATTTCTTGGTGTCCTCGTGCACGCGGGTACCACGGCCGACGATCTGCTTGAACTCGGTCATGGATCCCACTTCGCGGTCCAACACGATCAGTCTGCAGGTCTGGGCGTCCACGCCCGTCGACAAGAGCCGAGAGGTCGTGACGATGACCGGATACTTGCTTTCCGGGTCAATGAAGTTGCCGAGCTGGTCCTGCCCGTCCTTGTCATTGCCCGTGATCCGCATAACGTAACGGTGGTTCTGCGCCACTAAGTCGGCGTTCTCATTGACCAGCGCCTGCCGCATGCGGGCTGCATGCTCTGTATCAACACAGAAGACGATGGTCTTCTGGAACCGATCTCCGCTCTCTTTGAGGAACTCCGTGATCTTGCGCGCAACCAGCGCGGTACGGTCGTCGATCACCAGTGTCGCATCGAAGTCCTTGGCGTTGTAGATGCGGTCTTCGACCTCCGCACCGTCGCGATCCAGCTTACCCTTCTCGGGCCTGTAACCATTGACGTCGACGTCTATGTGAACCTTCACCACCTTGTAGGGTGCAAGGAAACCATCCCGAATACCCTCCTTCAGGGAGTAGGAGTAAACCGGCTCACCAAAGTACTCGATGTTCGAGACGTACTTGGTCTCCTTGGGCGTTGCCGTAAGGCCGATCTGGGTCGCAGCAGAGAAGTGGTTCAGTATCTCTCGCCAAGCCGCATCGGCATCGGCGCTCCCGCGATGACATTCGTCAATGACAATTAGGTCAAAGAAGCTCGACGAGAACTCCTTAAACAGCTTCTGCCTTTCCTCCGGCCCGGTGATCGCTTGGTAGAGGCCTAGGTAAATCTCGTAAGCCGTGTCGATGCGGCGGTGCTTATCTAGTGCAATCGGCAGGTCAGTCTTGCTGCCATCGGCGCGCTCTATCGTCTTGGCGTGCACGGAGAGCTTCGCCATTGCAGGGCCGAAGGGCCGGAAGTCATTGACCATGGTCTGGTCGATCAAGACGTTACGGTCGGCGAGAAACAGGATCCGCTTCTTGCGGCCTGCCTTCCACAAGCGCCAGATGATCTGGAAGGCGGTGTAGGTCTTGCCCGTGCCCGTTGCCATCACCAACAGCAGCCGGTCACGGCCCTTAGCAATGGCTTCGATTGCAGCGTTTACGGCGTTTACCTGGTAGTACCGCGGAGCCTTGCCACTGCTGTCGTCAAAGTAGTCCTGCAGAACGATCCTTTCGGCTTCGTCCGTCAGACCCTTCCACTTGCTGTAACGCGACCACAAGTCGCCAGGGGACGGGAAGGCATCAAGGCTGATCGTCGTTTCCTTTGGGCCGTCAGTAGCCGTCCGGTCGTGGAAGACGAAGCCGTCGCCGTTCGACGAGAAAATGAAAGGGATATCGAGGGTCGTGGCATATTCGAGCCCCTGCTGCATGCCGTCGCCCACGCTATGCGTATTGTCCTTGGCTTCAATGATCGCCAGCGGGATGTTGGGCTTAATGTAGAGAATGTAGTCCGCTCGTTTGGCTTTGCCACGGCTGACCAGTTTGCCGCGCACGATAATACGGCCCTTCGTAAAGCTCACTTCTTCTCGAATTTGCGTGTCCACATCCCAGCCCGCTTTGGTAACGGCAGGAGTGATGAACTTCGTGCAGATGTCGCGTTCGCTGAGGGCCTTCTTGTTCATTCGTGGCAACAGTCCCTGACGGTCGATAGGGACCGGCGCTGGGAGTGTTGGCTAGGTTAATTGGAATTGCAACCGAATGCAGGAACTTGATCGCTAGGCCCACGCGCTTGCTGACGGTGCCGCCTTGAGACCAACGATAATTAAATGTTATCGCCATGATATGTTCAGAAGTGTTGACGCCGCTCGACAGCTTCCCCGAACAGTTTCTCTACCCTAGGAACACGCGATCCCTAAACATCGCGTCAGCTTGTTCTGGCAAGCCTGCATCTTTGATGAAGACCTCAGCGTGGGCGTGGCGAAGGCCTGGGGCGACTGCCGTTGCCCATTTAATATTGTTTGAACAGACGTTCCGGCCGGCTGAACCCATGTCGCGATATGTGACTTTGCCGTACCGGATTACCGCAACAAACGGCACCGCCCCAACGTATCCGCCATAAGAATTCTTGGCATTGACCGTCCCACATACGACCCAGCCGAAAAAGTCGTAGTCGGAAACGCGGCCATGCATATCTCTGACGCCGCCTTTGCTTGGGCCACGAGAAAAAGTGAAAATGGCGCTGTATGGGTCTTTGAGTGTTGAGCCAATCGTTTTCGTTAGAATGGCCTCGTAGTCGTTCGGGTAATTGCCAATGTCGGCTTCCCGAACAGCGTTGATCTCCGGGCCAGGAGAGCAACCGGCCACGCATGCCATAAATGCTAGTGTAAGTAGCTGCAACATTGACCGCATAGAAGTTCCCCCGGTCCCCTTAAGTCTTTGCCAAAAACTCCACGGAGCTAAGCTTTTTGCCGGCGTGCCTGTTTGTCGAGAATACTCCGTGGTGAAATACTCTACACGGTTGTGCTCTCGCGTATATGGAAATACGAGAGGTGCTCGCCACAAACCTGCGGAAACTTAGGCAAGCTAAGAAGCTGTCGCAGGAAGAGTTGGCGCACCGAGCAGAGATCGACCGCACCTACATTAGCGCCCTTGAGAGAAGCATCTACGCCGCCAGCATCGACGTCTTGGACCGACTTGCTCTTATTCTTGGCGTCGAGGCAGCGGATCTACTAAAGCGGCCACAAGGATCAACAAACGAGCGGAACAGATCACGAGATCGAAAGCGCTAAACGACTAGGTTGCTGCCGCCTTCCACAACCTGAACCTTATGGCGTTCAATTTGTCGATATTGTCTGTAATCGCCGTGAGATAGGCCTCATGGCAATGATCGGGTAATCCCGGCGAGTTCAGCTCCGCCTGGTGTGCAGCCGCCGATAGCTGGTCAGAACGGTGATAGTTGAGCTTGGACGCGAGGCGGGCGCCCTCGGCCAGGAAGACGCCGAACCCGATCAGGCGCCGGCGCTCGTCCATGGGCACCAACTCGACAAACCGTCGGACCGGCGCGACCTCCTTGGCGAACTGCCGGAGGGCGGCGAGCCCTTCGCGGGTGTGCATGTCATAGGCCGCGCCCAGCAGGGTTCCGACCATCACGGGTTCGAACGTGGCGGGCTCGTGGAACGACAGCTGCGATGTCCCGGAGAGCATCTCGTGCATGAACGGCAGCCCGGCAAGCATGCCCTCATTCAACCGGCTGGCGGCTTTGTGGGCAATGTAGAGCATGGCGCGGGGAAGCCCATGATCCGCCATGAGCCGTATGAGGTGGAGCGGTGTCCGGGTGCCTTGACGCGGGACAGTGACGCCGTGGAACTTGTGAGCGCCCGACAGCAGCCAGGCCGCCACCATGCGGTTGGCCTGCGGCAGCTGGAGATTAGTCATGGCCTCGGCCAACTGGTGATCCCGCCAAAGGCTCATGGCCAACTTGTCGGTGCCCTTGTCGTAGTTTCCCAGGACGCACAGCTCGCAGAGCGTCCGGTCCTTGGGTGCATCTGCCAGCTCGCCGGCCAGCCATACTACGAGGCGGCGCTCGCCCACCCGCTTCCGCCAAGCGCTGTTGCCCAAGCTAGCCAGGGCCATCATGACGCCGAACAGACTGCCGGCGCCAACATCTTCCAGCGAGATGACGCCCAGTCGTCTTAAGACGTGGTCCGGGGCCATGTCCCAGCCGATGCACGCGGCATAGGTCGCATTCTCGCAGTCCCGGAACCGGATCGCCTTCTGCATCGAGGATACGGTTCGCCACCTATGGGCGGGATTGATGCCGCGTGGATGATCGTCTGGTAGCCGGAAGCCATCGATTCGGCGCTCGACTTCCTGGTGGACCAGCTTGTCAATTCGAGCCTGGGTCGTCGTCGAGAGGCCGCCGCCGGGGCTCAACTCATGGGGTGTTGGTGGAGCGAGAAGGTAATTCGCGAGCGGGCCGAAGCCCTCAACAACGTGCGATGGATACATCGGATATTCACTCCCCTGATGTGCCTCGCTCCTTTCCGTAACTTTGAGCGTTCAGAGTGCAAGTGAATTGCGAGAAGGCGTCATAGTTGTTCGTACCGCCTTCATACTCCGGCGATGATGCAGGCCTAACCGCCGCCGTTGAGGGGCTCGGTACCTTACGGAACCGCTTGAGTGATTCTCACGGGCAGGGACCGAAGCCGGCGCGGCCATCCGGGCGTCACGCGCAGCTTGCAGTCAACCTGGCGGGCGACTTGGCGACGTTCTTGATCGAGACGTGGATGGCAAAGAACCTTTAGCGGCTGAAGCAATTACGCGGCGTTAGCCGGGATCTCGGTCAACGCTCCTGTGAGCTCGACGACCTTGGCAACAAAGCCGGCAAGTTCCGTAGCGTGCAGGGGCTCGGTATCCGGGTTCTTCCCTTCGCCGTGCATGTACTTCCGTGTGTAGGTGTTGACGTCTTCGAGATCGTCGTACGCCTCGATCAGCATCGGGGGCGGGGTCGGCGCGTCCCGGACTTTCTCCAGCATGTAGCCAAGCCCCTTCACGTTCGCCAGGAGTTGAGGCGCCATACGCCGCATGTGCGTTTCAACCACCGGCCGCAGCTTCTGCACCACGTCGCGCGGCTTGCCTTCGTTGTAGAGATAATACTTCAACAGGGCGCTGCGGTTCGCAGCATCCTCGGTCTCGGTGTCTTTCTCTATATCCCATTCGGAGATGACGGTATCCTTGTGACCGAACGGGATCAGCCAGAGCGCCTTGCGGTCGCCGGTCGGTAGCGGCAGGTCCCACAAGTCCCGCAGGAAGTGCCGGTCATGGGACATGACGATGACCTGTGCCGCTCCATCGTCACCGCCGCAGCGGCGGATTTCGGTAACGGTGCAAGTCCGGCGGAAGTGGTCCTGACTGTTGAACGGATCGTCGAGCACCACAACGAGTTCGCCCTTCGGCGGATCGGTCTCGATCTCGGCCAGGAAGAAGGCCAGCGCTAATGTGCTACGGTCGCCGCCCGAAAGCGTGTTCTTGAAGCTAGGCTCGCTCAGTGGCGTCTCGTCGGTGCCCATCTCTACCGGGACGTCGTTGATCACGACGCAGAAGGTCGAGTTTGCGATACGGCCAGTGTACTCGACGCGCACGCGATCGAGCTTGAAACCGGCATTGAAGCGCTTGAGGAACTTGTTGATTGCCTTGCGATAGTCCTCGCAGACCGTCGCGCTGTAGGTTTCCAGGCGCTTCCGGGCGTCGGTTTTCTTGACCTCCAGCGCGTCCTTTTCCGTATTGAGCGTGGTGTACTGGGTGCAGGCCTCGGCTACGGCGGGCTCGTACCGCTTCTTGGTCAGCTCGAGCCACCTAAGTTCGTTCTGCGCCGACGTGAGCTTGGCGGGGTTCGCGGTCTTCTTGAAGGCCTCAATATTTGTGTTGGCCTTGGTCACTGCGTGATCGTACGCGGTCGCGGCCGTCACCAGCTCGGCGACCGCGTCGTATGTCTTTTCATACTCCTTGGACAGCTTTACGACCTCCAGGGGCGCCGCAGACTTCTTCGCGAGGAGCGCAAGCATTTCCGTTCGGAAGTTCGCCAGCAGTGCGGTCGTGTCGAGATGAGCCGGGATAGTCGGCGCGCCGAAGGTGACGTATCGCTGCCAGACCTCGATGCTAGCTGCGTTTGACTCAATTCTCGTCTTCACGAGCGCGATGGCATCGTCTGAATAGTACTTCTCCGGGAGCTGCTGGTACTGTTGCAATTCGCTCCGAAACGTCGTGTAGGCGTGGGTGAAGTAGGACTGGTAAGCCTTGATCAGCGCCAGACCATCTGCGGGCTGACCGCAGAACGGGCATTCCTTCGTCAGATGCGGCAGCCCGCCGGCAATCCAGTCCTCATTGCCCTGCATCCCGTGCGCCTTCAGGTGAGCTCGAACGGTCGCTTCCGCCTCGCGCGATACGTCCTTCAGGGTGCGGCCCAGAATCTCTTCCAGCCGCGTGGGCATCGGCGGAAGCTTTACTCCTTCCAATGGCTTCTGCGAGCGGAGCTTGTCGATGTCCTTCAGGCCCTCAACTTCCTTCCGCTTCGTCTCGATCTTGTCGTCGATCTCGGCGTCCTCTTCGAGCCTGATGAAAGTGTCCACTTGGTTCGCCTGAACGTGGGTGGTTAGGACGCGCCGCGCCTCACGGATCGCGGTGTTCTTCACGGTAATGGCCGTGTCGAGATTATGGTATTCGTTCGCGATCTCCACGCCCGCCTTGCCGAGGATCACGTTGCAGAGGTTGCGGCGCTGGTCGGTGCCGATCGCATCGCCGAGGTAAATGTTCTCGGCCACGTACTGAGCGTCGAAGATGCGGAGGTTCGGCTGGGCCTGATTCCAGGCACCATCCTTGAACACTGCGGCGCCGGTCCCGAGCGTCAGGACAACATTGGGCTCCCGCTCGTCCCCGAGCGTTTTGCGCCCGGCGATGATGTCGGGGTCGTTGGTCTGAAGAGAGCGGAGGATCGAACACAGGGTTGTCTTGCCCCGCCCGTTCTCGCCGAAGAGCAGGGTGAATTTCTTGAACGTAACGTCGCCTACCGCAGCGCAATTGCGGAAGCGACCGACCGATCCGATGTGCCGTACTTGCTTGATAAACATCCGCGCTGCCCATGCCTCAACCTGCCGTAGTGAGACGGACCATACCTCCGCGATCCGTGACTGTTGACTCCACCTTCTGAAGGTCTCTATTTGTTCTATTCTGTGGAAACCTTTGTTTGTGAGCCCAAGTGCCTCAGCGGACGAACAGCAAAGGCGCGGAGTACGAAATGCCGCCGCCGATCCTGCATTCGGTGGTGACGGGTACAACAGGGGCGCTGTGGTGCCAAAAATGCCCGCGAGATGTGATTGTGGACGTTATTGGACTACTGGAGCGTCACGACCCGTACGACCGCGTGAGCTTTGAGCGGGCCAAATGCCGGGCCTGTGGAGCTCGTCTGAAGCTGACCGGCGGGTACGTGCTGAGTTCTCTTCAGTTTATAGGTCGGATGCCCAGGCTTGTGACGACAGACGGCAGTAGCTTCCGGCGTCTGAGTACGAAGCTTGGTAGCGATTTCGTACCGAAGGCGGAAAACGCTTAAATGACCGGGAATTTTAGCGACTTCGATTCCGTTTCGGACTCGAACCAATATTCCGTGAAGAACACGACATTGGATCAGGATGACGGCACTGGTGTGCTGGCCCCCTGACCCGCCAATTCTGCCATCTGCAGAGGCGTTGGAGACCCGGCAGCTCGAACGTAGGGTTCCAGACCAGCCAGGGTGGCATGGCGCGTTACCGCCTGGATGAGAGGCAGGCTAACCCCGGCACGTACTGCGCTCACCGCGAAGCCGGACCGTAGTGAATGTGCCGAAAGCCGCTTGCCGTCGATTCCAGCGGCGGCGGCACGCTGGCGCAAGACGATGCCGACCGACTGGGCCGGCAATGGGGCGGACTGAACCCTTCCCGCCGTGTCGACGGTCCGGAAGATAGGCCCGGTGGTTATGCCGGCGGCATCCAGCCATGCCCTCAGGGACGTTACAGGGCACAACGTCCCGGACAACGTCGGCAACGCCACCCTATGGCCGGCAGCGTACTGATCGGTTTTGCTCCCTCGGATATTGACGGTCCAGCCCGTCGGCGATGAATGGAAGTCTTCGGCTCTCAGGCCAACAAGCTCAGAGCGCCGCAGGGCGCAGAAGAAGCCCACCAGGAGCAGCGCTCGATCCCGGATACCAAATAGGTCGTCGGGGATCGCGGCGATCAGGTGGGCCAGCATTGCCCCGTCGAGGGGCGCCGGTGGCTGGGCGTCCAGACCACGTATCCGCCTTATGCCGCGCAGGACCTTCCGGACGAGGGAGTGCTTGGTGGGATCGGGGTGCCCGCCGGCCTGATGAGCGTCGGCGATTGCGGCCAGGCGCCGTCGCAACGTAGCGACCGCTAGAGATTCGGAGGTCGCGAGGTACGCAGCAACCGCTTCCGGGCTGGCTGGTATCCTCCCGCCCCCTGCCGCAAAGGCAGCCAGATCGGTGGCATAGGCCCGATGGGTTGCGCTCGCACGCGAGGCATCCAGGTAGAACGCTACACGCTCCATCGCCATATTTTGCAATTGATTGCACAAACCTGGATATGGTGTAGGGCCTGCCGGGCGATGAACCAGGTCCGGCGAGTTGGCGTCGACTGGAACGTGCGTTTGGGTGGCAATCATAGAGTCAATTCAAAGAGTTGGGTGATTCTTGGAATTGCTTGGCCTGTCCCGCGGAGGAAAAACGCCGGGCATGTTCACGCTACGCTTCGGCTACTGTCGGCGTGTTACCACAAGGTCCTTGGGCGCTTCGACCAGGAGCTTGAGACGGCGCGGACCCGCCCGCAGCCCGAGCTGCACCCAAACCGCGGGCAGGATCTCGGTCTCGAACTCCGAAGAGACGGAGACTTTGTCGCCGTTGTCGATGATGAGCGTGGCCGCCTCTCTGTTCTCGATGGAGAGCAAGGCGATCCACCTATCGGCAATATCGACCACGTCGCCGTTTGCGATGTTAAGAACCAGAGCCATTTCGCCTCCTGCATTTATGCTCTCACCGGAAGGTGATGCAGATGACGATGACTTGGTCCGACATGAAGGCAATGAAATAGCGATTTCACTGGATTGATGTACTCGGTCCGCGATGTTGCCGTTCCCGTTCGTCGCGTCCGTGACTTGCAGACCCCCAGGCAGCTCGCGCAGCTATTCGATGACCTCTGTCGTCACTCGATCACCTCGTCGGCGCGCGCGAGTACATATGGCGAGATGGTTAAACCGAGCGCCTTCGCAGTTTTGAGGTTTAGGACAAAGCGGAATTTTATCGGCTGCTCAATCGGAATGTCGCCGACTTTAGTGCCCTTGAGAATCTTGTCCACGAAGTAGGCCCCGTGGCGGAATAGCGCAACGAAATCTACTCCGTAAGCCATTAGTCCGCCGCCGGCAGGAAGCTCCAAAGGCCCAATAGAAAGTAGGCGATGCTGCAAAGCGACCGCTGCAATGACCTTGGCGTTGACGACGAGTCGGGAGTTATCGTGGACTACGAATCCCGAGAGTTTCTCCTCGACCCAGGCTGACAATGCCACACCGTATTCCGAAGGTCCGCTTACCTCACGCGGCCTCAATTCCAGATTCAATGCCCTAGCGGTTGCGCCCATATTTTCAAGCACCGCCGCATTTACTGAAACGCCCTGCGACAGCAAAACACCGACTCGGCTCATCGACGGATCGATTTCTTTCAGAAATTCCAGCCGTTTATTCATCAGTGCCCCACCGTGGTATTCCGATCCGGTGACGTTCCCGCCCGGCCGCGCCAGGCTGGCGGCAAAACCCAGGGGAATGAGGTTGGGGCCGATTACCATGACGATGGGAATGGTCGCCGTCGCATTGCGAGCGGCAATGATACCTCGTGCTGCGTAGGTGACGATCACGTCGACGTTCAAGCCCACCAGCTCGACCGCCTGACTCTTGAGCCGGTTGTTGTCGCTATCGGCGAAACGGGCCTCGAACTGAATGTCGCGGCCCTCGACGTAACCAAGATCGCGGAGACCGGCGAGAAAAGCATCAACATAGGGACCGCTCGACGAAGAATTTTCGTCACTAAGATATCCGATCCGGACAAGTTTCTGCCGCTGCTGTGCCAGTGCATTGCCGGGCAAGAGGGTGGTCGCAGCCACGGAGGCAAGGAGAACACGTCGTCTCATTTCCAGGACCCTTTCACTCGCAGCTAGTTCCATCCCAGGTACATCGATCTCGTCGTGCGACGATTACAGCAGGTCGCCGGTGGGCCGGGCGGCAAATGCCGAAACAGGAATTTGCTTCCATTAAGCCGACATCCACCGGGCGACCGGCTTGTTGAGGCCAGATTGCCGCCCTGGACGGCGTCCTGCAATGCCGAAGGGGCGGCATTGGGACCGCCGGCCTTCCGAACCGGCGACGGACAGGCATTCCACGTCTACACCGGCGCCAAGTCCGGCGACTGGGCTATGTTGTGCTCGATCATGCGGCGCCTCGGGCCGACGGACGAAGCGACCACTGACGCGGCTGTCGCGCTGGCTACGGCGAAAGGCTGGATCGAGGATCGCGGCGGCTCCAGCATCCGGCTGACCGACGATGGCCGCCTGTCGGCGCAGGGTTCCCTGCGCCGTTGACCTCCGACGTGGCATGGAACACTCTTTTTCCAATGCGAAGTAACCCAAGCCAGCCGGCCATTCCTTTTATCCTGATTGACGTAAGGAAGCCGCGGAACTTTCCTGCCGCGTCGAGCTCTATAATCGATAAGTTGCGTTGCTCGCTCGTGGCAGTCCTCCTCATCGTTGCGCATGCACGCGGCAGCGCGGCCCAATCGGTCACCGATGCCGACACGTTGGTGCTCAATGGTAAGACCCACCAACTTTGGGGTATCGAAGCACCGGATACCAAGCAGGTCTGCCCTGACGGATGGCCAGCCGGGCGATTGGCAAAGACCAGGCTGGAAGCGTTAATCGAGGGCCGCACCGTTGTGTGTGAGGAGATGGAACCCGACCACTATGGACGAGCGACGGCAATCTGTCGGGTGGACGGCGAGGACCTGGGAGCGCTTATGGTTCGCGAAGGCATGGCTTGGGCGTTTGCGAGTTCCAACAGCCGCGCTTACGCCCAGCAGGAAGATGCAGCGAAGGCCGAGCGTGTAGGCATACACGGTCATGGTTGTGATGTCCCTTGGGAGTGGCGAGCGCAGCAAAGGCGCTAAATGCTACCAGCTGAGGAGATTGGAGATGGCCGCTCACCATGATCTATGCAATCAATTGCACAAAACTGCTAAACCTATTCGGCTGTCAACAGTTCGTCCCACTCGGTCGTATTGCGTTGGCTCAGCATGTCGCTATGGAGCCGCCAGGTTCGGGGGCGCGGTCGCGCCGAATGTCAGGGTGTGTCACGGCCTTAGTGGAGATTGATGCCGTCTAGTGCCATCGTGCGGGCTGCGGATGGTCCATCGTCGCGGGTCCCGCCCGTTGGGACGTTCGGATTCTCAGGTGCTGGCGATGAGCGCGTACAGTTCGATGGGTGCCGTTTGGCCGTCGAGCGACACAGGGCCAAGCGGTTCGGTTGCCACCCGTTCAGTGAGTCGCGAGACAACCGCTGACGAGATCATGGCGATCTGGCCGGTCTTCTTGCACGCGGCTTCGATCCGGCTGGCAACGTTCACGGTGTCTCCGATCACGGTGAATTCCATCCGCTGAGCGGTCCCGACGTTGCCGACTGCGGCAAGGCCGGCGTGTATACCAATACGCTGGGCGAGTGGCGGCAAACCGCGCATGCCCCGATCCTCGTTCAGCGCGATGAGAGCGGCCATCATGCCCCTTGCCGCGCGGACAGCCCGGTCGGCGGCATCGGCCGACGGCATAGGTGTGCCGAAGGTCGCCATAATCCCATCACCAATAAACTTGTCGAGTGTACCGCCGGCCTTGAATATCTCTGCGACCATCCGTTCCTGATATTCCGATAACATCGCCAATGCCTGTGATGCCGAGAGGCCAGCGCAGAGGCGTGTGTAACCGACAAGATCGCTAAACAGCACCACGACCTCTTGCTCACGGCCACCCGGTCGGAGAAAGGCGTCGCCGCCATCGCGAATGCCGCTAGCGATGTCGGGCGAGAAATAGCGGCTTAGCTGACTAGTTGTCCGTTGCAGCGCGATGGCCTCTCGAATGGTCTGCCGCGCAAAGTGTGCGGCGAATGCCGTCGACGCCGTAGCACTACCGACGAAGACCAGTTCAATGATGAGTCTGGTCGAGCTGATGGCACCGCCA
>Ga0163144_10008115_pt1 | contig 22789 bp, 13 predicted proteins | sample OliLak19BULKMAT1_FD_123175 | JGI IMG/M metagenome (GOLD analysis project Ga0163144, IMG submission 123175) | Freshwater microbial mat bacterial communities from Lake Vanda, McMurdo Dry Valleys, Antarctica - Oligotrophic Lake LV.19.BULKMAT1 | ecosystem: Environmental > Aquatic > Freshwater >...
GAACCCTTGATGGTGTTGGCCATGCTTAATGCCGGCGATTCATCGGCGGAAGGTTTAAACAACAGAGGCTGGTATGCCTCAGGCTCGGCATCGGCAGGCCTGCTTTGGTTTATGTCTATTTGTGCTATTTCTATTACGTGCATTCCTATATTGTAGGCTACCTGTGCGGCTATGCTTTTATCAATATTGAGCAATATGCCCAGCATCCGTTGGCGTATAGCCTCCGTTTCTACTTTACCAAGTTCAAAACTCAAGGCATCTATAATATGGCTTTTCTCGGCAGGGCTTTGGCTGTTAAAGAATAAAGTGGCCTGGCTAAAATGGTCGAAGAACGAAGGGCTTCTTTCTCTGATTTTTTTTGCATCTATGCGTTCTGTATAAGATGTAAAACCGCCCTCCTTTGCCTTTGCCTGAAAGGGGCAACCACCACCCAAAGTATTGGGCTCGTAGCTCACCCTGCCTGTGTTGATGGTTTGCCGCATGTGCCCATCCCGTTGGTTATTGTGCATTGGTGCTATCGGGCGGTTGATGGGTATTTCATGAAAATTTGGACTGCCAAGCCTTGATAGTTGCGTGTCGGTATAAGAGAACAGCCTGCCTTGCAGCAAGGGGTCGTTGGTAAAGTCTATGCCCGGCACCAAATGGCCGGGGTGAAATGCCACTTGCTCCGTTTCTGCAAAGAAATTATCGGGATTGCGGTTCAGCGTCATTTTGCCTATGCGCAGCACGGGCACCAATTCTTCCGGCACCAGTTTGGTGGGGTCCAGCAGGTCGAAGGAAAATTTATGTTCGTCTTCTTCGGCTATCAATTGCACCCCCAGTTCCCATTCGGGAAAATGGCCGCTTTCAATGGCTTCCCATAAATCACGGCGGTGGAAATCGGGGTCCATGCCTGAAATTTTAAGGGCTTCGTTCCATGCCACACTGTGTACCCCGAGGAGGGGTTTCCAATGAAATTTTACAAAAGTGGATTTGCCTTCCTCATTTATAAGCCGGAAAGTATGCACCCCAAAACCTTCCATCATTCGCAGGCTGCGGGGCAGGGCACGATCGCTCATAACCCACATTATCATGTGGGCACTTTCGGGCATCAAACTTATAAAATCCCAAAAAGTATCGTGGGCCGATGCGGCCTGTGGTATCTCGTTGTGCGGCTCCGGTTTTACAGCATGTATAAGGTCGGGGAACTTAATGGCATCTTGTATAAAAAATACTGGCATGTTATTACCCACCAAATCGTAATTGCCTTCTTCAGTGTAAAACTTAACGGAGAAACCCCGTACATCCCTGGCCATATCCGACGAACCCCTAGAACCAGCCACTGTGCTGAAACGAGCAAATACCGGTGTTTTGGTACCTGGGTTTTGCAGAAAGCCCGCTTTTGTGTGCGCCGCCATTGATTCATACACTTCGAACACGCCATGTGCAGCAGAACCCCGAGCATGTACAATTCTTTCGGGAATGCGTTCATGGTCGAAATGGGTAATTTTTTCCCGCAGAATAAAATCTTCTAATAATGTCGCTCCCCGTTCGCCAGTCTTTAAAGAATTTTGGTTGTCGTTTATTTTCAAACCTTGGTTGGTCGTTAAAAAAGCAGCATCTGCACTTGAAGTGTTTGGTTCAAGGTCGGCAAGTTTGGCATTAGGTAAGAGTGTACTGGCCATAGTGTTGGTCGTTGTTTTCAAAATGGGTTAATAAAAGATGTATTAAGCTATTTAGGCGGAGGCTTATAAATTATCAACACCTCTCACTTTCTGGTTTCTTGCCGGGTTGTTTTATCCCATCTAAAAAGAAGTATGCCAAAATCCTTTTATCCTGAAAAAATACATTTGCGATATTCCTGCATTTGAAACTGTGTAATTAAACTGTAGAGAGCGATTTTCGTGAGGATTTATTTACTCGTTTTGAGCAAGGTTATTTGGGTGGAGTACGGCTAGTTTTGAAAAGCCTTTTCACTAAATATCCCTTTCAAAGAGCGTTTCTTTTGTACCGAAACCGTTTGCGGTCTTGACACCACATAAAAAAATTGTTGCGGCACGTAATGCCAAATTCGATTTCGACTATATTTAGTGCCTTATTGAAAAAAATAGCTGCCATATTACTCGCTGCCGTGTTAATATTTAACTGGTACGGCTTTCAGCCTCTAATGAATTGGCTGGATTGTAGGGCCGACTTACAAATGGCGGAGCATCTCGATCTGCATCAATACAACGAAGCAGACCTTATAGAAATTTCTGTCTCTACTAACCTACCATACACCAACAATTGGTCGTCTTTTGAGCGTACAGATGGTTCTATAGAATTTAATGGCCGGCACTACAACTATGTGATGCGCAAAATGGTAAATGGCCAAATGATTTACAAGTGCATTCCCAACCAGGAACGTAACAAGATCGCCAATGCCAGAGCCACTTTTTTTAAAATGGCTTTCGACTACAACAAAGTATCTGAATCTAAAAAACAAGACAGTAACAAGGCTCCTTCTGTAAAAAAGACGATGGATGATTTTACAGAGCATCGGTTGCGCATTACTGTTCCGGTTCTTGCTAATGAAAATCCATCATACACAACCGCCAATATCCTTTTGGTAAATGGATTTAATCAACTTCCCTTTCAGCCGCCCCAGGCTTAGTTTTTTTCTTTTATTAAGATGTTGAAACATTGCATGGCAAATTAATTTTGCTATAGTGTTGGGCGTAAGAACTACCCGACTTTTCAGGCCGGTTTTAATCGGCGTTAGTTCCTGTTTGCAAAAGTGGTTTTGTTGCTGCCAACGGCTATAACACAAATTAGTTCGCAGCTTTGTTTCTACCACATCTTTAAATCTTATTTTTTAATTGGCGTTAGAAAATAAAAACACTGCCTGAAACGGGCCTGTCTTTCTTAATTAAACAGCTCGGCATAAGCTGGTTTTAATTGGCGTTAGTTCCTGCTTCTGCCATGGCTGGTAGCTGCTGAAAGGCAGGCCCCGTAAGGCAAAAAATCATATCCAATTTTTAGGCCGTCATCATAATATTATCCTTAACCCGCCACATTTTTATAGTGGTTTAAATAAGCTTATCAAAACAAGCCTTATGAAGAAACACCTCAAGAAACTAACCGTTGCAATCGCAGCAATCATATTTTCAGTATCGTCTTTTTCGCAAACAGATAACGATGCCATTATGATGACGCAGCATAACTTTTGCACCGGCCTAATGTACCAGCACAGCAGTTGGAATGAATATTGGGAGGGCAGTTTTAAACGCCCTGCACTTAACCTGGGTACCGTAAGCACCCAAATGATTGGCGCTATGGGCAACTTCGGCATCAAAGACAATCTTAATGTATTGTTCAGCCTACCCTATGTAACAACCAGGGCAAGTGCAGGCACACTGCTTGGCATCAAAGGTCTGCAAGACCTGGGGCTTTGGGTAAAATACATGCCACTCGAAATAGAAAGAGGGGGCAATACTTTTAGTCTGTACACAATCGGTGGCGTATCGTTTCCCACCACCAATTATGTAGCCGATTTTTTACCACTAAGCATTGGCCTGCAAAGCACCAATGTATCGCTGCGGGGTATGGCCGATTACCAGTATAAAAACCTGTTTGTTACCGCTTCGGCCACTTATGTACTGCGGAGCAATATTACCATTGATCGTACTTCGTACTATACTACAGAAATGCATTATAGCAACGAGGTAAAAATGCCCAATGCCACACAATTCAATATCCGTGCAGGTTACAGAACCAGTAAGGTTATAGCAGAATTGATATACGAAGGTTGGAACACGATTGGCGGTTTCGACATCCGCAAAAACGATATGCCATTCCCCAGCAATAATATGGACATGACAAGGCTGGGTGTAAATGCCAAATATACCTTTAATAAACCCCAGGGCTTATCCCTCATCGGTGGCGGAAGTATGACCCTTACCGGCCGCAATGTGGGTAAAAGTACAAGCGTAAATGGAGGTGTATTTTACATTATTGACTTTAGTAAAAAAATAGTAAAAAAGACTGGCGGATAATTTTTTTGGCCAGGGTGTGTTACTGCTATTAAGCTGCATTGGCGTCGCATGAAACATCCCGATACTTGCTTCGGGACACTTGTACATCATCTCGTAATTGGGCTACACCTCCAATAACTGCACTGCTGATATAAGAAAGTTAAATACACCACCATATTGCAACTTAGAACTTTAAAAATGAGTATTGCCATAACGCCCTAAAAGCCACCTGAAGGAACAGACAGGGGCATAACAATAAACCTCTAACTACATGAAACGCATCTTAATATTTACAGCCATATTAGCTTTTGCATCCTGCAATAAAGACATTACCGACCGCACCAAATACGCGGCCCCGCTTAGCCCCGCCCGGTTAGACGAAAGTGCCGGCAACTGGACACCCATTTTACTAACCAGTGCCACGGAATTTGCCATAACCATACCCGCCATGGCCGGCACCGATGCATATAAAGCCGAAATAAAGGAGGTGATGCAATTAAATGCATCCATCAGCCCGGCACAACAAAAAATTATACGTTACTGGGCTGCCGGTGGTGTATTTCGCTGGAACGAGATTATGAGGGAACTGGTCGCCCTGCACAACCTGCCTCCATATCAGAACCCCGATGGCACTTACCCATTCCCCAGTGCGGCGAATCCGTTTGCTTATCCGGTTTTTCCGTTTGCTAACCCGCCATACGCCGCAAGGGCTTATGCCTATGTGGCCGCCGCACAGTATGACGCATTGGTGGCGTGTTATAAATACAAAATTTTGTACAGCCGTATGCCGCCCTATCGTTACGAGGCTAGTATCACACCACAGGTGCCAGCTCAGGATTTAGCCTCTTACCCAAGCGAAGATGCTGTGCTGGCAGGTGTTACCGGCGAACTGCTAAAACTGCTTTTTCCGGCAGACACAGCTTACATAGTAAAAAAGGTGAACGAGCAAAAGAATTACCGCTTGTGGGCCGGTGTAAATGTGCGGGGCGACCTGGTGGCTGGCGAAGCATTGGGCAAGGCAATCGCCGCCAAATATATTAATCGGGCCAGAATAGATGGAACCGGTGCCGCTGCAGGCAATGCCGCCCTTTGGGTAGCATTGGAAACCCAAACTATAGCCCGTGGCGAAATACCCTGGATAAGCCAGGAAACACCAAAGCGGCCACCCATGCTGCCGCTCTTTGGCAATGTAAAAACATGGCTCATGGATAGTGCCACGATGATAAGCATACGTCCGCCAGTACCTCCGCTTACCGGCAGTGCTCAGTTTAAAGCAGAAACTGAAGAAGTAAAATGGTACGCCGGCCACTCCACAAGAGAACGTATGGCCATAGTACATTTTTGGGCAGACGGCCTCAGCACCTACACGCCCCCTGGCCATTGGAACGCCATTGCCTGCGAAGACTTTTTACCGCAAAATTTTAGCGAAGTAAGATGGGCAAGAAACCTGGCGCTGCTCAATTTGGCCATGATGGATGCAGCTATCAATTGCTGGAACACCAAATATTTTTATTTCAACCCCCGGCCGTCGCAAATAGATTCCTCTATTAAAACGCTGACCGGTCTGCCAAACTTCCCTTCTTACACCAGTGGGCATAGCACCTTTAGCGGTGCCGCTGCCACCGTGTTGGGTTTTATAACTCCGGCCAAAGCGAATATCTATACAAGTATGGCCAAAGAGGCTTCTTATAGCCGATTATATGGTGCCATCCACTACCGTAGTGATTGCGAAAGTGGCTTGGAGTGTGGCAACAGGGTAGGTGCTTTTGCTGTAACCCGTGGTAGAGGCGATGGTGCGAATTAGGATAATGGGCAGATGCGGGGAATGGACAAATGGGCAAATTAGGTGTATAAGCAAATGTAGGAATGGACAAATGTGGTGAATGGGTAAATGTGCGAATGTACAGATGGGTAAATGTGGTGAATGGGCAAATGTGGGGAATGGACAAATGGTTAATTAACCCACAGATTTAAAGAAGTCAATAATTATATCTCATCGAAAAGCTGACGTTTAAGACTCAACCGATTAACACATAAGAATTTCGTTTGCATATTTGTCCAATCCCCTCATTTGCACATTTTTCATTTGCACATCCTTTCTTTGCCCGATAGTACTTTTTATCCCCCACAACCGTTTGCTTCAACTGCTGCCTTTTGTTTTATTTAGATTTGGCTATTGCTCAACTACCCTACGATTGCTATGCCTATAACTAAGCCACGCCTCAGCTTTTCTCAAATCATCAATATGAATATTGGGTTCTTTGGTATCCAATATAGTTTTGGTTTGCAGCAAACAGCGGTAAACCCCATCTACGATTTTTTGGGTGCTAATCCTGACGATATACCAATGCTGAACCTGGCTGGCCCTATTACCGGATTAGTAATCCAACCTTTAATTGGTGTATTGAGCGACAGAACATGGCATCCACGGTGGGGCAGAAGAAAGCCCTACTTTTTTATAGGGGCACTCTTATGCAGCATTTGCTTATTCATTTACCCTTTTAGCAGCACCCTATGGATGGCAGCCGGTCTATTATGGGTGCTGGATGCCGCCAACAATACGGCAATGGAACCTTACCGTGCATTCATCGCCGATAAATTGCCTCCGGCACAATATGCTACTGGTTTTCTTACGCAAAGTTTTTTTACGGGTCTCGGCATTACATTGGCCAATCTCTCTCTGTACTTCTTTCAGGGCATTCCCGGAAAGCATGGCCAAATTCCTTACTGGGTTTTCGCTTCGTTTTTTCTGGGGACTATTTGTTCCATTGGTTCTGTGCTTTGGTCTATTTCTAAAACACCCGAAATACCACCTACACCAGAAGAACTGGCTGCCCTGCGGGCAAATAAAAAAGGAATTTTTGAACCTTTTATAGAAATAGCCCATGCCATAAAAGATATGCCAAGGGTTATGTGGCAGCTTGCATTGGTGTACCTTTTTCAGTGGTATGCTTTGTTTTGCTACTGGCAAAATGCTTCCAAAAGCATCGCACAATCGGTATGGAAAACCACACCGAAAGCAAATGCAACTTTATATGAAGAGGCAGTGGGTTGGACGGGCTTGGTGAACGGCTGGTATAATATCGTAACATTTTTATCAGCATTTGGGCTGGCTTACCTGGCCAAAAAATACAGCCCCAAATATGTTCACTTTGCTTGTTTAATATTGGCTGGTGTAGGGTTGCTCATATTCCCCCACATAGAAAACAAACACTTGCTTTTTGCACCCATGACCGGCTTCGGAATAGCATGGGCCAGCATGATGGGTGTACCTTATTTAATGGTGGTGGGCAATATTCCAAAAGAAAAGTACGGTGTGTATATGGGCATCATTAACATGATGATTGTTATTCCGATGATTCTTCAAAACCTCACTTTTGGGTTTGTGTTAAAAAACTTTTTGGGAAATGATCCGGGTAAGGCTATTTCGTTTGCGGGGACATTTCTTTTGCTGGCGGCTTTGGCCACACTGCTAATTAAAGTAAATAAAAACACGGATGACAAAGCCGATATAGCTTTTATCCCATCGGGTCATTAGCCGATTTTGAACATTCAAGAGCAGATTTTTATTACCACCGTCATATTGATAGGGTAAAAGCCTTACCAGGAAAGTATCATGTACTTTGTACACATCTCCTTATTACATACATTTACCAGCACATTTCTAAATAGCATAACCCAGCCTGGGTAAACTTAAAATACACTACAACCAGATTGCCGATGAAGAAGAATGGACATAACACAGAACCGCCACCCGAAGGAAAATCCATATTGATAAAGGATGCTAAGGGGCTGGTGGATAATTATCCCAAAGTACCCATCACCGTAGATTGCGTCATTTTTGGCTTCGAAGAAAACGAATTAAAAGTATTGCTCATCCGCAGCGACCTGGAAGCCTTTAGAAACAAATGGACATTACTGGGCGACATTATCCGTAATAATGAGGAATTAGACGATGCCGCCGACCGGGTACTCTTTGAAAGAACAGGGATGACCGATGTATTTCTGGAACAGGTACGTTCTTTCAGCGGCCCTACCCGCCACCCAGGTGGCAGGGTAATAACTGTTGCCTATGCCTCGCTGCTCGATATTGGCCATCATCAACTAAAAATTACCGATAACGAATTGCATTGGCATCCGCTAAATAGTTTGCTGGATATGGCTTTTGACCACAAACAAATAGTGGACGCCTGCTACAATTGGCTTAAGAAAATGATACAGGAACATCCGCTGGGTCTTAACCTTTTGCCGGATAAATTTTCGCTGCGGGAACTGCAGAACCTCTACGAAGCCATACTGGGCGTGGAACTGGACAGGCGAAATTTTCGCAAGAAATTTTTTACCATGGACTTTTTAATAGATACCGGGGAAATGGAAGTAGATGTGCCCCACCGCCCCGGCAAGCTCTATAAATTCAATTTTAAAAAGTACGAACGCAACAAGAAACAATGGTTCGCTATAGACTTCTAAATTTTATTGTTTCAACCTTTCTTCGTTCAGTATTAATGGCCCGTAACTCAGAAAAGATTAAACCTGTTAAGAAAACCTAAAAAAATAATTTCTATTGTGTAAAAATTACACAATCTTTGTAAACGTTTGCGGCTGGAAAGTTTTTTATAATTAGTAAACAGCATTCACCATTTTGCTGTTGTCTTTTCTTTAACTGCTTAAACTGATTTGCTGTGCTTATGAAGAAACTATACTTTCTGTTTTTTCTCCTTCCTGCTGTTGTGGGTAATGCCCAATTACTTTTAAGTAATCCCGATTTCCCCAAAGAAACCGATGCCGGAGTAATAATTACTATGGATGCTACCAAAGGTAACCAGGGTTTGAAAGATCATAATCCCAACGACGTTTACATTCATATTGGATGTATCACCACACTTAGCACAACCGCCACAGATTGGAAGTACTCAAAATTTATGTGGGCCACCACCGACCCCAATGCAAAAGCTGTAAGCCTCGGCGGCAATAAATGGACCTACACCCTCACCGGTGCAGATATGAGGGCGTTCTACGGCATCACCAATGCTTCCGAAAGAATATTAAGAATAGCCTGCCTTTTTCGCAGCGGGGATGGCAATAAGGTACAGCGCAATACCGATGGCAGCGATATGTACCTGCCAGTTTACGATGCCACACTGCAAACCCGCATCACGGCGCCGCTACGGCAGCCAACTTATTTAGCTACACCCGAACCGATAACAAAAACCATTGGCGATAATATAAGCTTACAGGCCAAAAGTAGCCAGGCTGCCAATCTTAAACTCTTTTTTAACGGCACCCAGGTAGCTGTACTTAATGGAACAACCATTACAGCAAACCCTGTTATTACTACGGCAGGAAGCCAGCGGATTATTGCTGAGGCAGAAACGGGGGGCATTACCAAAAAAGATACCCTTGATTTCTTTGTGGCCAGCAGCACGGTTATTGCGCCGTTGCCAGCAGGTGTTGTAGATGGCATCAACTACGAAGCAGGCGGAACAGCCCTTACATTAGTATTGTATGCGCCACTAAAAACCAGTGCCACGGTACTCGGCGATTTTAATAACTGGATCCAAGGCACCAGCTTTCAAATGAACCAAACGCCGGATGGCAATCGCTTTTGGCTCCGGATCACCGGTCTTACCCCTGGCACAGAATACGCCTACCAATACCTGATAGACGGCACCCTAAAACTGGCCGATTACAATGCTGAAAAAGTGTTGGATCCAAACAACGACCAGTTTATCCCAGCTTCAACCTACCCATCGCTTAAACCCTACCCAACGGGGCTTACCAGTGGTATCGTAAGTGTTTTGCAAACCAATAAGCCCGCATACACTTGGAGCAGCGGCACTTTTACCCGCCCTGACAAAAAGAACCTGATGGTGTACGAATTATTGCTAAGGGATTTTTTGGCAAAAAGAGATTGGCAAACACTCAACGATACCCTCACATATCTGAAACGTCTTGGCATTAACGCCATTGAGCTATTACCTTTTAATGAGTTTGAGGGTAACAGCAGTTGGGGTTATAACCCTTCTTTTTACTTTGCTCCGGACAAAGCATACGGGCCGGAGAACCAATTGCGCCGCTTTATAGATAGCTGCCATAAAAAGGGTATCGCCGTTATTATGGATATGACGCTGAACCACTCGTTTGGCCAAAGCCCTATGGTAAGAATGTACTGGGATGCAGCAAATAACCGCCCTGCTGCTAATAGTCCCTGGTTTAACCCCGTGCCAAAACATGCTTATAATGTGGGTTACGACATTAACCACGAAAGCCAGGCCACCAAAGACTTTGTGGATCGGGTTACAGACCATTGGCTGAACAAATATCGCATAGATGGTTTTCGCTGGGATCTTGCTAAGGGCTTTACCCAAGTACAAACCTGCGATGCAAACGGTGCCAATTGTAACGAAGGCGCCTTTGCTGCTTATGATGCCAGCAGGGTAGCTATTTGGAAGCGGATATATGATAAAACACAAGCCCAGAACCCAGGCTCATACTGCATCCTCGAACTTTTTTGCCAACAGCAGGAAGAGCAGGAATATAGTAATTATGGCATGATGATGTGGGGCAACAACAATTATAATTTCAATGAGGCCACCATGGGCTTTTTGCCCAATTCTAATTTTCAGGGGGTGGTACATAGCAATGGACAACATGGCTATGCACAGCCACATTTGGTGGGTTATGCCGAAAGCCATGATGAAGAAAGGCTCAATTATAAAAATCTAACTTTTGGTAACAGCAGCAATCCTGCACACAATGTAAAAACATTGCCGGTAGCACTAAAAAGATTAGAGATAGCCGCCGCATTTTTATTGAGTGTACCGGGCCCGAAAATGATATGGCAGTTTGCAGAACTCGGTTACGATAAGTCCATTTTTATGTGTAACAATGGAACACTACCAATGCCTTACCCCGATAATACGTCGTGCAAGCTGGATGAAAAGCCTGCCGTATGGAATTACCAAACCGTGCCGGAACGTACGGCTTTGTACAATGCTCACAGCAAGTTATTTGCCATGCGCAATATGTCCAACCTCATTACTGCATGGAGAACCAATAATATCTCCTACGATTTTTCTGGTGGTTTTAAAAGATTTCAGCTTACAGACGATTCTTTAAAACTTACGGTTATTGGCAACTTTGATGTAAACGCTACTAGCGGAACCATAACTTTTCAGAACCCAGGTACATGGTACAGTTATATGACGGGTACCACAATAGCTGCTACGGGTAGTGCCCAAACCATAACCCTGCAGCCTGGCGAATACCATGTATATACAAACAGGGACCTTAATAATAATGCTCCCACACTTATCATCAATCCAGCCAATCTGCTCACCAATATGAAGGTGCAGATTTACCCCAACCCGGTAAGTAATGAAAGCCGTGTAGCGTTCACTTTGCCCGAAAGCGGCAATGTGAGCATTGCCGTCATCAACCAATTAGGCCAAGCAGTGGGTACTATTTACAGTGGCTACAAACCCAAAGGATCTCACACCATCAAACTTAGCGGCAGCGGTTTTAATGCAGCCCGTTTACAAAAAGGGAATTATCATGTACGATTTGAAGTGAATGGCAAAAGAAGGATAGATAAATTTTTGGTTTTATAGGGGTTTAGCACGGCACCCAAAAATTTGGTTCAAGATATTGCGATGCCATAATAGATTTCGAATGTTTCACCCTATAAGAACTTTTACCGAGAGGCACCCTTCTGCGCAAGGAGTGGGGATGGGGATGAGGCCACACTTAGAATGGGTAACTAAAAAAAATAGCACATAAAAATCTGTGTCTATGCATCCAATCCCCCAAAAGGTAGGGGCAGAATGTGTGGAAGAAAATAGAGCGATAATTTTTTTCAATAAATACGATTTCAAAACCAAAACTGTAGATCATGATCTTCAAACGATTGCTGAAAGCCATTGTCCTGCCTGCATTGCTGCTTATGAGCATGGCGGTATTTGCCCAGGACAAAACAGTTACCGGAAAGGTAACCGACTCAAAAACCGGAGCAGGGCTGCCCGGTGTAACCATTACGGTAAAGGGTAGCAAAACGGCCACCCAAACAACTGCCGATGGTTCATATTCCATTAAAGTTCCGGCTGGTGCCACCACCTTGCTTGCTTCTTCTGCTGGTTTTGGCTTGCAGGAAATAAGTATTAATGGTGTTACAACCAATGCCGTTATGGTGGAAACTTCCGCTAACCTTAACGAGGTGGTAGTGGTAGGTTATGGTACCCAACGCAAAAAAGACCTTACCGGTGCGGTGACCTCTATTGGGGTAAAAGATTTTGTAAAAGGTGCTTTGCAAAGCCCCGAACAACTCATTACCGGTAAAGTGGCGGGTGTGCAAATAACATCTAATGGAGGAGCGCCTGGTTCGGGCAGTACCATCCGTATTCGCGGTGGTGCATCGCTTAATGCGAGTAACGATCCACTTATTGTAATAGATGGCGTACCGGTTGATGGTGGCGTTTCGGGTTCGTCTAACCCGCTGAACATGATTAATCCTAACGACATTGAAAATTTCACTATCCTCAAAGATCCCTCTGCTGCTGCCATATATGGCTCCAGGGCTTCTAATGGTGTTATTCTTATTACAACAAAAAAAGGTAGCCGTGGCAAGGTGAAGTATAATTTTAGTTCGCAATTTTTTGGGCAAACGGTTCCCGGCACTGTAGATGTGTTAAGTGCCGATCAGGTAAAAATTATAGTAGGCACCAAAGGAAGCGGTGCTACTGATATGGCCAAACTCGGCACCGCTAATACCAACTGGCAGGACGAGATTTATAAAACCGCCTTTGGGCAGGATGTAAACCTGAGTGCTTCCGGCACAATCATGGATGGCAAGCTGCCTTTTAGGGTTTCCGGCGGTTTTTTAAACCAGGATGGTACGCTGAAAACCGGCAATTTTAAAAGGCAGACTTTAGGCTTTAACCTAAGTCCTAAATTTTTTAAAGACAGGCTTAAAGTGGACTTTAACCTTAAAGGTGCACGTACATCAAACCGCTTTGCCGATGAAGGTGCTATTGGTAGTGCCATCAGCTTTGACCCAACCCAACCGGTTAGGGTGAGCAGCCCACGGTTTGGCGGCTTTTTTACTTATACCCTGCCTGGCCAACTAGCCCCAAGAGACCTTAGCCCCACCAACCCGGTGAGCCTATTGGAAATGAATGATAATAACAGCGAAGTGCTACGCAGCATCGGTAACCTGCAATTAGATTATTCTTTGCCATGGATAAAAGGGCTTCGTGCAAACCTTAACGTAGGTTACGATATACAAAAAGGTAGCGGCACCACTGTGGTAACAGATAGTGCCGCTAGCGCATACCGCCGCTACAAACTGGCCCCCAATGGAACCGTATTAAATTATGGTGGCGTAAATAACGAGTACGATCAAAACCGGCAAAACCTGCTCGGCGATTTTTACCTAAACTATGCCAACGACATCAGTGGTTTAAATAGCCGCATAGACTTTACGGCTGGTACGGGCTACCAGGATTTTCTTATCAAAACAAATAATTTTCCTGACCGCCGTTTCGATAAGTCAATTATAACAACACCCGTATTTGCTAATAGCGAAGGGCAATACACCCTTATATCCTACTATGGCCGTTTAATTTATACCCTGGCCAAAAAATATGTGCTAACTGGTACGGTGCGTACCGATGGCTCTTCGAAGTTTGCTAAAAACAACCGTTGGGGCGTTTTCCCAAGTGCTGCATTTGCCTGGAGAATAAGCGAAGAAGGATTTTTAAGAAATGCAAAAGGGGTGAGCGACCTTAAACTTCGTGTAGGTTACGGTGTTACCGGCCAGCAGGATGGTATAGATTATTATGGTTACCTGAGCCGCTATACCGCCAGTAACAACCAGGCCAATTACCAGTTTGGTAATACCTTTTTGGGTTTGTTCCGCCCTACCGCTTACGACCCCAACCTGCGTTGGGAAACCACCACCAACTTTAATGCAGCCGTTGATTTTGGATTTTTCAATAACCGCATTAGTGGTTCGGTAGATGTTTTTTACCGTGAAACAAAAGACCTGCTGTCTGTAGTACCAGTGGCATTGGGTACCAACTTTAGCAATCAGTTGCTTACCAATGTGGGTAATATAGAAAGCAAAGGCGTAGAGGTTACTTTAAATGCCACCCCTTTTAAATCAAGGAATTTTCAGTGGGATCTCGGTTTCAACTTTACCTATGTGGACCCGGAGATAACCAACTTGTTGCTAAACAACGATCCAACATTTAAAGGAAACCCTACCGGCGGCATAAGCGGCGGTACCGGTAATACCATCCAAATTCACTCTGTAGGTTATAGCCCCAGCAGCTTCTATGTTCGCAAACAAATTTATGATCCCGCAGGTAAGCCCATCGAAGGTTTGTACGAAGACCTGAACCGTGATGGCATTATTAACGAGAACGACCTATACCATTATAAGGCGCCTAATTCGCCTGTGTTTATTGGTTTCAATAGTAGTTTTACCTACGGTAAATGGAACGCAGGCTTTGTAAGCCGTATGAACCTGGGTAACTATAACTATAGCAACTTTAATAGCAACAACGGTGTGCAGCGCCAGATAATAAACCCATTAGGCTGGCTGGGCAATGCCAGTACCGATTATTTAAATACAGGGTTTGTGAACAACCAGTTTTTCAGCGATTATTATGTGCAGAATGCATCGTTCTTTAGAATGGATAATATAAACCTCGGTTACGATGCCGGGGAAGTTTTTAAAGGCGCACGGTTACGCATTACCGCCAATGTTCAGAATGTGTTTACCATTACTAACTACAATGGTCTCGACCCTGAAGTAGGTGGTGGAATAGATAACCGCATTTACCCAAGGCCCCGCATTATTGCCGTAGGCGTAAACGTTGACTTTTAATTATTTTATTCTCGTTAAAAAAATAAATTGTTATGATAAAGTTTTCAATTAAAATAATGGGAGGCCTGCTGGCAACAACATTGCTGGCGACCAGTTGCAGCAAACAGCTCGACCGTTTTCCCATAAATGATATTACGGCGGCTAACCTCTATACTACCGAAGCCGGCTACAAACAAGTGCTGGGCAAAGTATATGCAAGCCTGGCACTTACGGGTAATAGCGGCCCTGCCGGTGCCGGCGATGTAGCCCGGATTGATGAAGGCACCAGCGATTTTATCCGCCTGCTGTTTTGCCTGCAGGAATTAAGTACCGATGAGGCTGTTGTGGCGTGGAACGACCCCGGCATTCAGGATTTGCACAACATGAACTGGGGCAGCAGCAACCCTATTTTGTATGGTTTGTATAGCCGCTGTTTTTATGCTATCACCATTAGCAACGAGTTTATAAGAGAAAGTGCACCAGACAAAGTTGCCAGCCGTGGTATAGCTAATGCAGCGGGTATTAAACAGATGGGTGCAGAGGCCAGGTATGTACGTGCCTTTGCTTATTCAGTGTTGATGGATGTATATGGCAACCCCGGCTTTGTGGATGAGAATACACCAATAGGTGCCGGAATTCGCCCTGCACAGATACTGCGCCCAGCATTATTTAACTACATAGAAAGCGAACTAAAAGCGATTGAAGCAGATTTACCCGCACCAAGGGCAAACGAATATGGGCGGGTGGACAAAGCTGGTGTATGGGCATTGCTTTCAAGAATTTATTTGAATGCACAGGTATATACCGGAACTGCAAAATTTACTGAATCCATTACTTATAGTAAAAGAGTAATTGATGGTGGATATACACTTTTAGCCGACTATCGCCAACTGATGCTGGCCGATAACAATGTAGGCAATACCGAAGCCATCTGGACGCTTAACTACGATGGGTTGAAATCTCAAAACTGGGGTGGCACCACCTTTTTGGTAAATGCTTCAGTTGGTGGCGATATGGATAGAGCCGTAAGTGGACTGACTGGCTGGGGCGGCTTAAGAGCCACCAAAAACCTCCCTTTATTGTTCCCCGATTTTACAGGTGCAGCAGATAAGCGCAGCCAATTTTTTCAGCAGTCGCTGGAGATAAACAACATTGCAGAATTTAAAGACGGTCATGCGGTGACCAAATATCGTAACCGTACAAAAGCGGGTGGTTTTGGTAACGATCCCAGCCGTACATGGGCCGATATTGATTTTCCTGTTTTTCGCCTGGCCGAGCAGCACCTTAATTATATAGAGGCTGTATTGCGTGGCGGCAGCGGTGGCGATAATGCTACTGCACTAGCTTATGCAAATGCCATCCGCACCAGGGCTTATGGTAATAACACGGGTAACATAGGTGCTATAAACCTTACCCTCGATTATATTATAGACGAACGCAGCCGGGAACTCTATTGGGAAGGGCTGCGCCGAACTGACCTGGTACGCTTTGGCCGCTTTACCGATGCTACCTACCTATGGCCTTTTAAAGGTGGTATTAAAAACGGCACCGGGGTAGAAAGCTTTCGCAGACTTTACCCAATACCTGCCGCCGAGCTGGGCAGCAACCCCAACATTAAACAGAACCCTAATTATTAATTACACTTTTAAACAAGTAATTGTATGAAAAATATACGATTGAGTTTTGTGGCACTACTTGCAATGGCAGGTTTGTTTACCAGCTGCGAAAAAGACGAAAACAAAATATTTAGTACCGCTGGTACGCCACCGGTAATTACATCTAACAACAGTGCTGCCCGGCTGGTACCTGGCGAAGAAGCGCTGGAAACCATTAGGTTTAGCTGGACTAACCCCAACTACTATTTCACTACCGGCATCAGCAGTCAGGATGTAAATTATGCCCTTGAGTTCGATACACTTGGTGCAAATTTTAAGAGTGCCAATAAGAATGTGGTAACAGTAGCAAAAGACTTAACCAGAGCATTTACCCAACTGGAACTGAACAGTATTTTGGGCAACAACATGAAATTGCCACTCGGTCGTACTTATAACGTTGAGGCCAGGGTGGTTTCTACATTGACCAATAGTTCTTTGCCTTTAGCCTCTAATACATGGCGCTTTACAGCCACGCCTTTTGCACCGCCACCAAAAGTGGCAACGCCTTCGGCTAATAACTTATGGGTTACTGGCAGTGCCTTTGCTTCAAGCTGGAGCAACCCTTTGCCCAACCCTTTCGATGTATCGCAAAAGTTTACCCGTGTTACAAACACACTTTACGAACTGGTAATACCAATGATACCCGGCGGTGCTTATAAACTAATCCAAACACAGGGCGACTGGAGTACCCAGTACAAGTTTGTAGCTGGAGATGCACTGGCAGGAACCTTTGAGAAAAGGGATGCAGACCCCGCCTTTCCGGCACCGGCAGTAGCAGGTACTTATAAACTGCGGTTCGATTTTCAGGCCGGTACGTTTACTGCCACCAAACAATAACTCATAACTTATTAATACTTCTATTATGAAATGGTATTTAAAAATAGCCGCTACCGCAATACTCGCCACCACGCTTATAACGGCTTGTAAAAAAGTGGCCGACTTGCCGTTGTATAGTAACGGTGCAGGTCCTGTACTTACAGCTTCTTCCACTACAATAGCAGCACCAGCGGCTGATAGCAATAGAACAGTGCTAAGTTTTTCGTGGAGCGATCCCAGGTATGCAAATGATAGCAGCACCACCAAGTATATACTTGAAATAGATTCTGCCGGCCGCAACTTTACAAAGCCAGTGAGCAAAACGGTTATTGGTAAGTTCAACGTATCGTACACTGCCCGTGAACTGAACACCATTATACTCAACAATGGTTTTGCATTAGGTACGCCAGTAGGGTTGGATACCAGGGTAATTTCTTCTTATGGCAATAACAATGAGCGGTATATGTCCACACCGGTAAAAGTTACTGTAACGGCGTACAGGGATTCAGCAGTTTTAAAAACATCTTCTGTATCGGTAATTGCCGACATTAACACACCTGATCTACTCTCTAATACCTTTAGTTGGTCGCCAGCTTTTATAGGCTATGCAGGTGCAGTAACCTATACACTGCAATACGATTCGGCGGGTAAAAATTATGCAGCAGTCAAAGAAATAGCTGTAGGCCCGTCTATATTTACGAGGGGGCTTACGCAGTTTCAAATGAATGAAACGGCTTTGGCCAGCAACATCCCAGGTGGTAATACAGGCAGAGTTGATTACCGCCTCAGAGCGGTTACCGCCCAAGGTGCCACCGTTTTTTCCAACACGGTATCGGTGACTATAAAAAGTTATTTTCCTTTATTAAGATTTTATATGCCAGGCAGCTACCAAAGCAGTACTGGCAACGGTACCGACTGGACACCCGGTAACGCCCCTGAACTGATCCGGGATCAAAGAACGGGGGTAAATAACAGCATGTACTTTATCTACATTTTTTTACCAGCTAACGCAGAGTTTAAAGTAACACAAGGCCGTGCATGGACTACAGATTTTGGTGGAACTGGTGGCAACCTGGCACCGGGCGGTGCCAATTTTAAAGTAACCACTGCTGGCTATTACCGTGTTACTATTAACCGCTCTACTCTTAGGTACAATATTATGGAAGGCCGCATGGGCTTTGTCGGCGGCGCTACACCTGCCGGGTGGAACCCTCCCGGTGTGTTTCCCAATAATGCTTTAGGTAATGCCGGAACCAATCTTTTTGTAGGGCTTACAGACTTTACCAGTGGTGGTTGGAAATTGATAGATAATAATGCCTGGGATAATGGCAGCAGGGCAGTAGATGAAACAAGAAGCTACGGAACCGCAGCCGGTGACGGTGGTTCTCTGGAAACAAACGGCGCAAACTTTAATGACTTTGCCACCGCAGGCCGTTACCGTGTTATATGGGATGGACGGGACGTGGATAATGTAAAACATTTCAGAAGCCCGGCCACCGAAATGCGTATTGTTGGTAATGCAATACAGGGAGTAGCGGACTGGACACCGGGTGTATCACCAGCTATGACTTATCTCGGTAATGGCAGGTGGCAGATAGTAAGAAAGATGATACCTGGCAACGAGTTTAAATTCCTTGCAGGTAATGCCTGGGGTGCGTTTGATTATGAAGATGCCGGCGCTGGAAAAGTGAAGTGGGACGGTGGCGGAAACATGAAGGTGCCTGCCAGTTTTATTGGCGTACTAGATTGCACAATTATTCTTAATGAAAACACACAAACCTGGACGATTACACAGTAACAATCAGTTTTCATAACAATAGACAATGGCTATCCGGTTTCGGGTAGCCATTTTTTTGTTGGGGTTATATGGTCAAGGGGCATTCATGATTGGCTTTCGATAGTGATTTCAGCCGCTGTTGGAGTTTTCTCTAACAGCAAATTTGTGCCAATTATTAACCACCCTCTGTATGAATGGAAAGAATGTCAGCGTTTTGTTATTTATCGCTTGTACCCAAATGGCATAAAGGTTTTTAGTGTGTGGTAGTTGTTTGTAAAAACACACAATAACGGTTATTATCCGAATCTAAAAAAAGACAACATAGAAAAAGCATAATCACTTATAATAATGTGTTGGTTAGCCTCCCAGGGTATTGCATTGACCGGCAGCGAAACCGGTGGCGAAGCAAATGGTTTTCGTTCCTTACGCTGGTTCAAAGGGGGGCTAAGACATATTAAATTGGGTGCATCCAAATTGTCGTGGTGGATATGAGCCGTAGCCACTACCTGTTTGTAGAAATAGTTACCGTTTGATAATTTACCAAAGTAGTGGTAACCCTCAAAGGTGGCGTACTTACCGGGAAACCAGTACTAGACAAACGGCACGCAGTGGATTTGCAGGGGCGATTACAAAATGCCAACATATAACCCCTACACCGAAACCAGTACGGCGCAAGCTGGGGCATTTCAACAATAATACATGCGACGATTTGGAATGCAGCCTTTAAAATCAATGGTTTATCTGGCAGTTTCATTAGTTTTATCATCCAAATACTGATTGCTTTGCCTGTTACTCCACCATATAGTGAGGAAGAATTGTTACGACTTATAGCGAAGAGTGATGGAGCTGCATTTGCGACTTTGTTTAATAATTATCGGAATAAGATTTATTCAATTGCTTATGAATTGACAGAGTCAACAGTGATTGCTGAGGAAATTGTACAGGACACCTTTTTAAAGGTTTGGCTGCGAAGAGAGACTTTAGGTGACGTAACAAATTTCAAGGCGTATCTTTTTACGATGACCCGCAATTATGTTTTTTCTGCACTGAAACGTATTGCCCGAAGGCAGGAACTCGAAATGGAGGCAGTACAGGATAACCTGTTTTATTATTCGGATACGGAAAACAAGCTTTTAGAAAAGCAGTATGAAGTTTTATTAAAACGAGCCGTGGATTCATTGCCTGCAAAACAAAAACAGGTGTATATTTTGGTTAAGGAAAAAGGAGATACACGAAATGAGGTAGCTGCTGAACTTCAGCTGTCGGCAGAAACCGTAAAAACACATCTTGCACAGGCTATGCGAACGATACGTGCTTATTGCCTTGCCCATGTTGACACGCCATTGCTTTTACTTTTCATGCTGCGTTTATTGGATGCGGCAGAATTGCCAATGATCCTGTAACTGTCTTTTTACATCCAGAAAAATATTTTTCCGGTTGTACTCACCCAAAACTTATTTCAGAATCGTCTCTTATTATATCATCGTCTGCCTGCTGTCGGCAGGATATTAAAAACCGATTGTTAAATGATGCTTGCCTCTATCGAATATTTGATACAACGCTATGCGGATAAGACTTGCACAGATGAAGAAAGGGCACAACTGATGCAATTGCTTCAACATCCTGATAATGATGAAGATGTTCAACAATATATTTACAAATTAATTGCGGAACGAGATGTGCGGTATGCCATGCCACATGATCCTGCTGAAGCAGTATTGCAGACAATTCTACAAACAGGTAAGTCACCTGTAATTACAATATATGATACTGGCAGGAAAATATTCAGCGTGTGGCAGCGTGTTGCTGTTGCTGCATCAATCGCTTTGCTTTTATCTGTTGGTGGCTGGTTATGGTTTAACCGTGCCCCATCTGCTGATATAGTAAAAACAGAAAAGAAACCTTCTAATGCGATTGATATTTTACCAGGGGGAAACAAAGCCTTGCTTACACTTGATGATGGCAGTACGATCGTTTTGGACAGTACATCCAACGGTATCGTTGCGCAGCAAGGTGGAGCAACGGTATTGAAAAGTGGCGATGGACAACTTGCTTATAACGTATTACCTCAGGAATCGAAGAAGGTACTTCACAATACACTGAGTATACCCCGTGGCGGACAATACCAGTTGCTATTACCAGATGGAACTAAAGTTTGGTTAAATTCGGAGACTACCATGCGTTATCCAACAAGTTTTAATGGTAAGGAAAGGAGCATTGAGTTAAGCGGCGAAGCATATTTTGAAGTGGTGAAAAATGTCTCCATGCCTTTTAAAGTAAATGTGAAAGGAAAAGCAGCGGTAGAGGTATTAGGCACGCATTTCAATATTAATTCTTATGCAGGTGAGCCTGCTATCAATACAACACTATTAGAAGGTAGCGTACGTGTTACAGGGCTTGAAATCCTTGATAGGTTGCTTATTACACCTGGTCAACAGGCGCAGTTAAAGCCCAATGGGCAAATCTATTTAAACAAGAGCGCCAATATCGATCAGGTAATGGCATGGAAGGATGGTAACTTTCAATTTGAGGACGGCGATATCCATTCCGTCATGAGACAACTTGCACGGTGGTACGATATGGATGTCGAGTATTCGGGGAATGTGAGCAAACATTTTGGTGGAACTATTTCCCGAAATGTCAATTTATCTCAGGTTCTGAATATGTTACAGCAAACTGGTGAAGTCAGGTTTCGTATGGACGGGAAAAAAATTATTGTTTTACCATAAAACGTAATAGATGTAAAAAAAAAGAAAAATAAAGCTAACAAAAAACCGGAAGTGGTTGCAACACCTCCGGCAAATTTGAGCTACTGACAAATCAATCGGTTCAAGACTGTTTATTATTTCACCCAAGCGGAACAAAGTTAGGCAATTTAGTGCTCTTTGTTTACGCCAAAACCAAAACTTGCCAAAACCTGCCTGCCAGTTAGGCTGGCGTTGCTCCTTATGAAACTTATAACGATTCTGCTATTGTTTGCCTGTGTACAGGTAAATGCTCAAGCTTATTCACAAAATGTCACATTAGCTCTTAAACAAGCACCCCTTCAAAAAGTCTTTGAAGAGATAAAAAAACAAACCGGGTATAATTTTCTTTATACCACCGAACTATTAAGTAAGGCTGGTAATATCAGCATCGACGTTAAAAATGCTACCATTGAAAATACGCTGGCTGTTTGCTTAAATGGTACAACACTCACATACTCTATTGTCAACACCACCATTATTATTAAGGATAATAAAGAAATTAAAATAGTGCCTGCAGCCTATAAAAAGGATGTCCCGAAAATAAAAGGAAAAGTTACAGATGAAAATGGTATTGGGTTACAAGGTGCTTCAATAGTTATAAAAGGAACGACTATAGGCGTTAACACCGACTCAAACGGAGCATTCGAAATTGAAATCGGTGAATCATCTTCGAAAATAATCGCTATTTCCTTCATCGGAAGAGAAACAAAGGAAATAAACACATCAGGAAAAGAGTTTATTGCAATTACGTTACAACTTTTAATAGCTGAAGAGGTAACTGTTGTAACCTATGGAACGCAGAGAAAAGTTGATGTGACCGCGCCTGTAGCAGTTATTAAAGGTTCAGAAATTTCCAAACAGCCGTCTGTCAATGCAATCAGTGGATTGCAAGGCAAAGTGGCCGGTGTACAAATTACTAATGACGGCTCTCCAGGCGC
>Ga0163144_10008116_pt1 | contig 22788 bp, 19 predicted proteins | sample OliLak19BULKMAT1_FD_123175 | JGI IMG/M metagenome (GOLD analysis project Ga0163144, IMG submission 123175) | Freshwater microbial mat bacterial communities from Lake Vanda, McMurdo Dry Valleys, Antarctica - Oligotrophic Lake LV.19.BULKMAT1 | ecosystem: Environmental > Aquatic > Freshwater >...
CACCTGCGACCCCGCGGTCGGCTCCGACGTGACGCAGCTGTTCAATCACCTCACCGGTTACAGCCGGGCCGTGGAGTTCCAATCCTTGGTTGTCGCGCCGCGAGACATGCGCAACCAGCTCGTCGACCTCATCGACCACGAGATGTCGTTCGGCAGCGACGGCCGGATCACTGCCAAGATGAACTCCATCGCCGACCCCGAGATGATCGATGCGCTGTACCGGGCCAGCGAGGCCGGTGTGCAGATCGATCTTCTTGTCCGCGGCCTGTGCTGCCTGCGCCCGGGCATACCGGGGATGAGCGACACCATCCGGGTGCGCAGCATCCTTGGCCGCTACCTCGAGCACTCGCGTGTGGTTCGCTTCGAGCATGGCGAAGGCGACAGCCCGCTGTTCCTGATCGGCAGTGCCGACTGGATGGGCCGCAACCTCGACGGGCGGGTGGAGGTTGCGGTCCCGGTCACACACCCCAAGCACCGTGACTGGCTGGACCAGGTTTTCGAGTTCGACTTGGCCGATGACATCGTGTGCCACGAGCTGGACGCAGAGGGCCTGTGGCACCGCCTTGGGCCCAGCGACTTCTCGGAGGGTGATGCGCAGGCACGCTTCAATCAGTGGGTCAATGACCGTCAAATGGCCTGATTTGCCAGGCGTTGGGGTTCTGTTCACCTCCCGTTCACCTGATCACGGGTTTGGCGTCACGTTGGCTGTTTACCGTTCTCCCCAGTTGCTACCCCAACAACAGGAGACATCCACGTGAACAACAAGATTCGACGCATTGCCGTAGCCGGCGTGCTTTCCTTCTCACTACTGGCCGCAGCCTGCGGAAGCGATGACTCGTCGGGCTCTGCCGATACGACCGCTGCTGCCGACACCACGGTTGCTGCCGATACGACCGCTGCTGCCGACACCACGGTTGCCGCCGACACCACGGTTGCCGCGACCGATGGTCTCGAACTGGCCGACGGCGAGGTGTTCGTGACGGGTTCGTCCACGGTCGAGCCGATTTCGGTGCGTGTCAGCGAGCTCGCCGGCCAGCTCAGCGGCGGAGGCCTCGCTGCCACCGTGGAGGGCCCCGGCACCGGCGACGGCTTCAAGCTCTTCTGCGCCGGCGACGCCGATGTCACCGGCGCCTCGCGTGCCATCAAGGACGAGGAGGCAGCGGCGTGCGCCGATGCCGGTGTGAACTACGTGGAGCTGCAGGTGGCCATCGACGGCCTCACCGTGGCGACCAACCCTGCCAACACTGCTGTCGAGTGCCTCGACACTGCTGCGCTGTACGCAATGATCGGCCCCGAGTCGGAAGGTTTCGCCAATTGGAGCGATGCCAACGCGCTGGCCACCGAACTTGGTTCGAAGTACCTCCCGTTGCCCGACGCCCCGCTGGTCATCACCGGCCCCGGCGAGGAGAGCGGCACGTACGACTCGTTCGTCGAGTTCGCGATCACGAAGATCGCCAAAGAACGTGAACTGGACGCCGCCACCCGTGCCGACTACACCTCGAGCGCCAACGACAACCTGATCGTCGAAGGTATCGAGGGCTCGGATTCATCGCTGGGCTGGGTGGGCTACGCCTACTACCAGGCCGAGGGCGACCGCATGAAGGCCATCGCCATCGAGAACAAGGACGGCGCCTGCGTGGCCCCCACCGACGAGACCATCGCCGATGGCAGCTACCCGTTCAGCCGCAAGCTGTTCGTGTACGTCAACGTGGACAACGCCGCTTCCAACCCGGCAGTGAAGTCGTTCATCGACCTGTACCTCAGCGACGAGGGCATGGCCACCGTCGGTGACGCCGGCTACGTGGCCGAGACCGCGGAGCAGTTGCAGGCCGCCCGCGACACCTGGGCCGCTGCCGTCGGCTGATCCCTCACCTATGATTCGGCCGGTCACCGCTCACACGAGCGGTGACTGGCCGAGCTTGTGGCTCTGGCACAACCCTGTTTCCGCCGCCGTCCCGAAAGGCCTCCAACGTGGCACTCTCCATGCCGCCGCTGACGATCTCCGATCTTCGCGGCGACTCACGCCGTCGCAGGAAGGAACTGCGCATGCGGGTCCTCCTCTTCGGTGCGGCGCTGACAACAGTGGTCATCAGCGCTCTCATCCTGTTCACCCTCGTCCGCGGCTCGGTCGCCTTCCTCCGCAACATCGACTTGGGTCAGCTGTTGGGTACCGGCGACAAGGCGCCGGGCTGGTTCCCGCGGCGTGAGCGCTTCGACCTGCGCACCATCCTCTTTGGCTCGCTCATCATGAGCAGTATCGCAATGCTCGTCGCGGTGCCCTTCGGGTTGGGCACTGCGATGTACCTCAGCGAGTACGCATCGCCCAGGACCCGCCGGATCGTGAAGCCGATCATCGAGGTGCTGGCGAGCATTCCCTCTGTCGTCGTCGGTTATTTCGCGTTGCGGTTCATTGCTCCCGAGGTCGTCGCCAACATCTTCAACCCCGACCAGGTGAAGAACATGATGGCAGGTGGCCTCGGCATCGGCATCCTGGTCATCCCCGTGATGGCTTCCATCTCCGAAGATGCCCTGTCGTCCGTGCCAAGCTCGCTACGCGAGGCCAGCTACGCCGTGGGCGCACGCAAGAGCAGCACGGTGGTGAAGGTGGTCTTCCCGGCCGCCATCTCGGGCGTCGTTGCCGCCTTCATCATTGCCACGTCGCGAGCCATTGGTGAGACCATGGTGGCCACGATGGCGGCCGGTAGCGACGGCACCGGAGTTCGCACGTTGAGTGCACTCGATCCCGGTCTTTCGATGACTGCCGCGATGACCAACGCCGCCGGTGGCACGGACCAGGCCAAGGGAGGCGCATCGTTCGACGTGCTCTTCTTCGTCGGGCTGCTGCTGTTCTTGATCACCCTCAGTCTCAACCTCGTCGGTGACCGCTTCGTGCGCCGGGTTCGGCAGAAGTACTGAGATGGCACTCGTCTCCCCCTCCATTCGTGCGGCCACCCAGGAGAAGGTGCGCGCCTCGCTCACCCGCCGCGAGCGCAACGTGGGCGGTGTCTTGTTGCAGGGCGGCCTGGTCGTTGCCCTGCTGTCCACGCTGTTGGTGCTGTTCACCCTTCTCACCCAGATCTTCGTCAGCGCCTGGCCCGTGCTGTCCACGCGTGGCACCACCTTCCTCACCGCCACCATCGGCAGCGACCCAGACACCATCGGGATCTTCCCAGGGCTGTACGGCTCTATCTTCATCGGTGTCGGAGTGCTGCTGCTGGCAGTTCCCATCGGCATTGCCTCGGCGGTGTACCTCGAGGAGTACGCCCGCCACGACCGCTGGTTCAACCGGATCATCATGATCAGTATCCGCAACCTGGCTGGCGTGCCGGCAGTGATCTACGGCGTGCTCGGATTGGTCATCTTCGTCGGGTGGCTGGAGCCGGTCACCAATGGCCGTACCGTGCTGGCCGCCGCCTTCACTCTGGCGGTGTTGGTGTTGCCGATCATCATCATCACCTCGAGCGAGGCCATCCGCGCCGTGCCTCAGGGCATCCGCGATGCCGGCTACGGCGTGGGTGCATCGAAGTGGGAGGTCAATCGCGACCACGTGCTTCCATACGCCGCTCCGGGCATCCTCACCGGCACCATGCTGTCGTTGGCCAGAGCGCTGGGCGAAGCGTCACCGCTCATCCTGCTCGGCGCCATTACGGGTCGCCTGCCCGAGACCGGGCTGCGTGAACGCTTCACAGGTATCCCGATGCTGATCTACAGCTGGTCGGCCAAGGCGAACCCGAAGGACGCCGTGCTCGGTTTCGAGAACGCAGCAGCCGCGGCCGGCGTGGTACTCCTCGTGCTCGTCCTCATGTTCAACATCGTCGCCGTCGTGCTGCGCAATCGTTACGAACGCAAGCGGGTCGGCTCATGACCCTCCAACACCCCGAGGTTCCATCCGTGGAGACACGTCCCACCGATCCACACGCGCAACAGGTCAGCGACGTGGCCATTCCGCCGGTTTTCGAGGTCACCGACCTCAGTGTGTACTACGGCGCGTTTCGCGCGGTACGCAACGCGTCCGTCAAGATCGCCGCCAACGAGATCACTGCGTTCATCGGCCCGTCGGGCTGTGGCAAGACCACCATGCTGCGTTGCTTCAATCGAATGAACGACTTCATCGAGACCGCTCGCGTGGAGGGCAGCATCCGCTACCACGGAGTCAACCTGTACGACCCGGGGGTCAACTCCACCGAAGTGCGGCGGCGGATCGGCATGGTGTTCCAGAAGCCGAACCCGTTCCCGAAAAGCATCTTCGACAACGTGGCGTACGGGCCGCGACTGTCCGGCGTCAAGAACAAGACCGAGTTGACCGAGCTGGTGGAGAAGTCGCTACGCGGAGCTGCTCTGTGGGACGAAGTCAAGGGCCGGCTCGATGCGTCCGGTCTCAGCTTGTCCGGTGGTCAGCAACAGCGGCTGTGTATCGCCCGGGCAATCGCAGTGCAGCCCGACGTGATCCTGATGGACGAGCCCTGCTCGGCGCTCGACCCGATTGCTACCGCCCGTATCGAAGACTTGATGCAGGAACTGAAGAATGAGTACACGATCATCATCGTCACGCACAACATGCAGCAGGCCGCCCGGGTCAGTGACCGCACGGCGTTCTTCACCACCGAGGTCAACGAGGAGAGCGACAGGCGCACCGGCGTGCTTGTCGAGTTCGACGACACCAAGAAAATGTTCTCCAATCCGGCCGACGAACGTACAGAGGCCTATGTGTCAGGAAGGTTCGGCTGATGGACGAGCTACGCAAGAGCTACCACCACGAGTTGGAAAGCGCTCGCGCTGAGCTCGCGTGCTTGGCTGCGCTCGTCGCTGAACTGATACCGCGAGCGACCGCGATCTTGCTTGACAGCGACCTGGAGGGTGCGGAGATCCTCATCCGTGGCGACGAGGAGATCGATGCTCGCTGCGTCGACCTGGAAGACCAGTGCATCCAGATTCTCGCCTTGCAGGCACCGGTGGCCACCGAGCTGCGTCAGGTCGTTGCTCTGCTGAAGATGATCTCCGAAGTCGAGCGCAGCGGAGATCTGGTACGCAACATCTGCAAGGCCGCCCGCCGCGTGTACGGCCACGAGCTGGACCCCAAGCTGCGCGGCATCATCAACCGGATGGGCGAGCAGGCACAGCAGGTGTACTCGGCGGCGATCGAAGCATTCGTCGAGAACGACGTCGCGAAGGCTGCCGCGCTCGACGACATGGACGCGTACCTCGATGCGCTGCAGAAGCAGTTCATCCAGGCGATTTTCGAGAGCCAGACCGCTGGCCGAGTCGACATGCAGGTCGCGGTGCAACTCGCAATGGTTGCTCGCTTCTACGAGCGAATCGGTGACCACGCGGTCAACATCGCGGAACGCGTCCGCTTCACTGTCACTGGCTGGGTTCCGGACCACAGGAAGCCTGAGCGCGCAACGGTGAACCTTGAAGGAACTGCGCCCACCGCAAGCAGCGAGACCGCCGGGGACCAGTGACCTTGTTCGCCCGCGGCGAGTTGGAACAATTGAGGCGCGACCTCGCGCAGGCACAGTCATCAACTCGGGCCACCGAGGCCGAGGTCGAGCGACTGCGCGCTGGTCTTGACGCGGTGCCCGCCGGCATCGTGCTGGCCGACGAGAAGGGCCGTCAACTTCTCCGCAACCACGTTGCTTCCGTGGGGGGTCACGTCGACCTTCTGATCGAGGAGGCCGTCGAGCGGTTGCTCGCCGCCGCGGTAGCGGGTCAGGCCGGTGAGCAGCGTTTGACACTCTTCGGGCCGCCTCAGCGCGTGCTGTTGATCCGTGGCATTCCGCTCTCGAACGGTGGCGCGCTGGCGGTCATCGACGACCTCAGCGACCGCGCTCGGTTGGATGCGATACGGACCGATTTCGTCGCCAACATCAGCCACGAGTTGAAGACGCCGGTGGGTGCGCTCGCGATCTTGGCTGAGGCGCTGGCGGACAATGACGACGTGGACGTGAACCGGCGGCTCGCATTCAAGATGGTGGAGGAAGCCCACCGGGCGTCCGGCACCATCGATGACCTGCTCGAGCTGTCGCGCATCGAGCTGGGTGGCCCAGGCGATCGGGAAGAGGTCAGCCTGCTGGCCGCCATCGGCGAAGCCGCCGCCCGTCATCGACTCATCGCCGAGACCGTCGGCGTCACCCTGGAAGTGAAGTGCATCACTCCCGAAACGCTGGAGGGCGATCGCCTGCAGCTGGTTTCTGCGCTGAGCAACCTCATCGACAACGCGGTGAAATACAGCAACAAGGGCGGCGTTGTCACCATTTCCGCACGTGAGCGCGACGGGCTCGTCGAGATCGAGGTGTCCGACACCGGCATCGGCATTCCAGCGCGCGACCTGGACCGTGTCTTCGAGCGGTTCTACCGCGTCGATCGTGCCCGCAGTCGAACCACCGGTGGCACCGGCCTGGGTCTGGCAATCGTGCGTCATGTGGCCAACAATCATGGCGGCGATGTGACCGTGCGATCGCGCGAGGGCGAAGGCTCGGTCTTCACCCTTCGCATCCCAACGACAGATCGCCTTGCGGCGACAGTGCGCATTCGAACGGGAGAAGGACGCTGACAGTGGCGAACACAGGTGTACAGACAGTGCTCGTGGTCGAGGACGAGGCCAGCTATGTCGAGGCCCTCATCATCGGGCTGACCCGTGAGGGCTTTCGCGTCGAGGTGGCTGTGGATGGCGTGGAGGCTCTGGCCCGATTCGACATTGTGCAGCCCGACGTCGTTCTGCTCGATGTGATGCTGCCCAAGATCAGCGGCATCGACGTCTGCCGTCAACTGCGCAAGCGCAGCCAGGTGCCGATCATCATGGTGACGGCCAAGGGTGCCGAGATCGATACAGTCGTCGGGTTGGAAGTGGGCGCCGACGACTATGTCACCAAGCCATACCGCATGCGTGAGCTGGTGGCCAGGATGCGCGCCGTCATGCGCCGCCAGGGCGTCGTCGGTGCTGAGGGTCCCGTACTGTCGGAGGGGACCATCAGCGTTGGCGACGTCAGTCTCGACCCCGAGGAGCATCGTGTGCTCATTGACGGTGTGGAGGTGCAGATGCCGCTCAAGGAGTTCGAGTTGCTGCACCTGCTGCTGGCAAACGCAGGGCGAGTGCTGTCGCGTGACGTGCTGATCGACCGGGTGTGGGGCAGCGACTACGTGGGGGATACGAAGACTCTGGATGTTCACGTGAAACGGCTGCGCGGCAAGCTGGAGGTCGATTCGGCCAACCCCTTGCGCATCGTGACCATTCGTGGTCTTGGCTACAAGTACGAGCGATTCAAGCTCTGATCGGCCCACCCAGCGCAGCGCCGCCACCTACGATGCGGGAGTGAGCAGCGAGCGAGTACGTGCCGATGCGGTGTCTCGCAATGGTCGGCGCCCGGTGCAAACCCAGTCGCCGTTTCGGCGACTGGCGCGCACGCATGCATTCATCACGATCGGTGACGCGGCGATGTACGGTGCCGTCGCAGGGGAGGTGCTCAGCCTCGGCCCTGACGCGCAGCGCTCGGCGGTGCTTCGCTACCTGATTGTCAGCTTCGCGCCGTTCGTGGTGGTGGCCCCGCTGATCGGCCCCACCATCGACAGGATTCCTGGCGGCCGCAAGATGGTGGTGCAGATCACGGCGGTTGTCCGCGCCACGCTCTACGTGCTGATGGCGTTCCACACCGACGACATCTTGCTGTACCCGTTGGTGTTCGTGGCATTGGTGATGCAGAAGACTTACGCCGTCTCGAAGTCGGCGCTCGTGCCCAGCGTGGTGCGTAACGACGAGGAGCTTGTGGAGGCCAACTCCAAACTTGGCTTGATCTCGGGAGTCGTGGGCGCGCTTGCCATCGGTCCGTTGTTGGGACTCGGGCACTTCAGCGCCGTGGCGGCGCTGATGGTTGGCGTGGTGGCTTTCACCGTCGTCACCGTGTCGGCACGCCAGTTGCCGCGTGAGGCAATTGCGTCGAAGCCGGCAGAACGGGCCGAGCGCGAGGAGTTGCGATCTGCGGGCATCGTGTTGGCCTCGGCCGCAATGATGTCGATTCGCGGCGTGATCGGGTTCCTCACGTTCCACCTGCTCTTCTGGATACGCGAGGACTACGGGCTCGCTCAGTTCGGCATCGCTGCGGCTGCCAGCACACTCGGCTCGATGGGCGGCAACGTCGTCGCGCCGCGCCTACGCAAGGCATTGCGCGAGGAGGTGATGCTGACGATCGCGTTGGCGGTCATCGCCGGCGCCGGGATCTTCGCCGCGCTGACGGGAGGACTGGGTGCCGCCATTGCGGTTGCGTTCGTCGCCAACTTCTCCGCTGCGATCAGCCGGCTGGCGTTCGACTCGATCGTCCAGCGCGATGCTCCCGACGCAAACCAGGGCCGGGCCTTCGCTCGGTACGAAACTCGGTTCCAGCTGTCGTGGGTGCTGGCCAGTCTCACGCCGGTGTTCTTCACGCTGCCCGGTCGGGTGGGTTTTCTGGTCGTTGGTCTGGTGGGCACGTTCGCTGCTGCCAGTTATCTGATCGGGTCACGGGCCATGAAGTCCGGCAAGCCACTGCCCAAGTCGCTGACCCAGCGTGCACGCGAGGGCTTGGCCACCAACGTCGCCAAGCGTCGCAGCCACACTCCCGTCAAAGGCGATCCCCGCCCCAAGACCCGCAAGTGACGCGGTTTTCTCGCTGTGAGGCAGGTGGCAGCGAGGAAACCGCGTCACTTCGCCCCACTGTTCGGGACTGTTGACGCGCTAGCGGTGGGCGATGAGTTCGAGGACGCGGCCTACGGGAAGGCCGGGGACTACGTGGCCGCCGACGCCGGCGACGGTGTCGGCGACGAACAGTGCGTTGCAGATGGCCTCTTCGGTGGCATCGACGACGGCGGCGAACACGTCGTTGATGGACCCGTCGGTGAGCAGCTGGACGGTTGCGAGGCCCGTCGCGTTGCGGGAAAGTCGGTTGGCGGTACTGACTGCGCAGAAAATGTCGCCGCTGCCGTTGTGCGCCACCGAGCCGGTGCGGGCGAGGCCAAGCCCCACGCGGCGGGCGACCCGAGCGAGCTGACGTGCATCGAGCGGTATGTCCGTGAGCACTACGCCGATGCAGCTGCCACCTCGGTCCAGCGTCGGCGCCGGTGGAACTGCCGCCCGGTCGGCGGCGAGCACTTCGCCCACCATCACGCCGCCGATGCGCAGATCGCGTAGTGCTCCGAAGTTGCACAGCAACAGCACGCCCACAGTGCCCAGCCCGGGGAGCTGGCGCGATGAAGTGCCGATGCCAGCCTTGTGGCCCATGGTCACCATGCCGCACCCGGCGCCGACGACGCCTTCGTCCACGGGGCCTTCGGTAGCTGCGGCCAATGCCTCTCGGGCGTGGGTGGCGGTGACCCACCGGCGGCGCATGTCGTCGAGGTGCGAGTCGTCGCACTCGCCCACGACGGGGATGACCACCTCGTCGACACCGGTGGCGAACAGCTCGTCGACCACGCCGTCGGAAACCCTTCCGACGGAGGAAGTGCCGGTCAGCAGGATGGGAGTCTCCAGCACACCCCACTCGGTCATCTCGATGGTGCCGGTCAGTTCGCCGGCGCCGTTGAGCACGGCCGGTGCAGCGGGCATTGGGTTGGCGAACAACGCCGCAGGGTCGTCGGGCACGATTGCCGTCACACCGGTTCGGGCGACGGGCTCGTTGCCCTCGCCGTGCCAGACGGTCACGTGGCCAACGCGAACGCCCGGGACGTCCGTGATCGCGTTGTGCGGACCGGGAGCGAACGATCCGAAGGTGAGCCCGAACTCGCGAGCGCGCGGACGCGGGCGTGGTGGAAGCGACGTCATGTCAGGCAATCTAGAGTCGGGCGCGTGACCGTGTTGCGCATGCCAGTCGTCTGGACCGACCGTCATCGTGGGCACGTCCTGCGGCATCGATTCCAAGCGAGACAACAAGTGCATCGCTGGCGTGCCCCGCCGATGATCCGGAGAGCCCGCTGCACATCACGGCCGCAGGTTTTCGCGCCGCTGGCCGCCTGGTGGCTACCCTCGGCCTGCCGACTGTGTTCGTGCAGGAGGACGGGTACGACCTGCCCCGCTTGGGGTCGCTGGTGCTTGAAGTGTTGACGGGATTCGAGGAGAGACATGGCTGAGCAGCCGCAGTGGTGGGTTGGAACCGACGAGTCTGGGGGTATCCCCAATCCGGGGCGACCCGACGTCGAGCCTCCGCCGCATTGGCGGTTGGAGGTAGTGGCCGCCGCCGAGCGACCGCGTGGTTTGGAACTGTCGCCGGACGGATCGACGTTGGCGCTCATCGTGGATCGCGACATGTCGGATGTGTGGACGCTCTCGGCAACCGACGGTCAGCACGTGCGAGTCACCACTGGCCGCCCGCTTGCAGCGTTCTGGGACGACGGCAACGCGGTGTGGTCGCCGGACGGCACCCGCTTGGCGTTCACACAGGGCGGGCATGTGATGGTGGTGGCAGCGACCGGCGGAGTGCCGACGGACGTGTGCGAGGCCTCGGGCCCGGTGTGGTTGGACGATGAACGACTGATCGTCGGCATCAGTCGTGACGCTGACCCCAACGACAAGACGGTGCTCGCGATCGTGACGATTGTGGATGCCTGGCCGCAGCCGTTGGCCCAGGTGGGTGCCGACTACGTGACGGCGGTGGTCTCGCCGGACCGCACTCAGGTTGCCTACACCGTGTTCCACCACGACGATTTGAACTGCATCAGCCTGCACGTGGTCGACGTCGCCTCGGGCGTGTCGCGCGTGGTGGTGCACCAGCCCGGCTTCCAACTACGTAGCCCGGTGTGGTCGCCCGACGGCACCCACCTCGCCTTCGCCAGCGAGTGGCCCGGCTGGTACGAAGTGTTCGTGGTGCACGCGTCGGATGGCACGGCTGCCCGCCAACTGACCACCGCTGAGGCCGACTTCGGTGAGTTGCTCTTCACGGCCGACGGTTCGTCGGTCGTCGGGGTCCGTATTCGGCACGGCGTGGCTGACCTAGTGGTCATCGACGCGGCCGACGGCGAGGTGACGGTGCTCGCCGAGGGCGGCACATGGTCGTCACCAAAACAGCTACACGACGGTTCCGTGGCCGCGGTGTACGAGTCGTTCGTGTCGCCGGCACGGGTGTGTGTCGTGGCCGCCGACGGCACGAAACGTGATCTGTTCAACCCCGCATCCGCGCCGGTGCGGGCGGCGCCGCACGTCGTGCCGCAGCACGTCAGCTACCTGTCGCTGGACGGGATGGAGGTTCACGGCTGGCTCTACCGGCCCACGGGCGCAACCGCGGCAAGGCCGTGCCCGGCCGTCGTGCAACCGCACGGTGGCCCCACGTCTGTGACGGGCGACGAATGGGACGGTGTTGCCCAATACTTCCTCGACAAGGGCTATGCCTGGTTCGCCATCAACTTTCGAGGTAGCACCACCTACGGCCGCGAGTTCGAACGCGCGAACCATGGCGTGTGGGGCGTTGCGGATACGCACGACTGTCTGGCCGCCTACGACCATCTGGCGAGCCTCGACTGGGTCGACTCCACTCGTGTCGCCATTTTCGGTGCCAGCTATGGCAGCTACATGGCGTTGCACTCCGTGGTCGACGACCCCGACAACCGTTTCGCCTGTGCCGTGGCAAAGTATGGCGACTGCGACATCCTCACCTCGTGGGCGCAGGGAGACTTGGTCGGCCGTCTCGACCTGGAACGGATGATGGGCCATCCGCGGGCGGCGCGGGCGGAATACACGGCTGGCTCACCGATCCATCGCATCGAACACCTCCAGGTGCCGATACTCATTGCGCATGGCGAGCTCGACGATCGGGTGAGCCCGAAGCAGTCGCAGGAACTGGTGGAAGCGCTTCGCCGCGAGGGCAAACAATTCGAGTACGTCACCTACCCGACAGAGGGCCACGGCCTCTTACGGGCCGAACCCTTCGTGCACTTCCACCACCGCCTAGAACGGTTCCTCGACTGGTATCTGATGCCCTGACCGTGTGTTCCCACGGGCATTGGCAAACGGGCACTCGGCCGCTGTGGCAACATGTCTGAACGACGGCGCAGTTTTGCGCCACGGCCGTGGGGAGAACACGCATGACACCGAAGCTCTGGGTAGGTCTGCTGGCTACGGCAGCCATCGGCGCCATGGCGGCCGGTGCCGCCGGCAGTGTCCAGGCCGGCACCACCGACACGGTCACGCTCACGGTCGGTCTCACGCAGGACATCGACTCGCCCAACGTCACCGTCGGGTACACGGTCGCCGCGTACGAGTTCTGGAACCTCCAGTACGCGACGCTCACCGACAAGGCGGCCGACGACTTCGCCATCATCCCCGGTCTGGCCGAGAGCTGGGAGGGCAGCGACGACGGGCTCACCTACACCTACACCCTGCGCGAGGGTTTGAAGTGGAGCGACGGCGAGCCGCTCACCGCCGACGACGTGGTGTTCACCGTCAACACGTCGCGCGATCAGGCATGGTTCAACCACTCGTCGGTCACCGCCAACCTCACCGCCACCGCGCTCGACGAGCGCACGGTCGAGATCGTCTCCGCAGTGCCCGACCCGAAGCTGCCCACGATGGACGTGTACATCCTGCCCGAGCACATCTGGGCCGGCCCGGCCGCCGACGACATCACCACCTACGACGCGCTCGAAGGGGTCGGTTCCGGTCCGTTCACGCTGAAGGAGTGGAAGCCCGGCCAGGAGTGGACCGTGGTGGCCAACCCGAACTACTGGCAGGGCGAGCCGGCGATCGATCAGATCGTCTTCCGGCTGTACACCGAGGGCGGCGCCATGGTCGCTGCGCTCGAGAATGGCGAGCTCGACGCTGCCAACGACATCCCCGCCGCCTTGTTCGAAGGCTTGGCGAGCGACGACATCGTCACCGTCGCCGGCGCACAAGGGGGCTTCACCGAGCTGGCGATGAACGGCATGGCGGGTGGTCTCGGTGACGGGCACCCGGCGCTGCTCGACCTCGATGTGCGTCACGCAGTCGCGATGGCCATCGACCGCGACGCGCTGTTCGAACGAGTGGCCCTCGGCATCGGGTTGCCGCTGACCGTGCTCGGCGTGTCGCCGTTGCAGGAGTGGTTGCCGGAGATCCCCGAGGACCAGCGGCTCGGCTACGACCCGGCCGCCGCCAACGCACTGCTCGACGCCGGCGGCTACCTCGACACCGACGGCGACGACGTGCGCGAGATGCCCGATGGCAGCCAGTCACTCATCTTCCGGTACGCCGAGCGCTCGGAGGGCACGCAGGGCGCGGCAGTCCGCGAGCTCATCACCGGCTGGCTCACGGAGGTGGGCATCGCCACCGAGGTGTCGGTGTTCGACGACACGCAGTTGGGCACGGCCGTCGGGGCTGGCGAGTACGACCTGTTCGTGTGGGGCTGGACCCCGTTCGTCGACCCCGACCCGATGCTGAGCTACTTCACCTGCGGGCAGCTCACCACCGACGTCGAAAGCCTCGGCTACAACGATGCCAACTGGTGCTCAGAGGAGTACGACGCGCTCTACGAGCAGCAGAACCAGGAGCTCGATCGCGACAAGCGCATCGCGCTGGTGCACGAGATGATCACGCTGTTCCACAACGAGTCCACCTACGTGGTGCTCTACCACGACGCCGACACGCAGGCCTACCGCACCGACCGGTTCGAAGGGTGGCTGCAGCAACCCGCCGACACCGGCCCGGTCATCTTCACCAACAGCTCGCCCACGTACTTCAACCTCGCGCCCATCGACGGCGGAGGCGGTGATGACGACGGCGGCATGTCCACCGGCCTGCTCATCGCCATCATCATCGGTGTGCTGATCGTGGTGGTGGGCGGTGGCCTCCTCGTCATGCGCAGCCGAGCCGGTCGCGAGGAACGCGAGTAGTCCTTCACCGTGCGTGCAGGGTTCGTCATCCGTAAGCTGCTCGGCGCGCTCAGCACGCTCGCGTTCGTGGTGGTGTTCAACTTCTTCCTGTTCCGCATCGTCAACCCCAACCCGGTCGACTCGATGTTTCGCGGGCGCAACCTGACGCGAGAGCAGCTCGACCAGATCACGCGCAAGTTCAACCTCGACGGGTCGAAGTGGGACCAGTTCGTCGGCTACGTGCAGCAGCTCCTGCGCGGCGACCTCGGACTGTCGTTCAAGGGCAACCGACCGGTGGCCACCGTGATCGGTGAGGCACTGTGGCCGACCGTGTTGTTAGTCGGCACGTCGACGCTGCTCTCCATGATCGGCATCACCATCGGTTACCGAGCCGGTTGGCGACGTGGAAGCCGCTTCGACACTGCCTCCACTTCGTTCTCGATGGTCACGTATTCGATGCCCGAGTTCTGGGTGGGCATGGTGTTCTTGGGGTTCTTCTCAGCGAAGCTCGGCTGGTTCCCGGTCGGCGGCCTGGAAGACCCGGGCAGCAACGCCACCGGCGTCGCCAAGTACCTCGACCAGTTGCACCACATGGTGCTGCCGGCCACCGTGCTCGCCATCGCGTACGTGGGCGAGTACATGATCGTCGCGCGGTCCGCCATGATCGAGACGCTGCGCGAGGACTACCTGCAGCTGGCGCGCGCGAAGGGCATGCGCGAGGAGGAAGTGCGTCGACGTCACGCGGTGCCCAATGCGCGCCTGCCGGTGGTGAGCCTGAGTGCGATCAACTTCGGCTTCATCTTCAGCGGTGCCATCGCCGTCGAGACCATCTTCTCCTGGCCGGGCATCGGGCAGGCCACGTTCCTAGCGGTGCGTGGCCCCGACCTGCCGATGCTGCAGGGGCTGTTCCTGCTCATCAGTGCCACGGTCATCGTGGCCAACCTGATCGCAGACCTGCTGTACGGCAAGCTCGACCCGCGGGTACTGGGCCGATGACCGCCACCACCGACGAGGTGCTGCTCGCCTCACCGCGCTCAATCCGCTGGGCCCGGCGGCGCGCGTCGGCCGCTGATGCGTGGCGTCGACTGCGCCGCGACCGGTTGGCAATGGCCGCGCTCTTCGTGCTGCTGGGCTTCATCGTCATGGCGCTCATCGCACCGCTGGTGTCGGACCGAGCCGACTTCAACGCCATCAACACCGGCGACAACCCCACCAACCGGCCACCCACCGGCACGTTCATCCTCGGCACCGATTCGCTCGGTCGCAGCGTGGCGCTGCAGGTGATGTGGGGCGCCCGCATCAGCTTGGCCGTCGGTCTCGCGGCGACGGTGCTGATGATCGGCATCGGTGTCGTCGTCGGTCTCGCTGCCGGCTTCTTCGGCGGCTGGATCGACGCGCTGCTGATGCGCATCACCGACTGGTTCATGGTCATCCCGTTCCTACCGCTCGCCATCGTGCTCGCAACCATCCTCGAGCGTGGAGTCGGCACCATCGTGCTCGTCATCGGCATCACCTCTTGGCCGAGCACTGCACGTCTGGTCAGGTCGCAGGTGCTCTCGGTGCGCGAGCGGCTCTACGTCGACCGTGCGCGCGCGCTCGGCGCTGGGCGGCTGCACATCGTCGGTCGGCACATCCTGCCCAACGTCACGCCCCTCATCCTGGCCAACACCACGCTGGCCGTTCCCATCGCCATCCTCACCGAAACCACGCTGTCGTTCCTTGGTCTGGGCGATCCCACTCAGACGTCCTGGGGTGGGTTGCTCGAGTCGGCCGGCACGACCGCGGTGAAGGCCGGCTACTGGTGGCAGTACCTGCCTCCGGGCATCGGCATCGTGATGGTGGTGCTCGCGTTCACCGTCATCGGTCGCGCGCTGGAAGAAGTGCTCGACCCACGGCTGCGTGAGCGATGAGCCTGCTCGAGCTGCGCGACCTGCACGTCACGTACCACACCGCCGACGGCCCGGTGCCGGCGGTGCGCGGCGTGAACCTCTCGCTCGACACCGGTGACACGGTCGGTCTGGCCGGCGAGAGCGGCTGCGGCAAGAGCACCATCGCCGGCGCAGTGCTGCGGCTGTTGCCGAAGAGCACCGAGATCACCGGCCAGGTGCTGCTCGATGGAGACGATGTGTACCAGATGAAGCCCGGTCGGCTGCGCGCCGCACGCTGGACGAGCGCCGCCATCGTGTTCCAGGGCGCTCTGCACTCGCTGAACCCGGTGCGATGCATCGGGCAACAGATCGAGGAAGCGATCCAGCTGCACGCACCGGCATCCGGGGCGATGACAGCCGGAGCGACTCGCACGCGCGTTGGCGACCTGCTCGATCGGGTCGGCATCCCCGCCACTCGCGCCGAGCGGTACCCGCACCAACTGTCAGGCGGGCAACGCCAGCGCGTGCTCATCGCACTCGCGTTGGCGTGCGAACCGAAGGTGCTCATCGCCGACGAACCCACCACCGCGCTCGACGTGATGGTGCAGGCGCAGGTGCTCGCGTTGCTCGAGGAACTGCAGCGCGAGCAGGGCCTCGCGCTGCTGTTCATCACGCACGACCTGTCGGTGCTCACTCATACGTGCGAACGCCTCGCCGTCATGTACGCCGGCCGCATCGTCGAGGAGGGGCTCAGTCGTGAGGTGTTCGTCACGCCTCAGCACCCGTACTCGCGAGCGCTCGCGGCGGCGTTCCCCACCATCGGCGACCAGAGCTCGCGCATGAACCCGCAGGGGCTGGCCGGTGACCCACCTGATCCATCAGCGCTGCCCACGGGTTGCCCGTTCCACCTGCGGTGCGCCTTGGCTGTGCCTGAGTGCACCACCAACGATGTCGGCCTGCGCGATGCCGGCGACGGCCGCCGCGCCGCGTGCGTGCACGTGGGGGCGGCGTATGTCTGAGCCGCTCGTCTCCATCACCAACGTGCAGGTGCAGTTCGGCGGTGGCCGCGTGCGCGCCGTCGACACCGTGTCGCTCGACGTCGGTCGCGGCGAGGTGGTCGCGCTCGTCGGCGAGTCCGGTTGTGGCAAGACCACGCTCATCCGTGCCATCATCGGGCTCGAGCCGTTGGCCCACGGCAGCATCAGCGTCGAGGGCAAGCCGGTCGGGTCCGGCCGCGGGTTGCGGGCATTGCGCAAACGAGTGCAGATGGTCTTCCAGGATCCGTCCGGTGCACTCAACCCGCGTCACTCCATCTACGAAGCGGTGGCCGAGGGCCTGCGCATCCACAAGGTGAAGGGTCACGAGCCGACGTTGGTGGCCGATGCGTTGGCCGCCGCCGGGTTGCGGCCACCCGAGCGATACCTCCGCCGATTCCCGCACGAGCTCTCCGGTGGGCAGCGTCAGCGGGTGCTCATCGCCGCGGCGATGGCTCTGCAACCGGCACTGCTGCTCGCCGACGAGCCTGTTGCCAGTCTCGATGCCTCGATTCGCGGGGAGATCCTGGCGCTGATGCGGTCGTTCGTCGACACGCAGGGTGTGTCGATCATCGCGGTCACGCACGACCTCGGCCTCGCGTGGAACATCGCCGACAGGGTGGCCGTGATGTACCTCGGCCGCATCGTCGAGGTCGGCCCGACGGAGGAGGTCCTGCGAGCGCCGAAGCACCCCTACACCCAGGCGCTGCTCAGTGTCGTCCCCGAGATCGAGGGCATGGAACAGCAGATTCTCGTCGGTGAAACACCCGACCCGTCGCGCGTGCCCGCCGGCTGCCGCTTCCACCCGCGCTGCCCATTGGTGGCCAGTGGCGAAGCCGACCGCCGAGGTTTCGGGGACAAATGCCGAGGCGTGGATCTGGAACTCGAACCCGAAGTCGGCAACCACCAAGTTGCCTGCCACGCCGTCGCCCTCAGCTGACCTTCCGCAGACATCACGTCCCGAAACCATGCTCTTGAAGCGGTAGCGGGAGAGTCTGCTGACGGGAATCGATCGGCGCATCGGGTTTGCGTCCTTCAGTTTTGCTCAGCGACAACTTTTCCTGCACCTGGCGCAACGAAAGTTGTCGCTGAGCAAAAGCAATCACATCGATCGCCACCCGATGAACCGGATCACCTTGTCAGCGCCTCACCAGCTACGAACGGGGGAACTGCTCGGTCCACACTCGTTCTCCGACCAGTTCGCCGTCGCGTTCGGCGCGCAGGGCGATGTCGACGTGGAACCACTCGCCGTCGCTGCGGACGTTCAGCGTCGCCTCCGTCGAGCACTCCGTCGTCGATCCGTCGGGCAGCACGAACGTCATGTCGTAGCGACTACGACCCTTTGCCCAACCCTTCGAGAGATCCACCGTGCTGATACCCAGCGAACCCTCGTACACGTCGGTGATGACGGTCCCGTGGGTACCGGTGTACATGCCGCCATAGCCCGTGTGTACCCGCGTCTCGCGCGCCAGCACGTCGGTCTCGTACCGCCACACCACGCCGTCGCCCTCACTGTCGGACGGCCCAGGGCCCGCATCGAACTCATCACGTGCCGCAGGTAACGACTTTGCCGTCCACAGTACGATGCGCACCGAGCCGCGCTGCACGCCGAGGGTGAACGGCTGCGACGGCGGCCAACAGTTCGGCCAGTCCGTGCCCGAGATCGCGAGGCGCAGGCGATGACCGGGGATCATCGTCCACGTGGTCGCCTCGAACTGCACCTTCACCTCGATCCACTCGCCGGGCACGATCGGTTGCGGTGACGCGCCCAACTCACCGAAGGCATCACTGGGCCACACGCCGCGTTGCGCAAGGTCGAGCATGCCGCGAGTGATCAGCGTGCTGGTGCCGTCGGGTGCGATGTCGCACAGCTTCACCGAAAGGTGGCCGACCGGTGCCGAGGACCGCACCTTCAGCGCCACCTCGCTGTTGCCGAACATCATCAACTCTTCGGTGTGCATCCAGTCGTACGTGATGCTGCGCGCGTTGTCGGGGCGCTGGTCCTGCGGTTGCCCCCATGGCAAGCCACCTGCGCATGAGTTCCAGGCGGTCACGCCCACATCGCCACGGACGTCGGTCTCGTCGACCAGGTCGTCCATCGCACGCCCCTGGATGGAGTTGTCGCCCTCGAGGCGAGTGCGTCGCGGCGTTTCCTTCAGCTCGGCGGGCGGCCAGGTGTCGACTTCGACCCAGTGGCCGTTGTGCATTGCCAAATCGGGCTCGGGCGAAGTTGGTCGACGCACGAAAATCTGGCCTCGACGGGCCACCGCTCGTGGCCCACCGCGCAGGTGCTGATCGAAGAATCGCATCAGTTCGAGATCACAATCGATGTTCGGGCCCGGCCGCGCAACCGATGGATCTTTGTGCACCCACGGCCCGGCGATGAGGCGCCAGCCGGGCATGTGCTCGATGGCTCGAAATGTGTTGTTGCGGTAGCCGTCGGCCCAGCCACTGATCAGCAGCACTGGGCATGTCATCCGTCGATAGCCGTCACCGCGCGGACCGAGGCGCACCGAACCGCGCCGCCACGTCTCGTCCGGCGTCGGGTGGCGCAGCCACTCCAGCAGCCACGGCTCGTGCTGCTCGAGCCGTCGCTGCCACTCCGCCTCCCAGTCGCCCGCACCCATCTCCGCCCACACCGCTGGCGTCGGGGGCAGCGCGTTCATCGCAACCATGTACAGCGGGTAGTCGATCAGGTCGATCGCGCGCAGTACGCCACCCATGTAGTGCACGTCATCGGTGTAACGATCGTCGGTGGCATACATCGCCGCGATGGCGCCCAGCTCAGGAATGCCCTCCATCGCCATGTGCAGCGAGTTGAAGCCCGAGTACGAGGTACCCATCATTCCGACCTTGCCGGTGCTCCACGGCTGTGCCGCGACCCACTCGATGACGGTGCGCAGGTCGCGCCGCTCGATGTCGGGGTACTCGTCCTCGGCGATTCCGGTGGAGTTGCCGGTGCCGCGCAGGTCGATGCGCAGCACCGCGAACTCGCCTTCGCCGGCGAAGCGGAGGTAGCTGTCGGCGTACGACGCGCCGACGTCGCTCATGCGGTATGGCAGCGCCTCCAACAGCGTCGCGAAGGGACCCTCCGTCGCGGGCAGGTAGAGCGTGCCGGCCAGCATGGCGCCGCTTTCGACCGTGATGATGACGAGCTGCTCTGAAACCTGCATAGCCGTTCAGAGTAGCCTTGCCGGCATGACGGTCGCACGGACAGCAGATGTCGGAGTCGTCGGCCTTGGCGGGCTCGGCTCGGCCACGGCGTACTGGTTGGCACGTCGTGGGGTCAGCGTGGTCGGCTTCGAACAGTTCGAGCTGGGCCACGTACGGGGGGCCTCGCACGACCATTCGCGCATCATCCGCCGCTCTTATCACACGTCAGAATACGTGCGCTTGGCTGCGCAGGCGTACGACGCGTGGCGCGCCGTGGAGGCAGAGAGCCGACAGCGGATGATCACCATTACCGGTGGCGTCGATCTGTTCCCGCCCGACGCAACCATCGACCATCGCACCTACACCGCCAGCCTCGACGCAGAGCGAGTGCCGTACGAGTGGATCGATGGTGCGGAGATTCGTCGCCGCTGGCCCGCGTTCGCCACGGGCACGCTGGTGACAGACGACGTGATGGGTGTGTACTCACCGCAGACGGGCATCGTGCCTGCCGGCCAGGGGACGCGCGTGATGCAGGAGCTGGCGCTGGCCCGCGGCGCAACGCTGCACGGCCACACACCGGTGCGCGCAATCCGTCCGGTGGGTGGTGAGGTCGACATTGTCACCGACGACGGCGTCACGCGCGTGGGCAGCCTGGTGATCACGGCCGACGCATGGACGAATCGCGTACTCGTCGACCTCGACCTGCAGATCCCGCTCGCGGTGCTCAAGGAGCAGGTCAGTTACTTTCCTCAGGCCGATCTTTCGCCCTTTGCAGTCGGCCGCTACCCCGTATGGATTTGGATGGATGATCCGAGCTTCTACGGCTTTCCCGTGTTCGGCGACATGGCTGCCGTCAAGGGGGCGGAGGATTGTGGCGGCCGCGAGGTAGATCCCGACACACGCACGTTCGACGCCGACGCAGAGATGGAGAGCCGACTGGGAACCTTCATGCAGCGCCTGATGGGCGGCACTTGGGCGACACCGCGCACCACGACTTGCCTCTACACACTCACGTCGGATCGCGACTTCGTGCTCGACCGTCTTCCCGGCTACCCGCAGGTCTCCGTTGCGCTTGGCGCCGCCCACGGCTTCAAGTTCGCCTCCTGGTTCGGACGCACACTTGCAGGCCTTGCATGCGGTGAGGAATGTGGCCCCGAGCTGGCCCCGTTCGCCTTCACCCGCGAGTCGCTGCATCGGCCCATCGACCGCGACGCATGGATGGTCTGAACGCATGAGGCGTCAGAGCGCAGTACGAATACTCCACAACTCGGGAAACAGCTCCGTGGCCAACATCGCCTGTAGGTAGCCGACACCCGAGGTGCCGCCGGTGCCCTGTTTGAAGCCGATGATGCGCTGCACGGTTGTGACGTGGCGGAAGCGCCAGAGGCGGAACGCATCTTCGAGATCTACCAGCTCCTCACCCAGTTGGTAGAGGTCCCAGTTGGCCTCCGGGTTGCGATACACCTGCAGCCACGCTGCCTCAACACCTGGGTCGGCGGTGTACGACTGAGTGACATCGCGTGTCACTACGTGGGCTGGCACCTCAATGCCTCGTCGGGCCATCAGCCGCAGGGTCTCGTCGTACAGCGACGGCACATGCAGCGCGGCTTCCACTTCATCGAAGCGGCTCCGGCGGTGGCGGTGGGGCTCGAGCATCGAGACGTTCTTGTTGCCACACGCGAACTCGATACAGCGGTACTGCCAACTCTGGAACCCACTACTGCCGTCGAGATACGGGCGGATGGCGGTGTACTCCGGCGGTGTCATTGTGGCCAGCACATCCCACGCATGCACCAGCTGCTCCATGATCTTGCTGACCCGACTGAGCATCTTGAACGCAGGCTGCAAGTCGTCGGTGGCGACGTTGGAGATGGCGGCACGCAGCTCATGCAGCATCAACTTCATCCACAGCTCGCTCGTCTGGTGCTGCACGATGAACAGCAGTTCGTTGTGGTTGGGCGACAGCAAATGCTGCGCGCCCAGCACCTCGTCGAGGTGCAGGTAGTCGCCGTAGTCCATGCCAGGTTCGGACCGCTCCTTCATCGCGTTCTACCCAGAATTGCTGTGCGTGATGAGGCGACTCGAGAATGCAGCGGCATCGGCGGAGTTTGCCACGGTGGCGCAGCACGAAGCCACCGCTACCGTTTCGACCGTGCGTCGGATGCTGTCGGTGATCATCGTTGCAATCGGGCTGGCGGTCGTGGCCGGCTGTGGTTCCGTGCGCGATCGCGCGCACGACGATCTCGTCGATCAATTGGTAGGTGAGGGTGGGCTGCCTCGCCCGGTGGCCGACTGCGTGGTTGACAGGTTCTTCGCAGAGCGCACTACCGAGGAGCTGAAGGAGTTCTTCGAGCGTGAAGGACTCACCGCAGCCGAGAGCGCCGAGTTCGCCCGGCTCGGCGAAGAGTGCACCCCCGTTCAGGCCACCTCCTAGGGCGCGGCCGGTGGGTCAGCGGCGGGCGGAGCGTCAGCCTCGACCTCGGCCTCGAGAGTTTCTACGACGACCTTCTTCTTGGGTGGTGGAACGCCGACACTGGGGGCTTTGTCGGCCCACTCGGGCCAGCGGCGACGGCTGACGATCGACAGCGTGCGCAGCAACTTCATCGCCACCTCGTCCTCCTGCGCGGGGCGGGCGACGATGGTGCCGTCGGCGATCATGCGGTTGATCACTTCCTCGCCCAATTCGGTGCGCACGATGGTGAGCGTCCAGTCGTTGTCCTTGCCGATGCCGCCGGTGGCGATGTCGGAGTGCTCGGCGGCGAAGTCGGGGCAGTTCTTGCAGCCCTGGCGTGTCCACTGGTGGCATTCCTTGAGGTTGATCTCGTGGTACGAGCCGTCCTTCATCCAGATCTGGAAGACGCCCTTGATGTTCATCTTCACCATGTCCTGCTTCGCCAGGCCGTACTTGGCCTCGAACAGCTCGGGGAAGA
>Ga0163144_10008117_pt1 | contig 22787 bp, 16 predicted proteins | sample OliLak19BULKMAT1_FD_123175 | JGI IMG/M metagenome (GOLD analysis project Ga0163144, IMG submission 123175) | Freshwater microbial mat bacterial communities from Lake Vanda, McMurdo Dry Valleys, Antarctica - Oligotrophic Lake LV.19.BULKMAT1 | ecosystem: Environmental > Aquatic > Freshwater >...
AAAAAATTGATAACAAAAAAGCCTTTCATAATTGAAAGGCTTTAAATAAACGTACTACCGCTAATTTGATACTTTTTAGTACCCCAGACGGGACTTGAACCCGTACGTTATCAAATTACTTTGCAAGGGTTTGTTAAGTAAAGAAATTGGTGAAATTTTAAAAATTTCGAAAAATACGGTTGAAAATCATAAGCAAAATATTTTTGTAAAAACAAAAACAAAAAAAATAACAGACTTGGTAATGTTTGCGAACAATTATTTAAATTTTAATTAATACATTTTAATAGATAATCCCCAATTATATACCAAACCAGTAAGCACTACTATCAAGTTCTAGTTTATTATCATTTATTATTATTAAATTGTTTGGTCCACTTAGGTTTTAGTTTAAGGTAATAATAAGCTCCAAGTCCCATTACTAATGCAGTACTAATTCCTGTCATAATGTAAAAAACATTGTTCGGAATACCACTTTCAATTACTACTTTTGGCATTCTTACTAATGTTTCAGATACAAATGCGCCATAAACTCCAACAACGCTCCAATACATAAAGCTAAAATGAAGAACTATAAAATTATTGATTGGTCGTTTTATTAGAATTGGTATAAGTCCGAATAAAATTGTTAAACTACTAACAACCGCTGTCCAATGAAATATTCCCCAAGTGCCAAAAAGTCGGTAAGTTATAAATGCGGTTATTAAAACTATAAGCATTGTTAAGGCGTAAAGTCTTCCAATTATTTTATGTTTAATTGTTCCTTTGTCCATAACAAGCACAAGCGTACCCAACACAAAAGCAATTATTGAAGATATAAAATGAATTAGCCCCGTTTGACTTGTTATGAAATTTCCAAAGTTCATATTTTATGTATTAAATTTATTTCTGATTGGTTTTATTTCTCAAATCCAGCAAACTAAAAGCTAAAAAATAAATTAAAATTTTAAATAAGGCATTAATCCGTGCAAGCCACCTTCTCGCCCAAAACCACTTTCTTTATAGCCGCCAAATGGGGAAGTAGGATCAAATTTATTATAGGTATTTGCCCATACTACGCCTGCACGTAATTTTGTTGTAAGGTTAAATATTTTTGAGCCTTTATCTGTCCAAACCCCTGCGCTTAAGCCATACGGAATGTTATTGGCTTTTTCAATTACTTCTTCAATGGTTCTAAAACTTTGTATGGTTAACACGGGCCCAAATATTTCTTCTTGCACTACGCGATTACTTTGCGCAGCACCAATAAATAAAGTGGGCTTACAAAAGAAACCTTTTTTAGGAATGGCGCAAGAAGATTGGTGTAATTCTAAACCTTCATCAACTCCAATTTTTAAAAATGATTTTATTTTTTCTAATTGCTCTTTGCTATTAATAGCGCCAACATCGGTATTTTTATCTAAAGGGTCGCCCACAATAAGGGTTTCCATACGTGCTTTTAATTTTGATATTACTTCTTCTGCTACACTTTCTTGCACAAATAAACGTGAGCCTGCACAACATACATGCCCTTGGTTAAAAAAGATACCATTTACAATTCCTTCAACAGCCTGATTAATGGGAGCATCGTTAAACACTATGTTGGCTGCTTTTCCCCCCAATTCTAAAGTTACTTTTTTATTAGTACCTGCTATTGATTTTTGAATTATTTTTCCTACGTCAGTACTTCCGGTAAAGGCAATTTTATTTACGTTAGGATGATTGACCATTGCCGCACCTGTTTTCCCAAAGCCTGTAATAATATTTACAACGCCTGGCGGTAAATCACAATCTAAAATAATTTCGGCTAATTTGAGAGCCGTTAGTGGTGTGCTTTCTGCTGGTTTTAAAACGACTGTATTACCAGTAGCCAATGCAGGAGCTATTTTCCAAGCGGCCATTAGTAAAGGAAAATTCCAAGGAATAATTTGCGCCGCAACGCCAAGCGATTGTGGGCTGCGATTAGGAAAAGCATACTCTAACTTATCAGCCCAGCCTGCATAATAAAAAAAGTGATTAGCCGCAGTTGGTATATCAAAATCACGACTTTCGCGAATGGGTTTACCGCCATTTAAGCTTTCAATAACTGCTAACTCGCGACTACGCTCTTGTATAACGCGTGCAATGCGAAAAATATATTTTGCGCGTTCTTTAGTGGGCATTTTTTTCCAATATTTGTCGTAAGCATTTCGGGCTGCTGTTACAGCCAAGTCAACATCTTTTTCGTTAGCTTCCGCAACTTGGGCTAAAACCTCTTCGTTACTTGGATTAATAGTACTGTAATATTTTTTAGAGTTCGGTTTTACAAACTCGCCATTAATAAATAAATCGTATTGCTTTTTTAGTTTGGCATGGTCTTTCGCTTCAGGTGCCGGGGCATACTCCCAATTAAATCCATTTGTTTTTTCTTTTATTGTACTCATAATTTTATTAATTTTTTATTCTGCACTTCCCGATGCGTTATTTTTAATAGCTTTTTTAATATATTTTGCCATTAATCTATCAAAATTTTTTGCAAAGTTTGGTTTTTCCTCTGCATCTAATTTTTCTATAATTTTTATTTTTTTTACTTTAACATTCATTGTTGTATTAACTAATTATCAAATTGTCTAATCAATACTAATATAATCTTTACTATAATACACTCCTTTTTCTTCTTTGCCTAATTGTAATATTAAATCGTTTGCCAAACTACTGGCACCGAACCGAAACCATTCGTTGCTCATCCATTTTGGTCCAAGTGTTTCGTATAACATTACTAAATATTGTAAAGCACTTTTTGCAGTTGATATACCGCCAGCAGGCTTCATCCCAATCATTATTCCAGTTTTTAAATAATAATCTTTTATTGCTTCTAACATTACTAATGTTACTGGCATTGTAGCAGCTGGTTGAATTTTTCCAGTACTTGTTTTTATAAAATCGGCTCCTGCATAGATTGCAATATCACTTGCTTTACGAATATTATCCAAAGTAGAAAGTTCGCCAGTTTCTAAAATTACTTTAAGGCGGGCTTTGCCGCAAGCTTTTTTAATAGCCGCAATTTCATCAAAAACAAAATTATAATTACCTTTTAAAAATTCACCACGGCTAATAACCATATCAATTTCGTCTGCACCATTATCAACTGCAAATTTAGTATCACTTAATTTTATTTCGCGGGTTGAATTGCCGCTAGGAAAAGCAGTTGATACTGACGCAACTTTAACACCGCTTTTACCCAATGTTTTTTTAGCAACGTTTACATAGCTAGGGTAAACACAAACTGCTGCTACTGTTGGTAAGCCAACAATATCATCAGCTGGATGCATTGCCTTCATACACATCTGTTTCACTTTGCCTTCAGTATCTTTTCCTTCTAACGTGGTTAAATCAATCATATTAAGTGCCAATTTTAAACCAGTAATTTTGGTTTGTTTTTTAATGCTGCGGGTATTAAAACGTGCAATACGTTCTTCAACACCAACTTGGTCTATTACAGTGGAGTGATTAAAATTTATCATAATTACACTTTAAAAGTAATAAATATTTTATACTTTTTTAGTAAATTAATTTAGTTGATATACATACCTTTATAAAATTATGCTTAGTTTTTGCAAGCCCGTTTCTTCAAAAAAACGCTTTATTCCAAATAGAGTAATTTCCAACGATTTTTCATTTACATTATTTGATAAAGCCGATAAAGTAAATAAAAGCGAATGGCAAAGTATTACTGAGCAACAAACTGTATTTTTAGAAATTGATTTTTTAAACTTATTGGAAAATTGCGAGGGAACTAAATTACTATCGAGGTACATTATTATTTATAAAAATAAAGTAGCTTGCGGAATTATTTATTTTCAAATAATTGATTTTAAAGCTGAAGTTTTTGGAAGCATTATAGACGATAAGGTTGAAAAAATTAAATCGACACATGTACAATTATTTGAAAAATACTTAGAAGCAAAAAAAGAAGAAACTATTTTACGTTTATTTACTTGCGGCAATAACTTAGTAAGTGGTGAATACGGCTTTAAGTTTTTAAATAAAATTTCGAAAGAAAGTCAATCGGAAATTGTGTTACAAGTAACAGATTTAATTGGCAAAGAAGAAAAATTAAGTGGTACAATATCGGCTATTTTAATTAAAGATTTTGAGAAGCCTTTGCAGCCAAAAAAGCTATTTGATAAAGAAAAATATACACAATTTTTAGTTGAACCTAATTTGGTAATTGATTTACCTAGCGGAATTAATAGTATCGACAACTACATTAATTTGTTTTCGAAAAAATACAGAAACAGAGCAAAATCAATTTTAAAAAAAGGAAGTTTTATTGAACACCATTTTTTAAAACTTAACGAGATTGAAACTCTACAAAACGAATTGTATATTTTATACGAAAATATTTATGAGCGTGCCAAATTTAAATTAATTAAACTTCCTAAACATTATTTTTCAGAAACAAAAAAACTATTTCCAACTACTTTTTTGGTAAAAGGCTTTTTTTTGGAAGATAAATTAGTGTCTTTTAGCAGTAGCTTTTTGTTAAATGATATAGTTTTAGAAGCACATTATATTGGTTTGGATTACGAATTAAATATTCAATATGAATTGTACCAAAATATTTTATATAGTTTGATTGAAACCGCCATTGCAAATAAAAAACAAAAAGTAAATTTAGGACGAACAGCTGCGGAAATTAAAACAACCGTTGGCGCAAAGGCGTACGATTTAATTTGTTACATAAAACCACAAAACACAATTTCTAAAATAATACAGAAGCCTTTTATTAATTTTTTAAAACCAAGCGAATGGGTAGCACGAAACCCATTTAAGGAAGAATAAATATTTATAAATAAAATTTCATTTCTTCTGCTATTTTTTTTGCTTCAGCTTCGGCCTTTTGGTCAAAATCTTCTCCAATACCAGCATAAATTATTGCCCTGCTTGAGTTTACCAATAAACCAACATCTTTTGTTAAGCCGTATTTACATACGTCTTCCAAACTACCGCCTTGCGCACCTACGCCAGGTACTAACAAAAAATGGTTTGGTATTATTTTTCTAACTTCTTGCAACATTACCGCCTTTGTAGCTCCAATTACAAACATCATGTTATTTTCGTTACCCCATTTGGCACAAGTTTCAATAACGTTTAAATATAATTCCTGTCCATTAATTTTTTGTAACTGAAAATCGGCTGCTCCCTCGTTACTTGTTAAACCTAATACTATTGCCCAACGGTTTTCAAATTCTAAAAATGGTTTTACCGAATCGCTTCCCATGTAAGGTGCAACAGTTATGGCATCGCAATTTAAACGCTTAAAAAAGGCTTTGGCATACATGGTGCTGGTATTGCCAATATCACCACGTTTTGCATCGGCAATTAAAAAATGATTAGGATAATTTATTTTAATGTATTTTAAAGTACGCTCTAAACTTGTTATTCCACTTAAACCATAAGCTTCGTAAAAAGCGGTATTTGGCTTAAAAGCTACGCAGTATTGTGCTGTAGCATCAATTATTTTTTTATTGAAAAGATAAATAGAATCTTCCTCATCATCAATAATGTGTTGTGGTATTTTTGGCACATCAGGGTCGAGCCCTACACATAAAAAGTTTTTCTTAGTTTTTATTTGAGTAATTAATTCTTGACGATTCATTATAAATTGGTTGTTTGATATTTGTTTTTAGTTGTTTGAAAAATTATTGACTTGTACAACTCCTTCAACTACGCTCAGGATGACAGCTTAGGGCAATAGCTAAAGATGATAACAAAATACTTTAAATTTAAGCAGTTAATTTTTGTAAGCAGTTTTCAATTAGCACTTCTACACTTTTTTTATAATCGCTGGTAAATTCTTTACGAACTCGGTTGGCAATAATAACGCAAATAGTAAGGCAATTATGTCCTAATAATTTACCTAAACCATATAAGGCACTGGTTTCCATTTCAAAATTAGTAATACGTAAATTATTTAATTTATAATCGGTTAGCAATTCATTTAAACTTGGCATAGCTGCTTTTAGTTTAATTTGACGCCCCTGAGGGCCATAAAAACCTGGTGCTGTAGCGGTAATACCTACAAAATTTCCGTCTTTAAATTTATTTAATAAATCACTTGCGGCCGCAACGCAATATGGGTAAGGTAAATTTTGTAACCAGTTGGTATGTTTAATAAACGAGTTACTAATTTCATTTTCGTTTATTGATTGCCACCCTTCATAAAAATTTAAGAGGCCATCTAAACCCAAACCGTGCGAACTTACTACTAATCCGTTTACAGGAATATCGGCTTGCAATGCACCACTAGTACCTAAGCGTATAACATTTAGTGTTCGGTGTTTTTCATTATGAGTTCTTGTAACTGGGTTTATATTAACGGCGGCGTCTAATTCATTCATTACAATGTCAATATTATCAGTACCAATGCCGGTGCTTAAAACAGTAATGCGTTTGCCTTCGTAAATACCTGTATGTGTTACAAATTCGCGGTGGTGAGTTTTAAATTCGATACTACTAAAGTGTGCCGATATTTGCGGTACGCGGTACTGGTCGCCCACTACAATTACATCGTCTGCAATATCTTCGGCTTTAAGATTAATGTGATAAACACGGTTTTCAGAGGTAAGGATAAGTTCAGTTTCGTGGAATTGCATTTTGAATAAATTAAAGATAAAAATTAATATTTAAAATAAAGATGGTCATTTTTAATTATTTAAATATTCCCATTTTTTCTAAGTCTTCTAAATAAATACGTTTGCCTTTATAAAGTACAGTAACAAAAGCATCGGTTTGCCCAGCAACAACCACTTTTTTGTTATGCTCCCATGCTTTACGAATGGTACTAAAAGCACCACCAATTGTAATACGAGTTATTCCATCTTCTAACAATAAATTTTCGACCTTGCCTAGGCCTTTTAAGTGTTTGTAGGCGTAATTTTTTGGGTATTTGTAAGCGGCTATTTGTACTTTAAATTCTAGTCCTTCGGCACTTATGTCGCCATATTTCTCAACATATCGCATAATTTTAGCTTGTAATTTATTTCGTGGTACAAAATTATCTTTTACTACTGTGTTTGTTGTTACTGCAACAGTGGGTGTTTCAACAATTTTAACAGTATCTTTTTTAGGAATATCAAAATTAACATCTATAACCTGCTCAGTATATTCATTAAGTTTTGTTGCATCTATGTCAATATTTTTATATTCAAAATTATCGTAAATATATTTTATTTTGTATGTTGAACCTGGTGGGAGGAAAACTAAATATTGCCCATTAATTTCATTTGATTTTACAGTTTTATAAACTATATTATTTTTTGAGGTAACTTCTACAACTATTTTAGCAGCTACATTTTTGCCATCTTTAGTAATTTTACCTTTTACCATGTATATGGCGGGTTTAACGCCTTCAAAATTTGTTTCAATTAAATATAAATCACTTAAGCCTTGCCCGCCCTTTTTACCACTACTGTAATAACCTGTTTTACCATTAGCGGCTAAAACAAAATAGCGATCATCGCCCGTACTATTAATTGGGTAGCCTAAATGTTCAGTTTTTTTAAAGGTGGTGTCTTGCAAATTCATAGTTGCTCGAAAAATATCGTAACTACCCATACTAGTTTTACCTTCAGAACTATAATATAAAGTAATACCATCGGGGTGAATAAAAGGCGCATCGTCGTTTAAAGCAGTGTTTATACTATCTCCCAAATTTTTAACATTGCCCCAAGTGCTATCAGGCATTAATTGTGCTTTATAAATATCTCTGCCTCCATAACCACCGCCACGTTCGCTACTAAAATAAAGTATTTGTCCGTCGGGCGATAGAGAGCAGTGCCCATCCCAAGAATAAGAATTTACTTGGCCTTTTAATTTTGCAGGTTTTGTAAAATTTAAACCAATTAAATTTGATTGGTAAATATCGCCATGATCATCGCCATTATCGCGATAAACAAATAATATATTACCGTCGTGGCTTAACGAAATAGCAGCATCGTGAGCATTTGTATTTATACTATCTAAGGCAAATGGCTTACCAAATTCGTCGTTAATTTTTACTGTCATGTAAATATCTTCGGTAAATTGTCCATTTTTATCGGGTTGTAAGTAAGCATTCATACGCCCACCTGTACTTTTTCCGCCACGATAAGTAAATACTAATATATCTTCATCGGCAGTAATAGTTGGCACGTAATCATCATCGGCAGAGTTTACTATACTACCCAAATTAGTAATTTTAGCTGTGGTAGGTTTTGCTACATAGTACTTAGCGTTGTATATATACTTTTTAAGTTGTTCAGCATTTTTTTTATCCTCGGGTTTAGTACGTTTATTTACAATAAAAGCATCAACTAGTGTTAGTGCTTCGTCAAACTTATTGGTGTAATGAGCTGCAAGTGCAAGGTCGTATTGTATATCTTGTATTTTTTTATTTTTTGCATATACCTCAGTTAGTAAGGTATAAGCATCTTCATGTTTATCGCTGCGAAAAAGGGCACAACGTCCATAAGCATATTTTATAAAATCCTCATTTGGATGATTTTTATTAATATTTTCAAAAACAGGTAGTGCTAAAAGGTAATTTTTTTCGTCGTAAAGTAATAGTGCGTTTTCTAGTGAATCTTTTTCAGTACGACGCCATTTAGCAGTGTTAGTAGTTTGTGCAAGTATTAAACTACTATTTATTAATACGATGAGAAAAAAAATAAGTTTTAAATTCATACTTTTTAGAATTATGTTAACCATATAAGGCATATAAGGGAATTTAAATGTTTAAGCACTAAATATAATAATTTTTTTGAATAGTATGTATTTCTTAATTATTGATTTTTGTTATAAATTATTTTTGAGCGGTTTTGTAGAAATATAATGCCACAAACGAAAAAATAATATTAGGTGTCCAAATAGCTAACATAGCTGGAGCAGATGTTGTAGTAGCAATAGTTTTAAAAATGTATAAAAACATAATATAAAAACAACTTAAAAGTAAACCCAAAGCTATTTGTAAACCAACGCCACCCCTAACTTTACGCGACGAAACACTTACTGCAATTACAGTTAAAATAAATGTTGCAAATGGAAAAGCTGTACGTTTATACTGTTCAACTTCAAAAAATTCTATCATATTTGAGCCTTTACTTTTTTCGCGAATGATGTAATTTTTTAATTCGAAATAATTCATAGCTTCTATTTTACTTTCGTAACGCCACATATCACTGGGCGTAAAAGGTATTTTTATTTTTTTTATTGGATAAAAACTATTTATTTGTTTAAAAATTGGTTTATGGTTTTTTAAGGTATCTAATCTATCTTGTTCTGTAATTTTACGCTCGAAAGCATTGTTTAATATCCATTGATTGCCAATGCTATCCCATTTCATAGTTTCAGCACTTAAAAAATAAGTTTGTTTGTTGTTAACCACATCCTCAATACTTGGCTTAAAGCCTGTATTTATGCGATTATCATAACTTTCTAAATAAAGTAAACGGTTAACTCCAATTTTTTTATGAATATTATGTTCGTCGCTACTGTATCCATCATTTATCCATTTATCTTCAAATCCAATTTTTATTTGAAACACTTTTGGTAAAATAAAATGGTTAAGCGCTAACGACGAAAACCCAATAATAAAAGCGCCAATTAAATAAGGTCGCATAATACGTCTAAAACTTGTACCACTACTTAAAATGGCAATAAACTCGCTTTGATGCGCCATTTTCGAAGTAAAAAAAATAACCGCAATAAACGTAAATAATGGGCTAAAATAATTACCGTAATAAGGAATGAACATTAAATAATAATCAAAAATGATTTCGGCTAACGGAATTTTTTTTTGAGAAAAAGTGGGTAATTTATCTTTAATATCAAATACTATAAAAATGAGTAAAATTAATGTAATAGAAAAAATAAAAGTTTTTAAAAACTTACCTAAAATATATCTATCTAATTTTTTTAAAATCATTTTTATTTGTATCGCGAAAAATTACAAACGTTGAGCTAACATAATTACCATTTTATTTTTCCATTCAACAAAAGTACCTTCTAAAATCTTTACACGTGCTTGCTTTACCAACCATAAATAAAAACCTAAATTATGTATACTTGCAACTTGTGCTGCCAATAGCTCGTTACAAACCAAAAGATGGCGCAAGTATGCTTTGCTGTATTCTTTATCTACAAATGTAGTGCCATTTTCGTCTAACATACTAAAATCGTTTTTCCATTTTTCGTTTTTAATATTAATTATGCCATTACTTGTAAATAGTAAGCCGTGCCTTGCATTGCGTGTTGGCATTACGCAATCAAACATATCTATACCTAAGGCAATACTTTCTAAAATATTTACTGGTGTGCCTACGCCCATTAAATAGCGGGGTTTATCAGTAGGTAAAATGGCGGTTACTACTTTGGTCATAGCATACATGTCTTCGGCAGGCTCGCCTACGCTTAAGCCACCAATAGCATTGCCAACACAATTTTTATTGGCTATATATTCTGCACTTTGTATACGTAAATCTTTATAAACCGAACCTTGCACTATTGGAAACAGAGCTTGTTCGTAACCATACTTAGGTTCAGTCTCATTAAAACGGTTAATACATCTATTTAACCAGCGATGCGTTAATGCTACACTATTTTTAGCATAATTATAATCGCAAGGGTAGGGGGTACATTCGTCGAACGCCATAATAATATCAGCACCAATAGTACGTTGTGTATCCATTACATTTTCAGGGGTAAATAAATGAGAACTACCATCAATATGGCTTTTAAATATTACACCTGCTTCGGTTAATTTGCGTGAGTTAACCAACGAAAATACTTGGTAGCCGCCACTATCGGTTAAAATTGGTTTTTGCCAGCCATTAAATTTGTGCAATCCGCCAGCTTGTTCTAAAACATTTAAACCTGGGCGTAGGTATAAATGATAGGTATTTCCTAAAATAATTTGCGCCTCAATATCGTTAGTTAATTCGCGTTGATGAACAGCTTTAACTGTACCAGCCGTTCCCACAGGCATAAATATTGGGGTTTCAATACTGCCGTGGTCGGTATGTAATTCTCCTACTCTAGCTTTTGAATGTTTATCGGTATGTAATAAGTTAAATTTCAAGTTTGTAAAGATAGTTTTTTTAAAGAGACTAGGCAGATGGATATGACCGCAAAATATTGAATAAGTTTTTAAACTTAGGTTGAATACTAAAACTTATTAGTTAAAAATCTGTAATTTTATATCTTCTATTTATTAAATGAAATTACTTTTAAACTATTTAAAACAGCATAAAAATTTATTATTCTTAGCGCTTTTATTAGCTACAATTAACCAGTGTTTTTCGCTTTGCGACTCAATTATTACTGGTAAATTAATTAATAAATTTAGTAATGCTCATATTGCCCCAGGCGAAGCGCATTACTGGAAAATAGGAGCAACTTTTAAAGATTTTTCTAGTAATTTAATTTTCTTTTTAGCACTTTCAGTAGGTGCTGCCATGCTATCGCGTATTGCTAAAAATTTTCAAGATTATTTTACAAATATTATTATTCAACGCACAGGAGCAAAAATGTACACCGATGGTATTAAAAAGGCTTTATCATTACCTTACAAAGATTTTGAAGACCAGCGTAGTGGCGAAACACTTGGCAAACTTCAAAAAGTAAAAAGTGATACCGAAAAATTTATTACTTCGTTTATTTCATTAGTGTTTCAATCGCTTATTGGTATTGTTTTTGTAATTGTATATGCTATGAATATACATTGGTTACTTGGCCCCTTGTTTTTAGCTACTGTACCTGTGATAGCCTCTGTAAGTTCGTTTTTAGGTAAAAAAATTAAAACAATATCAAAACAAATTTTAGGCGAAACAACTGCTTTAGCAGGTGCTACCACCGAGTCGTTAAGGAATATAGAACTAGTAAAAAGTTTGGGTTTGGTTAATCAAGAAGAAGATCGTTTAAACAAAACTACCTTAAAAATTTTAGGATTAGAATTAAAAAAAGTACGGTTTATTCGCTCGCTTAGCTTTATACAAGGCACAACCGTACATTTTGTTAGAACCTGTTTGGTGTTTGCCCTATATTGTTTTTTATTTAGCGATGTTATTAAAATTGGTGATTTAATTACATTGATGTTTTTTTCGTTTTTTATTTTTAATCCCCTGCAAGAATTAGGTAATGTTATTACGATTTATAACGAAACAAAAGTAAGCATGGATAATTTTTCTAAACTTATAAATTCGCCATCTGAAGAAGTGCCACAACAACCAAATACTTTGGGTAGCATTAAGTTAGTTGAATTTAAAAATGTAAGTTTCGGACATAAATCATCCGAAGGATATGCCGTAAAAGATATTAATATAAAAATTGAAGGTGGCAATACCATAGCCTTTGTTGGACCAAGTGGTAGCGGCAAAACAACTTTAGTTAAATTATTGCTAGGTTTGTATAAGCCTGATATCGGCGAAGTATTGTATAACAACATTAATTCAAACAACATTAATTTAAACGAATTGCGTTTGCAATTAGGTTTAGTTAGTCAGGATTCTCAGTTATTTAGTGGCACAATTAGAGATAACTTATTATTTGTAAAACCAACAGCTACCGATGTCGAAATTTTAGATGTTCTAAATAAAGCGGCTTGTCAAAATTTATTAAAACGCGCTGCAAACGGTATTTTAACTACAATTGGCGAAGGCGGTATTAAATTAAGCGGCGGCGAAAAGCAACGTTTATCTATTGCACGTGCTTTGGTGCGTCAGCCTAAATTATTAATTTTTGATGAAGCCACTTCGGCATTAGATTCTTTAACCGAAGAAGAAATTTCAGAAACGATACGTGAAATTAGTGCAAATAAAACTCAAATTACAATTTTAATAGCTCACCGTTTAAGCACAATTATGCATGCCGATACAATTTTTGTGTTAGAGCAAGGCACCATAATTGAGAAGGGAAAACACGCCGATTTATTAATTGAAAAAGGTTTGTATTACGCAATGTGGCGTCAACAGATAGGAGAGCGAAAAAAATAGTCCAAAATAATTTTTCAATAATAAAGTCCATAAAATCTAAAACCACTTTTACTGTATTGTAGTGCTGGCGCAGGAAATTTAATAACATTAATTACTGAAAAAATAGATTTTAAAACTTTCGATTTTGTTTTAATACGCGTTAAATCTACATCTAAACTAAAATAAAATCGGCGCTCAGGATTAAAAAAAAACACATTTCCATTTTTATCCATAACTTCTTTATTAGTTAATGCATTCGTCATTCCATAAGCACTGTAACCAAAAGCTGCACTTAACCATTTAGGAAATTTGCCCGATTGTTTTTTTAAAAACGAACTCGGATTAATACTTAACCAATAAGTTTGCCCATTATAATCTTTTAATAATTGCGATGTAAAACTGCTACCTAATAATTTAGGATTATATTTGGCCAAACCGCTTGGAGAGTAGGAAAATTTTAGTTGCATTCGTTGCTCTTTAAACCACACTTCTTGTCCAATAGCTAATCCACTTCCTAGGCCATTTGCTATAATATCGCCCCAGCTAAAGCCCCAGCCTGCACTAAAACCATCAAGGCATTCAACTGCTGTCATATATGCAAAGCTAATAGTACCGCCATAAATTAATTGCTGTTGTTTTGTGTAACCTGCCCAATTAAAGGCCTGCATCATTAATCGGCTAGTTTGGTAATTTGTCCAAACGTGTCCCACTTTATCCATTTGAAGCCATTCTGCGTTATCATTAAAAAATCGAAAATGCCCTTTATTATATTGTGAATACCATTCTTGGTTAAGGTACACTAAAGATCCTACTGTTAAAACACTCGTTCCGGTTATTAATATTAACTTTCGTTTTTTATAATTAATGGTAGAATCTTTTACGCTTTGTGAAAACGAAACGGTTAAACTTAAAATTAACAAAATACTTAATAATAGCTTTAGCATTTCACAAATATTATTTTTTTAAATTTACGGATTAGTTGTAAATTAGTCGCAACTTTAAAAATTTAACTCAAAAAAAAATAAATAAATGAATTACGATATTATAGTTATTGGTACTGGGCCTGGTGGATATGTTGCTGCCATTCGTGCTTCTCAATTGGGTTTTAAAGTTGCAGTAATCGAAAAAGAAAGTTTAGGTGGTATTTGCCTTAACTGGGGTTGCATTCCTACAAAAGCGCTATTAAAAAGTGCGCAGGTTTACGAATATTTAAACCATGCTAAAGATTATGGCATTAGTGCTGACAATATTAAGGCTGATTTTAATGGCGTTATAAAACGTAGCCGCGATGTGGCAGAAGGCATGAGCAAGGGCGTTCAGTTTTTAATGAAAAAAAATAAAATTGATGTAATAATGGGTACTGCTAAAATTAAGGCAGGTAAAAAAGTTGATGTTGTAGCAGCTGATGGCAAAACAACTACTTATAACGGAAATCACATAATTATTGCAACTGGAGCACGTTCGCGCTCGTTACCAAATTTACCACAAGACGGTAAAAAAATTATTGGTTACCGCGACGCTATGGTTTTGGCAAAACAACCAAAAACATTATTGATAGTGGGTAGTGGTGCTATTGGTGTTGAGTTTGCTTATTTTTATGCCACAATGGGTACTAAAGTTACAATTGTTGAATTTTTGCCAAATATTGTTCCGGTAGAGGATGAAGACATAAGTAAACAATTAGAAAAATCGTTTAAAAAAATAGGTATAGAAATTATGACCGAAGCTTCGGTTGAAAGTATTGATACCAAAGGTGATGGCTGCAAAGTTACTGTTAAAACTAAATCAGGTACTGTTGTTTTAGATGCAGATATTGTTTTAAGTGCTGTTGGAATTGAAGCAAATATTGCAGGAATTGGTTTAGAAGAAGTGGGTATTAAAACCGATAAAGGCAAAATTATTACTGATAAGTTTTATGCTACAAATATTTTAGGTTATTATGCAATAGGAGATTGTTCGCCAGGACAAGCTTTAGCTCACGTTGCAAGTGCCGAAGGTATTACTTGTGTTGAAAAAATAAAAGGAATGCATGTAGATGCTATTGATTATAACAATATACCTGGTTGTACTTATTCTCAGCCAGAAGTAGCATCGGTTGGTTTTACAGAAAAGAAAGCCAAAGAAGCAGGGTACGAAATTAAAGTTGGTAAATTTCCTTTTTCAGCAAGCGGTAAAGCGAGTGCTTCGGGGGCAAAAGATGGATTTATTAAAATTATTTTTGATGCCAAGTATGGCGAAATATTGGGAGCTCATATGATTGGTGCTAACGTTACCGAAATGATTGCTGAAATAGTTGCTTTACGTAAATTAGAAAGTACGGGGCACGAATTAATTAAAACAATACATCCTCACCCAACTATGAGCGAAGCAATTATGGAAGCCGCTGCTGCTGCCTACGGCGAAGTGATACATTTGTAATCTTTCAAGTATAAAAAATGGCAAAATAGTTCGCGATTTTAAAATATTGTTTTAGCTAGAATAAATTTATGCAAATGACTACATTTTTGGTTTCCAAGCAATTTCGGTTGCATTGTAGGTAAAAGTTAACCAACGACTTAGCATAAATAAATAATCGCTAAGACGGTTTAAATATTTGTAATGAACTTCATCTACCTTTTCATTTTCGGCTAATCGCAAAACAGCCCTTTCTGCCCGCCTGCAAACACAGCGTGCCAAGTGGCAATAGGATACGTGAATATGTCCGCCTGGTAAAACAAAAAATTTTAGTTCGGGTACAATATCGTTAATTTTATCAATGGCATTTTCTAAGGTAACAATATCATCTTCAAAAATAGGAGGTAATTGCATTTTATTTTTTACTGGGTCGGCTGCTAAATGTGAGCCAATTGTAAATAAACGGTCTTGTATATGAATTAACAAATCAATTGTTTCTTTATCAGATATAGCATCTCTAACTAAACCAATGTTCGAATTTAATTCGTCAACAGTGCCATAAGCTTCAATGCGAATATGATGTTTTGGAAGCCTTGTACCACCTATTAAAGAGGTTAACCCTTTATCCCCTGTTTTTGTATATATTTTAAATGCCATTTAATAAATTGTTGTGTAATAATTGTTTTTTGTTATTCGAAAATTTGCATTATCAAATTAACTCATTGCCAAATTAACTCATTGCCAAATTAAAAAGTTAAACTAATATTTACACTAGGCATAATTGGTAATTGGTTAATGCGACTAAAGGTAAACCTATCAACATAAAAAATGTTTTCGCGATTATAAATATTTGTTGCACCGCCATTAATTTCTAAAGTTGATTTTGAACTAATTGGATATTTGTATTTTACACCAATATCAAAACGATGATAATCAGGTAATCGACCTGCATTTAATTGCCCTGGAATATAACCTAAAGTACCATTTGCAGTTGGAAAATTATAGTTTACACTTCCTTGGGCATTGTATTGATTAATAAAGCCTTGTGTTTGTGTAAATGGAAAGCCTGTTCCATAATTCCAACGCGCATTAAATTCCCAATTTTTCTTTTTGCCAAAACTGTATGATGTTACTAAATTTACATTGTGTCTTCTATCAAAACTTGGTGGGTAATTTGTTAATGTATTTGTGTTGCTGTTGCTCGTCCATCTATCATTAAATGTTAAGGAATATACAGCCCAAAAGTAAAAACGTTTTCTATCGTACTTTAAAACTACGTCAAATCCTCGTGCACGGCCTTGCTCAATAATAAAATCTTTTTTATTAATATCTGGCCTAAATTCATTTTCAGGGGTATCGTTAAAAATTTTATCGCGATTTACGTTAATTATTGTTCCAAAAAACTTTTGGTATACTTCCACATTCAAATCAAAATACTTAGTTATATCTAATTCAAAGCCTGCAACAACGTGGCTTGCTTTTTGAACAGATGAATTTGCTGTTTGAGTTTTGCCTTTGTAATCAATATATGTTTTTGATAAACCTTCTTTTTCAGGCGCATTAATAAAGCCGTAAAATAGGTTAACAATATCTCTATCGCTGTTAGCAGCCATTAAGGTTTGGCTGTATAAACCAGCGGCGCCCTTAAAACGTATTTTAGGTGTAAAATTAACCTTCATGGCTATTCTAGGCTCAGGCGATGTTACGCCTAAAGTAGCATAATGTTGCAAACGAAAACTTGGTTCAATAATAATTCGTTTTTTTGCATCTATAAATTTATATTTTACAAAAGCGCCTACATCAATTGTTTGGCGTTGAATATTAATTTCGGCTCCTTCAAAATTTTGAATTTTAAAAGTTGTATTAGTTGTAATGCCTTCAAAACCAAATCGCACTTCTTGCCTGCCAATAAATTTAACAAAATTAAAACCTGTATTTAAACCATTAATACCACTGGTTTTTGAGTCGGTTTCTAAACTTGGGTTTATGAAATTAATTTTGTAATTAGAATATGCTATTACACCTTCAACCAATAAATTACTGCCTTGCGGCACATATAAAAAATTGCTGCCAACACCTACATTTTTCCAATTAAATTCGGCAATGTTGCTATACTTTACTTTATCGGTAAAATTAAAACCAAACAAGCTAAATTTGCTTCCATTAGTGCTATTTATAGTAGTTTTGCCATAAATATCGGTGTAATAAAAGGGAAGCCCATTAGCATTGGCGTATGGATAAATAACTTTTGATGTTTGTGGCAAATACGAATGTTTTGCCGAAAGAATAAAGGATGCAGAGGTATTACCATCATCTTTTAACTTAACTAATGGCCCTTCAAGCGTAGCTTTTGCGCCAAAAGTTGATGCCGAAATTTTGCCCGTTGTTCGTTTTTTATTTCCATCGCGGGTTGTAATATCCATAATAGAAGAAGTTCTACCACCATATTCGGCACCAAAACCCGCACTATATACATCGGCGTTTTTCATAATATCATTATCAAATACCGAAAATAAACCTATTGAGTGAAAAGGATTGTAAACTATTAAACCATCTAACAAAACTTTATTTTGAATGGGTAAACCCCCACGTATGTAAAGCTGGCCGCCTTGATCGCCAGTAAAAACTACCCCAGGCAAAACTTGCAAATATTGTGCAATATCAGGCTCGCCTACACTGGGTAATTTACCAATTAAAATTGGGTCTATTTTTTGAATGGCAACGGTTGTATTTTCTATTTTATCAACCGATGTTGTGCTAATTTCAACCTCTTCTAATTTTACACCACCTTTTTTAGCAAAGTATTTTTTGCTTAACAAATCGGTGGCTTTAATGGTAATTACCTCGCTAATGGTATCAAAATCTAAACTTGTAATTAATAAAGTATATTGCCCTGGCGGCACACGCGAAATGGTAAAAAATCCATTTAAATCGGTATTGGCACCAATAGTAGTGCCTTTAAAAAAAACGTTACAAAAAGGCACAGGTTCACCATTTGCTTTGTCGTACACAAAACCTTTAACACCGCCAGTAGTTTGCGAAAAAATTGAAAATGTTAAAAAAAATAAAATTAAGCCAAAAAAAATCTTCATAAACTGAAATAAAACGCAAAAATAACCAAAAAAACGGCTTTTTTAAGGCAATTGTCAAGTTTTATCTAAATCAATGTAAATTGTGTATTAAATTATTTAAAATAATTTGGTAGCATCAAAAATTTGTTATAAATTTACTATTGATATTTAACACATTTAGTATGAAAAAAATTTTTATTTTAGGTTTTATTGTTTTAACAAGTGTATTTTCTAAAGCACAATCTAGTTTACCAGGTTTTCCCGTAGATTTTGGTCCTGATTTAATTTCTGTGCCATCACTTTCAAACGTAGTTGGATGGACTACAACTGTAACAGGTGCTGGCGAAATTGTTTTAGAGGAAGTTGATCCTGCAACTGGAGGGGCTTGGGCTAGTTTTGGTGGCGGTAACGCCCTTTTGTTAGCTAATTCAAATGTTGGCTTGCAAACTGTACAATATGGTACAGTTTCTACCCAAGGCTGGGGAAATGTTCAAATTAATTGGGAACAACTTAATAATACTGGTGCTGGTTCTACTCCTATAGTTACAGCTGAGTATAGCGGGGATGGTATAACTTGGTTTAATATTCCATATGTTAATAACCCAAATGATGATATTTTCTACTTTAATTTTTCAAACTTTGCTGGTGGTGAAATGGATAATCAAACTTCTTTATATATTCGTTTTCAATATACTGGAAATTCAGCAAACGAATATGTAGCAATAGATAATGTTAATATTGTTGGAGATCCAACTCCCATTTTTTATTGGAATGGCGGTGCTTTAGATTTGACGACTTCTTGGGACCTCCTTGCGCCTTTCTCAGGACTTAATCCCCCTAATTTTACTAACGATTTTAATCAGTTTTATTTGTATCCTCCTATCTCTACTGCAACTTTAGCAAGTTTAACAGCAAGTTGGAGTTTATCAGGTGTAAACTCATCTTTGTTTGTTGGCGATGGTGCTGGACCTTTTAATTTGGAACTTACTGCAGGTAATACTTTTTCATTAAGTAATAATTTTGTAACCAGAGTTTCTAATCAAGCAACATTAACACTTTTAAATTCAACTTTTCCATCAGGAACTAATTTTAGTTTTCAAAGTGGTTCAACTGTCGATTATGCTCAACTTGGCCCAGGCAGTGTAACAGTTAATGCTACAACTTATCATAATTTAACTATTAGCACCCCAACGGCTGTGCAATCTTCTGGAGTTGTTATTGTTGATGGTGATTTAAGTTTAACTGGAAATTTCTTAATGACTGGCTCGCCTGCCTCTACTTCCAATTTAAATTTAAGAGGAACAATATCAGGTTCGGGGCTATTATTAACGCGTACAAATTCTCGTTTATTGCTTGGAAACACAGGTGCTTTAGGAACATTAAACTTTGGTAATGGTGGTACCAATTTATCGCTTTCATTACTTAATATTAACCGTACTTCTGCTACTGGAAGCGCAATTTTAGGTACAAATTTAACTGTTACTGGATCATCAAACTTTGTAAATGGTAATTTAGATTTAAATGGAAGGCTGTTAACACTAAACGGAATAATAAGCTTTACAGGTGGTGTTTCTAGCTTTGGAGGCTCTAATAGTTCATCTTTAACTATTGGTGGTTCAGGTAATATTTCAGGAAGTTTTAATATGGACCAAACAAATCCAGCTACTCGTTCCATGGATCAAATTTTAATGAGCAGAACTTCTAGAACTTTAACCTTAGGAAATGCACTTGATATTTATGGCTCAATTACACCATCAATTGGAACTATAGCAGCCGGAACAGGAAATTTAACTATTAAAAGTAATGCTTCTACAATTGGGCGTGTAGGTCCACTTTCACCAACTGGATTCTTAACTGGTTCGCCAACTGTTGAGGTTTTTAGACCAGCACTTGTTACTGATTGGGTAAACTTATGTACTGGCGGAGTTAATGGCAATACATTTTCAGGTTGGAATTCGAGTTTTGCTATGACATGCGCTACCTGCCCAAGTGGTACTGGCGGAGCAGGTATTACGGCATCGGTTTATTCTTATAATGAGGTTTTGGCTGCTGGAAATTCTGCTAATCCTGCTGCCTATATTGATATTGATAGTTTTGGAGGATATACATCTGCAATTAATTCTAATAGCGGTTATTATGTATATTTGGGTACTAGCTCTCCAGGCTCAGTTGGCTCTGCAATTACTATTCCTTTAACGGGCCCTATAAATACCAAAAATTTGGGTGGCAATATTACAATTACTAGAACAGGCGCTAACCCAACTGAAGATGGTTGGAATTTAATTGCAAACCCATACCCTTCTGCTCTCGTAGCAAGTGCCGTTATAGCTACTATGGGTGCAAATATTAATGCAGCATCCCTTCAATCTTACAACCCAGCAACTGGTGGATATGTAAATTATAGTGGGTCTGCAACTATCCCAATGGGGCAAGCATTTTTTGTTCAATCGGCTGTTGCTTCTGCTAATATTGTACCTAGCGAAACCTGGAAAGTAACAACTAATGATAATACAAATATTTTAAAAACTGCATCAACAAGTGGTTTTTATTTCGATGATTTTTTATTGAATTTAACTAGCAATGTAACACCTGGTCCATTTTTTACTCAAGCATATTTTACCTTTGGTTCAAATTATACAACTAATTACGAAAGTGGCGATTGTTTATCTTTTGAGGGTACTTATGCTACAACTCCAAGAATTACAGCATTTGTAAATAGTAAAATGTTGGCAAGAACTGCTTACCCTTCGCTTAGTGGCTTAACTACTATAGCTGTTATTGTAAAAACTGGTTTTGCAGGTGTTTACTCAATTAATCCAGTAAATATTAATTTATTACCAGCTGGTGCTTGTGTTACTTTATTTGATGTTGAAAATAACGTTAGCCACGATTTAAAAACTGGTGCTTATACTACTACAATTGCAGCTGGTGCTACCAGCCCGCAATTTGAGTTAAGAATTAATGTTATACCTGCAAGTTTAATTTCAAACTATAATAACCCAGTATGTAAAAAAACAAGTAATGGTTTGCTAGTTGCAAAAGGTACAAGTGCTGGTCCTTGGAATTATACTTGGAAAGATATTAACAATACTATCATTAAAATAAGTAATAATATATTAAGTTTTGACTCATTAAAAAATGTTGCTGAAGGTACTTATTATGTTGATGTGAATACTGTTGGTAGCTGCGATAATGCAAACACACAATTTGTTTTAAACGCTACTACACCTTTACCCACAGCATTGTTTACAGCTAACGCTACAACAGTTGCTGCAAATGCTAATGTGCCTGTTTCATTTACTAATAATTCAATTAACGCAAACAACTATTTTTGGAATTTTGATGATGGTACAACTGCAAATACTGCAAATACATCGCATTTATTTACAAATGAAGGTATTTACAACGTAAAATTGATTGCTACTAATGGTGCTTGTGCCGATTCTTCATCTACTAGCACTCAGGTTGAAGCTATTGCTGGATCTATAGTTGGTATTAAATCTAACAAAACCGATAATGGTTATTTTGTTAGCAAAGATGAAAATGGTGTTTTTGTGCAATTAAATTTTGATGTATTTACTAAAACAGAAATTAGCATAACTAATATTTTAGGTCAAATAATTACCGCTAAAAAAATAGTAGTAGTTGATAAAAATAAATACTATTTAAGCGTACCTGAAAACGAAAAAATAATTTTTGTTACTATTGAAGCTAATAACAACAAACAAACAGTTAAAATAATCAATTAATCTGTTACTAAATTATTAAACCCGTCTCGGCGAAGCTTAGACGGGTTTTTTATTGCTTTATTTGTACCTTTATCATTTCTAATTTAACATTTAAAATTTCACAAATGCAACGCAACTTTGTTAAACAAAATTTTACAATTACTACTTGGCAATTATTACAGCCTTATTTTATTGACTTACAAAATAGAGAACTTAGTGGACTTTCTGAACTAGAAAATTTTATTAAAGATTATAATGAACTTGGCGCCATTATTAGCGAAAATATGGCTTGGCGTTATATTAAAATGACATGCGACACTACAAATACCTTATTAAGAGATAATTTTAACGATTTTGTTCAAAACATAGAGCCTAATATTGCTCCTATCTCAAACGAATTAAATAAAAAAATAAGTAATTCGCCATATTCAGCGCAACTTACAAAAACAGGTTACGCTATTTTTTTAAGAAGTGTAAAAAATACAATTACACTATTTAGAGAAGAAAATATACCATTAAATACTCAGTTACAAGAGTTAGAACAGCAGTTTGGTGAAATTAATGGCGCTCAAAGTATTGAACACAATAACGAAAAAATAACATTGCAAAAAGCATCGGTATTTTTAAAA
>Ga0163144_10008118_pt1 | contig 22783 bp, 18 predicted proteins | sample OliLak19BULKMAT1_FD_123175 | JGI IMG/M metagenome (GOLD analysis project Ga0163144, IMG submission 123175) | Freshwater microbial mat bacterial communities from Lake Vanda, McMurdo Dry Valleys, Antarctica - Oligotrophic Lake LV.19.BULKMAT1 | ecosystem: Environmental > Aquatic > Freshwater >...
GAACCCCGCGCTGAAAGACAAAACTATTTCAATCTCATTTTGCCCGCCCTCCGATTTCGCCCGCGCCCGCAAGACGGATTTCATACCCTCGCCATACAGCGCGCCTTCGGCGCGCACCCATTTTTCGCTCACATCTGCCGAAGTTTCAATTTGTGACCCTACAGAGAGTCGAACTCTGCTTCTTGCCTTGAAAAGGCAATGTCCTAACCGATAGACGATAGGGCCATACACAGTTGCTAGATACTAGTTGCTAGTGGCTAGAGACTGCAAAACACGAAGGAAATATAACACTTTTTGTGAAAAAATCAAAAAATGCTAGGATAATTCAGCGAGCACCGAGGAGGGGTGGCTGAGTGGTCGAAAGCACTGGTTTCGAAAACCAGCAGACTTGAAAAGGTCTCGGGAGTTCGAATCTCCCCTTCTCCGCATATTTTTAATTACACAAGGGCGGTTAGCTCAGTTGGTAGAGCGTCTCATTGACGTTGAGAAGGCCACAGATTCGAATTCTGTACCGCCCACAAGTACGAAAAAATCCCAACCGCTTGGGATTTTTTCGTACTTGTTGGAACCGGGGACATGTTTCGTTAGTAAACGAAACCGTCGAGGTTGGGTCGTGGAAATTTTCGAGTGTCGACAAGAAAATTATCTGTGACCCAAAAATATGGTAAAACCTCCTTCCACGTGTAATATTAACCGCCATGAAGATTCTCTCCATTGAAACAAGTTGGGGATGCCTCATTAGACAAAACCTCGATCTAACTTTGCCGGACGTTTGTTTAATATTTAGTGATTTCTTAAATCAAGTATAATAGTCACAATGCTCAACTTACTCGAACTTTAATCTTTAAATCAATTAAAAAAAATATAAAATATTTTACGAGTGCATATGATTACTCTTTGAATGATCTAACGAGTGCAGAAATAGTTGACACAAAAAAATTATTTTATCAACTTGTAAAGAAGGATTACAAAAAGTTATTTCTATGGATCTTTGTATCTTTATTGTGGACAATAGCTAGTATTGCATTTTTACCTCATGTAATTATTGAATCGGAATTGGGCTTTCTTATTTTCCTCTCCCCTTGGTTTTTACATGCAGCGTTGCTGGTAGGGCTCTATGGACAAATTCGCGAAGCTTTTTGGAAACAACTTTCATTGAAATACAATTGGGAATATCAATCCTTCAAAGATACCTCGGAAGAAAAATCTCTTTTATTTCAAATTGGTCATTCCAGAATAGTCCATCATGGTATACAAGGTACGTACAACAATCTGCCTTTTCATATTTTTGAATATGAGTACACACGAGGAAGCGGAAAAAGTAAAAGGACATACTCCTTTACAGTATTTGAAGTAAAATTTGCAGGAACATTTCCGCACCTATACTTAAATTACAAAAGTGACTGGTATTCTAATACCCCTTCAATGTTTTCTTCACTTGCCCGTATTTCTGTTCCGAGTGAATTTGCTGATAAGTTTAAATTATATGCACCAAAGGAATATGAAATAGAAACACTTGAAATTTTTACTCCTAATATTTTTGCCTTCCTTCTCGATTCAAAGTGGAACCATGATATGGAATTTATAAATGGAGAACTTGTTATTTACAACGATGAAAAATTTACAAATTTTACTTCTCTTGATGCAGAGCTCAACAAAATTAAGAAATTTATCGATACCCTATCTCCACTATTAAACAGGCTCAGACTTACACAAATTGGAGACATCTCGCCACCACTTGGAAAATAGATATAAAATTGCCTTTAATTGTGTGTAATATTGTTAATAATGATCATATTAAGTAATGAAACTTCATATGATGACCATAATAGATAAAACCCTGATCTAACGGTGCAAGAAGTAGTAATTTTACATCCACTGTGTAATATTGTTCAGAATGATTATATTAAGTATTGAAACCAGTTGTGACGAGACGGCTGCATCAGTTGTTAAGATTACAGGAAGTCCCGCTTCGCCGTCTATTTCCGTTCTTGGAAACGCGCTATTTTCCCAAATAAAAATCCATGAAGAATTCGGCGGGGTGTTCCCTGCTCTTGCTAAACGTGAGCATGTGAAAAATCTTCCTCCCCTTCTTCACAAAGCGTTACAAGATGCAAAACTCTTGAAAGTTTCAAAAGAAATTCAAATATCTTCTGCGCAAAAAAAGAAACTTGACACTACTCTAAATCGCGAACAAGGTGCGGCTGACGCCCTCTATTCACTTTTTTCTAACATCAAAAAACCTGCTCTCGATGCAATAGCCGTCACTCGAGGACCGGGACTTGAACCAGCCTTGTGGGTAGGAATTAATATTGCGGTTGCCTTGGGAAAACTTTGGGGTATTCCTGTAGTCCCTGTCAATCATATGGAAGGTCACATCTTCTCCGTTTTATTTGCTAAAACTAAAAACTTAAAACTTAAAACTTTAAACTTCCCCCTACTTTCCCTTCTTATTTCCGGAGGACACACGGAACTGGTACATTCAAAAAAAAAATTGCAATACAACACACTGGGGCAAACTCGAGACGACGCACTCGGTGAAGCGTACGACAAAGTAGCTCGAATGATCGGATTACCGTATCCCGGAGGACCCGAAATTGCCCGCCTTGCTGACACAAATAGAAAGAAAAAAACACCGTCGACTCGATGGTCATTCCCAAGGCCTATGCTTTATTCGAAAGATTTTGATTTTTCTTTTTCAGGACTTAAAACATCGGTGCTCTACGCCACGCAAAACAAAACCCTTACTGATGCTGATAGAGAAGAAATTGCGAAAGAATTTGAAGATGCTGTAACTGATGTTATCGTTCGCAAAACTCGAAAAGCACTAGAGAAATTCCCTTCGAAAACACTCATTGTTGCAGGAGGGGTAGCTGCAAATAAGCATATTAAAAAAAATATTGAAAAACTGGCAAAGAATTTTCCCGAACTTAAAGTATTCTTTCCTAGCAAAGAACTTTCAACCGACAATAGCGTCATGATTGGCATTGCAGCTTTTGAGCGTATTAAGTCAGATCCAAAACTTCTCAAACAAAAAGCCGCCCTGAAAGCGGACGGCAATTTGCATTTTTAATAATTAATTATTCATTTTCTTTTGGAGTTTCAAGAAGGGTAATTACTTCTACATTGTTCTCTTTACTAAGAGTCGTGTAGAGAAGATACCCGGCTAGAATCACGATGAGTACAAGGAGTGGGAGCACAATCACATAGTAGCCAAAGATGAAACATGCAATGACCGCGATGATGAGTCCTGCGATGTATGCAAGAATCTTTCGTGATTGCTCTGTCTGCGGCAAGAGTACTTCTTTCTTTGTTTTATCTACAATAGCACGTGATGCAAGGTAGAGAGCGAGAATGATTGCAAAGAAGATAACAAGCGCGTTTACCGATTCATCCCAGCCGTGTGGAAGAGAGAACACCGCGGCTGCTACATTTTCGATCCCGCTCACTCTTCCGAAGATTCCCGTAGTACTTCCCGTGAGACCATTATTTTCAGAATCAGGAGTATTGGTTTCATTTCCAATTGCAAACTCTTCACCATTTGGAGAAAGGATTCCGCCAGTTGCAGTTTCCTCATTTGGTACTGGAGCTGCTGGAATTTCAGAAGCTGGAACACCTGCGGCTTTCAAGCTCTCAAGAAAAGCCTTGAATTGAACAATTTCTTGTGCTTGTTGGCCGCTAATTGGGAATGCTCGTCGGCATACGATTTCATTTACCTTTTTCTTAGTTAGAATATAGACGAAATGAGTAGCTTCCTCATGACCCCATGGTTCAAGGACGTCACTAAAATATCTTTCTTGAAAGATTGCTACCGCTTCATAGGTCGCCTGATCAAAGACACCGGTAATTGGAAGATTAGTGAAACCTTCAAGTTGGTTCAAAAATACTTGAAGCTTCAATACTTCAACTGGATCATTGTCCCAATCAATTCGAAGATAATCTTTTAGATAATCACAAGCCGCTGCTGTTCCAAGCACGATCGGTACATCTCGACGTCCTCCACCGCTTGATGAGGATCCTCCAGACGATGAGCTGCCACCTCCACCACCAGTGTTTGTGTTAACGGTTACGGTAGCTGTACTTGTTGCAGATTGTGAAGCACTAGAGCAGACAATGCTGTATGCGGTAGTGGTTGCAGGTGAGACAACAGCGCTTCCTGAAGTTGAAGTTGCACTAGTGAAGGCTGCGGAACAACTTGTTGCGTTTGTTGACGTCCAAGAGAGTGTAGAATTTTGTCCTTGAGTAATTGTAGATGGATTTGCATCGAGGGTTACGGTAGGCGTTGTCGGCACAACAACACAAGCGGCTGAAGAAGTCGCAGTAGCAGTATTTGATTGAGCTGAATCACCAACACCATTTGTTGCGATGACGGTATAACCATATTGAGTACTCACTGCAAGGCCAGAATCTGTGTAGAAGTTGTCTGTAGTTGTTGCGATTTGAGTATTTGCTTTGAGTACTTTATAGAATGTCGCTCCTGACACTAAACTCCATGATACCAATACCTGTCCACCACACTGAGCACCAGTTGATGCAGTGATGATTGGGGCAGATGGTGCTGTTGGAATTGGTGCACATGCCCCTGATGAAACTGCAGTTGCTATGTTTGAGTCAACACTGTCTCCAGCAGTATTTGTTGCCTTTACGGTGTATGAGTAACTCGTGCTTGTCGCGAGTCCGTTGTCAGTGAAAGTAGTCGCTGATGTTGTTGTCGCAATGAGAGTTCCATTTCGAAACACTTTGTAACCTTGGGCAGATGCAACCGTATTCCATGAAACAAGAGTAGTTCCACCACATTGAGCGCCAGTCGTTGCTGTAATTGTAGGTGCTGCAGGAATTGTAGGAGGAGTAACGCAAGTAGCTGACGATATAGCTGTGGCAATATTTGATGCTACAGAAATGCCTACTGAATTTTCAGCCTGCACTGTATATGAGTATGAAGTACTTACTGTAAGTCCCGTGTCAGTAAATGATGATCCAGTGACTGATGTCAAAAGGACATTATTTATGAATACTTTGTATGATGCCGCTCCGGTAACAGCATTCCAAGAAACGAATACTGTTCCGCCACACTGTGATCCAGTTGATGCTGTAATGATTGGGGCAGATGGGGCCGTTTGGCATGCTGCTGAAGAAACAGCAGTTGGAGTGTTTGACTCGACTGAGTCTCCAATTGAGTTTGTTGCTGTTACGAAATATAAATATGAAGTAGTGGGAATAAGACCGGTATTAGTGAATGAAGTGTTTGATGTGTTACCAATTTCAACACCATTACGGAAAACCTTATAAGAGGTTGCTCCATTAACCGGACTCCATGAAATTAGAGTTTGCCCGCCGCAAACTGATCCTGTAGTAGCAGTAATGATTGGTGCAGATGGTGCTGTTGGATTAGCGGCTGCTGCAGAAATAACAACAGAATCAGTTACTGGACTTCCAGCGCCATCAAGACAAGCGATAACATATTTATAAGTTCCTCCTGTTGGTGGATAGAATGGATGTCCTGGTGACATTGGGCCTGCTTGGCCGTTATCAGAAACTCCTCCCAGATCCTGTACTGATTCAACTGAAAGGTTACATCCAGTTACTCCAGTTGAAATCCAATTAACAGTAAGAGTTTCTCCAGTTGAAAGTATATAAGGGCCTTGAGAACCATTCGCCGTAATATCGAGTGTAGATTGAACAATGATAGGAAGGTTTACAATGACACTATCAGTTGCGCTTTTGATTCCGTTATCACAAGTAATTGTGTAAGTAGTTGCGGAAGTAGGATAGAAAGGATGAGTAGCGGTGTAATCAAATGCTCCCGCAGTTCCTCCGTTTGAAGAAACAGGTGCGCCAAGAAAACAATTGTTTGCATTTGTTGATGTCCAAGTAAACGCTAAAGTTTGACCTTGGATAAGCGTGATCGGACCATCTGAGCCATTGATTTTTAGATCAGCGGTTGGATCATGGGTTGGTGGGGTAACTATGGTTGATGATACTTGGAATCGAGCAACGATACTTCCTTGGCTTGACCATCCTGGAGTAACGAGGCCGATATTAATTCCTGTTGGAGTAATGAATTCATCTCCTGTTTGCCCGAAAGGAAATCCTGTAGAAGTTGTTGTTGCTTGATTTGGATACCACTTTGTTGAACCAGAAATATAGGTAAGGGTCTGAGAGCTTGAAAGTTGAATTATTGTTTGTCCATCAACCGCAACAACCTGATCAGCTGAGAGTGACCCGGTTGCAGAAATAGATGTTCCCTCTGTTGTAGGAACATTAATAGACGCATGCACATTTTGTGCATCGTCAGTTGAGGTGTTGTGGTAATAGATAGTGAGACTAACAACGTCACCAGCGTCAGCCATTGTTACATCTGCCCAATTCTCTGTTGAATCAGGGAATCGTGTGTAGTTAGAACTTCTGAGTGTATTGAAGTCAGCAGGATCAGTGTTAAAGGTTGCATACGCACGAGCGATCTTTGCTACCCAAAGGTGGTTAGCGTCGAGAGAAAGGAAAGAGTATAACGAGAATACAAGCACGATCCCCATAAGGAGGGTCGTTACAATCTTTCCGAAAGAGTGGTTTTTCATAGTTGTATTCATAAATGTGTAACATCCAACATACTCCATTTTTTTACGATATTGTCAAGCTTTACTTAAGTTACCCTCACTATACATATAGCTTTATTTTTAGCCATTTTATATAGTTTTGTCCTTTAAAGATAAAAGTCCTTTAGAAAAAGAAAGGGGGTGCTCAAATTATATAAAGTAATTACTTGTTATTTCCATTAGGACAAAAACTTGTGAAAATATCGCTATTCATAAATTTTTTTTGTCTTTTAAGGTCAATCTGCCAATGTCTCCTGTAATAAAACAGGTATCAAATGCTTCAAAACCTATATGGGCACTCAACTTTTCATGTTACGATAAAAAACACTATGAATGAAAAACTTATAAAACCCTATAATCCGGCTGAAACAGAAAGCCGTATCTACAATATATGGGAAAAAAGTGGCTTTTTTAATCCTGATAATTTGCCTGGGGTTATAGAGAAGCCCTTTACAATTATCATGCCCCCTCCAAATGCTAATGGTAATCTTCATGCGGGGCACGCTCTCTTTATAACCGTTGAGGACATCATGATCCGCTATAAAAGAATGTGTGGATTTAAGACTTTGTGGATACCTGGGGCTGACCATGCAGGATTTGAAACCCAAGTCGTGTATGAAAAAAAACTTGAGAAGGAGGGAAGATCTCGCTTTGGAATGGACTCAAAAGAACTCTATAAAGAAATTCTTAATTTCACCTTAGAAAACAAAGCAACCATGGAGCACCAGATCCGATCACTGGGCGCTTCGTGCGACTGGTCACGAGAAAAATTTACCCTTGATCCAGACGTTGTTGAAAAAACTCAAAGAACCTTTATTAAGATGTTTGATGATGGTCTCATCTATCGAGGTGAGCGTACTGTTAACTGGTGTTCAAAACATCAAACTTCCCTTTCTGACATTGAGACGGATAACCTAGAAGAAGCTACTACATTTTATTATTTTAAATACGGACCATTCGAGATTGGGACGGTACGACCGGAAACCAAGTTTGGGGATAAGTATGTTGTCATGCACCCCAATGATACTCGGTACAAAGAATACAATCACGGACAAAAACTCACGGTTGAGTGGATCAATGGTCCGATCGAAGCGACAATCATTAAGGATGAAGCTGCTGATATGGAATTTGGTACAGGAGTTATGACTATTACTCCTTGGCATTCACAAGTAGACTTTGAAATCGCAAAGCGCCACAAGCTCGACATGGAGCAGATCATCGACTGGAGAGGGAAACTTCTCCCGATCGCTGGTGAATTTGCCGGCATGAATATTAAAGAAGCACGCCTAAAGATTGCTCTAAAACTGGAAGAAAAAGGACTCCTAACCCGCATCGATGAGAAGTACTCCCACAACACCAAGCGCTGCTATAGATGCAACACCGTTATTGAGCCTCAAGTAAAAAATCAGTGGTTTGTGAGCATGAAGCCGCTTGCTAAAAAAGCTCTTGAAGCGGTAGATAGCGGCGAAATAACATTTATTCCTGAAAATCAGGAGAAGACGTTTCATCATTGGATGGAAAACGTACTTGACTGGAATATTTCAAGACAGATTGTCTGGGGGATCCAGATACCAGCTTGGTTTAGAGACAGCGAGGCAGTAGCTAGCATCAAAAAGCCAGACGGAGACGGCTGGGTGGCTGACAGCGATACTTTTGATACTTGGTTTTCTTCTGGTCAGTGGCCGTTAATGGCGACCAACTACCCTGAGGGAGAGGATTTTAAACAGTATTATCCAACCGATGTTATGGAAACGGGGAAAGATATTATCTTTTTTTGGGTAGCGCGCATGATTGTATTTGGCTTATATCTTACTGGCAAAAGTCCGTTTCATACCGTATACCTTCATGGGCTCGTTAATGACGCGCAGGGAAAGAAGATGAGTAAAAGTAAGGGGAATGTAATAAACCCACTAGAATTGACCGAAAAATACGGAACTGATGCGCTTCGTATGGCATTAACAGTGGGCAACACCCCGGGCACTTCCTTGTCCCTCTCTGAAGACAAGATTAAAGCGTATAAAAATTTTGCAAACAAAATTTGGAACGTTACGAGGTTTGTAGTCTCAAATACTCTTGATTATGACTACTCGAGGGCACCTTCTCTTACTGAAAAGGACCAGTCACTCTTAATTGAACTGGATGAGGTGACTAAGGATATTACAACTGACATGGAGTCTTTCCGTTTTTATTTAGCAGCCGAGAAGCTCTATCATTATGTGTGGCATACTTTTGCCGATAGGATCATTGAAGAAAGTAAGCAGCATTTGGCGACCGACGGAGCAGCTAGACTATCGAGCCAGCGAACACTCCTTGTAATCCTTGAACGTACTCTTATCATCCTACACCCTTTTATGCCATTTATTACCGAAGAGCTTTGGTCAGTTATCCCCCATTTAGAAACTCCCAAACTCCTTATGGTTGAAAAGTGGCCTACAATATAGATATGCATCTTTCGAGCTCATCGATCTTTTTTGCTCTGATTGGAGGGATCATTCCATCAATCATATGGCTACTCTTTTGGCTGCGCGAGGACAGTAAGCGTCCTGAGCCACGTGGAATGCTCATGCTTACTTTTTTTGCAGGAATGGTAGTGGTTCCCCTTGTAATACCGTTTCAAAAAGCCTTGCAGATACCTGGAGATCTTACTTCTACCTTTCTCGTATGGGCAGCTCTTGAAGAGTTTTTTAAATTTGGCGCAGCATACTTGGTCGCCATTCGTCAAAAGGAAGACAACGAACCAGTAGACGCCCTCATTTATATGATGACTGTTGCACTCGGGTTTGCGGCTATGGAAAATGCTATTTTTATATTTAAGCCACTCTCGCAAGGAATTGTCTCAGAAGGTCTTATTACCGGAAACGTTCGATTTATTGGTGCAAGCCTTCTTCACACCCTTTCTTCTGCAATGATGGGAATCGCCTTAGGCCTTTCCTTTTATAAATCCAAATCGACAAAAGTAATTAGTGTTATTGCGGCACTTATCATTGCAACAATATTGCATACCGCATTTAATTTATTTATAATGAAAGAACACAGCGGAACAACATTTGCCACATTCGGATTTGTCTGGATATCAATTGTCGTTCTGATGCTCTTTTTCGAGAAAATAAAAAACATATACGCAGTCAATAACTTATAACATTCATGTTTAAAGAAAAAAGATCTTTTTTAGAACGACTTACAGGTTCCATCCGAATGGAAGATGATGAGTCTGAAGATGTAGGACCCCTCTACCCTGCCCCTTCTGAAAAGAAGGAGTCCTGGCTTGATGAAGAGCCTGAAGAAGGTCAATTGACTGTTGATGTCTACGAAACCGCAACCGATGTGGTCATTAAAACAATGGTTGCTGGTGTTAAGCCAGACGACCTCGACATCTCCATTACACGAGAAATGGTAACTATTCGCGGCAAGCGTGAGGAGGACCGAACCGTTTCTTCAGAAGATTATTTCCACCGCGAACTGTATTGGGGATCTTTCTCTCGAACAATTGTTCTTCCTAAAGAGGTTGATATTGAGGAGGCAGAAGCAATCGAAAAATATGGACTTCTCATTTTAAAACTTCCTAAACTTGATAAAAATCGCGAAGCAAGGCTGAAAGTTAAAGGAATGTAAAGAAAAAACCACCCATCGGGTGGTTTTTTCTTTTGCGTTCATCTTGGTGCCAGGAGGCAGATTTTGTCACGATGCATTTTTAGCCGTCTCAAAAATATGTTCCCGACCCGGACTCACCCATTTTGCTTGGTAGCAAAATAGAGTTCCGTCTTGCAAATCTGCATGCTAGCAAACTACTTTGCTAGCTCTCCATTATTCGCTACGCTTATGTGCTTGGAGGCAGATTTGCACTGCCGACCCTTCCCTCTTCAGGGGAATGCTCTGCTAACTGAGCTATCCAAGCATGTATTTTTACTAGCTAAGTTTACTAAAAAAAGCATTATTTGCAATGGGAAGCGGCTTTGGTAGAGCCTTATATGTTATACTGGAGTAATATGGAAATTTGTAAATTGTGTAATAAGAAATTCAAAGATTACCAAGACAAAAATCGAATTCGTTGTGGATCGTGTAATACAAAAATTCGTCGTTATAGAGCAAAAGCTGCCGCAATTAAATACTTAGGTGGAAAATGTAAAAACTGCGGTTGGAGCGGCAACCAAGCTGCCATTCAATTTCATCACAAAAATTCAAAGGAGGAGGAATTTACTATCGGAAATGTTTCAAACAAAAGCTGGGATTCTATTATAAATGAGATGCAAAAATGCGTGCTTCTATGTGCCAACTGTTACGCTATTCATCACAGCAGTAAAAACGACAAAATATTCCTTACCGAAGCTTTTAATTATAAAGGAAGGATGTTAAATTTTTAAATAACAAGATATTACTACTTTGGGCCAAAGATAGAATTTACACTTCGAGTGGTGTCTTGGATGCTATTGTAAGCGTCTGAAACAGAATCAACATATGGCTGAGCAAAATACAGGGCTCCCACAGAAACAGCGATAATTACAGTCCAATAAATAACCTTTATCAGCCTGCTCCATCGCATATTTCTGATCATTTTTTTAAGCATCTGATTGTTTTCTTCAGATAACTCAAGTGCACGATCGAGCTTGTGTTTGTCCTCACTGTCCATCCCGTTAGAAGTAGGCATGCTATGCCTTTTTAAAAAATAAATGATTAATTCTCAAAAAACAAACTTCCCTTATACCCGCAACTTCTAACGGGACAATTCCAGTTCCTCAAAAGTATAGCAAAATAAGCCTAAAAATCAATCTTTGCATTTGGTTCCACCAGAGGGAATCTTTCCCTACAGGAACATTGCAGGTTTCCCATTTTTTCAAACGGTTACATTTTCAAAAATATGGGAGAACCTTTTCGATGCAACTACGCACATACTGCAGAGCAAGTGCGTAGTGGCACAACCTCGCTCCACTCTATTGTGCCACCAGGTGGAATCGAACCACCAACTATCCCTTAGGACGGGACTGTTATATCCATTTAACTACAGCGGCGTAAAAACCACTATACCATCTCTCTCGTGTACTAAAAATGCCCTTAAGGGGCATTTTTAGTAGGTGTTCATATTTCCTTTACTATCCTAAACCTCCTTTTGAAAACATTGCACAGTTTGACGAAACGAGCATAGGAATTTTCTAGCAAGAAAATATCCGTGTTTTCAAAAAAAGGTTTAAAAAAATTTATAATTTTAATTTCCCTATTCTTTATTCCCATTCTTATTACTCCTCTTATTCCGTCTACCCTTTAATATCCAAGAGTTCCGAAAGTCTTCCCTTATCGAAACCAACAACGAGTTCATCGTTAATCATAATAACCGGCACTCCCATCTGTCCACTTTTTTCAATCATTTCTTGTTTTTTTGCAGTATCTGCAGCTACATCAAATACTTGAAATTCTACGCCGTTTTCTTTAAAAAATTCCTTTGCGGCATTGCAGTATGTGCAAGTTGGTGTTGAATATATAATTACGTTTTTCATTTCACTTAACATGTAAACTGATAAGAGCATTTAGTATACCATGGGATTAAAATTGTATACAAATTGCAAATCCATGGATGACAAACGGCAATACCTTGAGATCGTTGTTATATATTAAAATACTTCCCCAAACCAATCTCCTATTTTCTCCCACACGGTGCGGGTATCTGTTTCAAGCTCCACTTCTTTCTTTTGATCAACAATAAGAATTATCTCTTCTCCACTCTTAGCTACACTGAATCTGTCTCTAATTTCTCTTTCCAAGCCCTGAGGAGTCTTAAGCCTTTCAATATTGGTACTAAGTTCTTGCTCACGACTATCCGCTGCAGCAAGACTTTCACGAGCTTTAATCAAAGCTAAAGAACTTTCCCGCTCCTTTTCAAAAACCCCCCAGACCCCCCTCACCAGCAGGATAGTTACGATAAGCAAGACTAAAAAAGCTGCTCTGCCACTGAGTATTTTACGAACTTTTTTTCTTTGTTGAAAATCTTGCATAATTAAGTTAATCTAGACCATTATACACCCCGCTTGCGAACACAAAATAGACTTTGTGATAATCGGGGTATAATATAATTTACTATAACCAAGCCTCGGTAAGAACGGAAGTATGTTTTCTAACAGGGCACGCCCCACAACTATGCTTTTCAATCAAAAACACAAAAAGAAGGTATCTTTCGTTTGGTCAATTATCTGTGTCTTTATCATCATCAGCATGTTGCTGCTCTACGTACCAGCCTTTTTTAGCTAGTTGAGAAAGGTGAATACCGAATGAAGAATAGTGAAAGATTATCAAAACAGGCGCCTCCGGCGCCTGTTTTGATAATCTTTCACTATTCTTGCTTTCTTCTTCCCTAGTCACTCTTCATCATTTTCATAAACACATCATGAGGGATATCTACCGTACCTAAAGCACGCATTTTCTTTTTACCTTTTTTTTGCTTTTCACGAAGTTTCATTTTTCGGGTAATGTCCCCTCCGTACATATGCTGAGTCACATCTTTTTTCATAGCTGAGAGAGTACGAGAAGAAATAATTCTTCCTAGTGCTTTTCCTTGAATTTTTGCCACAAACATTTGTCGAGGAAGCACGGTAAACAATTTTTCAACTGCTGCCTCTGCCTCTACTTCTACAAGTCTGCGTGCCACAATCCGAGAAAAAGCAGGGACAATCTCTTCAGCAACAAGTAAGTCGAGTTTTACTACATCAGCACTTCTCATTCCTGTTACTTCGTATGACATTGAAGCGTATCCTGAAGATACACTTTTCACTTGATCAAAAAAGTTTCGCATCAATTCTCGTAGTGGCATTTCAAGAGTAAGTCTTGTTCGATTTCCTCCAAAACTTTCCGTGTCTACTATTTGCGATTCATGCTCATAGAGAATCTGCATCAGTGAGCTGACATAATCTGATGGAGTAATGATTGTCGCTAGTACCCACGGCTCAAACACTTCCTTAATATCTCCATCTTCTGGAAAATGAACTGCTGAGTATACGATTACCTTTTTTCCATTTTTAGTTTCTACTTCATACGTGATGCTCGGAGTTGTGATGATGAGCGACAAGTTGAACTCTCGCTTCAATCTTTCGGTCACGATTTCTAAGTGAAGCATTCCAAGACATCCACAGCGATACCCTCGTCCGAGCGCCCCTGAAGTTTCTTCTTCGTAGGTAAATGAGGAATCAGATAATTTAAGCCTAGAGAGAGCGAGTTTCAAATCTGGAAAATCATCCTGACCTTCAGGATAGAGAGACGCCCACACCACAGGACGCGGACTCATGTACCCAGGAAGTGCGTCAAGCTTGCCGCCAAACACTCCAATCGTGTCCCCAACCGATGCAATACCCGGTTCTTTAATTCCAGTGACAAGGTATCCGATTTCACCAGCTGAAAGTTTATGAGCTGGAGTTTCTTCAGGGGAAAAAGTCCCGACCTCCATAGGAGAAAACCGCTGATTCGATGCCTTAAATAAAAGCCCTTCTGTTTTTGAAACAGAACCATTCATCACTCGAACAAAAACTATCACCCCTTTGTGATTTGAATATTTAAAATCAAACACTAACCCTCGAAATTCGGATGCGTCACCCAAAGTAGCTGGTGGCGGGACAAGCGCTATGACTTCTGCGAGAAGCTCGACTACCCCTTTACCAGTTTTTCCTGACACTTCCAGTACTGTTTCTGGATCTACTTCAAGAAGTTTAGCAACTTCAAGCTTAACCTCTGCTACTCGAGCGAGCGGTGAATCTACTTTTGAAACAACGGGGATAATCACGAGCCCCGCTTCGCGAGCCATACCAAGCGTGGTGAGTGTTTGAGCTTGAACTCCCTGAGTTGAGTCGACAAGCAATATTGAACCTTCTACAGCCTTAAGAGCGCGCGATACCTCGTATGAGAAGTCGATGTGCCCTGGAGTATCGATCAAGTTAAGAACGTATTTTTCACCCCCAGCAGAATAGTCCATACGTACCGGCTGCATCTTAATGGTGATACCCCGCTCACGCTCTAGTTCCATTGAATCAAGCACCTGCTCCTTCATTTTACGAGCTTCTACAGTATGAGTTATCTCAAGCATGCGGTCAGCCAAAGTAGATTTACCATGGTCAATATGGGCAATAATAGAAAAATTTCGAATGTGATTCATAGCTTGGTCATTCTATCTGAAGAAGATACTTAAAGAAAGAGAGCTAAGTAAGGGTACTATCAGGAGAAACAACTTTAGCTTTCCAAAATTTTTGATGAAGAGTTTTGACTACAACAGCAAGCTCAGGGCTTTTGAGAATGGTGAGCAAAACTACGCCTGCCGCAATCCCGCAAAGGCCCGAAAGAGTGGCCTGCATAAAGACGCCTCCAAATGTGCTCAGATCCCACCAGAGGGCAAAAAATCGCAAGCTCGAAAATGTTACGAATCCCATAACAACTGAGGAAGAAAAGATGCGAAACAATGAAAGAAGCAAAGGTTTAGTAAATCCACGGCAAATTTTGGCAAACAAAGCCCAGATCCATATTCCTTCAAGAATACTTCCTAGGGTAAAACCGAGTGCAAGCATCACCACTTCTGTTCCAGGAATTTCAGAAATCTTCAAGATTGATTCAACAAAAAATCTCCACTCAGGCACTGCCGTAAACAAGTGAACAAACAAATAAGAAGATAGCACCATGACAACGCTTGAAACAACCGTTACATAAAAAGGTTTTCCTGTTGTGCCTGTTGCATAGAGGGCTCGGACAAAGAGAAGGGTTAGAGCTTGAAACACCAAGGACACGCAAAACAGAGCCAGCACCGCAGCGGTAAGGCGAGTATCCGTCCAATCAAACTTCCCTGCCCCGAGCACAATACGAACAATGTGGGCACGGAGAACAATAAACAATATACTCGACGGAACAATCCAAAACAAAATATGCTGTGCTGAAGAAATGAACTGCTCTCGGAACTTGTCCTTATCTCCAATTGCAATAAACCGAGAAAGGGTTGGAAACGCAGCCATGGAGTAGCTCACCCCGAAAATTGAAAGGGGTACTGATTGTAAATTAAATGCAAAACTAAACACTGTAATGGATCCCTTATTCATATAAGAAGCGATAGAAAGAAGGAAGAAAATTGCTATATGCGAGGCAGAGAGCGTGATAGTCCTTGGAAAAGAGAGGAGGATGAGCTTTTTAATGTACCTAAATTGAGGTTTTAACGTAATTCGAGGAAGAAGGTCAAGATACTGAAGCGTCGGGATTTGTACCGCAGCATGCAGAAACGCACCAACAACAACTCCCCACACAAGGCCAACCACACCAAAAGAAGGATAGAGGAAAACAATACCAACAATAATTCCGAGATTATAGAGAAGTGGACTTAACGAATACACAAGAAAGCGATTTTTTGATTGAGTGAGGCTTCCAAATAAATTTGAAATTCCTAATAATATCGGAGAGAGGAGTAGCACCCTCATCAGTGAAACAACTTGTGCTTTTTCCGTCGCGTCGAATCCCGGAAATAAGTGACTAAGGAAAAATGGTGCGAGGATATACACAACACTAGCAAGAATAAGGATTGCTCCCAAAAAGATAGTAAACACGCTGTCAATAAATACCCTGACATTCACACTCCCCTCTCCTTTTTTTTCATACTCAGAAACAAGAAATGGAATGAGGACCGAAAGTGACACCAAAGAACCGATGGTTACAAACAAAAAATCGGGGATTCGGAACGCTGCATAATACAGATCGAGACTGCTTCCTGCACCAAACGTATACGCCAAAAGTTTGTCACGAACAAGCGCTAAGATTTGTGACAGGAGAGCAAAAAAACCCAAGAGAAAGGCGGCCTGATGAAGGCCGCTTGTTTCTCTATTAAATAATTTTAGTAGTGCAGATACCATTGCTGTCTTCTCTCTATCCTTACGAAAGAATTATGATAAGAAAAATTAATTTTCTTGATCAAGAGGAAGTGTGTTTCTCTTTTCAGGCTTATTATCTACGGGAGGTTTTGCATTTGCAAACGGATCTCTTCCGGCGCGAAGATTAGCCAAAATAAGTTCTACTTCAGCATTGTCTGGATTACTCTTTTCAAGACCCTCAAACTGAGCTATCGCTTCAGGAATTCTATTCAATTTTGCGTAAGAAAGCCCCAGGAAGTATTTTGCGTTGGCGTAATCATTCACGAGGGTCACCGCTTGTTCAAACGCTTCAGCTGAGCCAATGAAGTTTTTAGCGTTGTATTTAAGCAATCCAAGCTGGAAGAACAACCCCGCATCTTGCGGTGAAATAAGGAGTGTTGTTTCAAGAGAGCTGGTTGCCTTATCGAGATTACCCTCAGTCACTTCAATTTGCGCTAAAAGAAAGTGTGCTTCAGCATAATTTGATTTTTCAGCAATCGCTTGGTTAACATATTCACGAGCTGCCTTAAGATCTCTATGTGCAACTTCAAGACGAGCGAGTAGGAGATATATTGTCGGATTGTGAGGGTTCAATGCTAGTGCTTTGCCATAAGTGTCCTTCGCGTTTTCATAAGCTCCAGTGATAGAAAACGGTGGTGGAACAAGGGCTGCATATACTCTTGCAAGAGCAAGCCAATTCTGATAATTATTTGGATCAACTTCGGCTGCCTTTCTCCCATTTTCAATACTATTTGCAAGTCGGAGTCGAAATTCATCTTGTACAGCAGGTACCGTAACATCAGGGGCAGCGAGAGCCTTATCCACACGAATAACATTAAGTTCTGAAAGACCTCGATAATAGATATCATAGGGAGCAGAATCGATACTCTCAATGATAGATTTTTCCGCTTTTTCTAGATCATTATCTACTCGATAGGCATTAATACTCTTTTGAAACGCAATAAGAGATGATGTTTTTTGCATTACTTCAAACCCTATGGTGATTGCACCAATAAGACAGACAATGAGAGCAATGATCCCGATAAATGAGAGTTTGGGATGATGCGCCATGACAATTTCTTTTTGCTTCATAATCCCTTCAGCATAAGAAACTGCTACAAAAAGACCGGTGAAAAAGAATGCCAGTGCTATGTTGACCAAACTAGGAACATAGACAAACGCCATTACCCAGAAGAATGAACTAACGAGAAATGCGGAAACAATGCGATATCTTGCAAATACATCACCGATTGGATAAAACATTGCTCGTATTCCAACCCATACGAACATTGCAAAGAAGAAGAGCCATGAAGCAACGCCCAGTATACCAGTAGTTGCAAAAAGTGATGGAATGAAACCTATACCAGAAGAGAAGTCAATATTCCAAAATAGAGTGTCATTAATACCCACTGGTTTATGCATGAGCCACGCATTAGTAAACATGTTAGGTCCAACTCCTGTGAGAGGGTCTGATTTAATGCTCTCTTTGACTACCTGATACGTTGCGTTCCATCCTGGTCTTACTTCAAGGCTTGCAATCTTAACCGTATTTGAAATTTTAGAACCAAGGGTCTGACCCGCAAAAATAAATATCACAGAAAGAGCGATCACTGCAAGGGCATTCCCTGAAATCTTCCGAGTTGAGGCCCTAGCAATTTCTCCAGTTTCTGTTGAAACGACACTCGGCATAAATGTATCGAACGAAATAAGATAGAGGAAAAAAACAAGCGAAAATACTCCCAAGACAATCCACAGTGTTGAAAAATTAATAATCATGAGAAAAACCAACGAAACAATGAGAACCGCGTGCAGGAGAATAGTAAACATCTTCTTCACCTGAAGCATTTCAAGAGTGACGAGAGAGAGCATCGTCATAGCACCAAAAAAGATTGCCAAGTCGTTCCAGTTACCAACAAGGTTCGCAACACCCGAAGACAAGACATTGAGAGTTAGAGAGTCGGCTCCCATAAGTATTCGCAACCCCTGAAAAATAGCGAGGAGTACCCCTGAGACCAGGAATCCAAAATAAGAAATGAACATTCTCTCTTTCTTTTGAAATAGCTGGGACGCGAGGAAAAAGAGAGTTGCGAACAGCACCATCGAAACAACTGTGCCGATTTCAAATCCATATCCAATGATAGACAATGTTTTTGGAGTTTTACTTAGAGCTGAAACAAGGAACACGACCGGTATAAGGAAGATTGAAAGTGAAAAAAGATTTTTTGGTATAAAGACACGTCCTTCATTTATAAGGGAGATAATATACATTACCGCGGCTCCCAAAACTCCGATAGTTAGCAATATGTTCTTTGACATTGGAACAGACACAGCACTTGAGGGAAATATAAAAAATGGTAGGAGAAACACTGCGATCCCCAATATACTGTATGCAATTTTTTCTAATATATTTCTTCCTGTGTTTGAAGTAATCTCGGTTGGTGTGTGATCTTGCATAAATGATAGTTTCAGAACTTAATTAAATAATTTGTTGTATGTGCTAATCATAGCGTAGGGTACGCCCCATATCAAATGAGTACTGTTGACTAAATTATAGCTCAACCAGGCCGTATTATAGTTAGACATTAACTCAATTTTTTCCAAAAAAACAAAAAGTATAAAGTGCCTTTTCTGCTCACTTGTGTATATAGAAAAAGCCCGCTTTAGGCAGGCTTTTTCTATCAGTATTCTTGAGTCTATAAGCCGAATTCTGTACTCCCTTTCATACCACGAAAGGAAGTGATAATCATTTATCTGTCTCGCCTGTTACCAGACGGATCAAGCGGCACAAAGATACATCTTTCAACATATCAGTACGACCTTGCACGTAAATAAGGGTTTAGCCGTTTCACCCTTCGTATTACTACAAAGGTTTATCCAAAAAAATTGCTTTTTTGGATACCCTCACCTTTCGGATCAAGCGTCACTGTTCGCACCTCGCGGATTGCTCCGGATGGGTGTTACCCACTACTGTCCTCTCATCTCCACAATCAGTACATGATTATAGAGATGGACGTGTTCGGACTTTCCTCCTTGTGAGATAAAACATCTCCCAAGGCGATTATCCAACTCAAGGACTATATTATACCATATCTGTATGAAAATACAAACACTAAAAACTCTCCCTTAGTTCAACCGAGGAGTAGTTTCAATTGCAGTTTAAAGGGAACTCTTCTTGATGGCCTGGACGACGTTGGAGAGGTCTTTAAGATTTTCAATGAAAAGGATTTTGTCTTTTGCAATAAACATAGAACTCTCTGGCCCGTGCACTTCCCCACCCAATTTTACCAAATTGAGATTTTGAGCAGTAGTAACTTCCGAAGTGGCACCACTTCCCTGCTGAAGAGAGTTCCCATATTTTAAATAATAGACATTAGAAAGCTGCGCAAATGAATCATTGTAATTTTTAAGAGATCCAAAATATACTTGCCCATCGGAAAGAAAAACAGCTTGCACCTTACCACTTGCAGTGACCGGCAAATCATTTGAACCATTAAAAACAATGACGCTGAGTAATACTGCGCAGTAGATTGCAATGACAATGAAACCTGCAAAAAATTTATTGTGCTGTGTCATAGAATGTTTCTTTTTCAATTGTTACGGGAGTAAGGGCGGTTATTGGCTTCCATGAACCAGTCTGCCCCTGACCTCCAATTAAAATATAATAATCTCCTTTTGTAATAGATGGTGGTAAATCACTGAGCGAATAAAAGTAAGAACCATTCACACAATCAAACGCTTTGTTGAATACATATGATGAGGGGTCAGTATCATAATCAGCCGCGTTCCCATACACGAGCACAACGAAATATGGATCGCTACACTTACCACTCACTGAAAGGTTGCCGGTGTTCGAATCAAGACTAAAGCGAGGCATGGCAGTAACGAGGGGCTTAGCTACTTTTTTCTTTGAATCGTCGACAGGGCTATTCACATCTGGTTTTGTCGGTATTGCCACTGTATCTAATGTAAAAGTATATTTTTCTTTAGGCACTATGTCTGTCGGAACAAATTGTACAACAGGATCTATGGCTGGGACTTGGACAGAAACTAGTATTGCCTGGCTTTGATTGACCGTTACAACTTCATCAGCTGGGTCAACGTAAGGAACAACTTCTGGAACTGCTGGATCAAGAGGAGTGCTCACAGGAGTAGAAGTACTCGTGGTAGTAGTTGGTGTAGTTGAAACAGATGAAGAGAGTGCTGAAGTATCAATAGATAGCTGAGGATTTGAGGTAGTTTCAATAACAGAACTGGCGGCAGATTGCTGATCTGTTTGAGTATCTTGCGGAGAGTTACTACTTTGTGATTGTGTTAGTTCCGGAGCAATTATTTCAACTGGATGAGTTACCACTTCTGCAGGGAGAGATGCAACTGAAGTCAGCGAAGGATCTTGAGCGGGGACAAACTCGGGGGCTGAAGGAGTTTGTGAAGAATCCACAGCAGGAACAGAAGCCTCTGCCGGCACTTCTTGCGCAAACAGTGAAAATGGTAGTGCAAGAAGCATTGTAGCTAGAACTCCTGCATAAAACTTGCTTATGATTTTGTATGTATTTATTTTTTTCATATTTTTTTACATTCCAAATGGTTGCCTTAAAGGGACGTGCCCAGTTACCGTGGCTCCTGTTACAGTACCAGAATTATTTTTACCGGAATAATCTGTTTGCGCACCTGTTCCATTGTAACCCAATTGCCAATATCCAACAGTCCCAGAAACGACTCGAGGGTTATATTGAAGCGAACGAAGCTCACCTAAGGTGAGCGTTCGATTGAGCATAATTGTATTAGCAATATAGCCCGGAAAGGCTGCGTTATGACTAGTTGGAATATTTCCGATATTTATATTTACACCCGAATCATTGGCTTGTATCCCTGAGCCGCTATTCGTACTACTGTATGTTGCCTCTGCAAGCGGAGTTGTGAGGTCCCCGGTATATATATTAATTCTTTGCCCAGCTGCAGCATTTATATCCCAAGTAATGGCGAAGCAATACCATTTGTTGGCTGTAGGCATTGGCGCAGAATTGGTCGAGTAGTCATCTCTTGTAGGTCGACCAATCTGCGCACGAAAATCACCACTCGCATTTACAAAACCGAAATTCCAGCCAGTAGATGCCAAATTCCCTTTTCTCACGAATGACCTGTTTGCGGTAATGGAGGTTGGGTACACCCACATTATAAAACTGGCAGTAGCAAGTGTATCGACACTTGCGGCAGCGTTTACAAGTACTCTATCTGATGTGGCGTTGGTAAAATTGAGTGCGCCGTGCACGTTGCTTGGCAAAAAGAATATGGAAGTTATAACTATAATTGAAATAATTTTGTTCATATTATTTTAAATATTCGAAGAATGCTTGATGGATTTGAGCGCCGTTCACCAACGTATCACTTCCATCCGCGCCATCACGCGCTAGGTAATATTCTACTGTATCTCCCTTGCTAAAGTTTCCGGCAGTGAGTGGCATACATACTTTATTTCTCTCATTGGCTGCAGAAGGTGCAGCGTCCGTTGCTGTCACCGATTCCTGGAATGACCCTTGATCGAGCGACTCGGCATCGTCTCCTCCAATTGCACGGTAATCAAAATCCCACACTACATTTCCAGTCGTAAGTCCGGTAGTCCACATCACACAAGCAATAGGGTTCGATACAAAATCTTCTGGCACTTGGAAGGTTCCATAAAACCCTGTTTTTGCAGATGTTGAACTTGCCACTCCAACCATGTGTCCAAATACATCATTTACCGCTTCAATTGGATATGGTTGAAACCATGAATTTCCTCCGGTGTCTGGAGTAGTAAATCCAGTAATGATACTCACCGGCGTTCCAGTTGCTCCGGTTTGAGTCATGCAATGACTCCACGCTGAATTTTCAAAACATCTAAATTGACCACTGTTACTATTGTAATACATGGCGCCATTTACTCCTGTTGGATCGCCAGAAGTATTTTTTGTGTCGAGGATAAAGAGACTTGGTGATCCTGATCCTGCTCCGAGACCAATTTGTACTCGATTGCTAATAGTATCGAAGGCGAGCATTTGAGGGGTTGAAGTTGATCCGAGAATAAGGCCGGCGGTTGAAGAAATGCTAGTTCCAAAGACACTACCGAGCACTGGTCCGCCGAATGTCGATGTTGCGGTGCTTGTTCCCGTAAAATGAGACGCCACCACTTCTCCGCTTACTGAAAGTTTTGCATACGGAGAACTAGTGCCAATACCAACATTCCCCGCAAAGTATGCAGCGCCGGTAGTAGTTGAATTTCCAGAAACAGTAAGTCCTCCTGTCTCAGTCCCATTTCCAATGGTCGAAGACGCATACGCAGTCAATCCACCATTAAAC
>Ga0163144_10008119_pt1 | contig 22780 bp, 21 predicted proteins | sample OliLak19BULKMAT1_FD_123175 | JGI IMG/M metagenome (GOLD analysis project Ga0163144, IMG submission 123175) | Freshwater microbial mat bacterial communities from Lake Vanda, McMurdo Dry Valleys, Antarctica - Oligotrophic Lake LV.19.BULKMAT1 | ecosystem: Environmental > Aquatic > Freshwater >...
CCCCGCCGGTGGCGTGGGAACCGCGCTTGACCCGAACTCCCCGCAATTCCCTCAGAAAGCCCCCTTTCCAAGGGGGTTGGGGGTGCCTCGCAGCGCCGGTATTCGAGTGCACGCGACTCCCACCGACGCCATCGGGAAAGCCCCCCTCGAACGAGGGGCTGGGGGACGTTCCCAGCGCGGGAGCGCAACGAATGAGGCTCAAAAAGAAGTGATCAATCTCGAGGGGGGAGGCTCCCAGCGCGGGAGCGCTACGAATGAGGCTCAAAAGAAGTGATGAATCTCGAGGGGGGAGGTTCCCCGCGCGGGAGCGCTACGAAGATGACTCGCGCGCCAAGGCCGCGGCCGCGTCGCGGGTCGATGCAGGCGTGTCGCGCGTGTCGTCAGTCGTTCGCAGCGTGTATCCTCGGCCGGTGCTCCCAGGGCGCAGCGCCGTCGACGTCGTGTTCGCGCCCGCAGACAAGCTGCGGCTGCTCTCGCTGCGCGCGCTCGGGCCGGTCGCGCGGCGCGTGGTGCGTGATCGCGAGCTGCGGGTCGCGCTGATCGGCGCGGGCGCAGTCGTCGCGGCGCTCGCGGGCACGTTGTTCCTGCCGTGGTGGCTGCTCGCGCTCGGGCCGGTGATCCTCGGTGTGCCGCACATCATGGCGGATGTGCGCTACCTCGTGGTGCGCCCGGGTTTTCACAAGCGCGTGCTGTTCTGGCTGCTGGTCGCGGCGCCGGTCATCGCGACGCTGTTCGGCGCGGGGCTGCGCGCGGGTGCGATCGCCGTCGCCGGTGCAGGCCTCGCGGCGCGTGGCGCGGCGTGGTGGAAGCGCGCCATCGTCGTTGGTGCAGCGGCTGCGCTCGGCGTGTGTGCCTGGGTGTATCCGTGGTGGAGCGATCTCTCGTTCGCGCACCTGCACAACGTCGCGGCGATCGTCCTCTGGTGGGTCTGGCGCGAGCGCAAAGGCTTCTGGCATTTCGTGCCGATCGCTTTGTTTTTCCTCGCGCTCGCGCTGATCGCGGCGGGCGCGCTCGAGCCGCTGCTGTTTCGCTCGGAGCTGTTCTGGAGCGCGCCGCGCGGGCTCGACGCCAACGTGCAGGTGCCGTGGCTCGCGAGCGAGGTGCCCGGCGAGTGGGCGATTCGCCTGACGCTCTCTTTCGTGTTCGCGCAGAGCGTTCACTACGCGATCTGGACGCGGATGATCCCGGAAGAAGACCGCTCGCGCGACACGCCGCGCACGTTCGCCGCGAGCTTCCGCGCGCTCCGCGCCGATCTCGGCTGGCCGCTCGTCACAGCGGGCGTCTTCGCGACGATCGCTCTTTGCGTCTGGGCCACCTGGGACATCCCCGCCGCGCGCAGCATGTACCTGAAGACTGGCCTCTTTCACGGGCATCTCGAGCTCGCGACGTTCGCGATGTTCTTCCTCGAGGGCGCGCGCCGCGCACGGAGCGCGCGCGACACATGAGCCCGGCGCAGTGGCTCGCTCGCGCCCTCCACACCGACGTCGGCGTCGTCGAGTGGCTGTCGGGCTACGGCTTCACCCAGGTCGTCGAGGTGCCGGTATACCTGCGCGCGCTGCGCACGCGTCCAACGAGCGACGCACACGTCGCCGGCGCGTTCTGGCTGGCGCTCGCGCCGAGCGCGATCACGCATCCGTTCGTCTGGTTCGCGTTTCCGCAGCTGCCAGTGCCGTATCTCACGATGGTCGTGCTGGCCGAGCTGTTCGCGTTCGGCGTCGAGTGGGCGATGCTCGACGCGTTCGGCGTGCCGCGCGCCTGGCTGTGGTCGCTCGGCGCGAACGCGCTGAGCCTCGGGCTGGCGCTGATCTGCCGCGCACTGGTCGACTGGCCATAGAGACCACGGTGCTTGCGGCGCTTTGGAGCGCACTTTTCTCTTGCCCACACGGGCCAGACGAGGCACGCAGTGGCGTCGCGCGCGCGATCGCGCTGCGCACAGGAGACTCTGATGAAGCGCGCATCGCTGGTTCGGGTGGTTCTGCTGACGGCTCTCATGGGCATGGCGCTCGTCGGCTGCGAGCGGCGCGTCACGGGCGAGACCTACGAGGGTCAGATTAACGGCGGGCGCTCGATGCACGTGACCCGCGAGTCGCCGCCACACGGCGCGACGGGCACTGGCGCGCCCGCGGAGCAGCCTGCGTCGACGCGGACCTGGAGCGTACGTGAGAGCGATCCGGCGATTCGCGGGCTGCTCGCCGCTTCGGGCGCGCGCATCGTGCTGCGCGATCCGCCGCGTCCACGCCCGGTCGCACCGCCGCCGGCTCCCGCGCCCGCCGCAGTGCCGCCGACCGCAGTGCCGCCGACCGCAGTGCCGCCCACTGGCGTCGCGCCCGCAGCAGCAGCGCCCGCCGTCGCTGTGCCGATCGCGCGTCCCATCCGTGCGCTCGCACCGCGGCCCGCGGTCCCGGCTGCGGCACCCGCGCCAGCAGCGCCCGCGCCCGCCTCACCCGCGCAGCCCTGACGCCGCCCCGCACGCAGGCAACCTGATGCGCCCCGCGCTGAACACGCGGGCGTGAGCGCGCAGGCTCAATACCCAAGAGCGCGATCGACGAGAGCGTTCGGCGGGAGCCCTCGTTCGAGCCGCGAGACATTCTCGACCAGCGCCGCGACCGCGCGCTCGACGTAGCCGAGGCCAACACCCGCGAGGTGCGGCGTGACGATCATGTTGGGCGCATCCCACAGCGCGTGATCTTCCGGCAGTGGCTCCGTCGCGAACACGTCGAGCGCCGCGCCGCCGAGATGTCCGGACCGCAGCGCCTGCAGCAGCGCGGATTCGTCGACGATCCCGCCGCGCGAGAGCGCGATGAGGAGCGCGCCACGCGGCAGCGCGGCGAGAACGCGCGCGTCGATGAGCTCGATCGTCGCCCGGGTCAGCGGCACGGCGACGAACAACACGCGCGCGCGGCCGAGCGCCTCGAGCCAGTCGTCGACGCCGAGCACCGCGTGAAAGTGCGGCATCGCGCGCGGCCGCTGGGCGACGCCGACGACCGACATCTCGAGCCCACCGAGCGCCTTCGCGATGCGCGTGCCGATCGCGCCGACACCCACGACGCACGCCGTCTCACCCGCGAGGCGCTGCGACGCGAACTGTCGCCACACGCGCGTGCGCTGCCGCTCGATCAGCGTCGGCCAACCGCGCAGCAGCGCGAGCATCATGCCGATCGCGTGCTCGCTCGCCTCGGCCGCGAACATCCCGCGCATGCCCGCGATCTGCACCTCCGGCGGCAGCGACGGCGCTGGCAGTAGACCGTCGACGCCGACGCCCATCATCTGAATCAGCTTCAGCCGCCCCGCGCCCGACCAGTCCTCGCGCGGCGGCACCGCCGTGAACAGCACCTCCACCTCCACGAGTCCGTCGCGCAGCGCGTCGCTGTGACTCCACGCGATGACCTCGTGGTGCGGCGCCGCGCGCAGCACCAGCTCGCGCAGGGTCGTCGCCTGCTCGTGGTAGACGTGGATCCGCGTCATGTCGCCGAGCCTACCGCGCCGAGCGTTCCTCGGGATCCGCCTCGCACCATTGGCCGAGCGCTTCAACGCCACGGGACTGCGCGTGGCAGGAGTCGCGGCGGAGTCGATGGCGGCGCGCGCCGGGATGCACGTCGACGACGTGCTGATGCGCATCGGCCGGAGCGCGATCACGGACGCCGATGCACTTGCGGCGGCCCTGCGCGCGGCGCGAGGCAGCGCGGAAATCGAGCTCGAGTTCGCGCGCGCTTCACACCGCATGATCGAACGCGTCGAGGTCGTCGAGCGCCCGCGCGAGCAAGTGTCGGGCGCCGTGGTGCACTACGAGACCATCGCGTCCGGCAGCACGCTGCTGCGCACGATCGTCACGCGCCCGGAGCGCGACGACAGGACGCGGACTGCGCATCCCGCGGTGCTCTTTCTGCAGGGCCTCTCCGATGACTCCATCGACTTCGGTGCGACGGCGGACACGCCGAACGCGCGCCTCGTTCATGGCTGGGCGCAGGCCGGCTTCGTGACGATGCGCATGGAGCGTCGCGGCCTCGGCGACAGCGAAGGCGCGCCGTTCGAGCAGACCGCGTATCACCAAGAGGTCGCCGACTATCGCGCTGCGCTCGACGCGCTCGCGCGGCTGCCGTTCGTCGATGCGCGCGCGATCGTGCTGTTCGGCCACAGCGTCGGCGGCATGACCGCGGCGCTGCTCGCGCAGCGACCCACCGCGAGCGACGACGCGAATGTTGGTGCCCGCGGCGCTGCGACGACGTCGACGGTGCGTGGCGCAATGCTGTACGGCACGTCTGCGCTGCCGTGGTTCGACTGCCTCGAGGCGAGCTCACGCCGGCAGCTCGCGCTGCGCGGCGCATCGGCGGAGGTGATCGCGCGCGTGCTCGCGCGAGAGCGCGCAGCGCTCGGCGTGTCCACCGTCGACAGGCGATCGGCGCAATACCACCAGCAGCTCCACGAAGCAGAGATCGCGCGTCATTGGCGGCACGCCGCGTGCCCCGCGCTGGTGCTGCACGGTGAGCTCGACTGGGTCGTCGGCAGCGCCGAACAACAGCAGCTCGCCGCGCTGATCGACGACGCTGCAGCGGGACGCGCGACGCTGCGCGAGCTCGCCGGGCTCGATCACGCGATGACGCGCCACGCCGATCTCGCGGTGAGCCTCACAGCGTACGGAGAAGGCGCTCCCGACTCCGCCGTGCTCGATGTGACTCTCGCGTGGATGCAGCGCGCGCTCGGTCTCACCGCGTGGGCAAATCCGGCCACCTGAGCCCGGCGTGTCGCTGAGCTCGCCGGCGCGTCAGCGCGGACGAGCGCGCGAGGCGATGAGCTGGCACGCGCCGCTCACGTCCCACGGACGCCTGCCGCGCTGCACCAGCGTCTGGCCGTCGAGGGTGATCTGACGCGCGATCGGCAGACCGCGCGTCGCGAAGAAGTTGCGGCACACGCCGTCGAGCTCAGGCGCGCTCGACGCGGCGAACTGGAACGGCTGACCATCGACGTTGCCCTCGACCATCAAGCGGATCTGCGGCACGGGCGGCTGCGGCGGTGGAGTCGGGAGCACGCCACCGCCAAGCTGCGAGAGCACGAGCTGCGTGGCCTCGGCGGCCGTCCAGTAGCCGCCGCCATTGCGGTACGGACGGCCGTCGATGACGAGGTCGTCGACGAAATTGTTGCCGGCGAGCGCGCGCGGGAGGTAGGTCGCGATGATGTTGCGCAGATCACCAGTGACGCGAAACGGCAGATCTTCCGCGTGTCCCGTGGTCGACGGCGCGTGCACGTTCAGCGGCTGCATGTTGAGCACGGCGATGCTGCAGGTCGCGTCTTCGCTCCAGAAGCTACTGCCGTTGCGCACTGCCACGCCGCCGGGCAAGCGCAGCTCGTCGATGTGGGTGAGGCGCATCGCGCGGATGAACTGCACACACTGCGCATAGACCTGCTCAGGTGTTCCCTGAAAGCGCGCTGCGGAGTCCTCGACCGCGCCATCGAATAGATACGACGCGACGCTCGGTGGCGGCGGTGGCGGCGGCGGCGGCGGTGGTCCCGGGTTCGGGCCCGGCAAGTTGCCGCCATCGACGCGCGCCATGCGCACCTGAAACGCCAGCTCGTCGGACACGTCGAGAAACGCCTCGTCGAGGCGATTGCCATACGCGAACAGGCGGCGACGCACGTCGCGGTAGTTGGTGTCGAGGTCACGCAGCAGCTCGCCGGCCGACTGCGGACGCCCCGCGAAGCCGCGACGCGCGATGCGCTCGACCTGTGCGGCGGCCTGCGCGACGTCGGCGAAGCCCCGACGCTCCGCCTCCACGCGGAGGTTGTCGGCGGCGGTGCGAACGCGCTCGAGCGCGGCGGAGTACGGGCTCGGGACGGCCTGCCCCTGCGGGCTCACCCGCACGACGACTTGCGCCGCCGCAGGCGCCGATGTCGTGAGCGCGAGAAGAGTAAAAGTGATGGCGGAAACGCGGACGAAGGACACGCTGGCTCTCTCCCGAGTGACGCGCACCATGGGTGCGTGGCCGTGAGACGCGGACCGGCGTCGCGAGCTTCACACGAGATGCACCGCATCTGTGCGCGATCGCTGTCCGTCGCACGCGCGTGAACCAATCGCGGTAGTGAGACGTCTGAGCGCACCATGGAACCTCTCCTGCCCTGTGTGACCTGCGCCCGACACGTCCGAGCGTCCGAGCGCGACTGCCCGTTTTGCGGCGCCGCGCTCGAGGCGCCGCAGCCGAGACGCGCGGTGGCGACGACCGTCCGCCTCGCGACGCGCGCGGCGATCTTCGCCGGCGCGACGCTGCTCACGCCGGCCTGCGGCGCCGAGCCAGCCGCGGATGCGCCGCCGAGCGCAGTGCTCTCGCCCACCTCCACCGCCACGACGACGTCCATGGCAGCGCCGGGTGACGAAGCAGCGGCGCAAGGGCCCAAGCTCGAGCCTGCCGGTGCGGCGGTGAATCCGACGGTCGTGCTGACGCCGCTGCCATCGACACTCGCGCCGACCGACCCTCCGCCAGCAGACACGGCAGCCGCCGACGTGCTCGCCACCGCGGAGGCCGAGCGAGTCGCCGCGGCGCGCAGCCGCCGACGTGAGGCCGCGCGCGTGGCCGCCGAAGAGCGCCGCCGTCAGGCAATCCTCGCAGGGCAACAGGACGATCGCATGCGACATATGAACGCCCGTCCGTACGGCGCGCCGCCGCGACGCGACGACTTCGTCTGACAGCCCGCTGCGATCGCGAACACCGCTGTTCGGAGACGTTCGCCGCTCCGCCGGCGCGACGCGCGCGGCTCGGTCCGCGCCTCAGAGATCTTCGACGATCAGCTCGAAGCGCCCTTGGTCGAACGGCGCGCCGGAGCCGGAGGCGATCTGCACCAAGCGCTCGCGCTTGCCGACGCGCGCGTGCTCGAGCGCGCGGTGATGACAGAGCGGGTTGTTGCCCGGCTTGCCGAGCAGCGCCTCCGAGGTCCACGTGCAGCCGGCCATGCAGTGCTCCGCGTAATAGCAGCTCCGACAAAAGCCCCACAGATCGTCGACGGTGCGATCGCGGGTGTAGCGCAGCGGAGCGGCGCGCTCCCAGATCTCAGCGAGCCGATGTTCGCGAACGTTGCCGGCAGCCCACGTCGCGGTGCTGAGCGACGGGCAGCCCTTGATCGTTCCGTCCGACTCGATGCCGAGCCCCGAGCGACCGGCGCTACACGAGCCACCATGGCCGCGCACCATCGAGCCGCGCAGCGCCGTCTCGAACGGACCGAAATAGCCGATGTTATTCCCCGGCCACAACACGACATCGGCCTCGACACAGCGCGCCTTGAGCCGACCGAGCAGCGGAAACAGCGCGAGTAGATCGTACGGCTGGAGCAGGACGTCCGGCTCGTCTGCAGCGCGACCCATGGCGACGGTGATCTGAATCTGCCAGCTGTGCGCGCCAGCCGCGATGATCGTCTCGAGCACATCCGGCAGCTCCGCCATGCTGAGCCGATTGATCTGCGTATTCGCGGAGATGGGGACCCCCGCCGCGCGCAAATTCTGCATCGCCGCGAGCGCCGCGCGGTACGAGCCCTTCACGCCGCGGAGCCGATCGTGCGTCGCTTCGTTGCCATCGATCGAGACGCTCGCGGTGCCGAGACCAGCCTCCGCGGCGTCGCGCGCGAGCGCTTCTGTGAGCCCGCGGCCGCCTGTGGTGAGCAGCGGGATCATCCCGCGCGCGACGATGCGCCGGATGATGTCGCACCAGTCCGCGCGCAGATACGCCTCGCCGCCGATCAAGCTGACCTCATGGACACCGAGATCGGCGAGCTGATCGACGAGATCGAGACACTCCGCCGTGCTCAGCTCATCCGGCCGCGCGCGCGCCGCGCGTGAGCCGCAGTGCCGACACGCGAGATCACAGGCGAGCGTGAGCTCCCAGACGACGTAGTTCGGACGCAGCTGCTGGTCGATCGCGCGCACGCCCGGCGCGAGCGGCAAACGACGGTGCGCCGGCGACTGCGCGACCAACGGCAGATCGCGCCGTGGCCGCGCGCGCGCCATCAGCGTCGCCCGCTCAGCGGGCGTCAGCGCGTCGTCGATGACTGTGTTGTTTGCCATACGTTCTCTCAAAGAGTCTTCATCGATCGCGCACGCGCCAGACCAGGCGATATTCCATGCCGCTGCCGCGCACGCGCTCGTCGACGAGGATGGCATTGAGACCGCGGGTGATCTCTGCGTCGGTGAGCCGCGCGCCGCCTTCTACGGAATCGAAGGTCGTGCTCGACGTGTCGACGCCGACGCGACCGCGGCAGTCGACGCCCGACGCGCCGGCGCTCGAGCAGCGCGACTCGATGCCGGTCACGCCAGAGTGCGTGTAGAGGATCGGATCCCAGCGCGTCGCCTCCGTGGCCGTGCGGCGCGAGGTATAGGCGCCGCCATCGCCTTCACACAGCGAGAAGAACTGCGGCGCGCCGCAGGTGATGAACCAGCGCACGTCTTCGCCGGAGATGCCACCGCCGCAGGTGCTCGCGTGCATGTTGCTGCCGATGAGGAACGTCGTGTCGCTGCCGTCACCGGAGATGCGCGTGTCGTAGAAGTAATATCCCTCGGTGATCGGGATGTTCTGCAGGCGCAGCGTGAACGTGCCGTTGCCACAGCCGCCGACCGCGACGTAATACGTGCCAGCCGCGAGATAGCCCCAAGTGCGCGACTGATAGCTCGTGCCCCAGCCGGACACGCCACCGCAGCCGCCGTCGTCGTTGCAGAGCCCGCGCTCTGGCTGTCCATTGCTCGGCTGCGCCGCGAGCAACACACCGGCGGAGTCGGTGAGGAACAACGATGTATCGTAATCGCCGGTCGCCGACGCGGTGTCGAAGTAAACGACCGAGTCCGTCGTCGTGGTGAAGCGATACCAGACGTTCCCGCTCGACGTGCAGCTGCAGGTCGTGTCGGGTCCATCGTGCGTCGCGCCGACCGTCGTACCCGTCACCGAGGTCTCTGCATGCCGCACCGTCAGGTTGATCGCCGTCGCGCGCGTGTCGTTGGCGGGCGGGCAGGCGAGGTCCGATCCATCGCAGTCCTCGTCGACGCTGTTGCCGCAGGTCTCAGCGCCTGGCGTCACCTCACCCGTGCACGCGCCGTACACGCCGCCGCTGCACGCCTGGCTGCCGCCGCGGCAAAGGCCGACATCCTCGGTCGACGCGTCGCCGGTGTAACAGTCGCGCGTCGCGGTGCCGGAGCACGCACAGCCATCGTTGGCGATTCCATTGCAATCTTGGTCGCGTCCGGCGGCGTCGCAGGCGTCCGTCGCGGCGGGCAGCGAGTCGCCGGTGCAGAGGCCCTCCCAGCGATTTCCGAGACAGCGCTCGAGTCCCGCGGAGCAATCACCGACATCCTCGGTGCCGGGCGGTCCTTCGTAGCAGGCGCGCGTCGTGCCGCTGACGCAGCACTCGGCGATGGCCTCTGCCGCGCAGGTGTTCGCAGCGACGTCGCAGGTATCGCGCGTACACGGATCGGCGTCGTTGCAGTCGACGTCGGCGACGCAGCAGCCGGCGCTCGGCGCGTGCGTGCAGGTGCCGGCGGGGGCGCAGCTGTCGGTCGTGCACGTGTTGCCGTCGTCGCAGTCGCTCGCCGCGCTGCAGCAGCCGTCGATCGGCCGATAGCCGCACTCGCCGTTGACCGCGTCGCACAGGTTCGCCGTGCACTCGTCGCCATCGTCGCAGTCGCTCGCCGCGATGCACGAGCCGGTGCGCGCGGCGTCGATCGGTGGCTCGCCGGCGTCGGGCTCGCCGCCATCGGGCCTGCCGCTGCCGCCCGTCTCGGCGCTGCATCCGGCGAGCAGCAAGAGGCCGCATGCGGAGACCAGTGAGAGGGTGAATGTGACGCTGAAGAAACGTGAAGAGCGCGCGCGAGGCCGAAGGGTCATCCGGCCATTCTGCACGATGTCGGGGACTGCGTGCGCGGAGAACTCCTGGCTCGGCCCTTGCTTTCGCGCGGTACCCGTGGAACCGTGCGCGCCCGTTCGGTCTCTTTTCTCCCACCCAGGGGTAGTACGCACATGGATGTCCTCACCGCGCTCAGCAACAAGTCGGATTACACGAAGGCTCAGCTCCAACTGATCGTCGGGGCGTGGGTGATGAGCGCGCTGGTGGAGGGCAAGCAGAAGATCAACCTCGACAGCGGCGACGTCTCCGAAGACGACTACGACAAGACGTCGATCTACTCGCTTCTCTACGCGCTCTACCGCTCGATGGGCACCGTGCGCTCGGAGACCGGCGCCGAATACGAGTTCACCTTCAACACCTGGGGCTACACCTGGCCAAAGGCGTGGGGCAAGCCGCCCATCCCCGCCAAGGACCCGCAGCTGATGGGCAAGAACGCCTATGCCGGCCTGTACCACTTCGATCTCGTGAAGGAGTACATCAAGGCGCGTGACGGCGAAGTGCACATCGTCGAGATGGGCTGTGGCACCGGCGCCGGCGCGAACCTGATCTGCTCGCGCATCCTGCCGAACTGCACCTACGAGGCCGTCGACATGCAGAAGGCGGGCATCGCCACCGCCAAGCGCAAGTTCGTCCCCGAGCACGGCGGCCGCATGGTCGCGACGTGGGGCGACGCGACCAAGCTCTCGTTCCCGGAAGGCAGCGCGGACTTCGTCGCCGTCAACGAGACGCACGTGACCGAGATGCCAGGGCGCACGACCGCCGAGGACGAGCGCTTCTTCAAGGCGGCGTACCGCATGCTGAAGCCGGGCGGCTTCATGGTGTGGGGCAACGCGATCCCCGAGTCGACCTGGAAGCCCTGCTTCGAGCTGCTCGAGTCGATCGGCATGAAGCTGCTCGAGGTGTGCGACGTGACCAAGGAAGCCGTGCAGGCGCGCGACGAGGACAAGCGCCGCATCGACATCTACGTCGACGAGATCATCAACACCTTCCACGGCTTCAAGATCCCGGTGATCGGCGAGAAGCGCCGCGCGCTCGCCGAGGTCGCGCTGAAGAATTTCTCGCGCAATCCCGGGACCAAGCTCTACGACAACATGGTCGACGGCACCGACACGTACAAAGTCGTCCTCTTGCAGAAGCCGCTCACCAAGGACGCGAGCATCGACCCTGAGCGCAGCGCGAAGCAGGGCGCCGAGCGCGCGAGCGGCAACGGCTCGACGGTCGCCTGAGCGGCGGCTCAGCTCACGCTGAGCGGATGCGCCAATCGAAGAAGTGCAAGCGCGACGGCTCAGCAACGGTGCTGGGCCGTCACGCGTTTCAGCGGCGCAAGAAGAGCGGATTCGTGACGGCGAACGGCAGCCCGCCGTAGCGGATGTCGGGCTCTTCGGAGCCGGCCGCGTGAAGCACGACGAACGAACCCGCGGCCGCGACGTCGACCTCGAGCGTCGCGCGGAGGCGCACCGTGGGATCGCCGAGATCGGCGTCGGCGGCGCTGATCGGGATGAGCTCGCTGGTCACGCCATCGACGAACACCTCGAGGCGATCGACGTCGACGAACGACGCGGCGCGCACGACGACGTCGATCGACGCGCGTGGCCCGACGCCGCTCGCCTCGCCACCCGGGCCGATGCCCATCGGGCCGCTGATCTCGAGATAGATGCCGCCGGTCACGTACGACGCGCCCGCGCGGGTCACGTCGCGCACGCGACTGGGTGTGAGCGCGCGAGGATCATCGGTGCCGACGGCGAGGCAGGTGCGCGGATAGCCGACGGCGTCGTTGGTGAGGCGATGGCTGTCCGAGGAGCCGACCATCATCACGCGGCGGCCCGAGCGCAGCAGCGAGAACCAGTCCTGCACGGTGCCGTCGCGGTTGCTCTCGAAGTCGCCGGAGTTGATCACCTCGACGACGTCGAAGCCCTCGTCCCAGTTCTCTGGATGTTCGACCAGGCCGGTCACCGCGTTGTAGCCAGTCTCGGTGAAATATCCCTGCTTGAGGCCGCCCGCGCGTGGGTGGTTGATGATCAGCAGCGGCGCCTCGGCGCGCGCGCGCACGTCGCCGAACACCTCGGGCGCGGACCGGCCGTACCAAGTCACGGCGCCTGCGCTCGGGAGCGCCGGATCCGGCTCGAGCGGGAACACGCCGAAGTGTCCGTAGGTGAAGGTCGTGAGCTCCTCGCCGCCGAGACCCATGGCGAAGTCCGCGAGGCCGAGCGCCTCGATGACCGGCTGAAAATCGCTCACCCACTCGTGCTCGGAGCGAATGGCAATCTCGAGGCCATCGGCGATGAGCGCGGCCGCCTTCGCTGCGCCGGTGTCGGCGCTGTCGACCGAGCGATGCGTATGAATGTGATAGTCCGCACACATCGTCCCGATTGTGTCGAACGCGCGCACGAGGCTCGAGGTGATCTCGGTGACGGCGCCCGCGCTCACGTCGATCATTCGGTCATCGCGCTCGAGCTCCCAGCCGCGCGAGACGACCAGCCGATACGTGCCGGGCGCGACGCGCATCTCGACGACGCCGCTCGCACCGCTGAACTCGAGGCGCGTACGTCCACGCTCGAGCGAGCGCTCGCCGAAGTTGGGCGGCGCCTCCATCGGCGGTCCCGACATCGCGAACAGCTGCACGCGCGCAGGCAACGGCGTCGCGGTCGCCGCGTCACGCACGTCGACGCGCACCGTCGCGAGCGGCGCGAGCGGGATCGACAGCGGCGTGCCGGCAGTGATGGGAAACGGGCCCTCGAGCGGCGCGCCCTCGCGCCACACCCAGGCGTGTGTGGCGGCGGCCGGCACATCGAGCGCGAACGCGCCGCTGCTGTCGACCAGCCCGCGGGTGAAGTGTCGCTCGCCCGTCGCGTCGGTCAGGTGTACGCGCGCGCCGGCGATGGCCAGCGGATCGGCGCTGCTGAGCACGCCGCTGACGCGCACCGTGGTGTCGCCGAGCGCACGCGCGAGCACGCGCTGCACACCGTTGAGCCCGACGCCATCGCCGATGACGAAGCTGCCGAGCGCGAAGCTCTGCTCGCTGCACGCGGGTGCCAAGGCGATCGGCACCTTGAAGAAATCGAAGCCGCTGGTGGACAGCAGCGGCCGCAGCGCGCCGGCCGTGTCGTCGTCGTTGCGTGGCGCGAGCCACGCGTAGCTGGTCGCGTCGGGATCTTCGAACACGATGAAGCGCTGCGGCGTCGTCCCCACCGGCTCGAAGCCGAACGCCTCGTTCCAGCCGAGCATGCGAAACGACTGAAAGAACGCGATCGTCGCGCTGTTGGTCGCCGCGCTCGATGGGCCGGTGCGCACGCTGATGCGCACGTCGACAGCGTCCGAGCCGGGCGCGAGCACGTAGTCGAGCGCGGCCGAGAGCCCAGTGAGACGCCCCGGCAGCAACGCGGACAACACGTCGCCGACGGCCTCGATCGCCACCAGCGGCCCGGTCGCGCGCACGACCGCGGCTTCTCCGTCACTGCCATCGTCGAGCACGCTGATCGCGTCCGTCGCGACGACGAAGCGGCCGAGGCCGAGCAGCGCGACGTTGAAGTCCGCGGGCTGCACCAGCCGCCCAGCTTCGACGCGCGCGAGCCCGCGCACGCGCCCCGCGTACGGATCGTAGACCTCGAAGCGGCCGGGCTGCGACACGACCAGCGCCACGCGATCGTTGGCGAGCACGTAGTCGCCAGCGGTCCAGGTCGCGAGGTCCGCGGGATCGGGCGGCAGATCCGCGGCTGTCACTCGGCCGGCACGAACCTCACCGGGCGCTGCTCCGAGCGGGCTCGGATGGCCGGTCACCGAGCCCATCGCGAACGCCTCGGGCGGTCCGCACGGTGGCCCTGCGTCGGTGCCGGCGTCGGGTATGTTCACCGGATCGTCACCGCAGGCTGCGCTCGCCAACGAGAAAAGAAAGGTCACCGCGATCGCCAGTCGTCGTGTCACGCGTACCTCGCGGCCAACGCTACACCGGATCGGATCCGCGCAAAACTCACCGACCGCGTGTGACGCAACGCCGCGCCGTCGACGCCGTGCGGTCACTCACGACGCTCATTCGTCACAATTGTTCGTCTTGCTCCACGTCCGACACGAATACGTCACATGAAGCGACGAGATTCCGCCCTCATGAACCGACAGCTCTCTACGGCTCTCGTCGTCGCGCTCGCGCTCGTCACGCACATCGCGACGGCGACCGCGCAAGTCGCGCCGCTCGACCTCGCGCCGCAGCCGATCGAGGCCGACGAAGAGGAGCCTGGCTCGCCCGTGACGGCGAGATACGTCGTCGGCGAGGGCGTGTCGCTGCGCTCCGCCGATGGCCTCTACGCGCTCACGCTGAAGGGTCGCATTCAGCTGCGCGGCACGATCATCGACGCGGACGGCGACGATGAAGCGGCGAGCACGGAGTTTCAGGCGCGGCGCGTACGCCTCGCGTTTACGGGGCACTTCATCGTGCCGGAGCTGACGTTCTACTTGCAGCTCGGCTTCGCCAACCGCGACACGGAGGCGGATCTGCGCTTGCCACTGCGCGATGCGTGGGTGAGCTACGCGCCGCTGCGCGACTTCGCGCTGCGCGTCGGGCAAGGCAAAGTGCCGTTCAACCGGCAGCGCGTGATCTCGTCCTCGTCGCTGCAGTTCGCCGATCGCTCCATCGCGCAGGACGAGCTGACGCTCGATCGCGACGTCGGCATCTACGCGTACTCGAAGAACCTGTTCGGGCTCGGTGATCGCCTCGGCTACCAGCTCGGGATGTTCGGCGGCGACGGGCGCAACCGACTGTCGACGCGCAGCGGTCTGCTGTGGGTGGCGCGCGTCGAATTCTCGCCGTTCGGGAAGTTCGAGTCGTACAGCGAGTCCGATCACGATCGACTGTCTACGCCGCGGCTGCAGGTCGCCTTCGGCGCCGCGCTCAACAAGAACACGGTGCGCGAGCGCAGCACCACGGGCGCCACGTACACGCTCGGCGGCTTCGACTATCAACACCTCGAGGCCGACCTGATCTTCAAGTGGGCGGGCTTCTCGCTGCAAGCCGAGTGGCTCTGGCGTGATGCGCCGGTGCGCTCGAACAGCGCAGTGAATGCCGGTGGCACGACACTGACCGAATACGCGCGACCGGCGTGGGGCTACTTCGTGCAGAGCGGCTACTACTTCGCGTTCGGCTTGGAGGTCGCGGCGCGCTACGGCGATCTGCGACCGCGCGCAGGCGGCGACCCGAACTTGGTCCGCGCGCGCGAGCTCGGCGGCGCGCTCAGCTGGTACTTCGAGGGGCACTCGCTGAAGCTGCAGGCCGACTACTTCTACTTGTTCGGCGACAGCTTCGAGGGCGGTCGCCATCAGGTCCGAGTCCAGGGGCAGCTGCAGTTCTGAGAGGCGCGCCATCCTTTGCCTTCGCCAACGCGCAATGCGTCACCGCCGCCATGACGGCCCACACCCGCCCCCCGCTCGTTGCTCTCCGTTCACACGATTGTCACATAACGCGCCCACCTTCGGAGCGCCGAGGAAACGCACCATGCCGCACGACGTTCGATCATCCGCGCCACGACCCCTCGCCGCTGCGCTATGCGCTGCGCTGTTCGTCACGTCGGTGTTGGTTGGCGCCTGCAGCGGTGGACACCGCAGCGGCGCAAGTGCCGGTGGCTCGAGCACGCTGACCATCGCCGGGTCCGACACGATGGTGATCCTCGCGCAGCGGTTCGCCGAGGCCTACATGCGCGCGCATCCGGGAACGACGATCCAAGTGTCCGGCGGCGGCAGCGGCACCGGCATCGCGGCGCTCGTCAACGGCACGACGACGATCGCCGACGCGAGCCGTGCGATGAAGGACGACGAGAAGGCGCGCGTGCGCACGCAGCGCCACGCCGATGCGCACGAGACGCGCGTCGCGCTCGACGCCGTCGCCATCTACGTGCACGTATCGAATCCGCTGCCGCAGCTCACGATCGCGCAGCTCGCGCGCATCTATCGCGGACAAGTGACGAACTGGAAGGACGTCGGCGGCGCCGATCGCCCGATCGTCCTCTACAGCCGCGAGAACAACTCCGGCACCTACGTCTACTTCAAGGAGCACGTGCTCGCGGACGCAGACTTCGCCACGCACACCCAGACGCTGCCCGGCACCGCCGCCGTCATCAACGCGGTGAGCCGTGACCCCGGCGGCATCGGCTACGGCGGGATCGCCTTTGCGACGGGTGTGCGCGCGGTCGCGCTGGTCGGCAGCGCTGGCACGCCCGTCGCGCCGACGCTCGCCACCGCGACGAGCGGCGCGTATCCGTTGTCGCGCTTTCTGTTCATGTACACCGCGGGCGCGCCGGCCGGCACCGCGAAGGACTTCCTCGACTGGGTCACCTCGGCCGAGGGCCAAGCGCTGGTCGAGCCGGTCGGCTACTACCCGGTCCCGCGCGACGGAGCCTGAGCCAGGCTCACGCCATGAGTCACACCCGCTGCACATGAGCGAGACGCCCGCGACGGACACGAGCGCGCCTCCTCCCGACGAGCTGCGCACGATCGCGAGCAGCACGATCGCGAGCGGCAGCGACGACTCGCGCAGCCTCACGCGGCGCCGGCGCCACGGCCCCGCGTGGCACCGCTTCGGCGAGCTGGCTGTGCGCGTGATGGCGTTGACTGCCGTGCTCGCCATCGTGCTCATCTTTGCGTTCGTGCTGCGCGAGGCCTTGCCGATCCTGTGGGAGGACTCGAGCCTGCACCTCGCCGATCTATTCTCGCCGCGGCAGTGGGCCGACTACGACGCGCCGGTCTACGTGTGGCAGCCGGTGGGCTCGGTCGCGAAGATGAACATCGTGCCGCTGTTCCTCGGCACGCTGAAGATCACCGTGCTCGCGCTGTTCTTCGCAGTGCCGCTGGCCATCGGCAGCGCGATCTTCGTCTCGCAATATGCGCCGCGCCGCGTGCGCGAGATCGTGAAGCCGGCGATCGAGCTGCTCGCCGGCGTGCCGTCGGTCGTGCTCGGCTTCTTCGCGCTGATGCTGCTGGCCACGTGGGTGCAAGACGCGCTCGGCCTACCCTATCGACTGAACGCGCTGGTCGCCTCGATGGGGCTCGCGCTCGCCGTCATCCCGGTGATCTTCACCATCAGCGAGGACGCGCTCGACGCAGTGCCGCGGCAGCTGAAAGAAGCGTCGCTCGCGCTCGGGGCGCGCGAGTGGCAGACGACGCTGCGGGTGGTGTTGCCCGCCGCGCTGCCCGGCATCGCCGCGGCGGTGATCCTCGGCTTCGGTCGCGCGATCGGCGAGACGATGGTCGTGCTGATGGCGTCGGGCAACGCCGCAGTGATGGCGCCTTTCGATCCGACGAGCAGCGCACGCACGGTGACCGCGACGATCGCCACCGAGCTTGGTGAGGTCTCGCACGGCGACACGCACTGGCGCGTGCTGTTCATGCTCGGCGTGATGCTCTTCTGCGTGACGTTCGTGCTCAACAGAATCGGCGTCGCGGTCGTCGCGCGCCTCCACCGCAAGCTCACCGCGGCGAGCCGATGAAGTACACCGGGCGCGACTGGGTCTTGTTCACCGCGACGGGGCTCGCGACGCTGCTCGTGCTCGGCATGCTCGGCATCATCATCGGCGTCGTGTTGTGGGAGGGCGCGCCGAGCATCTCGGCGGAGTTCCTCACCAGCGAGCCGACGAGCGACATGACCGGTGGCGGCATCTTGCCGGCGATCTACGGGACCGTCGTGCTCACGCTGCTGATGACCGTCGCGGTGGTCCCAGTGGGCGTCGCGACGGCGATCTATTTGACCGAATACGCGCCGCCGCACTCGCGCCTCGCAGGGATCGTGCGCGCCGCCGTGCAGAACCTCGCGGGTGTGCCGTCGATCGTCTTCGGCCTGTTCGGCCTCGGCTTCTTCGTGCTGTTCATCGGCCGCAGCCTCGACAGCGCGATCGGCGCGAGCGAGCCGGTGTGGGGTAAGCCGGCCGTGCTCTGGTCGTCGCTCACGCTCGCGGTGCTGACGCTGCCGGTCGTCATCGTCACCACCGAAGAGGCGCTCCGCGCAGTCCCGCGCGATCTGCGTGAGGCCGCGCTCGCGCTCGGCGCCACGCGCTTTCAGTCGATCCTCACCGTCGTGTTGCCGAACGCGCGCGGCGGAATCCTCACCGGCGTCGTGCTCGCGGTGAGCCGCGGCGCCGGCGAAGTAGCGCCGATCATCTTCACCGGCGCGGCGAACTTTCTGCCATATCTTCCGACCGATCTACGCGACATGTTCATGCACCTCGGCTATCACGTGTACGCACTCGCGACGCAGTCGCCGAACGTCGACGCCGCGCGGCCGGTGCTGTTCGGCACGGTCCTCGTGCTCCTCAGCGTCAGCTTCTCGCTGAACCTCGTCGCGGTCGTCATCCGCAGTCGCTCACGCGCTTCGCTGAGGGCCTGATATGAGCACGTCACCACCCAGCATCTCGCGCTCGATTCCGCCGCGCTCCGATGCGGATCGCGCGCCCACGGCGACGAAGATCGTCTGCGAGAACGTGTTCGTGCGCTACGGCACCAAGCTCGCGGTCAACGACGTCTCGCTCGACCTCGCCGCGCGCCGTGTGACCGCGCTCATCGGCCCGTCCGGCTGCGGCAAGTCGAGCTTCTTGCGCTCGCTCAACCGGATGAACGACATCATCGACGGCGCCACGGTGACGGGCCGGATCGCGCTCGACGGCGAGGACATCTACGCGCGCAACGTCGACGTCGTCGAGGTGCGCCGCCGCGTTGGCATGGTGTTCCAGCGCTCGAATCCGTTCCCGATGTCGGTCTTCGAGAACGTCGCGTACGGCCTGCGCATCGCCGACATGAAGGGCAAGGCGGCGATCGCGGCGCGCGTCGAAGAATCGCTGCGCGGCGCGGCGCTGTGGGACGAGGTGAAAGATCGGCTCGGCGAGTCCGCGCTCTCGCTCTCGGGTGGTCAGCAGCAGCGCTTGTGCATCGCGCGCGCGCTAGCGATTCGCCCGGAGGTAATCCTGATGGACGAGCCCGCCTCGGCGCTCGATCCGATCGCGACGGCGCGCATCGAGCAGCTGATTCGCGAGCTGCGCGAGCAGTACACCATCGTCATCGTCACGCACTCGATGCAGCAAGCCGCGCGGGTCAGCGACACGACGGCGTTCTTCTACATCGGCGAGCTGGTCGAGCACGGCGACACCGAGCAGATCTTCACCTCGCCGCGCAAGCGTCAGACCGAGGACTACATCACCGGGAGATTCGGATGAGCACTGTGGCCTATCGCGATATGCCGGCGAACTCGATGCCGCTCGTCGTGGCCTTTGGCGGACGCGTCTTCGGGCTCGATCCGCACACCGGCGCTCGTCGCTGGCGCGTCGACTTCGGCACGCGCTCCATGGTCCGCCTCGCGCCGGTCGACGAGACCGCCGTCATCGCGCGGACCATCGGCGTGCTCGCGCTGATCGCGACCGAGACGGGGGCAGTCGTCTGGCGTCACGAGGTGAAGGCCGTCGACGGATTGCTGGTCGCCGTGCCGTACGTGTACGTCGCGGGCAGCGGCGAGGTGCGCTGCTACGCGCTGCAGGACGGAACGCTCCTGTGGGCCGACGAGTTCAAGGGCGAGGGCCTCGGCGACGTGGCGCTCGCGCTCGGACATCGCGTCACCCAGGTCGATCACTCGGGCTGAAGCCAGCTGACAGCGTTGCGTCAGGATAGTGCGCGCGGCCGAGCTCTCGTGGCCTTGCGGTCGTCCGAACGGCGGGCGACAACGTTGCGGTGACGCGCCTCGACTGGAGCTACGTGCGATGAGCGGACCCGCTGACCGGCTGCCGCCCGTCGAGGGGAGCCCGAGCCGCGTCGTGTTTCAGGGTGACGCGCTCGAATGGCTCACGGCGCGCGTGGAGCTCAGCGATGCGTCGGTCATCACCTCGATGCCGGACATGTCCGAGCTGCCGAGCCTGCCGCACTCCGCGTGGGCGGACTGGTTCGTCGCCGCAGCGGAGCTGGTCGTGTCGCGCGTGCCGATCGGCGGGCTCGCCATCTTCTATCAGACCGACGTGAAGGCGCAGGGCCGCTGGATCGACAAGGCGCAGCTGGTCGCGCGCGGGGCGGAGCGCGCTGGTGCGACGCTGGTGTTTCACAAGATCGTGCTGCGCGCGGAGGCCGGCGCGGTGACGCGCGGACTGCCTGCGTATTCGCATCTGGTCGCGTGGGCGCCGGGCGGTGCGCTGCAGGGCGCGCGGCTCGCGCTCGGCGACGCGACCGCCGATGTCCTGCCGAGCGCGGGCGCGACGACGTGGACGCGCGGCATGGGCGTGCAAGCGTGCCGCGCCGCGTGCCACGCAGTGCTGAACTACACGGAGACGCGCACCGTCGTCGATCCGTTCTGCGGGCACGGCACCGTGCTCGCCGTCGCCAATTCGCTCGGTCTCGCAGCGATCGGCGTGGAGCTCGGCGCGCGCCGCGCACGAAAGGCGCGCTCGCTGCGCATCGAGGACATCGCGTAGTCAACGGGTGCGCGCCGATGCAGCCCGACGAGCGTCGTACGCTCGCCGAGCCGCCGACGCGCGCGCGATCAGTAGCCGGTGATCTCGATGTGCTTGACCTGCACCGGCGTGACCGGGCGATCGCCTTGGTTGGTCGGCGTCGCCTCGATCTTCTTGATGACGTCTTCGCCGGCGGTGACGTGGCCGAACACCGGGTGACGCGACGGGCCAGGCGAGAACCAGTCGAGGCGGCCGTTGTCGACGGTGTTGATGAAGAACTGCGAGCCGCCGCTGTTCGGCTGGCCAGTGTTCGCCATCGACAGCGTCATCGGCTTGTTGCTGAGCTTGTGCTCGGCCGGGTGCTCGTCCTTGATCGTGCCGTGCGGCGGGCCGCCGGTGCCGGCGCGGCCGCTGTTCGGATCCTTCGAGTGCGGGCAGCCGAACTGCAGCATGAAGCCGTTGATCACGCGGTGAAAGTGCAGTCCGTCGTAGAAGCTGCTCTTCGCGAGATCGAGGAAATTCTTCGCGGTGATCGGCATCTTGTCGAGATAGAGCTCGACGGTGAAGTTGCCGAGGCTGGTCTCGAACGTCGCGGTCGGATTCGTCATGGTGAGCGCTTCTCCTTGGATGGCGGCCGGAAGTCTTATCACACCTGCGCGGCGTTGCCCCGACCCTCCTCTTGCCGCGCGCAGACGTGCGCGCAACGATGCGCGCCGTGCCGCCCGACGCGCCGTCTTCCGCCACTGCGCGCCCATCGCATGCGGTCCCTGGGCGTGAGCTCAGCGACGAGCGGCTGGTCTCGCGCAGCCGCATGGTCGCGCTGATCTCGACGTTGCCGCTCGCGCTCACCGGCGCGCTCTCGCTCTACATCGCCACCCGCGGCAGCGGACGCGGCGACGCGCTGCCATGGCTGTTCGCGCTGGGCACCGCGCTGATCATCGTCGGCGTGCGCCTGCAGCAGCGCCATCAGGGCCGCGTGTTCGTCACGGCGACGGGCCTGGTGGTGCGCACGATGTTCGGCAGCAGCGTGCCGATCGCCTGGGCGGAGCTCGAGGGCGCACGCGTCGGGCTGAGCCCGTGGGGCCTGCCTTCGCGCTATCCGGGCTACATGCGCGTGCGCTTACGCTCGCGGCATCCAGTCGTCGGACGCTGGGTCACCACCATCGCGTCGTCGCGCGACGCAGCGCTCGGGGCGACGCGCGAGATGAGCGCGCAAGTACGTGTGGCGCTCGCCGCGCCGCGCGCCTGATAGCGCGCGACAGAGCCATGGCAGAGGCCCGCTCGCGGTTCACACTGCGCACGTGGCAGACCGCGCAGAAGACCGGAGCACGACGAGCCGCGACGCGATCGGCATCGGCCTCGCGGCCGCGCTCGCCGTGTCGCTGGTCGTGCACTTCGGCACCGCGCTGATGTTCGTGCAGTTCGGCGGGCAGCCCAACGCCGGCGGCGAAGACGGCAGCAGCGGCGCAGGCGGCGTCACGATGGACATCACCGTCGAAGGCGCGCGCGACGCACAGCTGCAGCCGGCCGTCGCGCCGAGTCTGCCCTCTGCGCAAGTGAGACCCGCGCCCGCCGCGACGTCGACGCCGGAGGCCGTCGAAGCGCCGCGCCCTGCCGTACCGCGCGTCGCGCCGCCGCGTTCGCTGACGGTGCCCGACAGCCCAGTCCCGACCGTCGACGACGACGCCACGCAGACGCGCCCCGACACGCAGCCGACCGAAATCACGCAGCCCGAGGTCGCGCGCCCCGACACCGCCGCATCGACGAACGCGACGCCCGCCGCCGGGCAAAATGGACTGCGCGCGATGGGCACCGACGCGGCCGAGACCAGCGGCGGCCGTGAGCGTGGCGCGGCCGCCGTGCGCGCGCTCATCCTCGGCAGCGCCGGCTTCATGCCGACCAGCGTCGAGGGCCAGCGCGCGCTGCTGCCCGCGGCGACCACCTGCGACGATCCAGTCAGCGGCGTGTGGCGCGCGCTCAAATATTCGCCCGTGCTCGGCGGCCAGTGGGTCCGCTTCACGCTGCTCATCCGCCGCGACGGCGCCGACGGACTCACCGGCTCCATCCGCTCGCGCATCTGGAACGGCACACCGTCTGATCGCGTGCCACCGCGCTGCAGCGTCGGCACGCTCGACAAGACCCACGCGATGGTCGCCCGCGGCAGCGTCCGCGGCGAGCAGCTCACCTTCGGCTCGCGCACCCATCGACTCGTCACGGATCATTGCCCGCAGCTCTTCGCGAGCAGCACCGGCTACGCACCCGACAACTTCAGCGGCACCATCGACACCATGCGCCAAGAGTTCCAGTCGGTGAACAACGACGGCGCCTACGACATCAACACGCCCTACGTCTTTCGCCGCGTCGGCTGCCTGGAAGAGCGCGACACACCGGCGGACGCGGATGGCCGGGAATAGACGACTTCAGTGCGCTCCCGCGCGGGGAACCTCCCCCCTCAAGATCTATCACTTCTTTTTGAGCCTGATTCGTTGCGCTCCCGCGCTGGGAAC
>Ga0163144_10008120_pt1 | contig 22777 bp, 21 predicted proteins | sample OliLak19BULKMAT1_FD_123175 | JGI IMG/M metagenome (GOLD analysis project Ga0163144, IMG submission 123175) | Freshwater microbial mat bacterial communities from Lake Vanda, McMurdo Dry Valleys, Antarctica - Oligotrophic Lake LV.19.BULKMAT1 | ecosystem: Environmental > Aquatic > Freshwater >...
ATATCGAAATAGGAAGAGCGGCGCGCCAATGCGGGCTGGCTTAAAACAAGCAACCCAACCGTCATGCAGAAGACGAAGTAATATAAGGATGTGCGGCGACTACTCATAATTATAATAATTGTACGACAAATCTGATATATCGCAACGCGCAACCCGCCACCATAGTGATTTTTATATCACACTGGGAACCAAACGCAGTGAAATCAAAAAAAAATTGCAGACTATTTTTGCGCCGCTCACTGCGCATATTCATATCATGTGCGGAACGTTGTAACAAAGAGTAAGCGCGTATTTGCGCGCGATTGAATTCATACCGTGTACGGTACGATATTACATGTTGATCAGTTGCAAGCCACGGTGAAGACCCGATTTTGATTTCCGCATTAATAAAAAATTTATCATTTCCGGGGTATAACTAGAGTCAATATTCGTTCGCATGGTGCGAGTGAGTATTGACCAACTAAGATGGAGTACTACCATGACCAAGAAAAAAGCAGCTAAGAAGAAGCCCGCTGCCAAAAAGGCAAAGAAGAAAACCGTTGCTAAAAAGAAAGTAGCGAAGAAGAAGACTGCCAAGAAGAAGACTGCCAAAAAGAAGGTTGCCAAGAAGAAGGTTGCCAAGAAGTCTTCTGCAAAGCGCAAGAAGGTTACCAAGCGTTCCAAGCCGAAGATCGGTCTCAGCCTGATGGCTAAGGCAGCTGCGGCTCGCAAAGTGACCCCGATCCGTCTCTAATTTGACGCTCGGGTCAGTTTGACCTAAAAATAGGGCCCCTCAATTGAGGGGCCCTTTTTTAGCACCGCATTTCCATATAACTCATTGTTATATAATTATTATCCATATAATTGGCAAAAAATAATGCCCTCCGTGTTACGGGAGGGCATCGTTTTTAGAGTATCAGAAGCCTTAAGTAGTGTGGAGATTCACGCTAGCCCGCCAGCGAGAATGCTGGCTTCTGAGAACCGGAGCGCAGCGTACACCAGTACGCGAGCACCGGAAGCGCAGGAAGCCTGCGTTCGCAGCAAGGGCTAGTAGTGAATATGCGCACTAACTTAGTTAGAAGCCGGCTTTCTTTCCTTGGTGGTCTGACCTTCGGAGATGTCTTCCCCGGTCTGCTGGTCAACCGCACGCATGGACAGGCGAACCTTGCCACGCGGATCGATATCCAGAACCTTTACCTTCACGGTGTCGCCTTCTTTGACCACGTCTTCTACCTTGTTGACGCGATGGTCGGCCATTTCGCTGATATGAACGAGACCGTCCTTAGCGCCGAAGAAGTTGACGAAAGCACCGAAATCAACGATGCGCACGACCTTACCGGTATAGAGCTTGCCGACTTCCGGCTCAGCCACAATACCATAAACCCAGTCATAGGCTTTTTTACCGGCTTCTTCGCTGGTAGCGGCGATACGGACAGTGCCGTCATCATCAATATCGATCTTAGCACCGGTCACTTCGCAGATTTCGCGAATCACCTTGCCGCCTGAACCGATAACTTCACGGATCTTATCCTTCGGAATGCTGAGCGTGGTGATACGCGGAGCGGTACGGCCCACGGATTCACGCGGAGCGGAAAGCGCCTTGGCCATTTCGCCGAGGATATGCTTGCGGCCCTGATGCGCCTGCTTGAGAGCGATTTGCATGATTTCTTCGGTGATGCCATCGATCTTGATGTCCATCTGCAGCGCGGTGATACCTTTTTCGGTACCGGCTACCTTGAAATCCATGTCGCCGAGGTGATCTTCGTCGCCGAGAATATCGGACAGAACGATGAAACCGGCCTTCTCTTTAATAAGGCCCATCGCAATACCGGCAACGGGACGCTTTAGCGGTACACCCGCATCCATCAGCGCCAGCGAACTGCCGCAGACGGTGGCCATAGAGGACGAACCGTTCGATTCGGTGATTTCCGATACGCAACGCAGCGTGTATGGGAAGTCATTCTTTTCCGGCAGCAGCGGATGCACGGAGCGCCATGCCAGCTTGCCGTGGCCGATTTCGCGGCGGCCCGGGCCGGACATACGGCCGACTTCGCCGGTCGAGTATGGCGGGAAATTATAATGCAGCATGAAATCCTGACGGTATTCACCTTCGAGCGCGTCAATGATCTGTTCATCCTGGCTGGTGCCGAGCGTGGTGACGACGATTGCCTGTGTTTCACCACGGGTAAACAGCGCCGAACCGTGCGTCATCGGCAATACGCCAACTTCACAGGTGATCGGGCGGATGTCTGCCGGGCCACGGCCGTCGATACGCTTCTGGTTCTTTACATAGTCGGTGCGGACGATGTCCTGTTCCAGTTTTTTGAACTGGCCGACGATGGTTTTTTCACCGTATTCGGAATCAGCGTAGGCTTCCTTGATCTTCGCCTTGATTTCATCGAGGCGGTTGGAGCGTTCCTGCTTGCCAGTGATTTTGTAAGCGGCGCGCAGATCGGTTTCAGCAAGTTCGCTGACACGCTTTTCAAGCGCTTCGTCGCTTTCTTTTTTGAAGTTCCATGCCTCTTTAGCGGCGAGTTCAGCGATTTCGACGATCAGGTCGATAACCGGCTGCATTTCGCGATGACCGAACATAACGGCGCCAAGCATGATCTCTTCAGAGAGTTCGTGCGCTTCCGATTCCACCATCAGCACGGAGTGCTTGGTACCGGCAACGACGAGGTCGAGCTGGGTGTCGAGCATTTCCATACGGGTCGGGTTGAGCAGATATTCGCCATTGACGTAGCCAACGCGCGCACCGCTGATCGGGCCCGTGAAGGGGATACCGGAAATGGTGAGGGCAGCCGAAGCGCCAACCAGTGCAATGATATCCGGATCGTTCTGGAGATCGTGCGACAAGAGCGTACATACTACCTGTGTTTCATTGTAGAAACCGTCAACGAAAAGTGGACGGATCGGGCGGTCGATCAAACGTGAGGTCAGCGTTTCCTTTTCGGTTGCGCGGCCTTCACGCTTGAAGAAGCCACCGGGAATCTTACCGGCAGCGAATGCCTTTTCCTGATAGTTTACGGTCAGCGGGAAGAAATCAACGTCGGCTTTTGCTTTTTTCGCAGCTACCACGGTGCAGAGCACAACGGTGTTGCCATAGGTAACAAGCACTGCGCCGTCGGCCTGACGGGCAATCCGTCCGGTTTCCATTGTCAGCGTGCGACCGCCCCATTCAATTGACTTCTTGGTAATCGTAAACATTTCTCTCTCTTCCTTCCTACGTTCCTAACCTACTGGGTACGGCGACCCTCGCCGTACCGAATACAGATATATTGCAAATAATTATTTACGGATGTTGAGCTTCTTGATGAGGCTTTCATAGCGCGCAACGTCGATCTTCTTGAGATAGTCAAGCAGACGGCGGCGACGGCCTACCATGATCAACAGACCGCGGCGTGAATGATGGTCGTTCTTGTGTCCGCTGAAATGGCCGGTCAGGTGATTGATGCGAGCGGTGAGCAACGCAACCTGTACTTCTGGCGAACCGGTGTCATTCGCATCGTTAGCGAATTTCTTGATAACTTCTTCTTTGGTGTCTTTCTGTGCTTTACTCGACATCGTAGCTATTCCTTCTTTTATGTAATGTTAAACACACGAACCGGTTTCACTGAACCCTGCGTTACGGAACACATTGCTATTGCCTTACCGTTACACCGGGTCAGCATCACCGTATGATCGGGTATGCTTTCCGGCTTTCCTGCATAACCTTCGCTAAGCAGTATGGTTTGGCCGCGTTTGAGCCGTATCGCCTGATCGGAACTAATGTCCCACGCCAAGATGTCGTCCAGCGCAGATTCCACAGGTCGCAAAAAACTAAGGTCGCCTTTATGCATCATTTCAGAAAGAACTTCCAGCGAAATCGCATGGTTTTCCATGAAATTACCGACCTTAAGCCGGCGCAATTGCGAAATATAGCCCAGACAGCCCAGCCTGCGGCCCATATCGCGGGCCAGCGAGCGGATATAGGTTCCCTTGCCGCAATGGCAGATAAAGGAGGTTTGCTCCGGGCTATAATTTGTAATTTCCAATGAATTAACAGTTACTTGACGTGACTTTAGTTCCAGCACCTCGCCCTCGCGGGCCATGTCGTAGGCGCGCTTTCCGTCCACCTTGATGGCCGAATAGTTAGGCGGTGTCTGCTGGATGACCCCCGTAAAATCGCCCAGCAATGCCTCTATGGCGTCTTTGGACGGTCGCCCCGCCGATGACGCCGTCACCCGCCCTTCGCTGTCGTCCGTGTCCCTTTCCTGCCCCCACGTCGCCGTGAAGCTATAGGCTTTGGACGCATCCATCATATAACCGACGGTTTTGGTAGCTTCCCCCAGCGCCAGCGGCAATATGCCCGATGCCAGCGGGTCAAGGGTACCGGCATGGCCGATCTTACCGGGTTTGAGGGTGCGCTTTACTTTAGCGACGGCATGGGCGGAGGTAATGCCGGTAGGCTTGTCGAGGATAATCCAGCCGTGCATAAGCAATCCGAGAGAGAATGATTAATAATAAATTAACGCTAGTCGCCTAGACTTAATTATTGATATGTTATGTTCATAAAACAGAGGAGTCATTATGGGGGACGATTCAAAGAAAGCAATGGCGGACGATTCGAAGAAAATGGAAAATTTAAAGAAAGCCATGGCGGATTTTTCGGCAGCAATGCAAGTGCCCGACTATAACGCCATTCGCGACAAGATCGCCCAGAATCCGAAGGTAGAGGCGCAAATGGAAATGATCAATGCCAATCCCGATTACACTGCAGTTCAGCAGGACAGGATGAGTGCTGTACTGCGCAAGACCGTGAAGACTGCCATGGAAGCTGACGGGAAAAAATTCTCTGATAAAGAAGTGAGTATGGTTAGTGAAGCCATCCAGTATAACCGTGATGTGATGATGCCCGAGAAGAAAAGCCAGAAACAACAAGAGCGGGACTCCGGCCCCTCACTCTAATCCTCTTTCCCTAAATCCTTTTTCAGGTCCTTGGCCACTTCCGGGCTTTTAAGGATGGTTTCGATACGCTGGGCGGCATCGAACGATTCGTCGAGCGAGAAATGAATGCGCGGCGTATGGCGCAGCTTGATGCGCTTGGATAAAAGATGACGAATTTCGGGAGATGAATCGCGCAGCGCTACCAGCAGTTTCTCTTTATTCTGTCCCGCCAGCGGCATAAAAAACGCCGTGGCATTTTTCATATCGGGCGCGACGCGCACTTCGGAGATGGTGATGATGACGTCGAACAGTTCGGGCGAACGGCATTCGCCGCGCAGGAAAATATCGGCGAGAATATGGCGAATTTCTTCGCCCACGCGTAAATGGCGCTGGCCGGAGTTCCCTTTTCCTGAAAAAAGATCGTGCAGTTTGACCATTGAAAAAAAGTTACCAGTTACAAGTTACCAGTTACTAGAGATGTCCAGCCACTGGTAACTGGTAACCAGTAACTGCCCACTCCTAAACCGTCCTTGCTAATTCTTCCACCTCAAAGCATTCAATCTGGTCGCCCTGACGGATGTCTTCATAATTTTCAAACGCCATGCCGCATTCCAGCCCGCTTTTGACTTCCTTGACTTCGTCTTTGAAGCGCTTGAGAGTTTTGAGCGTACCTTCATGGATAACCACGTTATCACGCAGCAGGCGGACTTTGCAGCCGCGCTTGATGATACCGTCGGTGACCATACAACCGGCAACCTTGCCTGATTTGCTGATGTTGAATACTTCGCGGATTTCGGCATAGCCGAGGAAGTTTTCGCGCAGTGTCGGAGCAAGCATGCCCGACAGCGCAGCCTTCACATCGTCCACCACATCGTAAATGATGGAGTAGTAGCGGATATTCACCTTGTCCTTGGCAGCCATTTCTTTGGCCTTGGGGGAAGCGCGCACGTTGAATGCGATAATCATCGCGCCCGTGGCTTTTGCAAGCGTCACGTCGGATTCAGTCAAACCGCCTGCACCGGAATGCAATACTTTTACGGCCACTTCGTCGTTGCTGTATTTTGCGAGCGCACCGGCGATGGCTTCCACCGAGCCCTGTACGTCGCCTTTAATAATGACGGGTAATTCCTTGGCATTCGTACCGGCAGCGGAACCAAACAGCGATTCCATCGTGCGCGTCGACAGAACGACATTATGCTCACGAATACGGCGTTCGCGGTATTCAGCGATATCGCGCGCGGTTTTTTCGTTCTCAACCACGGAGAAAGTATCGCCCGCTTCCGGAGCAAGGCTTAAGCCCAGAATTACCACCGGCATACCGGGAGTCGCTTCTTTCAACGCTTCGCCTTTATCATTGACCATGGTGCGCACGCGGCCATAGGCCGGGCCTGCCACCACGAGTTCGCCGACACGCAGCGTACCTTTTTGTATCAGTATCGTAGTCACCACACCCTTGCCCGGATCGAGGCGGGCTTCGACGACCACGCCGCTGGCGATACGGTCGGGATTGGCTTTGAGTTCGAGAACTTCCGCCTGCAACAGCAGTGATTCCACGAGCTGGTTTAAATTTTCACCGGTTTTCGCGGAGACGCCGATAACGATAGTGTCGCCGCCGAATTCTTCCGGAATCAGGCTGTACTGCATCAGTTCCTGCTTCACGCGATTGATGTCGGAGCCGGGCTTGTCGATTTTATTGACCGCCACCACGATCGGCACATTGGCCGCTTTGGCGTGGGCGATGGCTTCTTTGGTCTGTTCCATGATACCGTCATCGGCAGCCACTACGAGCACAACAATGTCAGTGATTTTCGCACCGCGGGCGCGCATGGCAGTAAAGGCTTCGTGGCCGGGCGTATCTAAGAAGGTCACTTTCTGGCCACCGGGCAATTCCACCTGATACGCGCCGATATGCTGCGTGATGCCACCGGCTTCCTTCGCCGCAACGTCGGTTTTGCGGAGCGCATCGAGCAATGATGTTTTGCCGTGATCGACATGCCCCATGATGGTGACGACGGGAGGGCGCGGCTTCAGCGTAGCCGGATCTTCGTTTTCATCCTTCAGGATATTTTCCACGTCGCCTTCGGTGACGCGCTTGAATTTGTGTCCGAATTCACTGACCACGAGTTCGGCGGTGTCGGCATCGATAGACTGCGTGGCAGTCACCATCATGCCGAGCTTCATGAGTGTTTTGATAACGTCAACGACGCGTTCGGCCATACGGTTGGCGAGTTCGGCAACGGTAATCGCTTCCGGGATAACCACGTCGCGGATGACTTTTTCGCTAGCATCCTGTCCGCCCTGCGCCTTTTTGAGCGCTTTTTCGCGCTGGCGGCGGATCGATGCGAGCGAACGCATGCGCTGTTCTTCAATATTGGAGAGTGCCTGATGCACGGTGATCTTACCGGACTGGCGGCGTTCTTCGCCGGGACGCAGTTTCAGTTTGCCGCTCTTGCCTTTGTCGGCGCGTTCGCCTTCTTCCTCACCAGGATGATGTGCTTTTGCCTTCAGCGGAGCGGTAGTGATACCCAGCTTGCGCGGGCCATCCGGAACATCCAGCGGTATCGGCGGCAGTACGAGCCCATCGGCCGGAACGTCCGGCGCTTTGGTTTCAGTTGCTTCCGTTTCTTCAGGAGCGTTTTTCTGTTCTTCCTCACGGCGCTGAGCAGCGCGTTCGGTAGCGCGGCGCATTTCTTCTTCGGCCACCTTCAGCGCTTTCATTCTCGCCTGCTTTTCATCGGCAGTGAGATGGCGCATTGATTCATCATCATGCAGCGATTCAAGGGTAGCCGTATTGAAACCGGCACCGGCCTGTGACTTTACTTCCACCATGCCCTGACCCTGCGCACCCTGCGCAAAGGTACGCGTTTTGCGCACTTCCACTGTGACGGTCTTGGAACGCCCATGCGTGAAATTCTGCTTCACCTTCCCGCTTTCGACGGTCTTGGTGAGTTGCAGCTTCCCGGGGTTAGCTACTTTTAAAGTATCTTTGGGCATGTCTTTTTTGGCCGTATCGTTGGTGTCACTCATGGCTTTTGATAACTTACTCTTAATATACGGTTTCCCTGCCTTATAAAGCACTTACGACGGTAAATCCAGTTGAAGATGAAGGCGTATTAAGCCTTATCCTCTTCAAACCAGGATGAACGCGCCGTCATGATGAGCTGTCCGGCTTCTTCCGAGGACAAATTGGCATCCGGAAGAATTTCGAGCAATTCAGCAGTCGACAGGTCGGCAAAGTCGTCCAGGGTCAGGATCTTGTTCTCGCCCAGTTTCTCCAGCCAGTCCTGCTTAATAGCAGCATTCTGGGTAGCGAACTGGATGAGGCTCTGATCCATACCGAGACTCGTCAGCTTGGTTTCATTTTCGCGCTGCTGGCTCTGCAACCATGCTTCCGCGCGGTTATGCAGTTCCTGGGCAACATTCTCATCGAACCCTTCAATGGCGGTCAGGTCGGAGACTGGAATAAATGCCACTTCTTCAATCGAGGTAAAGCCTTCGGTCACGAGCAGGTGTGCGATGACCTCTTCGACATCGAGTGCATCGACGAACAGCTGCGACAGCGAGCTGAATTCTTCGGCGCGGCGTTCGGATTCGACGGCTTCGGTCAGGATATCGATGCTCCAGCCGGTAAGCTGCGACGCGAGGCGGACATTCTGTCCGCGGCGGCCGATAGCAAGACTGAGCTGGTCATCAGGAACCACGACTTCGATGCGGTTCTTGTTTTCATCGATAACGACTTTGGACACTTCCGCAGAGGACAGCGCATTGACCACGAAGGTAGCCGGATCCGACGACCATTCGATGATATCGATCTTTTCACCCTGCAATTCGTTGACCACGGCTTGCACGCGCGAACCACGCACGCCCACGCAGGAGAGTACAGGATTGACGCTGGAGTCTTTGGACGACACCGCGATCTTGGCGCGCGATCCCGGATCACGGGCAGCGGCCTTTATTTCGATTATTCCATCATAAATTTCAGGAACTTCCTGAGCAAACAGACGACCGATAAAGTCGGCATGGGTGCGTGACAGGAAAATCTGCGGGCCGGTTTTTTCGCGGCGCACGTCATGGATGTAGGCGCGGATGCGATCACCCGGGCGGAACACTTCTCTCGGGATGAGTTCGTCGCGGCGGATCATGGCTTCGGTGCGGCCGAAATCGACAATCACGTTGCCGTATTCCACACGCTTCACCGTGCCGCTCACGATTTCGCCAATCTTGTCCTTGAATTCGCTGAACTGCTTTTCGCGTTCGGCATCGCGTACTTTCTGGAGCACGACCTGCTTGGCGGTCTGGGCAGCAACGCGGCCGAAATCGATCGGCGGCAGAAGATCGCGGATCTGATCGCCGACCACATGCGCCTTATCCAGCTTATGCGCGTCTTTCAGCGTCAGCTCGGTCATTTCGTTTTCGACCGTTTCCACCACGGTACGAACGCGGAACAGCTTTATCTCGCCGGTCTTTTTATCGATCTCGGCGCGAATGTCATGTTCATGTCCGTATTTGCGGCGGCCGGCAACCTGAATTGCCTGTTCCATCGCTTCCAGTACGGAATCTTTCGATAATCCTTTTTCACGCGCGACGGCATCTGCAATCTGCAGTAGTTCCGTGCTTCCGTAAATCGCTTGGCTCGCACCCATTGCTTTACCCCAATGTCCTCAGTTAAATTAACGTTACGTCTTCTTTTTCTGCTTCTTCAGATGCTCTTCAACCAGCGCATCCGTCATTACCAGCTTGGCAACCCTTATATGAGAGAAAGGAATGCTGACCTCCCCCTCCGGCATTGCCACCGCTATCAATTCCTTATCCGTACCCTTCAACTGGCCTTTGAAACGCTTGCGCCCATCTACGGGAATCATGGTTTCAATTTTCGCTTCGTAACCCGCAAAACGCTTAAAGTCTGCGAGCTTCGTCAGCGGCCTGTCGATTCCCGGCGAGCAGACCTCAAGGTCATACGCGCTGGTGATCGGGTCTTCCACATCCAGCAGCGCCGACACCGTACGGCTGATTTCCGTGCAGTCATCGAAGCTCATGGACTGATCGTCCGTCCGTTCAGCCATGATCGTCAGCGTTTTACGGCGACTACCATCGGCCAGCTTTATCAGCACCAGGCCATATCCCATTGATTCCAGTGAAGGCTCAATAGTTTGCGTAATCTTAGATATGATGTCCATATGCTCAAAATGCCCCTTCAGACCGGGCAAAATTCAGGTAAAATAAAAAGGCGGGCAAATCGACCCACCTTTCGGAGCCAATATAAGCATAATCAGAGCAGTTACAAGTGTTTTTTTAGTACGAAACCGTTTTTTACCTGCCAGTGGGGTTTTAGTGCATCATCTTGACTTTTAATAATAACACCATCAATATCCGCGCAACTCTAGCAGCGCGGATACCATGTCCACCACCCTCGAAATACTCGAACGCCTCTATAATGTGATACTGGAACGCCGCAAGGGCGACCCCTCCAAATCCTATATTGCCAAGCGCCTGCAGCAGGGGACGGCCAAGATTGCGCAGAAGGTGGGCGAGGAAGCGGTCGAGACGGTCATTGCCGCCATGCAGAAGAATAAGAAAGAAGTCATCAGCGAAAGTGCTGACCTCATATTTCACTGGCTGTTACTGCTGGCCGATGCCGGTGTAACGATTGATGACGTCATGGCGGAACTGGAACATCGCGAAGGCATATCGGGGCTGGATGAGAAATCGTCGAAAAAGAAATAGGCAGCGTCACCGCCGCCGCCCGCAATTTTACCGCCGCAGCTCCCTGCTCCTGCTGCTGACGGCGCTGTATATGCTGATCTATATAACGCCGGTATTTATCGGCCATTACAAAGCCGCCGAGGTAGCATCGGGTGAGCTGATGTCGCAGGGCATCATCGATCTGGTCATCGCTTTCGTACAGATTTTTTGCCTGTTTTTTGCGCTGACCGTATTCCGTATTGTATGGATACTCCTGTGGCCGTTGCTCACTTTATTCACCATCGCCAACGATTACGCCTACAGCACGTTCCACGCGCAAGTCTCCAAATACGCCATCGCCGTGATACTGGAGCCGAAAGCACGCGAAGCTGAAAGCCTCTACACTCCCGCCGTGTTCATCACGGTCATCGGCGGATTATTCTTTATGGTGCTGGGGCTGTACATGCTCTCGCGCGAAAAGAAAGACATCCGCAACCGTCAGGTCGCGCTGGTAGCATTGCTGTTCGCCGTGGGGTTGGTTGTCGTCAATCAGGGCGGCGCCAGCACACCCTACCCTCCGTATAATTTTCTCACCGCCGCCTACCAGTACAGCTATGAACATTTAGGTCTGGCATCCTCCGAGCGCAGGGACATTGCCGACGTACCGGCGCAATACACGCCCGTCGGCGACAAACCGCTGGTGGTGGTAGTGGTTATCGGCGAATCGGCGCGCGGTGATCATTTCTCCATCAACGGCTATGAGCGCGAAACCACCCCGCTGCTGCAAAAGCGCAAGAACCTGATCAACTTCAAGGACACCATCTCCTGCGGCGTATGGACGCGCGTTGCCGTGCCGTGCCTGATGACCCGCGCCACCATCGCCGACCAGTCGCTCATGTACGCTGAAACCAGCTTTATCAGCGTCTTTAAGAAACTCGGCTTCCAGACCTACTGGCTCAGCACGCAGGGCAAAACCGCCGTCCATTATCCGGTCACGCCGATTGCCTATGAGGCGGAAGAACACATCATGCTGGAAGAACAGCAGGTGCTGGATAACACCATCAAGGACGAGCAGCTTATCCCGCTGGTGGAAGAGCGCCTGAAGGATCAGACGAAGCCAGTATTGATTGTCTTGCATACCTATGGCAGCCACTGGCAGTACAGCGCGCGCCATACCAAAGAGTTTGAACGCTTCACGCCTGGCTGCGAAACGACACTTGCGCGCAAATATGACGCAAACGAGCAGCTCACCGAAGTGAAGGACTGCTATACGAATCAGGAAGCGCTGGTCAATTCCTATGACAACTCCATTCTCTACACCGACTATGTGCTGGATAAGTTGATCTCTACGCTGGAAAATAAGAACGCATTATTTCTCTATACGTCCGATCACGGCGAATCGCTGGGTGAGAACGGGCGCTTCATGCACGGCCATGCCGACCGGGCGGATAACCGCATCGTACCGATGTTCTGGTGGGCGTCCGACAGCTATATCGCCGCCAACCAGACACGCTGGAACGCCCTCCTGCACAAAGCGCCCACGCCTACCAGCCACGATATTATATTCCATAGCGTTCTGGATTGTTCGGGTATATCCTCCGAGCTGATCGACCCGGCTATCAGCCTTTGCCATTTCGATACGGCAACCACCGAAGAAAGCCCGAGCCCGCTGGAAGCCATACCGCCGTCCGAGAGTAAAAGTCCGGACAAGGAAACCCACTCGCCCGACGAAGAAGATGCGGCTGACGAAGAAGAGACCGACGAATAATATATAAGGAGAAATCCCATGAGCAACACCGCCCTGAAGACAGACGCAATGACTGACAGCACCGCCCTTCTGCAACAGATATGGACAAACGCCCGCAGCCAGAACGGCTGGCTCGATAAGCCGGTAGACGATGCATTGCTGATGCAGGCCTACGACCTCGCCAAGTGGGGGCCCACCTCCACCAACAGTAGCCCGCAGCGCATCGTGTTCGTAAAATCCACGGAAGCGAAAGAAAAGCTGAAAGCCTGCCTCGCCGCTGGCAATGTCGAAAAAACCATGACCGCGCCCGTCACCGCCATTTTTGCCAATGATATGGAGTTTTATGAAAAACTCCCGGTACTGTCGCCACACAATAATTCACGCAGTTGGTTTGTCGGAAACGACGCGCTGATCCAGAGTACCGCATTCCGTAACGGCACCTTGCAGGCAGCCTATTTCATGCTGGCGGCACGCGCCGTCGGACTCGATTGCGCACCGATGTCGGGATTCAACAATGCGAAAGTCGATGCCGCGTTTTTTGCCGGGACTCCCATTAAATCGAATTTCATCTGCAGCCTCGGCTATGGCGATCCCGCCAAACTGCACCCACGCGGCCCGCGCCTCGCATTCAACGAAGCCAACAGCATCGAGTAATGAATAGTGGTTTGTATTTCAAAGAGTATGTTTGGCCAGTATCCTATGCACCTCAGTATCTCCTCCCCCGTCATTCCTGCGCAGGCAGGAATCCATAACCACAGGCCTTGCAAATCGGCGCTGGCGGGAAAAACCATACGATATAATCCACATAACTCTAGCGTCTCTGGAATATGGATTCCTGCCTGCGCAGGAATGACGGTAATATTTGAGGGAATGGGATATATGCTCCCTTCACTAGGCACTAACCACGAGGCATCAGGCACACACGTATGACCTACGACCGCACTAATATTTTCGCTAAAATCCTGCGCGGCGAAATTCCGTGCAAGAAAGTGCATGAGGATGAGTTTGTGCTGGCGTTCGAGGACATCGCTCCCGCCGCGCCGGTGCATGTGCTGGTAATCCCCAAAGGCGAGTATATGTCATTCAACGATTTCGCCGCCCACGCACCGGAAAAAATGATGCACGGATTCTTTTCTTCCGTGCAGAAAATTGCGGTAAAGCTCGGCCTCGAAGAAGGCGGCTACCGCCTCATCAGCAATCACGGCCCCGACGCCTCGCAGTCCGTGCCGCACTTCCACGTCCACATCCTCGGTGGCCGCAGCATGGGTGGCTTGCTGCCATAACCAATTGACATAATTACCTGAATTTGCCCTTGTCATGATAAGTGTTATACTATAACATAACGCCTTGTTTTTCAGAGGTGAATCATGCGTACCAAAAGCACGGAGCTGTCGCCGCACAGCAAGAAAGTCATGGAGCTGCTTAAGCAAAGCAGCAAGCCGCTTACGGCGTATGAGATTCTCGACAAGCTGCACAAGTTCGGCATCAAAGCGCCGCCGACCGTCTATCGCGCGCTGGATTCGCTGATCGAGCGCGGCATAGTGCACCGCATTGAATCGCTCAACGCCTTTGTCGTATGCCATGACGATCATCACGGCGAGCATCACGACCATAACGCGCGCTTCGCCGTGTGCCGTTCCTGCGGCACCGCCGAAGAAATACACGACCACCGCCTCACCGCTTTTATCAGCGAGCTAGGCAAAAAGTTGAAATTCCATATCGAACGCGAAATGCTGGAGCTGTCCGGCCTTTGCCACGCGTGCGACCACAAAGCACAGCGAAAGAAAGCGTAACCCATGTTTTACTGGAGCGCCGCACGGCGCATGAGTACTGCCGGACTGCTGCTGATAACCCTGTGGGCGATGACCTGCTGGGCGATGGGAGGGTTGCCATGGTAGCCTCCGTCACCCTCGACAACGTCACCATCAGCTATAACCGCCATCCCGCCGTGCACCATGTCAGCGGCACATTTGAGCAGGGAACGCTGACCGCCATCACCGGCCCCAACGGCGCCGGAAAAAGCACATTGCTGAAAGCCATCGCCGGTATTTTACCTGCGCATGAAGGCCATATCCGCATTGACGGCGCCAGCAAGGATCGCATCGCATATCTGCCGCAGGCATCCGAAATGCAGCGCGATTTCCCGATGTCGGTATTGCACATGATCACCACCGGCTTCTGGTTCCAGACCGGCAGCACCGGCACGATCACCCCCGCGATGAAAGCGCAAGCGTCCGACGCACTGACTGCTGTAGGCCTGCGCGGTTTTGAAAAACGCGATCTGTCCAGCCTGTCCGCCGGACAATTCCAGCGTGCATTATTTGCGCGCCTGATGGTGCAGGATGCGTCCATCATGCTGCTCGACGAACCCTTTACCGCCATCGACGAAAGCACGACCGTGCACCTGCTGGATATCATCCTGCGCTGGCATCGTGAAAAACGCACGGTGATCTGCGTGCTGCACGATTTTGAGCAGATTAAAAAATACTTCCCGGAATGCGTACTGCTCGCCGGAGAATGCATCGCCTGGGGCAGCCCGGCGAAAGCGCTGCACCCGGAAAACCTGCTCAGCGCGCGCTTCTTCCGCGAAGACTGGAACGCCAACGTCGCCATCTGCGAGCGCGCGGTATGAGCCTCTACGAATATGCCTTCCAGCCCTTTGCCGACTACGCCTTCATGCGCCGCGCACTGGTTGCTTGCATGGCATTATCGCTCGGCGGCGCACCGCTCGGCGTATTTCTCGTGCTGCGCCGCATGACGCTGGTCGGCGATGCCATGTCGCATGCCATCCTGCCGGGCGTTTCGGTTGCATTCCTGTTGTTCGGACTATCGCTCTGGCCGCTGACGATTGGCGGCATGATCGCCGGGCTTCTGGTAGCGCTCGCCGCCGGTGCCATCACGCATCTGACGCAGTTGAAAGAAGATGCCAGCTTCACCGGCATGTCCACCATTTCGCTGGCCATCGGCGTACTACTCATCTCTACGCATGGCAACAGCATCGACCTTATGCATGTGCTGTTCGGCAACGTGCTCGCCGTTGATAATCAATCATTGCTGCTGGTCAGCGGTATCGCCTCGGTCTCCACGCTGGTACTCGCAATCCTCTATCGCAGCCTGATTATCGAATGTTTCGATCCCGGATTCATGCAGGCAGTGCGCGGCAAAGGCACGCTGACGCATCAGTTATTCCTCATACTGGTCATGTTCAATCTGGTGTCGGCATTTCAGGCCATCGGCACGATGATGGCGCTCGGGATCATGGTGCTGCCCGCCATCGCCGCCCGCTTCTGGACCAAGAATATCGACATGGCCATCGGCTTAAGCGTGGCTCTGGGTCTATGCTCGGCCTATGTTGGGCTGCTGCTGTCCTATCATTACAACCTACCCTCCGGCCCGGCGATTGTGCTGACCGCCGGAAGCCTGTATCTTCTATCCGTACTGTTCGGGTGGCATGGCAGCATTACGTCGCGCCTGATCCCCCACAAACATTTCGCCCATTAGGAGCTACCATGCGCTCACTTCTTGCCAGCCTGCTATTCCTGCTTTCCTCCACCCATGCCTATGCCGCGCCGCTCAAGGTAGTGGCGAGTTTCAGCATACTCGGCGACATGGTCAAGCAAGTGGGAGGAGACAATGTGGAGGTGGGCGTGCTGGTCGGCCCGAACGCCGATACGCACACGTTTCAGCCCTCCCCTGACGATGCCAAAATGCTCGGCAAAGCCGATCTGATCGTCGTTAACGGGCTCGGATTTGAAGGCTGGCTTGGCAAGCTCGTCGTCGCCGCGGGCTATACCGGCCAGATCGTGCGCGCCACCGAAAACATCAACACGCTGGCACTCGACACTACGCGCAATCAGGACCCGCACGCATGGCAGGATCTCGCCAACGGCAAAATCTATGTCGCCAATATCCGCGACGCACTCATCAAAGCCGATGCGGACAACGAATCCACCTACCGCCTGAATGCCGAAAAATACATGAACCTGATTGACCAGACCGACGCCTGGGGCCGCGCTGAAATCAGCAGGGTTCCGGTACCCAAACGCCGCGTCATCTCCTCGCATAATGCCTTTGCCTATTTCTCGAAAGCGTATGGCGTTGCCTTTATCGCGGCGCAGGGAAACACGGAAGAAAGCAGCCCTTCCGCCGCCAGCCTCGCCGCGCTGATCGACCAGATCAAGGCCAGAAGCGTGCATGTGGTATTCATGGAAAATATCACTGATCCGCGCCTGATCATGCAGCTGGAAAAAGACGCCGGTGCCTATATCGGCGGCACACTGTTTTCCGATGCGCTTTCCGTATCGGGCGGCCCAGCCGATTCCTACCTCGCCATGTACCGAAATAACATCACCACATTGGTGGCCGGAATGCTCCATAATCCACCTGCTCCATAAAGCAGGCCTTTTTCTGTAATGGTGATATATAACAGCACACTAGATAATAAATTTAACAGCTATTAACTGTGCTTCTTCATCAAAACTTCACACACTAAACACCTGAATAATGTTATAAATTAGAGTGGATAATCCTTTTTGTGAGGCACCCGCTGAATTTATAAATGGCTGTAAATAAAGAAGAAACCAAAGGCAAGTCGAAAGCCGACCCAACAGAGATGCTGTTGGCAGAGGTTGAAGTGCGCCAAAAAGACCCCAGCAAGCCCCAGCGAGCCCAGACTGCAGGCGAAATTCTCTTCAATCGCGTCGTCTATACCGGTATCGGCCTGGGCGTGAACGAAGCCTCGGCGCTGGTCATCAGCGACGAATTCCAGCACGGCGTGGGTAAAAAATGGTTCGAAGGCATCGCCAGCTGGATGGAGAAGAGCCTAAAATTCAAAGACACGACGAAGAACGGCAAGTTTGTTACTGCCAACGCAAATGCCAAGAACATGCTGCTCTGGGGCTCACTGCTGATCAGCGGCACCCTGCTCGTCTACCCGATGAAGAAGCTCGAAGACAACAAGGGCTACTGGGTCAAGAAACTCAACCATTGGGTTGATAAATGGCGCGGCAACAAAGTCTCCGACGATTTCATCAAGGACATGGACGGCAAACAGTTGACGGCTGAACAGCTTACGCATGCCGATATCGTCGCCGCCCGCGACAAGGAAGTGGAAGAAGCGCTGGCCTGCGAAGCCAAGCAGACATGGCCCAGCCTGATTATCGGACGCGGCATCGCCGTGGGTACCGCGCTTGGACTGGGGCATGTCATCGGCCAGGAAGGCAGCGGCAAGATGATGAACTGGTCGGAAAAATTACTGACCGGCAGCGTGCAGCCCGAAGGCAAAAAATCCCGCATGCACCGTTATGCGGCGCTGGCAGCGCTGGAAACGCTGTCCTGCACCACGACATCGATTGCTCTTGAAATCGCCAGCAAACTATTCGCCAAGCGCGGCCTTGCCGTGCGTGATGCCGAAAGCTGCACCGAGATCGTTCATCGCAACGGCAATGGAAACGGCAGTAATGGCGGCACTAACGGCACATCGAGCAGCGCGGAAGATAAAGACCATAAAATCATGACGCTCGCCACCCCGTCCGGCGAGGAAGACAAATTACAAAAATACAAGAAAAAGGCCATCCTGCCGAGCGAATCCCACGTGGATCAGATCAAGTCCGGCGAAACCAGCTTTTCGTTAGCTCCGTGAGGTAATGAAGCATGGCCATAGCCCCACCAATTGAAAAAGTGCCAATTGAGAAAGTGGATGAGTCGGTACTCAAAGCCGAAGCCAAAGCTGCTAAAACTTCCAGCTCCAAAGGCGAAAGACTGTTCGACTGGCTGACCTATGGCGGTATCGGCTTCTTAGGCGTATTCGCCGCCGGTATCCCTATCGGCTACTGGGGCAAATACGGCAAAGGCGCAGGCATGTTCCATAGCGGGGCCAAATCCCTTGAAAAGCTTGGCATGAGTGCCAAATCGGCAGAAGACGCGATGATGACGTCGGTGCTGATGCAGCCAGGCAATATCGCTCTCTTGCCCATCAAATTGATGGAAAACAACAAGCCGCATCTTGTCGACAAATTCAACGATATGCTGGGCGAAAAATCATCCGACGCTTCGGTCGAAAAAGACCCGCAGCAAACATGGGGCAGCCTTATCAAAAGCCGACTGGCCGCGTGGCTCGCCGTATATGCCGGATTCCGCGGCGGTGCCATGATGTTCGGGGGCGAGAACTTCGCCAAGTTTGAAAATAAATTTGCCGAGTATATCGTCTGCAACCCGCTGGGCAAACCCACCCATATCCCCGGCATGGAAAAAATTGCAGCCAATGAAACCAAGCTGTTCCGTTACGGCAAAATCGCCTCGCTGGACGTATTTGCCACCGCTGCGGCAACCATCCTGCTTTACGTTGGCAGCCGCTTCTTTGCCAAGCGTAACGATCAATGGGAAGCGAAACATACCCATCCGGACAATAAACCGCTGGAAAATTCCCTGGAAAAAACGCCCATGGTGAAGGGGCTGGACGCTATTGCCGACAATACCTCCAAAATCTTTACCCAGTCCGTTACCCCGCAAAGCGAGGAAATCAAGGCAAAACCCCGCCCTGCAAGCTTTACGGAAGCGGTGACCAATCAGAAAGCCCAGACCGCCGAGGCCGTTCCAAGCCTAAGTGCTTAATTTCTAAGCTCAGTATTTGCTTAATCGTGCGATTCCACCTATAGTGCGTGCGTATTTTCAATACGGGTATGGATTCACTATGAGAAGTTCGTGGGCGCAGCCTTCGCTGTCGCGTGATTTTGTACTGCTGTCAGCGGCCATTCTCTTTACCCTGAGCATCATTTCGGCGGTGGTCACCTATACCACCTACATGACGCATACCGAACGTATTACCCTCGAACTGGAAAAGGAATCCACCCGCATCGAGCACGCACTCGGCGCGGAAATGCAGAACGCCATTTATACCCTCACAGCGCTCGGCAAGCAGATTGTGCTCGATCCCAACCGCGACCTCACCCGGCTGGCGCAGGTCCTGAAATCATTTGATAACAAGGAATACATCTACTCCATCCTGTCATGGGTCAATCCCGACCAGCTGCTCGTCGTCAGCAGCAACAAGGGCGTGCTCGATAAGCCGGTCGATATTTCCGACCGCGACTATGTCAAAAAATCCTTCGCCGACCCGTGGAAAATGTCGATTGGCCGCCCGATTGAAGGCCGCGTGTCGGGCCGCTGGGTTATCCCCGTTTCCATGGGTATCACCGATTATACCGGCAAGTTCATCGGCACCATCATGATCAGCATCGACATCAACATGCTGACCGACCGCATCAGCAGCATGGTCAAGCGCGACGGATGGAGCTTCGCCATCGTCAGCCGCACGCTGATTCCGCTGACGCAGGTCTCCGATGAACGCGATTTTTTCAGCAATAATTCCCCCGTCCAGAAGCTGGTGAACGTTAATTTCTCCCAGAACCCGACCGGGCTGGTATCGCAGGCTAACATGTTCTGGAATTCCGGCAGCTATACCTTCTACCGCGTCTCCCGCGACTATCCTTATATCATCCTGCTGGGCTACGACCCGCGCTTCAGCGACGAAGCGGTGCGCAGCCTGCTCTGGTGGCGCTTGCTACAGGTCGGAGCCATGGCGGTGTTCTTCGTATCGTTCCTGTGGATTGTGCGCGTGCGCATGATTAAGCCGGTCATGGAAATGACCGCTATCGCCACCGCCGTGGCCAAGGGCGAAGCCTGCGCCACACTGCCGAGGGGCGGCCCGATTGAGATCGAAGCGCTGGCCATGCAAATTCGCCGCGTGTCCGAATATATCGAAGAGACCAAGCGCATTCAGGAAGAGCTGCGCAATAAAATGTTCATGTTGAAAAAGGCCAAGGAGCAGGCCGACATCGAACGCCGCAGCCAGTCGGAATTCATGGCCTATGTTTGTCAGGAAATGCGCACGCCGCTCAATAATATCATCGGCGGCGCGCAGGTGATGAAGGATCAGCTCTACGGCCCGCTGGAAAACCGCAAATACCGCCAGTATGCCGCCGACATCTACACCACGGGAAATATCCTCATGGACAGCACGCAGGATCTGCTCACGCTGGCCAAATCGGAAACCGATTATATCGAGCTGGTGGAAAAACCCGTGGAAATCGCTGGTGCCATCAACAAGGCGCTGCGCTTCCTCTCCGATAAAATGCAGGCTGAAAAGCTGGGCATCAAGGTGCAGCTGCAGGAGCCAATGCCGCGCCTGATCGCCGACGAATTCCGCCTGCAGCAGATTCTCATGAACCTGCTGCTGCATTCGCTGCGCCACGCGCTGCCGGAAAGCACCATCCTGCTGGAAGCCAAGCTGATAACCGAAGGCCGCGACAAGATGTTCTTCGCTTTCATCATCAGCAGTTCCGGGCATTCGAATTACACCTCATCCGACCTGATCGCGATTGCCGAGCGCCTGTTGCAATCGCCGCAGCACCGCCCCTCCTCCAAAGTCGCCGAGCTTCTGAAAGACCAGACCGACGTAAGCCTAGAGCTGGCCAAAACGCTGGTAGGACTGCATCAGGGCGTGATCGATATTGGGCAGTCGGCGGACGGAGCCATCACCATCGTCGCCTTCTTCGGCGGCAACCGCGTACGCTTTGCAGAGACACAGGATAAATAATCATGGACAAACTCACGCAGTATATGGACTGGCAGGATATTTCAGCACTGGTGTTTTTCATCCTGTGCTGGGTCGGCTATGCGCAGTTCACCGAACATAAAAGCCAGAGCAGCAAAAGCCTGCTGGCGGTCACCAACCGTTACCGCATGAAGTGGATGAACGAGATGATCCGCCGCGATACCAACCGCACCATGGACGCCATCATGATCGGCAACCTCCAGCGCAGCATCACCTTCTTCGCCAACACCACCATCTTCATCGTGCTGGGGCTTATCACCATGCTCGGCTACCATGACCGCTCCACGGAAATTGTCGGCAATATCCCATTTGCAAAAGAATCGACGCCCTTCCTGTGGGAGATGAAAATTTTTCTGCTGATCATCATTTTCATCTACGCCTTCTTCAAATATTCATGGTCGCTGCGGCAATATAACTATGCCGGGATTTTCGTGAATTCCATCCCGCCGCACAAGGACTGCATCGCCGAGTACGACACCATCGTGACCAAGGGAAGTTTCCTCGTCAGCAACGCGGCCAAGCATTTCAATAACGGTCTGCGCGCCTATTACTTCGGCCTTGCCGCGCTGGCATGGTTTATCCATCCCTATATGTTTGTCGGCGCTACGTTATGGGTCGTATTCGTTACCCATCGCCGCGAGTACCACTCCACAACCCTCGCCAATTTGTCGAAATAACCATGTCCATTCCCGAACAGAACCAACCTATCGATCTTCGGGAATCGCTCGTCGACCTTGCCAGCTACCGCATCGAAGACCGTGTGGCGGGTAACAAGCCGGACCCGCTGGTCATCCACGTCGCCTACGCGCAGGATAATCAAGTTTACCAGAACGGACGCATCGTCGCCGTCGACAACGCCACTTACCACACCTACAAGGCCACGCAGCCCAACGATCTCGTCAATAAATTCGGGCCAGCCTACGCGCCGGGCACGCCGCTGCTGCTGCATAAGCAGCTCGCCGACGTCATCATCGACACCGCCATCGACATGCGCGACCGCTACCGCCAATTCACCGTAGTGATGGACGGGCTGCGCACATTCGACTCAGGCCGTTTCATGGAACGCAGCCGCCCCGACCTTGTCGAAGCACAACTGCTCGCCCCCGCCGGCACCAGCGCCCATAACCGCGCACTGGCCGTGGACAGCAAACTATTCGAGCTCAGCGACCCTTCCCTGCTCGATAGTGAGGGGCGCCTCACCGCAGGCGCAGCCGCAAAGGGCATCACCGGACGCAGCATCCCCATAAACATGCTGGTGGAAGCCGATGAGCTGGGCCATCTCGACGATCTGGATATGAAAGCCAGTAGCCGCTTCCATAAGATAGAAGAGTCCTCCCCCGCCTACCAGAACCGCCTCAACCGTTTGCAGGCATGGCAGCGCGCGTCGGTCAAAAACAAGCTGCCGATTGCCAATTTACTATCCGAGTTCTGGGACGACCGCGTTCCCGGTTCGCCGAGCGATATGTGGCGCGTGCTGTCCTGCCGTGCCATGTGCATCGGGCTGGAAGGAGACCCCAAGAAAAATACCGTCATTGGCATTCTGAAAGATAACCTCGAAACACTGCAGGAAGAATATAAAAAAGGCACGCTGAACCGCGAATTATTCGTGGAAAGCGCGCAAGTGGCGTTATCTACGGCATGGAATCAGGCCTTCTCCTTAAAGCAACAGCAGCACTTACGCGAAGTGCTGGGGCCGGGCGGAGAATCGCCACCGCAAGCGGGTGATTTCCTGTTCCATGAGTGGCTCCAGACCATCCATGACCGCAATCTCCAGCAAGCCGGGCTGAAGCCCCAGGCAGCGGTGACGGCATTGCAGATGTCGGCCAGCG